>JAEEGL011328336.1_pt1 | contig 19675 bp, 20 predicted proteins | sample 9134231 | NCBI WGS metagenome assembly JAEEGL01 (sample SAMN16246548, study PRJNA631951) | gut metagenome | biome: gut microbiome; feature: rumen; material: fiber-attached | host: Bos | place: Iran: Karaj | collected 2018-10 | reverse complement strand
GGCGGTCTACGCCCTGGTGTTCCTGCTGACGATCCTGGCTCTGGCCACCTCCAGGGACGCATATGTCCCGCTCCGCTGGGGCGGCGAACAGGCGGGCGTCGGCCGGAGGAACTGCCTGCTGCTCATTCCCGGCGCGTTCCTTTACCCGTACTATTATGAGCTGCTGGACTACAACGACAAAAACGGGGACGGCACCGCGAAGATCAACGTGCGCAAGGCCTTCGTCGGCGGCGGCCTGATCTTCGGCTTCTACCTGGTGTTCATCTTCCTCATGAGCCTTGCGACCTTCTCCCCGACGCTGAATCTGATCAAGGCCGTGCTGGTGACGCTGATCGCCGTATCGTCCCTTTCGTCCTTCCAATACAGCATCTACCTGACCTTCGGGCGAAAGCTGGGGCTGGCGCTGAACGTGCTGACCGCCGGGCTGTGGCAGTTTCTGATTCCGCTGGGCGTCATGGGGATGTGGACGCTCATGGCGTCGGTGCGCATCTACATCGTCGGCGCGGGCATCCTGGCCGCCGCGGGCTGGCACCTCCTGGAGAAGCGGAAGGCGGTGACGGCATGAAAGCTGTCACAAAGCCCCTCTCCGAGCTGAAACGGCCGGAGAAGAACGTGCGGCTGCATACCGACAAGCAGCTGGTAGAGTTCCGCCGCTCCGTGGAAATGTTCGGGCAGATCCGGCCCATCGTCATTGACGAGCAGGGAACCATCCTGGCCGGAAACGGCCTCTATGAGACCCTTCTCTCCATGGGGCGCACCGAGGCGGAATGCTATATCGCCGAAGGCCTGACCGAAAACGAGAAGAAGAAGCTCATGCTGGCCGACAACCGGATCTTCGACCTGGGCGTGGACGACATGAAGGCCTTCGACGAATTCATTGCGGAGCTGGGCGACGATCTGGACGTTCCCGGCTTTGACGATGAGCTGCTGCGCTCCATGGTGGCCGACGCGGGGGAGATCGACGAAATGATGTCCTCCTACGGCCTGATCGACCAGGAGAAGAAGGAGGAAATGGCCGGCGCCGCGGAGAACTACCGGAAGGCTGAAGAAGCCCGGACGGCGGAGGGCGCTGCAAATACGCAGCAGAACAGCCCGTCCGCTGCGGAAACGCAGCGGTCCGTGATCTGCCCGAAATGCGGTGAAACGATATGGCTGTGAAGAGAGCGAAGGGCTCCATGAGCTGTGTCGACGCCGCGATCCTGCGGGTGAAAAACGTATTCTCCAACGGAGTGAAGGTCTACATGAGTCTGAGCGGCGGGAAGGACTCCATCTGCATGGCCGACGTGGTCTACCAGCTTATTCGGAGCGGGAGCATCGACGCCGGACAGCTCACCTGCATCTTCATCGACGAGGAAGCGATCTACGATTGCTCCATCGACTCCATGTTGTTCTGGCGAAAGAAGTTCCTCATGGCCGGGGCCAAATTCGACTGGTATTGCCTCCCGCTGAAACAGGTCTCCTGCTTCCATATGCTGACCAACGATGAGAGCTGGATCACCTGGGAACCTGGCAAGGAGGACGTGTGGGTGCGAAAGCCCCCGAAGTTCGCCATCATGGCCAGCCCGTACCTGACCGGCGTGGGGACGATGAACTACCAGAGCTTCCTCCCCCGCGTGACGAAGGACGGGATCATGCTGACCGGCGTCCGGGCGGCGGAGTCCCTGCAGCGGCTCCAGTACATGAGCAGCCTCAACCTGGGGCGGCAGGGCATCACCGGAACGGGGACCATCTACCCCATTTATGATTGGACCGACAACGACGTGTGGATGTATATCCGGGACCACCGCCTGGACATCCCGGAAGCCTATCTCTGGATCTACCAGGCCGGGGAGAATCGTCATTCCCTGCGGATCTCCAATTTCTTCGGACTGGACAGCCTGCGCGGCCTGAAGCATGTCGCGGAAACAGACCCGGAGCTGTGGGCGAGGATCGAGCGCCGGGAGCCGAATGCCTACCTGACCCTGCTCTACTGGGACACGGAATGGTACAAGCGCAATTCCCGCACCCGGAGGAAGAACGAGGCCGGGGACAACCGTGATTACAAGGAGCTGGTGCGGAAGATGCTCTTTGAGGACTTCGACCGGCACTTCACCAATGAGACGACCCGCCATGTGGGACGGCAGTACAAACGCTGCTATGCCAAGGTGGACGGGCTGGCCCGCCCCAGGGATTACAAACAGATGCATGATGCTCTGGTCGCCGGCGACCCCAAGCTCCGCACGCTCCGGGCTGTGTATCAGAACGTCTACGGCGCCTATGCCGAGTACGCCAAGAAGTTCCGGGCGGAAGGCGGTGACGGGCATGGCTGAAATAGATCTGTTCGCGCCGCTGGGGTCACTGCGGTGGGTGGATCGCTCGCTGCTCCGGGCCAATGACTACAACCCGAATAAAGTCTCGGAGGAGAATCTGAAGCTGCTGGTGCAGTCTATTCTGACCAACGGCTGGACCCTCCCTATCGTGTGCAGGCCTGACCTGACGATCATCGACGGCTTCCACCGTTGGACGGTCTCAGGGCGGGAGCCTCTGCTGACGAAGCTCGGCGGGAAAGTGCCGGTGGTGATCGTGGACCATCACGGGAACCGAAGTGAGGACATGTACGGCACAATCACGCACAACCGCGCCCGGGGTACGCATCTTCTGGAGCCCATGAAAGCGATAGTCAGAACCCTCCTGGACGAAGGGAAGGACGTGAAAGAGATCTCCCGGCAGCTCGGCATGAGACCGGAAGAGATCTTCCGCCTTTCGGACTTCTCCAAGGAGGAGTTCATCAACATGATGGCGCAGGGGACAACGTACAGCCGCGCCCAGATCCTCTCCCGCGTGTGATTGCCCCGCAGCGTGCACCAGGAGTGCGGGAGATCGGAGGAAACGCCTGAGCCATGTAGCGACCGCGCCCGACGTCGGAGCCGCGCAGAGGGCGCGGAGCGCCGTTGCAACCGAGAAAAGGTACTGTGACGGCCCCGGGCCCTGCCTCGCGGGCTCGTCGACCCCGAAAGATGCCTAGTTAGGCGGGGGAAATTTCGGCATTTCGTTACGCCTGCCAGGAATCGGGAGCCTGCCGGGGGTCGGGAGGGCGCCGGGGACCGGGAGAGATGCCGGGGACCGGGAGGGATGCCGGATCGGGACGCAGGGTTTTCGGTATCTGATTCGGTATTCCTGACGGAGCTTTCGGTGGTCCTTCGATTTTTGAAGATTTCGCAGCTGTACTTGCATCGGGTCATGGATTTCTTGCAAGTGCACTTCAAGCATTCGCTGTCCGCCCTCCTGCCCATGGGGAGGGTTGCGATAGAGGCCGGTTCTTCCATTTCCGGCCTGACCTCCATAAGATCACATGCAGGATAAGGGTCTCGCCCCAGAGAAAAGTGCCGGATGCATGGCCGGCTGCAGGGCGCTCCGGTGCAATTCCGGTGAGTCCTGCCCCGCGCCGGCGAAGCTCAACCGGAAGAGCAGCCAATCTATCATCGGCAGGTATCGGGTTCGAGACCCGGCGCCGGCACAATGCCGAGAGGCAATAAAGGAGGGAGGCCGAGCCGAAATGAATATGGCGTCAGTCTGGCTGTATCTGCTTGACCGGTTCGGCCTTCCTGTCAGGGAAGAGAGCGCACCCACCCGCACTTTTCCCCTGGCGAAATGGCCGTATGGATCCGCTGATTATCCATCTGGATTTGAGTAGATAGGCTTGATCTGGGTGGGAGAAAGCAAAACAGATGCCCGGATTTATGGGCTGGCAGCCGGGAAAGACCGGCACCATGCCGAGGTAGCTTAATGCGGAAAAAGCGAGCAGACGATACGGAGACCTGATGTGGTCGAAGTGCTGGCACTGACAAGCTGTGGAGAAGTACAATCCATATCTGCTGCCGGATGAAGTTGTCGTTCAACCGTGGGGGTTCAAATCCTCCCTTCGGCACCAGAGGTTCCGCAAGGTATAAGAGCCGGGGATAAGTCCTCTCCCCGGACGGTGGCAAACCGTGATTAAACCCGTTTTCTCTCCCTCCTCTGACAAGGGAGCCTCCCGGATGACTCGGACACGCCGGGGTAAAAGGAAAGAGCCGGGTGAGCAAGGGGCTACGGGGAACGCTCAGAATCCTTGCAAGAAAAGCGAGCGCCGGAGGGTGTGTCTCCTGACCACACGACAATCGGAATAGACCGATGGACAGCCGGGAAGAGACCGGCACATGCTGGCGTAGCTCAGATGGCAGAGCGGCTGTCTCGTAAACAGCGGGTCACAGGTTCGATGCCTGTCGCCAGCCCCATCACAACGGAAAGGAGCATTCCGTGATGGCAGAAGCCAAAGAGAAGATCACCGACGAGACTGAGGTCAGCACCACGGAGCTGGCTGCGGTCCTGGGCGTCACCGCCCGGCGGGTGCAGCAGCTCGCCCAGGACGGGACGCTCCCCACCGTGCGGAAGGGCCGCTTCCTTCTGGCGGATTCCGTGCAGCGGTTTATCCGCCTCTCCACCGCCGCGCCGGTGGACGAAGAGGACCAGAGACTGGAAAAGACCCGCCGCAAGAGCGAGGTGCAGATCAAGGCCAGCAAGGCCATGATCGCCAAGCTGGAGGCGGAGGAGCTGAAGGGGCTCATGCACCGGGCCGAGGACGTGGCCGCCTGCACGGAGGACCTGGTGTATACCATTCGCGGGGCGCTCATGGCCCTGCCCGGCAGGCTGGCGGTGGACGTGGCCGCCTGCAACACCTCAGCGGAGGCCAGCACCGTGATCCGGAAGGAGGTCCACAAGGTCATGCGGGAGCTCGCCGATTACCATTACGACCCGAAGAAATACGAGGAGCGGGTGCGGGAACGGCGGGATTGGTCGGAGCGTGATGTCGATGACGAGTAGCGCAGACGCCCGCAGGATCAATAAGCTGATCTCCGGCGTCCTGGCCGGATTGGTGCCGCCGGAAGATCTCACCGTCACCGAATGGGCGGAGAAAAACCGGCGCCTCAGCTCGGAGAGCTCCGCAGAGCCCGGCCCCTGGCGCACCGAGCGCACCCCCTACCTCCGGGAGGTGATGGACTGCTTCACGGATCCGAAGGTCCGGCATATCGTCATGGTCGCCGCCTCTCAGGTGGGAAAGACGGAAGCCGAGTTGAACATGATCGGCTACATCATCGCCCAGGACCCGGGGAGCATCCTCTTTGTCCATCCGGTCAACGGGGACGCCAAGGAGTTCTCCAAGCTCAGGATCGCGCCCATGATCCGGGATTGCCCCGTGCTCCGGCAGCGGGTGGCCGATCCCAAGAGCCGGGACAGCTCCAACACCATCCTGCAGAAATCCTACCCCGGGGGCATCCTGACCATGTGCGGTTCGACGGAGGCCCATGCCCTGGCGTCCAAGCCCATCCGCTACGTCTTCGGCGACGAGCGGGACCGGTGGGCACTGTCCGCCGGAACGGAGGGCGATCCCTGGAAGCTGGCCATGGCCCGGCAGAAAACCTTTTACAACGCCAAGGCCGTGGAGGTCTCGACGCCGACGATCAAAAACGCGTCCGCCATCGAGGACGCATATTCTTCCGGGACGATGGAACGGTGGAAAAGCCGCTGCCCCCACTGCGGAGAGTATCACGAGATCCAATGGGCGGACATCCGCTTCTGCCATGAGGAGACGGTGGTCGGCGGGAAAAAGACCTGCAAGGTCACGGAGATCTATTACGTCTGCCCCGACTGCGGGGGCGTTTCCGACGAGCTGAGCATGAAGCGGGCGCCCGCGCGCTGGGAAGCGGCCAATCCCGCCGCCTATGAACAGGGGACCCGCTCCTTCTGGCTCAACGCCTTCGTCTCTCAGTGGGCCTCCTGGGAGAGCATCATCCTGGATTATCTGGATGCCATCGGCAGCACACGGAAGATGCAGGTGGTCTACAACACGGAGTTCGGGGAGCTTTGGGAGGACCGGGGCGACCTGGAGGACGAGGACAGCCTGCTGGCCCGCCGGGAGGACTACGGCCGGCGGGAGGACGGCAGCGACATTGAGCTGCCGGAGGGCGTGCTGGTGCTCACCTGCGGCATCGACACCCAGGATGACCGTCTGGAATTTGAGGTCATCGGTCACGGCCATTTCGGGGAGACCTGGGGGATCCGGAAGGGCATCCTCATGGGCCGTCCCGACGACGACGAGACCTGGGCGCAGCTGGACGACATCCTGGATCACGTATACCGATTTGGCAGCGGCGTGGGCCTGCGGATCAGCATGAGCTTCATGGACGAGGGCGGGCACTTTACCATGGAGGTCCGGCAGCGGTGCCGGGCGCGGCTCTCCAAAAAGCTGTTCTGCATCAAGGGCATGCCCGGGCAGGATAAGCCCTACACCGCGCCGCCGAAAAAGCAGAAGATCATGATCCGGAACATCATGGTCGGGACCTGCTGGCAGTATCAGCTCGGCGTGGATTCCGGCAAGGAACTCATCATGGACAACCTGAAGGTGCAGACGCCCGGGCCGAACTACTGCCATTTCCCGCGCCGTGACGATTACGGCAGCGGATATTTCCAGGGCCTGTTGTCGGAGGTCAAGGTCTATGACCCCAACAAGCGGCAGCCCTGGCGGTGGCAGAAGATCCCCGGCCATGAACGGAACGAGGCCCTGGACTGCCGGAACTACGCCCTGGCGGCCATGAAGGCCCTGCCCGTCAACCTGGACGAAGCGGAGCGCCGGCTGAGAAAAGCGAAGGGAGATACGGCCCTGACCGCCGCGCCCCGGCCCGCCCGGCCCAAGACCCAGCCCCAGAAGAAGCGGCGGCTGGAGGATCATTACGACAGCTGGTAAAGGAGTACAGACATGGCGGACAAGACCATCATCCGAAAGCGCCTCGCCTATTGGGAGGACGTTTATGAAAAGCTCCAGGCCGCCTACCTTGCCCTGGTGGACGGAAAAGTGCAGAGCTACCGGATCGACGACCGGGAGCTGCGGCGCTTCGACCTGCCGAAGCTGATGGAGCAGATCGAAGAGGTGGAGGAAAAGATTGACGAGCTGAGCGCCGCCCTGGAGGGGAAGCGCCCCCGCAAAGCCTTCGGGATCATCCCCAGGGATTGGTGATCCATTCGGGACCATAACGTGCAGAAATGCTTGTTAATCGGCATTTTTCGGGGTTTTTGAGCGATTAACAAGCATAAATCGGCGTTTTTTGTTTTTTAAGAACGCAGGGCCCACCGGGAGAAAAGGACGGTGAAAGCTCCCCCTTCGGCGCCGGAGGGAATGAGAAAAGGCCATGAGCGGACAGACCGCCGCCTCGGGTACCCGGGACGGCGGTCCCTATTGCACCGGGTAATCGCCCCGGCTGCCGACGAGCCGGGGCCATTACTGATGGGCGCCCTGCGGAGTTTGCCGCTCCTTTCGCCGCAGGGCCGCCCGTCTTTATATCGCAGAGGAGGCGATCATATGAACGGACGCGCACCCCAGGCCAAGGGGTACAGCGACGCCGGGGCCAGCCTGACGCGGCGGGCGCAGAAGGGCTTTGTCCCCAACAGCGGATCCCCCAACGAGGACATCAACGCGAACAACAGCACCCTGCGCCAGCGGGCCAGAATGCTGTATATGTCCTCTCCTGTGGCCACCAGCGCCATCAACACGAACCGCACCAAGGTGATCGGCACGGGCCTGACCCTGAAATGCACCCTGGACCGGGAGCTCCTGGGCCTGACGCCGGAGGCGGCGAAGGCCTGGCAGCGCCGGACGGAGGCGGAATGGAATATGTGGTGCCGGCGGGAGAACTGCGACGCCCTGGGCATGAACGGCTTCCTGGAGCTGCAGCAGCTTGCCCTCCGGAGCTGGCTCATGAGCGGGGACGTGTTCGTGCTCCTGAAGCGGGAAGACCGGACCCCGGCAAATCCGTATTCCCTGCGCCTGCATCTGATCGAGGCGGACCGGATCAGCACGCCCTCGGGGTTCCGGGGCGGCATTCCGGACGGCAGCGCCACCGGCGGCACCGTGCCGGAGGGGCAGCCCGGCGCCGGGAACCGCATATACGACGGCGTGGAGGTGGACGCGTCCGGGAAGGTGGTCGCCTGTTACATCTGCGACAGCTACCCCCAGGAGCTCTACCGGGGGGATCTGACGTGGACGCGGGTCCTTGTCCGGGGCGAAAAAACCGGCATCCCCAACATACTCCACATCATGGACGCCGAGCGGCCGGATCAGTACCGGGGCGTCAGCTATCTGGCGCAGATCATTGAGCCGATCCTTCAGCTCCGGCGCTATACGGAATCCGAGCTGATGGCCGCACTGGTGCAGAGCATGTTCACCGCCTGGATCGAGGCGGAGACCAACACCGCCGAGATCCCCTTTGAGGAAGTGGGGACCGGGGACCTGTCCGCCGCCGGCAACGGGTTCAATCTGGATGGCGGCTCCGTAGCGGATAACGTCAGTGACAGCGAAAACGAATACGAAATGGGGCCCGGCTCCGTTTTCCACCTGGCGACCGGCGAGAAAATCGTGTTCGGAAATCCGAACATTCCCACGGCGGGCTTCGAGACCTTCGTCAAGACCCTCTGCCGACTCATGGGGGCGGCGCTGGAGCTCCCCTACGACGTGCTGATCAAGGAGTTTGGCAGCTCCTATTCCGCCTCCCGCGGCGCCCTTCTGGAGGCCTGGGAGGCAGTCAAGATGCGCCGGGCCTGGTTCGTGACGGACTTCTGCCAGCCGGTATATGAAGCCTGGCTTGCCGAGGCTGTGGCTCTGGGGCGGATCAAGGCCCCCGGCTACTTTGACGACCCTTTGCTTCGGACCTTGTGGAGCGAGGCCCGGTGGATCGGTCCGGTGCAGGGCCAGCTTGACCCGCTGAAGGAGATCCGCGCCGCCATTTTTGCCATCGACCGGGGAATCAAGACGCATGAGCAGGTCACCCGGGAGATGGGCGGCGGCGACTGGGAGGAAAACGTGGAACAGCTCCGGCGGGAAAACGAGCTGCTGACGAGGGCCGGCGGCGGGACGCTTTCCGCGACCGGGCTGGGACCCGGCGGCGGAGACAGCGGAGGTGAGGGCAGCGGCGATGCAGAGTAACTATCAGCACCTTATGACCCTGGGCCTCTGGCGCATGGCCGTCGTGCTGTGGAACCTCTGCCGGGACTACTGCGCCTACTGCCCCAGGAACCGGCTGCGGACCTGCAGCGAGGATTGTTCCGCCGGTATCCGGGACTGGCTGAAATCCCCCTACATCCCGGAATCTGACATCTGGAAGGAGACAAAAAAATGAGCATTCCGTTCCGAAATCCCGCCGTGGCCGTTCGGAATAAAGCCTACGCCATGGCTTCCTCAGACGGCGTATCGGCGGAGATCACCCTGTACGGGGACATCATCGAAACCCGTCCCACGGACTGGTGGGGGGACCCCGTGGAGGGAGAATACATCACCCTGACCGAATTCCTGGAGGACCTGAAACGGATCGAGGGCTGCAAGAGTATCCTGATCCGCATGAACTCCTACGGCGGAGACGCCGGCGTGTCCAGCATGATCCACAACCGGCTCCGGGAGCTGGCCCGGAACGGGGCAAAGCTCACTTGCCAGGTGGACGGCGTGGCCATGAGCGGGGGCAGCATCATCATGTGCGCCTATGATCCCCTCAAAGCCAACCCCGCGAGCCTGATCATGATCCATAAATGCTGGACAACGATTTACGGCGGGTATAACGCCGACGAGCTCCGGCAGATGGCCGAGCAGAACGACGCCTGGGACAAGATGCAGGTGGAGTGCTACAAGCGCAAGACCGGGCTCAGCGAAGAGGCGCTTCTGCAGATGATGAGCGAGACCACCTACATGACGGGCCGGGAAGCCAAGGATAAGGGCTTCGTGGACGAGCTCCTGGAGGGCGCGGAGACGAAGATCTCCGCCAGCGCGGACGGCAGGAGCCTTTTTGTTTTCGGACGTCAGATCCATCTTGCCCCCGGCATGTTTGCGCCGGACACCATTCCCACGGTCACACCCGGGGCGGAAGCCGCGGCTGAGGCAAATAACAATACGCCGGTCATGACCGGCAGCGAAGGAGGAAGCGAATCTATGACCATCGAGGAACTCAGAGCGCAGCACCCGGAACTGGTCTCTCAGATCGAGGCGGCTGCCAGGTCCGGCGCGGATCACAGCGCCGAGGTCTCGGCTGCCGAGCAGGCCGAGCGGGACCGCCTGGCCGGGATCGACGAGATCGCGGGGCTCTTTGACCCCGCCCTTGTCCGGGAGGCCAAGTACGGGGAGCAGCGCTGCTCCGCTGCGGAGCTGTCGCTCCGGGCCGCCAGGGCTGCGGCGAAGGCCGGCAGCAAATTCCTGGCGGACGCCGCTGCGGACAGCGCCGCGTCCGGCGTCAGCGGCGTCCCCGCAGCCCCGGCGCCCGCTGAGGAGGCGGAGGGAAACCAGGAAGAGCCCAAGACCCCCGAGGAAAAGCTGAAGGCCGCCAGGGCGCTGATCCATCCCCTGTTCGACGAAAAGAAGGAGGCGTGAGCATGTCTGTCAATCTGTCCAAAAAGATCGGCGAGTCCGAATACGACGGGCTCATCACCGACCTGACCCCCCAGCCCATCGTCCGGGGCGGCACGCTCCGGAAGCTGGCCGCCGCCGCGACCCTGGTGCGCGGCACCATTCTGGCAAAGTCCTCCGGGACCGCGGGCGACGGGAAGCTGGTGGTGCTCGGCACCACCGCCGAAACGGGTGAAACCCTGACTCCCGACTGCATCCTCTGTGACGATACCGACGTCGGGACTGCGGAAGATGTCAATGTCCCGGTGTATTATGCCGGCTGCTTCGATCCTGAAAAGGTGACGGTGGACGAGAACTACACCATCACGGAGGACGACTTCGACAAGCTCCGCGAGCGCGGCATCCTGTTCAGGGCTGCCGGCGCCGCCAACTGACAGGAGGGAACAATATGCCTGCTACTCTCAACTTCTTCGACACCTATCAGCTCATTGCGATCCAGGAGGAGATCGTGCCCCGGCCCGCCTTCTTCAAGGACCGCTATTTCCCTACCGGGGCTGCGGATATCTTTTCTGCCGACAAGGTCCTCACTGAGTACAGGGACGGTGACCGGAAGATGGCCCCCTTTGTGGAGCCTCGCGTCGGCGATATCCCCATTGGCCGCCGGACCTTCGACATCCATGAGTACGAGCCTCCCTACATTGCCCCGTCCCGGCCCCTGACCCTGGACGACCTGAAAAAGCGGGGCTTCGGTGAGGCGATCTACGCAAATTCCACCCCGGCCCAGCGGGCTGCCGCCCTCCTGCGGGATGACATGACCGACATGGATAACCGCATCGCCGCCCGGGAGGAATGGATGTGCGCTCAGACCATGATCCACAACGGCTGCACCATGCAGGCGTACATCGACGCCAAGACCCAGGGCGAGCAGTATTACGTCGGCTTCTACGACGGCCCGACCTCCGATCACATCTATACCATCCAGGCCGCTGACCGCTGGGACACGGCCAACGGTGATATCCGGGGCGATGTCATTGCCATGTGCCGGATGCTCTCCCGCCGCGGCCTCCCCGTGCAGGATCTGGTGCTGGGCACCGACGCTGCGGAGACGGTGCTGCAGGATACGGTGCTCCGGGCCATGCTTGAGACCACCAGCAACATCGCCATGGGCAGCATCAACGAGCAGCTCACCCGCTATGAGGGCGTGGTTTTCATGGGCCAGCTGAACTTCGGCGGTTTCCGGCTGAATGTCTTCTCCGTGGACGAGACGGTGGAGGACGATCAGGGCCAGACCCTGTCCCTGTTCCCCGCCGCCAGCGCCATGGTCACCGCCCCCGGCTGCGGCCACCTGATGTACGGCCAGGTCACCCAGATCGACTACGGCGCCACCGACTACGCCACGCATGCCGGGAAGCGGATCCCGAAGTTCAGCGTGGACCAGGAAAAGGATCAGCGGAAGCTCCGGCTGGCCGCCCGTCCCCTGGCTGCTCCCAAGCGGAAGAGCCCTTATATCTACGCCGCCAACGTCTGCGGCTGACGCCCCCCCGAAAGGAGTGACGCGGAATGAAAACCGTGATGATCCTCTGCGGCGGCTACGGTCTGAAGCTCCCCACCGGGAGCGGCGTCCGCACGAAGCTGATCCTCAGGGGGCAGATCGTGGAGCTGGAGGACGCGGAGGCTGAGGAGCTGATCCGGGCGAACATGGCCGCAGAGGCCGTTGCAACGACTGCTGCCGACGATGCGCTCCTGTCCCCCGGCGGCGACACGCCCCCGGAGGAAACGGCGTCTGCGGGCGCAGAGAGCCCGCTCCCGGAGCCTGAGCCGGAGGACGAGGACGAGAACGAGGACATCGACGACGGGGAGGCCCCCCCTGACCTGGAGGCGGAGGCACCGGTAGTATGAGCTTCAGGGACATGGTCGAAGCCGATGTGCATGACGTGTTCCTGAACCTGGACGAGTTCGCCGAGCGGAGGACCATCCGCTATGACGGGGAGACCTACACGGACATCCCCATCGTGCTCTCCGGACTGAAGGAGAAGGACCGCCGCCGGCTGGAAAGCGATCATGTCCAGGGCCTCTTTCTGGTGTCCCCGGTGCTGCACTGCGCCCTCAGCGATCTCGGAGGCAATCAGCCGGAGAAGGGGGCGCGCATCCGGATCAATGACCGGGAAGGCGGCGGTGGATTCTTCCGGGAATTCTACGTCGCCCTCTCCGTCTGCGAGATGGGGATGCTGCGGGTGGAGCTGGAGGAGATAGGCGAATGAGCGAAATCACCAACAGCCAATCGACGCGGCACGGCGTAGAGATGGGCGTCTTTGTGGACGTGGTGGAGGACAGCCTTTCCCGCGTTCAGAAGCTGCTCGCCGGAATCAGCGGCGGATGGCAGCAGGCGGTGGGCAGCGCGATCTCCCGCGCCGCATCCGCCGGAAAGACCGAGGCGAAAAGCGCGGTCTCCGGCGAGTACGCCATCAGCCAGAGCACCTTCCTCCGGAACACCAGGAACATCAATCACTTTCGGCGGGATGCGGAGGGCGTTTCGGTGGAGTTCGGCTTCGCCGGGCATGTCCTTCCGCTGCTGAAATTCAACACGTCCGTCAACAGCCGGGGCGTCGTGTCCACCCAGGTCAAGCGCCAGAGCGCAAAAGAGACCCTGGACCACGCGTTCCGGGCACAGATGGGCCGCCACACCGGGATCTATGAGCGATACGGGCCGGATCGTTTTCCGGTCCGTGAGCTATTCGGACCCGCCACACCGCAGATGCTGTATTCCAATGAGGACGTTCTGGACCGGATGGAGGGAAAGATGGTCGACGCCTATGAAAAGCGCATCGACCATGAGATCCTTCGACTTCTGAACGGATGGGGGACCTGACCGTGATCGACAACTTTGACGATTCCTGCGTGGAGCTCCTGGAATGCCTCCGGGAGTTTACAAAGGACGCGACGGGGCAGCTTATCATGCCAACGCGTATCCAGAAGGCCGGCGAGGAGCCGAGCTTCCGGGCCGCCGACGTCTACCTGATGCGGCTGCCGGACTCCAGGGCCGCCAGCAAAAAGGCCCCCTACATCCTGCACCAGCTGATCACCGCGAAGGACCAGCAGCCCGAAGGCAAACGCTCCGAGGCCGGCGCCGTGGTGAGGAGCATCTTCTGCGTCTACAGCGCCGACGAGCAGGAGGGCGGCCTCATGCTCCTGAATCTCATGGAGCGGCTGCGGATCGCCCTCCTGCGCAGCACGATCATCGGACACCGTTATCAGCTCGACATGGAGGCCGGGGTGGAACGCCTGATCTACCCGGAGGACACCGCCCCGTATTATGCCGGGGAAATGATAACGACCTGGCAGATACCAGCCATAGAAAGGGAGGTAAGAGAATGGCTGTGAAGGAAAATAAGGCCAAGGCCAAGGCCGCGCCGGAGGAGGAACAGGTCCTTCCGGAAGCGCCGACGCCGGAGGAGGAACAGGGCCTTCCGGAAGCCACGGCGCAGACCGGGGCCGAAAGCAAGCCCAAAACCGAAAAGGAGCAGCCCGGCGCCGTCACCAGCGCCGGCTTTTCCGTTTATCTGGGACCCAATATCCCCGGCCTGATCCAGGCCAGGACCATCTACCCCGTAGGACGGGAGGCGGCTCTGGCGCTGCCGGAGGTGCAGGCCGCCGTCGCCAAAAAGCCCGGCATCGCCGCGCTGCTGGTGGACGGTCTGACGCTGCCGGAGGACAGGATCCTGGTCAAGACCAAAGGGACCGCGCTGGCCAAGGCCTACGCCGCGGTCCTGCACTAAGGAGGAATGACAATGGCAAACCACGGCGTTTTTACCAGCAGGCGGGACACCAGCGTGGTCCCCATGAACACCGCCCTCTCCGGCATCCCCTTCGTCATCGGCCTTGCGCCGAAATATGAAGTGGATCCGGAATGGGATCCGGAGGAAGATCCGATCCCCGTGCCGCCCCCCGTGCTGTGCACCAGCATGGACGAGGTGGAGGAGAAGCTGGGCTTCAGCGAGAACTTCAGCGATTTTTCTCTCAGCAAATTCGCCTTCTATTGGTTCACCCTCTGCGGCCTGACTCCGGCGATCTTCCTGCCGCTGCCCTATCGGAGCAGATATACAACTTTTCATCAGGATGCCCATCAAACGATTTCCCTCGCCCCTCCTTTCAAGCCCAGACGCGTGTCCTACGTAACGGTCAACAACGAGAAGGTCGACGACTGGACCTACGATCCCTCCACCGGGGAACTGACGTTCTCCACTGTGCCCGCTGAGCCGAGAGAGGTCAACGTGTACTACAAACTCACTTCCACGCCCGCCGAGATCGCCGCCGCCGTGGAGAAGGTTGATCTTTGCATGGCCAAGTTCGGCATCGTGCCGGACCTGCTCCTGGCACCGGACTACGACGACTCCCTGGTCGCCGCCGCCATGGCTGCCAAGGCCGGGGCCATCAACGGCATCTTCAAGGCCCGCGTGCTGGTGGACGTGGCAGGCGCGAGCTACACCGCCGCCATCACCGCCAAGAACGGGGGCAGCTACACCGAGGAGGAGATCGCCTGCTGGCCCTGCGGGAAGGTGGGGGACAAGGTGTTCAACATGTCCATCCTCCAGGCGGCGCGGATCGCCCTGACGGACGCGGACAACGAGGGCGTACCCTACGAGTCTCCCTCCAACAAGTCCCTGCCCGTCGACAGCCTCTGCGACGCTGCCGGGGAGGAGATCTCGCTGACCCTGGGCCAGGCGAACCTCCTGAACGCCGCCGGGATCGTGACCGGCCTGAACTTCATGGGCGGCTACAAGGCCTGGGGCAACTACACCGGCGCCTGGCCCGGGGAAACGGACGTGATCAAGACCCTCATCCCCATTGCCAGGATGTTCGACTGGGTCGGCAACAGCCTGATCAAGAGCTTCTGGCAGAAGGTGGATCGGCCCATGAACCGCCGTCTGGTGGACAGTGTCATCGACTCCGCCAACATCTGGCTCAACGGCCTGGTCAGCCGGGAGTACCTGCTGGGCGCGCGGGTGGAGATGCTGGACAGTGAGAACCCCCTGACGGACCTGATGGCCGGCATCTGCCGCCTGCACGTTTTCATGACGCCGCCCAGCCCCGCCCAGGAGATCGACTTCATCCTGGAATACGACGCCTCCTACGTGGAGAGCGCCTTTGCCTAAGGAGGACTGAACCATGGAACAGGCCAACATCAACTTCGCCGTCTACGAGGACGGCAACGAATACCTGGGCATGGCCAGCGTGACCATGCCCACCCTCTCCCACCTGACGCAGAGCATCAACGGCGCGGGTATCGCCGGGAACCTCGAGGCCGTGATTCTGGGCCACATGGAGGCCATGACCCTGGGCCTCAATTTCCGGGTGACGTCCCCCGCCAGCATCCGCCTCAGCGAGCCCCGCCGCCACCAGATCGACCTCCGCGTGGCGCAGCAGCAGGAGGATCCGGTGGCCAATACTCTGACCGCCGTGGCGGAGAAGCACGTCTTTGTGGTCGTCCCCAAGAGCCACAACGTGGGGACCGTCGCCCCTGCGTCTCCTGCCAACGCCTCCGGCGAGTACGCCGTGCGCTACTGGGCCACCTGGCTGAATGACGTGAAGGTCCGGGAGCTGGACCCCGCGAACTTCAAGTGCGAGATCAACGGCGTGGATTACCTGGCCCCGGTCCGCGCCGCTCTGGGCAAATAAGGACTTCTGCGCCCGTGGCGGCACCCCCGCCACGGGCAATCTTTGAAAGGAGCGTTTCAGCATGGACGACAGAAAGCCATTCGCTATCGACGAGAAGGAGTACGAAGAGGCCGCAAAGGATGCCGAGGACAGCCGGGATGCTTTCGTCTGCAAACTCGCCAGGCCCTTCACCTTTGAGGGGGAGAGCTTCGATTCTCTGTCCTTCGACTTCGCCGGACTGACCGCCGCGGACAGCCTGGCCATCGAAAATGAGATGTCGGGCCTCGGCCTCACGCTGGTTGCCGCCGAGTTCAGCGGGGAGTTTTTGATCCGGATGGCGGCGCGGGCCTGCACCACCCTCCGGACGGACGGCCGGAGGCTGGGCGCAGACGCTTTCCGGGCCCTGCCGATCAAGGTGTTCACTCGGATCCGGAACAGGTGCCGGTCTTTTTTGCTGAGTGCGGAGTTGTAAGCGGCGACGGCGGAAAATGGCTGAGAAAGCAGTGCATGATCCTGGCGCGGAACAACTCCACACCCATTGACTTCTGGCTCTCCCGGGAGCTGCGGGAGCTGGGGTCATGGATCGAGACCAACAACGAGATCATCCGGGAGAGCCGGAACAAAAAGCGGTAAGGAGGTATGACCATGGCATCGCGCCGCGAATATGAGATGCTGTTCCAGCTCAACGCGCAGTTGGGCGGGGGCTTCGCCGGGACCTTCAACAAGGCCCAGCAGCAGATCCTTTCCATGCAGAAGGAGATCCAGGCGCTGAGCAAGACCCAGGGCGATATCACCTCCTACCAGAAGCAGCAGGGGGCCGTTGAGGGGACCCAGAAGAAGCTGGAGGTCCTGCAGCAGCAGTACGACAACATCCAGCGGGAGATCCAGGAGACCGGCGGCTTTTCCTCGGACCTGGAAAACAAGCTCCTGAGCAAGCAGCAGCAGATCGACAGGACCGCCGCTGCCCTGGAAAAAGAGACCAATAAGCTGAACGAAATGGGGGCGGCCCTGCAGAACGCGGGGATCGACACCTCCAACCTGGACAGAGAATCCGAGCGCCTGACCGCCGAAATGAGGGACCTGCGGAAGCAGCAGGACGAAGCGGCGGCAGGCGCTGAGAACTTCGGGACCTCCTCGGCGGAAGCCTTTGAGACGGCGGCCAATGCCCTGACAGCCGCCGGGCTGGTAGCCGGGATGAAGAAGATCTACGACGCCTACGCGGAGTGCGTCGGTATCGCCGGGGAGTTCCAGGAATCCATGTCCAACGTCGAAGCCCTGTCCGGGGCCAGCGCCTATGAGCTGGCGCAGCTTACCGACATGGCCAAGGAGCTGGGCGCGACCACGAAGTTCACCGCGAAGGAATCCGCGGACGCTATGGGCTACATGGCCATGGCGGGGTGGAGTGCCGAGCAGATGCTTTCCGGCATGCCCGGCGTGCTCTCCCTGGCCGCCGCCAGCGGGGAGGACCTGGCCCGTGTGTCCGATATTGTCACGGACTCCATGACCGCCTTCGGCCTCACAGCCGCCGACACGGCCCGCTACGCCGATGTGCTGGCGGCGACCGCAGCGAACGCGAACACCAGCGTCGGCGTCATGGGCGAGACTTTCAAATATGCGGCTCCCGTGGCCGGCGCCCTGGGCTACTCCATCGAGGACGTAAGCACCAGCATCGGCCTCATGGCGAATGCCGGGATCAAGGGCTCCAACGCCGGAACCGCGCTCCGCAACGTATTCAACGGGCTCCTGGAGGGCGTCACCCTGACCGGGGCGGCCTTCGGAGAGGCGGAGGTTTCTGCTGTCCGGGCGGACGGAACTATGGCCTCCCTGAGCGAAACGGTGGAAATGCTGCGCCGCTACTTCGATCAGATGACCGAGGCCGAGCGGGTGTCGAACGCCTCCGCGATTGCGGGGCAGCGAGGCTATGCCGGGCTTCTCGCCATCCTCAACGCCACCGATGCCGACTACGCAAAGCTGGCGGAGAGCATCAACAACAGCGCCGGGGCCGCCCAGCGCATGGCGGACGTGAAGATGGACAACATGCGGGGGCAGCTCACGCTTCTCAATTCCGCGTGGGATGCCGTCAAGACCACCATCGGAGAGCAGTACACCCCCACGCTCCAAAAGGCCTACTCCGAAGGAGCTAAATTGCTTTCGGATGTAAACGAGTTCCTCCAGCAGAACCCCCATGTCATTGATGGGATTACCACCTTTGTCGGTATCATGGGTGCTGCTACTGCTGGAATTGCCGGAACTGCGGCTGTATTGAAGGTCGTTATTCCGCTCATGAAAACCTTAACGGCAACGATTCCCGGCGTAGGGTTCCTCATGGCGTTTACAGCGGCGATTGCCGCCGTAACAGGCGGCATGGTTGCTCTCAGTGAAGCCGAGCAGAACGAAACCACAGAGGCCCGGAAACTGACAGAAGCCTCCAGGGAACAATTCGACCAGCTGCAGCAGATTCGAGCGGAATACGAAGATGTCTGCCGTGTATATGGAGATACGTCGGATGAAGCCCTTTATCTTGCCTGGAAAATCGACGATCTGACTGACAGCTATAACACAAACAAACAATACCTGGCGGATTACGTTCGAGAGTGTCAGGAATTGAATTCCCAGTTGAACGGGACACTTAGCAGCAACCGTGAAACCTACCTGGAGATTGGGCGAAACGAGGATACGACCGTTGCCTTGGTACACCGGCTCCAGGAACTTGCTTCGCAGACCGAGCAAACCGTAGCGACTCAGGAAGAAATGAAGGCAATCATCAAAGAGCTGAACGAGGTCGTTCCTGATCTTGGTCTAAGCTACGAAGATGTTACTGCCGGAACGGCGGACTATGGCGCTGCCATTGAGCGTGTCGTTCGAGCTCAAGCAGCAGCTCAGAGGTATGAAGCTGCTCAGCAGAATATGATTGATGCCCTGAACGCAGAGTATTCTGCCTCTCAGAGATTATCAGAGCAGAGGGAGCTTCAAGCTGCTGCACAGGAACGGTATAACAATGCACTAGACTATTACAACAGACTGAAAACTATGGGGATCTCCTCATTCGCCCCAGGAGAAGATCTGGCGCTGGAATCTGCAGAGGCTGATCTAAACGCCGCAAAAACGGCCTTGAATGAGTATACGAATCAGATTGCTGAGACTGAAGCTGTCGTTTCGGCCGCACAAGCCGACTACGCGATGTATATGGCGGACCTTGTGGGATATCAAGAGGCTTTGATCTCCGGGGCAGACACTTCGCAAGATGCAATTTCGGAAGCAATTTCCAGCACCGTTACTTACGTCCAAGAACTGATTGAGGCCTACAACGCCGCATACGACGCAGCCTATACCAGCGTCTCCGGGCAGTACTCCCTTTGGGAGGAGGCCGAGGCCGTGGTGGCCACGAGCGCCGGGAGCATCAACAAGGCCCTGGAAACGCAGATCCAGCACTGGAACGAGTACAACGACAATCTTGCCTCCCTCCGGGAGCGGGCCGGTGACATCGAGGGCCTGAGCGAGATCATCGCCTCCTTTGCCGACGGGTCCAACGATTCCGTCGCGGCGATCGCGGGGCTGGCCAGCGCCTCCGACGAAGACCTGAAGGCCATGGTGGGGAACTGGCAGGAGCTTCAGAAGGCACAG
>JAEEGL016340562.1_pt1 | contig 19676 bp, 13 predicted proteins | sample 9134231 | NCBI WGS metagenome assembly JAEEGL01 (sample SAMN16246548, study PRJNA631951) | gut metagenome | biome: gut microbiome; feature: rumen; material: fiber-attached | host: Bos | place: Iran: Karaj | collected 2018-10 | reverse complement strand
GATCAAGGTCCCCGTATCGAACATGTCCGCCTATATACCGCGCTGGTTCGCCATGCTTGCCAGCGGGGAAAGGCTTATGGAAGCAGAGTCCTTCGAGGACGACATTAAAGGTGAGAAGAAAACGGAAGGGGAGATCGCGGAACTTTATGGAAAGAGCCTTAAAGGTCTGCGTCTGAGCGACGTCAGCTTCTCGTACATCAGCAGCGGCAGCGCGCCGGATGACGAACCCCGCAGGGTCGTACTGAACGGCATCAGTCTGGACATAGACAAGCATACCATAACTGCTATCACCGGTCCGTCCGGATGCGGCAAGAGCACACTGCTTAAGCTTATAATGTGCTTTTATCCGCTAAGCAGCGGCGACAGAAAGATCGTTACTTCGGAAGGAGAGACTGAACTGAGCCCCGAGTGGCGCGGATTGTTTGCGTATGTTCCGCAGGGCAACCAGCTTATGAGCGGACCGATAAGGGAAGTGCTCACATTCGGCGATGCTTCCGTTTCCTCGGAAGATATAGACAAGGCTTTGGACATCGCGTGCGCTTCGGATTTCGTCTCCGAGCTTCCGGCAGGCCTGGACACCGTTCTTGGCGAGCGCGGCAGCGGCCTTTCCGAAGGCCAGATACAAAGGCTGGCGATAGCAAGGGCTGTGCTTTCCGGTCATCCGTTCCTTCTCCTGGACGAGGCGACAAGTTCTCTGGACGAAGAGACCGAAAAGTCTCTGCTTCAGAAACTGCGTACGCTTACGGATCGTACAGTAGTAATCGTCACTCACAGGCTGAATGTGCTTTCCATATGCGACACTGAAGTACACATGGACGAGGACGGTGTGTCGGTAAGGGCTCTTGAGAACTGAACTTTACGCATAGAGCCTTTACAGCGTTTTTCCGGATCGCGGAACCTTCATGCGGATGCACTTGTAAGGCCCTGAGGCCGCTTCTGACGCGTTTTCTCTTATTAATAGTATAAATATGTTTTCCACGCCGTTTTTGCTCTGAAAACGGCGTTTTTTATCCGGCTGCGTCCGCCATCCGGAGCGGTTTTGCAAAATGGTTTGACAATAATATATCTATCAATCGCTTTTTCATCTTTGTTGTGCTATTATATTCTAGCAACTTTTTTCTGTCGGTCATTCTGAGAAGGAACTATGGAAAATAAGAGATACATAACCCGCGAAGGCGGCGCTACCGTAACCGTATTCGTACCGTACGACTGCAAGAACAACTGTCCTTTCTGCATCAACAAGCAGGAATACAAGGACCAGTCTGGTTTCAGCATAGAAAAGATCTGCAAGAGCATCCGCAAGCTGCACAGGGTAACGCCAAAATGCGACTTCGTGTTTACCGGCGGAGAGCCGCTGTCCGATCTGGACGGTCTTCAGGTAATGATGGACTGCGTTCCCAAGGGGCACAGAGTGTTCATCAACACCACCATGCCGGTCTCCGAGCATTTCCCGGAAGAGGCAATAATAGAGTTCACCAAAAGGAACCAGAAGAAGATAACCTGCATAAACGTGTCGCGCCACATGGTCCACTATGTGGAGGAGAGCAACGACGAGCTTCTTTCCAAGCTGTACGTTCCGGTAAGGGTAAACTGCGTGCTGTTCAAGGGCTACGAGCACAAGAACATAAAGCAGTTCGCGGACCGCTTTGCCAAGTTCGGGATCCCCATCCAGTTCCGCGCGGACTACACGGTCACCACGCTGGACAACCTCTACAAGAAGGAAGGCGACAAGATCCTGGAAGACCTGATGGCCAACTTCGAGTATCTGGGCATGGACGGCTGCCGCATACGCTGCGGTTACCACTTCAACAACGGCGCCCAGCACATCGCGTATCACCGCACGCTGCCGTACAGCACCATAACAGAGGAGAGGGACGGTGTTTCCTACGATATTCTCTACGACGTGCTTATAAAGCAGAACGGCGACATGCATTCCGACTGGACTTACGTTCCTCTGGACTTCGAGGCGTACAAGAATGTTACTTTCGAGCCCTACGACCTTAAGGTCCGCGAAGGAAGGATAAAGTAACAAAATCAATATTACGTAAACCATGTTTTATTGATTCGATCCATATCATGAAATTCAGAAAAACTGCGCAAGTGTGTAAAAGTCATGCCTGCGCAGTCTTTTTGTTTTCTCAATAAAGTGGTATAGTATTCATATAAGGCCTTTCATCTATAACGGCCGGAAACGGAGAATCTAAAATGGAAGATAACAGACCATATCTTGACTGGAAACTTGTCCACGATTTCATGGTGGACGTTTTTGTAAAATACGGCGTACCCAGAGAGGACGCCGAGATCTGCACGGACGTGCTTCTGGAGAGCGACCGCCGCGGCATAGAGAGCCACGGCTGCAACCGCTTCAAGCCGATCTATCTGGACCGCATAAAGAAGGGGACTCTGCTGCCTGTCACTAAGATAGACATCGTTAAGGAGACCCCGACGACCATCGTAATGGACGCCAACAACGGCATGGGCATGGTCGCCAGCTACCGCATGATGGAGATGCTGATAGAAAAGGCTAAGACCTACGGCATGGCCGGCGGCGCCATCATGAACTCCACTCACTACGGCATAGCCGGATACTGGACCACAATGGCCGAAAAAGCCGGAATGATAGGCATCAGCGGCACCAACGCCAGACCGTCCGTAGCGCCGACATTCGGTGTGGAACCCATGATGGGTACCAACCCCATGACCTTTACCATGCCCACCGACGAACCGTTCCCGTTCAATCTGGACTGCGCTACCTGCATAGTCCAGAACGGAAAGATAGAGTTCTACGCAAGGCAGGGCAAGCCCACGCCGGAAAACTGCGTTATAAGCGAGACCGGTGAGACCATGACCGAATCCGCAAAGATACTTAAGGACATGAGGGCAGGGCACGCAGCGCTGCTGCCTCTGGGCGGTCCCGGAGAGGACACCGCGGGATACAAGGGTTATGGATACACCACGGTGGTAGAGATCCTTTCCGCCGCACTGGCTGGAGGTCCGTTCCTTAAGGCGCTGTCCGGCGTAGCGGAAGACGGAAGCCCGCAGATGTACAGGCTTGGACACTTCTTCTTCGTCATCAACCCGGAGTTCTTCATGGGTCTGGATACCTTTAAGCATACTGCCGGCGAGATCTGTCGCGGACTCAGAAATTCCAAGAAGGCGCCCGGCGCGGAGCGTATCTACACCGCGGGCGAGAAGGCTTACGAGAACTGGCAGTTCCGCAAGGACAAGGGCGTGCCGGTAGGAGAGGCTATACAGAAGGAATTCATCCAGCTGAGGGATGAGTGCGGACTTACCCAGTACAAGTTCCCGTTCGAATGATGCGGGCGCGATAAGATCTGCTATTCAGAGATCATAGAAACGGAGGCCGGAAGTCCTCCGTTTTTCGGAGCATAGGGGGCTTTGCATCCTTTGCTGCGCAAAGTCTGCCGTCCTGCGCCCGCTTCAGCGTGCTCGGACCATCAGGGTCCACCGGACCCTGATGCCCTTTCGGGTCCGAGCCCCCTATACTCTTTGCTGCGACGCATAAAAAGACAGAGGCCGATGGCCTCTGTCTTTTTATGGTGGAGCATAGGGGGCTCGAACCCCTGACCTCTTGACTGCCAGTCAAACGCGCTCCCAGCTGCGCTAATGCCCCGCAACAAAAGGTATTATAACCGCTGCCGTGCATAATTGCAAGAAAAGAATTATACAATATCAGCCGAGTTTGTGTTCTACTGGACCTGCTGTTGTGATAAAATAAAAAAGTCAAAATAATACGCAATATAAGGAGGAACAAAATGATCATCAATTTAGGTTCTACCGGTTTCATGAGAGTGCTGTCCATCGTATGCTCGGCGCTCGTTTACTTCATCATTGCTTACATCATCATGAAAGTTGTCACCGCTGCTCTTAAGAAGCTGCTGGAGAAGCTGAAGGTCGAGGATATCGTAAGCAAGTTCATAATCTCGCTCGTTAAGGCGGCCCTTTGGGTAGTTACCATACTCATTACGCTCTCTGCAATCGGATTCGACATCAGTTCGCTGATAACAGTACTTGCTACCTGCGGCGTTGCCATCGCCCTTGCTCTTAAGGACAGCCTCGGCAACATAGCAGGCGGAATTCTGGTCATCACATCCAAGAACTTCGGAAAAGGCGACTTCATAGAGGTAGCAGGCAAGGCAGGCGTGGTCCAGGAAGTAGGACTTCTTTACACCACCATCCTTACTCCGGACAACCAGACCGTTACCATTCCCAACGGAGCTCTTACCACCAACAGCGTTTCCAACTACAGCAGGGAAGGCACCAGAAGGGTGGACATGGACTTCGGCATCGCTTACAAGTCCGACATAGCCAAGGCCAAGGAAGTCATCGCAGCAATGGCCGCGGAGGACGAGAGAGTCTTCAAGGATCCGGCTCCGTTCGTCGCCGTGGACAAGTACCAGGACAACGCGGTCGTCTTCGCGTTCCGTGTATACTGCAACGCCGCGGATTACTGGGGAGTCAAGTTCGACCTTCAGGACAAGATCAAGGATACGCTTGCTGCCAACGGCATAGCAGTACCTTCCAGACGTCTGGACGTTACCGTAGAAAAGTAATACATGTCTTTGGATAAGAACGATTATCAGGAACCGGCATGCCCGTTCGACTTCTCGCAGTGGAAGAACGAAGCGCCCGTACGCTCAATCCCGGTAGGCAGGGTCCTGGAAAAGTTAGATGAATGCTACAGCCGCAGTGATCATGCTGCGGCTGTTCGCCTTGCTGATTACTGGATAGAAGAAGCAAAAGCCGGAAACGACTTAAGAGGCGAGTTCGCGGTCCGGAACGAACTGATGGGCGTTTTCCGTAAGATGGGCAACAGGGAAAAAGCCGTTGAAAACGCTGAGCTCTGCCTGCAGCTGATAGACCGGCTGGACATGAAGGACAGCGCCACCCACGGTACCGCGCTTGTAAATGCCGCTACTGTTTATAAGGCGTTCGGCATGCCGGAAAAATCGCTGGAGCTGTTTTCCGAGGCTGTCAGGATATACGAAAAGGAACTGTCAGGTACGGATTTCCGTCTTGCCGGCCTGTATAACAACATGTCGATCACACTGTGCGATCTTGGATACAACGAACAGGCTCTTGCTCATCAGAAGAAAGCGCTGTCCATACTAGCTCAGATAAAGGATACAGAAGGGGAGCAGGCTGTTTCATGGCTAAACATGGCGGATATCTATTCAGCGCATCTCGGACATGAAGCGGCGGAGGACCGCGTCCGTGAATGCTGTGAAAAAGCGATGGATCTTCTTAACAGCCCGGGGCTTCCGCGCGACGGCAATTACGCGTTCTACTGCGAAAAATGCGCTCCGGTGCTTGAATATTACGGGTTTTTTGATGCTGCAGAAGATCTGGGGAGCAGGGCAAAGGCAATATATAACAGATGAACTGCGTTTAGCTTTTTGTCATAAATAATATTATGTAAATTAAACGGAGCCTTGAATAAGGGGCTCCGTTTTATGCTTCTTTTATCCGTCTTTTCTATTCTTCGCCGATCACTACCAGTCCGTCGCCGGGGCTAAGTTCAACCGGACCGTCCTTTACGTAGGGAATGAACGGATCTTCCGAAGTCTTAAATCCAAGAAGTATGTAGCCCATGGCGTAGAGCTTCGTCTTCAGTTCCTGTTTCGTTAGGCCTTCGGTCTCGATCCCCAGCTGCTCCGGAGTCTTAAGATATATCTCCGATCCTTCTTCGTCCAGGAATTCGGAGAACAGAGCGTTGCGTCTGGGTTCTTCGCATATCTGCGCAAGGATCATGGAAGACATGTCCGTAGCAACGATGAAGTCGTCGCCGGTCTCGTAATTAAGCAGCTTACGGTTGTTTTCGCAGCGTATCTCGGCGGTTATTGTAAAGCCCAGACCGTACTTTTTCTTTATGTCCCTAAGCTTCATTATCCGCATTATCACATCCGTGTCCGCGTCTTCCGGGGACTTCTTTCTGTCGCTGAGTACTATTATGTGCGGCGCATCCTTTACTATGTCGTACATTACGCGCTCGCTGTCCAGACTCCTGTAATCGCCTTCTATTTCGGAAGAGAACTCGCTGCTGTCCGGCAGGCTTGCGTTGCGCTGGTCTGCAGTTATTCCGGCAAGTTTTATGGTCTTTATGTTGTCCGGAAGCTCGTTGATTATTGTAAGTATCTCGTTATTGAAACCGATCATTACTATCTCAGGTATTTCCGGAGGTGCAGGGCGGACAGCCTTCTTGGGCATTTCAACGGTCTGAGGGCTGTCCAGTTCTATGTTCCATTGCTCTTCTTCGAAAACTATGAACAGGTCTGTCTTTTCCAGCACGGTGGAGGGTTCGGGATCCAGGATAACTCTTCCTCCGCGGAAGATCCCGGCTACCGTGCCGTTGTAAGCGCTTAAGTATACCTGTCCGAAGGTGAGGCCTTCTGCCTTGGGGATCGCGTGGAAATAGAACTCGAAGCCGTTGAAATTGATTATCTCCATGAATGCTTCGAAGACTCCTGTCTGGGTAGCAGCGCGGGCTATTGTCCTTGCAACAACGTTTGCTGTGTGGAGCGTTTCTATGTGTTTTTCTTCCAGCATGTTAGTGGGAAGCATGGACCTGTCGGATTCGAAGGAGACAACAGTCCTGGGCCAGCTCTCAGAGCCCCTCAGATCCGCGGACACAGCCAGAAGCGCTTTTACTGCAAGGCCTCTGTCGGGTACGTGGATTATAAGGCTTTCCGCGTTCTGAATGGCGCAGCATTCAAGAGCATTCGGATTTGTGATGTCGGCTTTTATGAAGGTCAGCCTTACGTTCTTAGGTATTTTAATGTTCTGCCTTACCGCGTCCTCCATGTCCGTGCGTTCCAGTTTTTCCGCAACGACTATGGTGCGCCTTCTGCGTCCGGAGGCTTTTATCAGCTGTTCAAGAAGGGCGTATTCCCCGTATCTGAATCCGAGGATTACAGTATGTCCGTATTCAACGATCTGCGGGTTGTCCTTCTGAAGCGCTATCAGTTTGCCCCTTATTCCTCCGCTGAAGATACCTATCAGCATGCCTGTGAATATCATTCCTATCAGCCCCAGGAAGGTGTATAGGATTATGTACAGAAGTCCTCCGGATTCGGAAGAGGGGAAGGAGGACGACATTGCGGACCGGAAGTTGTCCCAGAATATTGCCAGGAAGCTTTTTCCGTCCTTATGCAGCCCGAAGGCAAGCACCAGCAGGGAAACAATGAGTACGGAGCCAAGCACCGTAGTTACAAGCAGTTTTACCATGCCCGATGTGCCGTTGGCCATCCTGCGGTCCAGCCAGTAGCGGAATCTCTTCTTAAGGGATCTCTCTTTCATCTTTGTACCTACTTTCATGCTGCGTATACTAAGCGGTCGGATAAGTTTTGCACTGAAAACGAGGTTGCGGTGTTAAGAAAAGGGACGGTCCGTAGGGCCGTCCCATGTGTAATCAGAAGGGTCTAGATTCCTTTTTCTCGAAGGTCCTGGGATCCTTGTACTCCCGGATGACTGCCTTTTCGGCATGGTATTCGTAGAGCTTTTCAAGCTGTTCCTTGGTAAGCTCGAACTGCGTCTCGGCCTCTTCTCTTATGTATTTATTTGATCCGAGCGCGAAGTTGTAGAAGTTGCTCTCGATGATCATGTTCGTGATCTTCAGCCTGTTGTTAGCAACGCTGTCCATGTACTTTACGTAGGTATCAAGAGCGCTCTGCGACATGTTTACTCCGGGGTTGGGCGTGAACTTCTTGGTGAAGCTGCTGTAGAATCCCTTGTCGGATCTCCAGCTCTTGGAAGCGAATACCACCAGACCTTCGGAGGAGGAGAGTATGTCAGTGCCTCCCAGCATTCTGGAGTCGTATTCAAGGCCCAGCAGGTTGGATACCGTCGGCAGTATGTCTACCTGGCAGCAGACCTTGTCTATCTGCTTGGTCTCTATGTTCGGGTTCCAGATCGCAAGGCAGCTGTGATATACCTCGAAGTCTATGTTCCTTTCGTTGATGGCTTCGAAGTCCGAAGACGAACCGAACTTCTTGCCGGCGAGCTCTTCCAGAGCGTCGATGTCCGCGTAGGGAACGTGGTCCGGGGAGAGCACGATAAGTGTTTTTTCAAGCTTTCCGGCTTCCTGAAGCTTTTCTATGAGTATCTCCACGGCCTTGTCTACTTCCATGGCCGCCATCTCGTAGGCCTTGGTCTTCTCGGTATAAGTCATGGATTTGACTCTCTCGTCTTCTACCCAGTTGGAACCGCTCTTTCCCCACGCCCAACTTGTGTAGGTGTAAGGCGTGTGGCCGGAAACTGTCAGATAGTAGACGTTGAACGGCTTGTCGCTGGTAAGATAATCGGTGACCGTATGGGCGACCATGAAGGAGTCTCTCTGCATCCAGCGGAGCTTGCCCTGGTTGTATCCCTTGGCTCCTTCGTAGTCTATGCTGTCCGCGTACATTTTGTAAGCGTCGGTGTAGTGTATGTAGCGCCAGTCGTAGCCGAGGTTGGGGTGCGATCCGGTGCGTCCGTACATGTTGATGTTGTTGTGGTATCCGTAGCTCTTGTATCCAAGACGGTTCAGCTGCCTTGCAAGCGAGAAGTAGGTGTTGGTCTTAAGTTCTCCGGTGCGGCTCATGGATATCGGGAAGCCGCTCTTCGGATAAAGACCCAGAAGATGCTGGCACTCGCCGTTGGATGTGCTTGTGAAGTGCAGGGCGGTGTAGTAGTTGTTGAACACGAAGCCCTCGTGCGTTATCTTCCACAGCGTAGGCGTTACGATCGGGTCCAGAGCGTAGCCGGACAGACCTTCCACCGTAAAGAATACGATATTGTAGTCCTTGAAGATGCCTGTGTACTCGTTCTGCATAGTAGGCTTAACGGTGCTGAAGTACTGGGCAAGCTGTTTGATGTTGTTATTGGTAGTATCTTTCTGGATCTGAGCAAAGTCCAGATTGATCTTGTTGGGCTTATATTTGGCCTGTTCGGGATCTTCGGGCTCCGGATCGACAGGCGTAGGATCGACGGGTACGTCTATCTCGCTCTCTACGGGCCATATCATGTGCTTTATGTCCAGACGGAGCATGTTTATCAGACCGAGCTGTTCCACCTGATCGTTATAGTTGGTGTCGGAATTGTACAGTTCCTTGGGTGTAAGGTTGCCGTGGAACGGGATCGCGATGGCAGCTCTGCCCAGGAAATAGAACAGTACGGCGCAGATGAGCGACAGTATGAGCATGCCGCGCTTCTTGATCTTGCTCTTGAGAGGTTTTCTTAGGAATATGAACGCCAGGATCACGGGCAGGAAGAACAGAATAAGCACGTGGATCTTCTTGCCTATCATTATGATTATGGCGCCTATGTAGTCCGAAAGGTGGTTGCCGGCGGCGGTCTTAAGCATTGACGCAGGATAGAAGTCCTGCAGTATGTTCTTGGCGATGAATTCCACGCCGAACAGCAGGGACATTATGAACGCCCATATCTTTGAGATCGTAAGAGATGCTTTTTTGGGGAACAGCTTGGTGATGAACGAGAATATGAATCCGTACATCAGACCGTGGAGTATGTATATGGGAGCGTATTTAAGCTCCATCCCCATGAATATGTGCAGCACCAGTTCCAGCCATACGGTAAACAGCGGGAACAGGATGAAGGGCAGAAAAGTGCTCTTCTGTTTCTTTGCGGTTTTGGCACTGTCGCCTGCGGCTGCAGCTGCAGCCCTGGAAGATCTGCTTCTTGCGGATCGTGCGGATCCGGAAGATGTGCGTTCTGTCTTATCCGCACGTCCGGATGCGGAGGAAGAACGTGTAGATCTTGATGAACGCTCCGCTCTGTTGGCAGTCGTACGTGTGGATCTGCCTTCGGCGGAACGATCAGCGGAAGAAGATGCGGAAGAGGCGGCTCTTCCATCGTCGTATCTTGCGGCTTCGGCGCGGGATATCCCGGCTGCCTTGTCTGCCTCATAACTTGTCATGGGCCTTTGCGGGCGCTGATAGTCCTGACCGGATGAAGCTCCGGTGACTATCTGCGATGGAGGAGTCCATACGGGTCTGTCGGTTGTAGAATTATTTGTTTCGGTCTGTGCCGTTTCTTTTCTGATGTAATCGTCCATGTTTGTTTATCTCTTTGCGGAATTGAACCTCTTATCCCAAACTAATGATGAAACATTATACTATATAATGTGCGTAAACTCAAATGAATTATTCTACATATAGTTTTGCTGCTGCTGAAGATTTTGTTGTTTCGACACGGAAATGCCCCCGATTTCGATTGACTAAAGGCATGGGTACATTTAGAATATATCTGTATGGATATCAACCATCAGACAGGAGGTCATTGATATGAAAAAATGGGTATGCCCGGTATGCGGGTATGTTTACGAAGGCGACGAGATCCCCGCAGATTTCAAGTGCCCCACCTGCAAGGTCCCCGGCAGCAAGTTCAAGCTTATGGACGAGGCCGCCCCTCTGGCAGCAGAGCATGTTTTCGGCGTAGGAATGGATCTGGACGCTGTTACCAGCGAAGAAGACAAGAAGTACATCATAGAGCAGCTTAAAGCCAACTTCAACGGCGAGTGCTCCGAGGTAGGAATGTATCTCTGCATGGCAAGGATCGCTCACAGGGAAGGTTATCCCGAGATCGGTCTTTACTGGGAGAAGGCAGCTTTCGAAGAGGCAGAGCATGCTGCAAAGTTTGCGGAGCTTCTCGGTTCCGAGCTTGAGCCTAACATGACCGCTTCTACTGCCAAGAACCTTAAGTGGAGAGTCGACTGCGAGTACGGCGCCACCCAGGGCAAGTTCGATCTTGCTAAGATGGCAAAGAAGTACAACCTGGACGCGATCCACGACACAGTCCACGAGATGGCCCGCGACGAGGCAAGACACGGAAAGGCTCTTGAGGGTCTTCTGAAGAGGTATTTCAAGTAATGCATCGGACGTTACCGGTCCGGTCGTAAAGCATGAGGAGGTAAACACATGCTTATCAAACTTATCGTAGAGATCGTAGTAGGAGCTGTCTGCGGTTTCATCGCCAACTCTCTCATGAAGGGCGACACCAGCAGCATCCTTAAGAACCTTATCCTCGGTGTGATCGGCGGTTTCGTCGGCGGCATCATCGGCAACATTCTGGGCGTCGGCGGCGGCTGGATAACAGGCATAATTCTGAGCATCGTAGGCGCATGCCTGGTCGTATGGCTGTTCAGAAAGATCTTTAAGTAAACTGAAGAACGCAGTAAAGAAAAAGCAGGTCTTAAGGCCTGCTTTTTTGTTGCTCGATACAGTTTTTGTGCTTTTGATGCTTTGTTTTTTTGGTGATCAAAAAGGAAAAGCGAAGAAATGCCCACTATGTTTTATAAGTAACATATGTTATAATAAATCGGTTAATTTCGTATAAAAGGAGCGTCTATGGTTTCCATCTGCAGCGGCTGGGAGTTTTCCGGCAATTGGTCCGAGGAGTTCTTGCTCGGCGAGGGGTCTTATCCCGTCGTCGATCTTCCTCATAACGTAAAAGAGATATCCCTTCATTACGCATCTCCCTCCGATTACGAGGGCATCTACGGATACAGGCGCATCATCGAATGCGGCAAGGAACTTGCCGGCAAGAGGGTATTCCTGCAGCTGGACGGCGCAGCTCACATTGCGCAGGTCTATCTTAACGGCAATCTCCTTTCGGAGCATCGCTGCGGGTATACATCATTCAGAACGGAACTTACTGAGCATATTAAGGAAGGTCCGAACGTTCTTGCCGTGCGACTGGATTCCACGGAAAACAAGGAGATTCCGCCGTTCGGCTTCGTGATCGACTATCTTACCTACAGCGGCCTGTACAGAGAGGCCTGGCTGGACGTTAAGGAACAGAGTTTCATAGACGACGTGTTCGTAAGCACTCCGGATCTTAAGACCGTGCGTGCCGAGGTAAAGACCGAAGGAGAAGCATCGGAGTGCAGACTTACGGTCCTGGACGGTGAAAAGCAGATCGCGACAGTTTCCGGAAAACCCGGAGAGTTCACGATGTCCTGCCCGGATGCTGAAAGCTGGCATGTGGATCACCCCAAATTATATACTCTCAGAACAGAACTGCTTGATGATGACGGAAAACCGGTGGACCGCAGAGACGACACTTTCGGTTTCCGTACCGCAGTATTCAAAGCAGACGGTTTCTACCTTAACGGAGAAAAGCTGTACATCCGCGGTCTAAACCGCCATCAGAACTATCCGTACATTGGCTATGCCGCGACTAAGAGCCTTCAGGAAGAGGACGCAAGGATACTTAAAGAAGAACTTTGCTGCAACGCGGTAAGGACGTCGCATTATCCGCAGAGCCAGTGGTTCCTGGACGCATGCGACAGGCTGGGACTGCTTGTCTTTACAGAGATCCCAGGCTGGCAGCATATCGGGGATGAAAAGTGGAAAGACCAGGCTGTGGAGAACACCCGCGAGATGGTGCTGCAATACAGGAACCATCCGTCCATAATACTCTGGGGCGTTCGCATCAACGAGTCCCAGGACTGCGACGACCTCTACGAAAGGACCAACAAGCTTGCCAGAGAGCTGGATCCTACAAGGCAGACTTCCGGCGTACGTTACATAGAGAACAGCCATCTGCTGGAGGACGTTTATTCCTATAACGATTTCTCGCATGAGGGTAATAATCCGGGCTGCAAGCCTAAGGATAAGGTAACTAAAGAAGCAGCTAAGCCTCTCATCATTTCCGAGGCGAACGGCCATATGTTCCCGACAAAGTCCTACGATAACTGGTCCAGACGTCAGGAGCACGCGTTAAGGCACGCCAAGGTACTTAACGATTCCATGGCGGACGGACAGCACTGCGGCACTTTCCAGTGGTGCATGTTCGATTATCCCACGCACAAGGACTTCGGGTCCGGCGACAGAGTATGCTATCACGGGGTAATGGATGCGTTCCGCAATCCCAAGATAGCTGCTTATACTTATGCAAGCCAGGGGGAAAAGGTACCGGTCCTGGAGCCGGCTTCTTCCATGGACATAGGCGATTACCCGGGCGGCAACATTGGAAGCATATATGTGCTGACAAATGCCGATGAGGTTAAACTTTACAAAAACGAATATTATGTAAAAACATTTAAGCCGCAATATACAGGAGGTCTAAAGCATCCTCCTGTAAAGATAGACGACCTCGTTGGAGAGCTTCTGTCCACACAGGAAGGTTTCCCGGAGAACAAGGCAAAGGACGTTGCCGCTTGCCTTGCGGACGTTCAGAAATACGGACCGTCCAATCTTCCGCTTAAGGCAAAGCTCAGATTTGCCAGAGCAATGGCCAAGTATAAGCTTACCTATCAGGACGGCGTAGCTCTGTACGGCAAGTACGTAGGAAACTGGGGCGGATCCAGCACGGTCTGGCGCTTCGACGCTGTTAAGGACGGCAAAGTCGTTAAAAGCGTAAAGAGATCTCCCTCGGACAAGCTCCACCTGGAAGTAAAATGCAGCAATACGGAGCTTTCTGAAGACTTTACTTACGATATGGCTTCGATACGCGTCCGCATACTGGACGAGAACGATAACGCAGCGGTCTATGCTCAGGTCCCGGTACGCTTTGATGCAGAGGGTCCGATAGAAGTAGTCGGACCGGACGTCTGCGCCGCCGAAGGCGGAATGTGCGGAACTTACGTAAAGACCACAGGACAGTCCGGAACGGCAAAACTTACGGTCAGAACGGCTCAGACAGAGCCTTTCGAGATAGTATTAAAAGTTAAAGGAAGGCAGTTATGAAACTAAGTTTAAAGCAAAAGATCGCCTTCGGCCTGGGCGCCGTAGGCAAGGACATGGTCTATGCCCTGTCTGCCGGCTACGTTCTTTACTATTATCAGGACCTGCTCGGCATTAAGGCTTCGTTCGTAGGTCTCATCCTGATGGTCGCAAGAGTCTTCGACGCAGTTAATGACCCGTTCATGGGCATAGTCGTCGCCAAGACCAAGACCAAGTGGGGCAGATTCCGTCCCTGGCTGTTCACAGGTACCATACTCAACGCTTTCGTTCTGTACGCGTTGTTCGCGGCTCCTAAGACTCAGGGCACCGGGCTTCTGGTCTACTTTGCAGTGATCTACATCCTCTGGGGCATGACCTACACCATTATGGACATTCCTTACTGGTCCATGATCCCGGCCGTCACCGATACGCCAAAGGACCGCGAGAACCTTTCCGTAATAGGAAGGACCTGCGCGGGCGTCGGCTCCGCGATAATCCAGGTAGGCACGATGATCTCCGTCAGCGCCTTGGGAGGAGGCAGCGAGAGAGCCGGTTTCAAGATCGTTGCTCTTATCGTAGGCATAGTATTCATAGTTACAGAGATCATCTGCTGCCTTGCCGTTAAGGAGACTCACAGGACCAAGATGGAGACTCCTACCGTAAAGGAGATGTTCAGGGGACTGTTCGCCAACGATCAGGCGCTTGTAGTCGTCATCGGCATAGTGCTTATAAACAGCGCTCTTTACATTACTTCCAATCTTATAATCCTGTTCTTCAAGTACGACCTCGGACCGGCGTCCGGAGCCGATTGGGTAGGAAGCTATACTCTGTTCTCAACGGTCGGCGGAGCGTTCCAGATCATAGGCATGATGGTGATCTATCCGCTGCTGCGTAAAAAGCTCAGCAATACACAGGTGCTGAGGGTGTCGCTTCTCGGCGCCATGATAGGTTACCTGATCATTATGGCTCTGTGCTTCACGGGCCTTTCCGGAAACCTTATACTTATCTGCATCCCCGGAATAATCGTCTTCGCATGCAACGGAATGCTTTCCGTTCTTACTACTGTGTTCCTGTCCAACTCCGTCGACTACGGCGAGATAAAGATAGGGCACCGCGAAGAGAGCGTAATATTCTCCATGCAGACCTTCGTAGTCAAGCTTGCGTCCGGAATATCCGTAGCCATAGCGGGCGTCGGTCTGGACATAATAAAGTTCCAGGGCAACTCTGATCAGACAGGAGAGATAGTACAGCAGACCGCGTCGGCCATAACCGGACTGAGGCTGCTCATGACCATAATCCCCATAGTTCTGCTGTTCGTCGCGTTCTTCTTCTTTAAGAAGAGGTTCAAGCTGACGGACGAAGTTGCAGAAGAGAACTCCAGAATACTCAGAGAGAAAAAGGCAGAAGCTGAGAAATAAGGAGACCTTATGAGTCTAATAAACTACAGGATAACAGTCGAGACCGCCTCCGGGCAGGAAAAGCTGGACGGCATGGCCGAGTTTTCCGGAGGTCCGCTGCGCATAAGATGCGAAGTCCCGGAAGGGCATCTGCGGGACGTTGAGGCAGACATGCGCCTTGAGATAGCGGAAGGAGACCGGATATTCGTAAACGGATACCAGACCTGGACCCATTCCCCTGAGTTCGCTCCCGGAGACGTCCAGCGTGTATTCGGCAAAAAGCTTCCTAAAAAGCTTACGCACAAGTTCTATCTGGAAAGATACGGAGACATCTTTTTCCGCAATTATCCACAGACGCCCGGGATCTTTACCGGATATTCATACTGTTACATCAGAAACGGTGAGGAGTTCCGCCTGTTCGCGTCGCTGGACGAGGAGCCCGGATATACTGTGTTTACAGTCGACGCCGCGTCCGGGAAACTTCTGATGGAGCTCGACTGCCGCGGACTGATCTGCAAGGGAGAGCTTAAAGCATTCGATCTGTTCTATGCTCAGGGCACGGAAGACGAGGTGTTCGACGCCTGGTTCGATGCAATGGGCATTAAGGCAAGGACTACCGAAAAGCTTGCGGGGTATACCAGCTGGTACAACCGCTACAACAAGATAAGCGAGGCCGAGCTCCTTTCGGATCTGGACGGAGCGGCGGGCGTGCTGAAGCATGGCGATCTGTTCCAGATAGACGACGGATGGCAGGCTGCGGTAGGCGATTGGCTTACTGTCCGCGAGGATCGTTTCCCCTCGGGTCTTAAGGCTTTTACGGATGAGATACATCTGCGTGGGTATAAGGCAGGTCTTTGGCTTGCGCCTTTCGGCGCTCAGGAAAGTTCCGAGCTTGTAAAGGACCATCCCGACTGGCTTCTTAGACCCGGCGGAAAGCCTTGGGCTGCGGGAGTAAACTGGGGACCGTTCTACGCTTTGGACATAGACAAGCCGGAAGTAGTGGAATACCTGGAAAAGGTGTTCCGCACGGTATTCGACGAATGGGGATTCGACCTTGTAAAACTGGATTTCCTGTATGCTGCCGCGCCATACGGAACGGAAAAAGAGAGCAGGGCGGGCCGTATGATACGCGCCATGAAGCTTATAAGAAGCTGGTGCGGTGATAAGCTCGTTCTGGGCTGCGGAGTTCCTCTGATGCCTGCTTTCGGCCTTGTGGACTACTGCCGCATAGGCTGCGACGTTGGTCCCGAATGGGACAGCACCGCTCTGATGCGAATGACGCATCGCGAAAGGGTGTCCACAAAGAACAGCATAGACGACACAACGTTCCGCAGACAGCTCAACGGACGCGCCTTCATGAACGATCCGGACGTTTTCTTCCTCCGCGATGAAAACTGCAAGATGACTTCGGAAGAAAAGAAAACGCTTTACACTGCAAATGCAAGGTACGGCGGAATACTGCTCACGTCCGACGACTTCAACAAATGGGACGACGATAAAAAGGCCGTATATAAAGAGATTCGCAGCATGTTCGGAGGCTGATCAATGAACATCCGTAAGATCAAAGGTTTTTGCACTGCAGCAAAGTGCGGGAGTTTCTTCAAGGCAGCGGACAGCATATTCATGTCGCAGCCTGCTTTCTCCCGGATGATATCTTCCATGGAGGAAGAGCTTGGATGCGTATTGTTCGAACGCAGCCGCACTGAGACCGTGCTTACAGACATAGGCAAGCAGATCCTTCCGGAAATGGAACAGATCGTGGAGCACTACGAGAGGGCTGCCCACATAGCTTCTGTCTATACACCTGTAGGCGAAGGGAACATCATAATCGGAGAATTCCGCTTCGGCTGGTCGGACCGTTCCAGAGAGCTGTGCGCCGAATGGAACTGCAAGAACATAGGATCTCCCATCAAGACTCAGGAGGTGTCCGGAACTTCGGCTTTCACTTCGCTGAGGGCCGGGGACATAGATTTTCTGCATACGATGTATACACCGACTAAGTTCCAGCCGTTCCTGGAGACAATACCTGCGGAACCGTTCAGGCACTGCGCGTATGTTTCCGTGGGACACAAGCTTGCAGGGAGGGAAGAGGTAAGTCTTTCGGACCTTAAGAACGAGAAGTTCATATTTTATGAACGCAGTCAGTTTCCGCTGATGTTCGAGAGGGTCACCTCTGCATGCGCCGAGGAAGGGTTCATTCCGACTGTCGTGTTCGAAACAGACAACACATCCATGATGATGAACCGTGTGGGAACGGGCGAGGGCATAGCCGTCATACCTAACTTCTGCAGACCGCTGCGCGGCGTCGTTGCCATTCCTATCAAGGAGATGCCCCACGAACCATCCTACTGGTTCTGGTGGAAGGAGAATACGCGTCCGGAAGTCCAGCAGTTCGTAAAATACCTGCAAGAGAAGACTTTCATCATCTGAACGTTTTTCTTGCTCCTGTTTGTTTAAACTATAAAAATATTACACTTGTAGCCACACTTGCAAAAACTGCAAGTGTGGCGTTGTTTTTTTGCATTACCTGCGCTTGTTGACTCAGTGTTAAAATTATATCAGGAAACAATAATGCTTTTTCAGATAAAGGAGGAAAGAAAATGTCACTTAAATTTGAAAAAGACAAAGTATATCTCATGCCGGTATTCTTCGGACCGTCCTCCATGCAGGTCGAGCCGTGGGAAGGCGGCCGCGGAATGAACGACCACTTCCAGCCCGGTGAAGTAAACGTTGTACAGGTAACCTACGAGACAGACAGGGAGACTCTTGAGGCAATGATCCCCGAGTGCTACACCCTTAACGATCCGTACGTAAGCGTAACTCTCTGCGAGTTCACCAACCTCGGATGGCTCAACGGCGCTACCTACAACCTGATCAACATCAACGTTCCTGTTCACTTCAAGGGCGAGAGGGACGAACTGGACGGAGATCTGGTACTTGCGATGTTCGAGAACCACTGCGATCCTATCGTAGGCGGCCGCGAGACCATGGGTTATTCCAAGCTCTACTGCGACATCCCCAGAGTCCGCAACGTGGACGGAAAGAAGATCGCTTACGCTTCCAGCTGGGACTTCCGCTTCATGAAGATGGTAGTAGATACCACGAAGCCTGCTCCGGATGCTGAGACCCTTAAGAAGAGCGAAGCAAGATCCGCCGGTAAGATGCACTATAAGTACATACCGGCAGTCAAGGAATTCGATGAAGATCCTGCAAAGAACTTCACCACTCCGGCCATCGCTTATCCGACCATCCTTCCGAAGTGGAAGAGACCGGCAGATTATCCGTATCCGCTCAGAATGCCCGAAGTTACCTATTGCGACGGCAGCGTAGAGTTCTACGATCCCGAATGGGGCGACTGGCCGACTTACTGGAATGTAGGACACGGTCTTGCAAGCCTCAAGTGCAAGAGAGTCATCGCAGCCAAGGTCCTGACCTACGACGAGCCCTGCGAGTACACCACTTGCTACAGACTCAGATAATTACTGCAGTAACTTTATTGACGCCTGCCCGGATAATTTCCGGGCGGGCGATATAAGCCATTATTCTTATTGATCATTTAAGGAGTTTTATATGGACGCTTTAGGTATCATCGGCTTGTTAGCCGGTATCGTGATACTGATCGTGGTCAGTTACAAGGGATTCCACGCAGTACCCACGACTATCCTTGCCGCAGCAGTAGTACTTCTGCTCAACGGCATAAACCTCTGGACAGGTTTCTCCACCGCATGGATAGGCGGACTTGCCGGAGTATTCACAGCATATTATCTGCTGTTCCTCTTCTCGACCATCTTTGCTAACGTAATGCAGGAGACCGGTGCCTGCACCACTGTTGCATACAAACTGATCGACTGGTTCGGAAAGAAGCACATCATGACGGTACTTACTCTTCTGTGCTTCGTACTTTGCTTCGGCGGAGTTTCCTTCTTCGTCATCATGTTCGCTATCGGACCCATCGCATTCAGCATGTTCGCAGAACTGAACGTTCCGAGAAAGGCCATAATCCTTCCGGTAGCTGCAGGTGCAGGCGCATTCGTACTTGCTTGCCCGGCTTCCACACAGCTTTCTAACGTTATCCCGACTTCTCTCGGCACCACACTTACCGCAGCTCCGGTCCTTGGAATCATAATGCTGGTAGTAGGCATGGTTGCTTCCATCATCTACTGCGAGAAGGTATACGCAAAGATGATGAAGGAAGTAGAAGAAGGCAAGGATCCCGGCTGGGTACCCGATGCCAGCATTCCTGCTCTGCGCGGAAGGGACGAGGTCCCCGGTGCTGTAGGCGGATTCCTGCCGCTGGTAGTAGTAGTTGCTCTTATAATCGTTGGTTCCATACTCAAGTGGTTCGGCGGAAATGCTACTGAGCTTGCAGTAATAGCCATGATCGCAGGAACTCTTGTCTGCATGGCTCTGAACTTCAAGTTCTTCCAGGGCAAGCTCGGCGGACTCTTCAAGGGATTGCTCGCAAAGAGCGCTGTAGGCGCTGCCGGTTCCGCACTGGTACTCGGCGCTGTAGTAGGTTTCGGAACAGTAGTTTCCAACACCCCGGCATTTGCCAAGGTCGTTGCATGGGTAATGGGCATCCAGATCCCGGTTTACT
>JAEEGL016245741.1_pt1 | contig 19676 bp, 18 predicted proteins | sample 9134231 | NCBI WGS metagenome assembly JAEEGL01 (sample SAMN16246548, study PRJNA631951) | gut metagenome | biome: gut microbiome; feature: rumen; material: fiber-attached | host: Bos | place: Iran: Karaj | collected 2018-10 | reverse complement strand
TTACGGGGAAGATCGCTTCCTCATGAAGAACGCTGGCGCCCATATATGCAAGCTCTCTTAACTCTCTGTAGGTTACGATCTCGATGGGAACGGGATTGTCGATGATCCTGGGATCCGCTACGAGGCATCCCGAAACGTCCGTCCAGTTCTCATATACGATAGCTTTGCTTGCCCTTGCAACGATGGATCCGGTGATATCGGAACCGCCTCTTGAGAAGGTCTTTACCTTTCCGTCGGGGTAGGATCCGTAAAATCCGGGAATAACGGCTCTTTCCGCCTTTGCAAGGCGCGCCTTTAAGATATCATTGGTAAGCTCGGAGTCAAACTCTCCGCTTTCTTTAAACTTTATTACCTCTGCGGAATCGATAAATTCGTATCCGAGATATTCCGCCATGAGCTTTCCGTTTAAGAATTCACCTCTTGATGCGGCGTAATCCTTGTCGGCGCCGTTTAAGAAGTTGTGCTCGATGGTCTTGAAATCCTCTTCAAGGCTGATCTTTAATCCGAGACCGTCGATGATCTCCTGATAGCGGCCCTTGATCTCCTCAAATTCGGCCTGCATCTTCTCTTTGCCGTTCTTGCCGGTTGCTTTCTCAAAACATGCATAAAGCATGTCGGTTACTTTCTTATCCTTGGAAAATCTCTTTCCGGGTGCTGAGGGAACCACATACTTTCTGTCGGGATCCGCTTTAACGATCGCTCCCGTCTTTTTAAACTGCTCTGCACTCGCCAGGGAGCTTCCGCCAAACTTAACTACCTTTGTCATTTCTTTATCAATCCTCCATACGGATGTAGTTTATCACACCGGCACCCAATTTGCTCTTTTTTTCTTCAAAATCATTTTCGCTCATCACCTTTGTGACAAATGCGAACTCATCATAAAATCCAACCTTGACTTCTTCCTCAATGGGGAAGGCTTCTTTTGCCTCGCAAGCCACCTCTGCGCCCACACGTACAAAGAAGCGGCGGGAGGAAAGCTCTTTATCCTTAAGGGTAACTACCTCGTCGGTCCAGTCACAGGGAATGTTCTTTCCCTTGTTCTTTGCACACTCAACAACGTCACCCACAACCGCACTTGCAGTCGCAAGCTTGCCGGCTCCGCGTCCGTAGAACATTGCTTCTCCCAGCATATTTCCCGTTACCTTTATGGCATTGAAAACATCGTCAACGAAGTACAGGGGATTCTCGGGAGTAAGAAGAAAAGGCGCAACCATTGCGTAACGCTTTCCATCCTTGCTCTCATATCTTGCAAGGAGCTTGATCTTTCTTCCAAGCTGCTTGGCATATTTCATATCCCTTGCGGAAATGGCTGTGATGCCTTCCGTGGGGATTTCTTCCGATCTGATGGTCTTTCCGAAAACAAGAGATGAAAGGATCGCGATCTTTCTGCAGGCATCATGTCCTTCGATATCCGCAGTGGGATCTGCTTCGGCATAGCCGTTTGCCTGGGCTTCCTTAAGCACATCCTCAAACTCGGCGCCTTCCTTGTCCATCTTTGTAAGCATGTAGTTTGTTGTTCCGTTTACGATACCGCATACGGACTGAATGACTTCTGCCGTCAGCGCATCCTGTAAAGGCCTGATGATGGGGATTCCGCCGCCGACGCTGGCCTCAAACTTGTAGCTGCAGTTGTGATCGGCAGCGATCTTTAAAAGTTCGGGACCATGAAGAGCAACCAGCTCCTTGTTGGAGGTACATACGCTCTTTCCGGCTTCAAGAGCCATCTTTGTGAACTTGTAGGCTGCTCCGACGCCGCCCATGGTCTCACAGATTATATCTATCTCGGGATCGTTTACGATCACATCCACGTCGTGGACGATCCTGCTTTCATACTTGTCTCCCGGGAAATCACGAAGATCGAGGATTGCCTTAACGTCGATCCTGTCTCCGATATTTTTTGAAATAACGTCGTTATTGTCCATGATTACTTCAACGGTTCCGCTGCCTACCGTTCCGTAACCGAAAACTGCCACATTGATCATTTCTTCTCTCCTGTCATTCTTTTGCGATAAGATGTACGTCGTGAACTCCGCGCTGTTCCTCCATCATACGGATCATGGAAGAGACATCGTGAGTCGTCTCAAGGATCTGTATGCTTATGGATAAGGAAGCGGTTCCGTTGATGGGGATACTCTGATGGATCGTCAGGATGTTTGCGCCGTGATCGGCTATGGTCTTTAAAACATCCGACAAAAGACCGGGCTCATCGTCCATCTGGAAAGTGATGGTGATGGTGGTTCCCTGAGAGTTATCGTGGAACAGGAAAATGTCGTCCTTATACTTATAAAAAGAAGAACGGCTTATTCCGACCCGGTCCACTGCTTCCTGAACCGTGTCCACCCTTCTTGTCTCAAGAAGCTTCTTGGCTTCGACCACGCCCAGTAAAACTTCGGGCACTGCTTTTTTCTTTACTACATAGTATTCTGAGTTGTCAGCCATACCGCTCCTTTCCATGGTCCCGAGTGAAAGACACCTGTTTTTGTGCCGCGAACACGATCCTTTTGTTGTTCGTCACTTACGTACACTTGTCCGCCGTCTAAGGAATTCTATCATAGAAACCACAGGTTAACAACCCAAAAGTTTACTATTTTTCCAAATATGTTCCATGGTTTTTGTAAATATTTACCAAAGATTTTCCGGGGCAAACAAAAAGGGCACCGATCACTCGGTGCCCGATTTTACTGCTCTATCTGGCCGTAGCCTCTTCACGTTTAACCCTTGACTGTGAGATTCTTTCCTCGATCTCTTTGTAATACACGATAAACGTCATTACTATTGCCATGATGATGGCGGTGGTCACATCAAAGCAGGAATGCTGCTTGATGAACATTGTTGAAAGAATGATCAGGATCGCGGTAACAAAGGATATTGCCCTTGCCCACTTTTTGTTCTTCGTAGCTGAGCAGTTCATGATACAGAGGTGTGAACCTATGGAATTGTAAACATGAATGCTTGGCCAGAGATTCGTCGGCGTGTCCGCGGAATAGATCTTCTCCACAAGGCCCGTGCAGAGGTTGTCGCGTTCAAATACCAGCGGGCGAAGGTTCTGACCGTTGGGCCAGAGTGTCGAGATCACAAGGAAGATCGTCATGCCGGTAACAAGAAAGATCACCGTTTTCCAATAGGTCTCAAGATCCGTAAAGAATGCCAGCATTACGCAGACCACCACATATCCGAACCAGATATAATAAGGAATAACAAAAAACTCACAAAACGGTATCTTGTCATCAAGAGACGTATGAATGATCGTATAAGTATTGACGTGGCTCTCGATTATGAAGAACCAGGTCAGATAGATCACCATGAACACGCCCACAGGGATCAGATACCTGAAATTCTTTTTTAAATACTGTAACACTTAATCCTCTCCTCTAAATCAAAGCCCTCACATAAGAAAACGTAACTTTGCGGGAACCACACTGACCCTTATGTGGGAAGACTTTGTGTAAACCTCTCCGTCGGTATGTACCCAGAGAGGTATATCGGTCTTAACCTCAAATTCCTTAACATGGTACAGACCGACATGTCTGTTGTTTATATGATTGCCTTTGGAAGCCCGGGGTATAAGCGCTAATGCACCAAAAGCAGAAATGCCGCTTATCTGACATACGTCAAGGTATCCGTCGTCCGGAACCGCTTCGGGAGCGAACTTGTATCCGCCGCCTTCGTAGCATGTATTCATGCCTACAACAAATCTCAGTTTCTTTAATTCGATCTCGTCCTTACCGTCAAGTATCAGCTTCGCATCGGGAGTTATGTCTGTAAAAAGAAGCTTCAGCGCATTCAATACATAGACCGAAGCGCCCATTTTAACGGTATTTAAGGCCTTTTTTGATTTGGACTCGGAAACGCGCTGGCAGATGGCCGCATCAAAACCGATACCGCAGCTTACGTCAAACCAGTGGGTCCTTGCCACCACATCACCCGCGATGGCGGAATGTTCCTTACAATCGTCAAGATACTCAAGTTTACCGATGTCTATAAGCTTCACCTCTTCAGTCTTTAATATCTTTTTCAGATTGTAGATGGCGTCGTCACCGAAATCGCAGTACCTTGCGAAATCATTTCCCGAGCCTGTGGGGATGTAGCCGATATTGATACGATCGAAATCGGTTATTCCCTGGATGGCTTCATCGAGGGTTCCGTCTCCTCCGAGGATTATGACGTTTAAACAGCCCTCATCGGCATGGACATTAAGGAGTTCCTCAACGATCTTTGCCACATGTCCCGGCGCTTTGGAAAAAGAAATCTCGTAGGAGATATCGTTCTCCTTAAGATACGTCTCCACATTATTCCATACTTCAATTCCTCTTCCCGAACGGGAAGCGGGATTACAGACAAAATAATACTTTTGCATTTCAAAACCCCCGGGCATTTTGGCGTTCTTTTCTCGCCTAATGGTATTTTAATAGCCATTTCCGAAAAATACAATTGCAAAATCGCCATAGAATCTTAAGGTTTAATGATGATTTAGGTAAATTTTTATTGTATTTGTTCAGACTTATGATATAATCAATTAAACTTTATGGGTTTAACACATTAACACGCTAAAAGGAGAAAACAGAATGTACTCACTCGACGAAATCAGAAAAGTTGATCCGGAGATCGCCGAAGCCATCGTTAACGAGCAGCAGCGTCAGAACGATCACATTGAGCTCATCGCTTCCGAAAACTGGGTAAGCAAGGCTGTAATGGCAGCCATGGGAAGTCCTCTTACCAACAAATATGCAGAAGGATATCCCGGAAAGCGTTATTACGGCGGATGCGAATGTGTAGACGTTGTTGAAACTCTTGCCATCGAACGTGCCAAGGAGCTCTTCGGTTGCGAATATGCAAATGTACAGCCCCATTCCGGTGCTCAGGCCAACCTTGCCGTACAGTTTGCCATCTGTAACCCCGGCGACACCATCATGGGAATGAACCTCGATCACGGCGGACACCTTAAACACGGAAGCCCGGTAAACATTTCAGGTAAATACTTCAACATCGTTCCTTACGGTGTAAACGATGACGGTATCATTGATTACGATAAGATGTATGCACTTGCAATGGAATGCAAGCCCAAGATGATCATCGCAGGCGCTTCCGCATATGCAAGGGCCATCGACTTTAAGAAATTCCGTAAGGCAGCCGATGACTGCGGTGCGGTATTAATGGTAGATATGGCACACATCGCAGGTCTTGTAGCCGCAGGCTTACACGAAAGCCCCATCGGTATCGCAGATGTTGTAACGACAACGACTCACAAGACATTACGCGGACCTCGCGGAGGCCTTATCCTTTGCAACAACGACGTTAACGAGAAGTACAATTTCAATAAAGCAATCTTCCCCGGAATTCAGGGCGGACCTCTTATGCATGTGATCGCAGGTAAGGCTGTCTGCTTCAAAGAGGCTCTTTCTCCCGAATTCAAGGTTTACCAGCAGGGAATCATCGACAATGCACAGGCTCTTTGCAACGGACTTCTTTCCCGCGGCGTAAAGATCGTATCCGGAGGTACCGACAACCATCTTATGCTTGTTGACCTTACAAACTTCGGTCTTACCGGAAAGAGCGTTGAGAAACTTCTTGATGCAGCTCATATCACTGCCAACAAGAACACCATTCCCAACGATCCCCAGAAGCCCTTCGTTACAAGCGGTATCCGTCTCGGAACTCCCGCAGTTACAAGCCGTGGTATGAACACAACGGATATGGATGTGATCGCAGACTGCATCGCAGACATCATCAAGGGCGGTGAAGATAAGGTTGAGGCTACCAAGGCCCGCGTTATCGAACTTACAAAGAAATATCCTCTTATCTGATAAGGGCAAAAAATTACGGGCACCGAGTGATCGGTGCCCGTTTTTTTATCTTTGTGCCACAGGAACGGATGAGATAAGTGTCATCCTTCCTCTGAAAAGAAGTTCTCCGTAATCCTTGGGAACTATGAAATGCTGCCCCTTCTTAAGAGGAATGCCGTTAATGCTGCCCTCTCCTTCCACACAGGACACAAGCCTTAGGGAAGCATTGTCTTCAAGAGTCGCCCGTTCCTTTACATTGATCTTCAATACCCTGTAATGATCGCATTCTATCAGCACTTCGAAAGGTCTGTCATCGGAGGTTGAAACAACTGCGTTTTCTTTTGCCGGGATCGTTATAACCTCTTTTGACTGAGCAAGATGAAGCTCTCTCTTCTTTCCCTCAAAGAGCCTGTCGTAATCGTAAAGCCTGTAGGTCACATCGGAATTCTCCTGAGTCTCAAGGAGCATTACTCCGCCCTTTATCGCATGGACAGTACCGGGATCTATCTGAATGAAATCACCCTTTTTGATGGGCACTTCCCTTATGAGTTCGGAAAAACGTCCCTCATCTATCATTGAGATAAGTTCTTCCTTGGACCTTGCATTATGGCCGATAACAAGTTTGGCATTTTCATCGCATTCAAGGATGTACCAGCACTCAGTTTTGCCAAGTGAGCCATTCTCATGTATCCTTGCGTAATGATCGTCGGGATGTACCTGAATGCTTAGATCCGAAGCGGCATCGATCACCTTTAACAAAAGGGGAAATCTGTCTCCGCCGAAATTACCGAACACTTCGGGATAGGTGTTCCAGATCCTTGAAAGTGTCATCCCCTTAAAGGGCTGGCTTATGCAGACACAGTCGCCGTTTGGATGGGCGCTTATTGCCCAGCATTCTCCCGTATTCTCGGAGGGAATGTCATAGCCGTAAACATCACGCATACGGTTTCCTCCCCAGACAAGGGTCTTAAATACGGGCTCGAAAAATAAAAGTTCCTTATTCATGACACTAATTTCCCACCCCGCCTTTCTTAGCACGGGATGGGATATATCCTCTCTTTATAAACTGATCAGCAATCGTAGGAATCAGCAAGACTGATGGCCCTTACATCAACAAATGCAGGCGCATCTCCCACGATCCTTCCCTTGATGGTCTTTGTTTCTCCGTCCGTTAAGAAGAAGAAATTGTCTTCCCAGATCACGATGGTATCACCGGATACCAGGTCAACGAAAGGTGTGAATACATCGGACTTTACCGTAACGGTGATCTCCGAAGCAGTCTTGTCCGTAACCGTAAGTTCAAGCTCGGGCTTCTTTATGAGCATATGCTTATAAAGACTGATGGGCTCAACCTGTGTGGAAACGGATCTGTCCTTGTGAGTAAACCTCACCTCAACATAGGTCTCGCATTCCTTGCCTTTAACGTACTCGGAAACATCCTGAGTCTCGCCGGCTCCCACTCCGAAGCTGTCGGTGTGGATAGCACCGGTGTACTCAAAGAGAACTTTGTTATCCATGTCCTTTACGAACAATGTATATACCGTATCGTCAGCTTCCCAGGTTTCGTTCTGAACGTAGGGAGTGAACTTGAATCCGTCGCGCTTAACGGTACCGGAAACGCTCTTGAAGAAGTGGCGGGCCATATAATGAAGGGCCTTCCATCTTCCGTAATAGTCGATACTGGACCAGGAAGCTACGGGCCAATTGTCGTTAAGCTGCCAGTAAATGGCACCCATGCAGCGTCCGCGGTTTCTTCTCCAGTGCTCAACACCGTATTTGATGGCCATACCCTGAAGTACCTGGCTCACATACAGTGCACTTTCAAAGCTGTTGGGATATGCAAAATTCTCCGCAATGTAATGAACGATCTTGGAGTTTGCGCTGGGGTTCTTCTGATGGGATTCCATTACCTTTGAGAAGACATTGAAATCCCCTTCCTTTGCAAAGGTCCTTACGGTAGCGGGTTCGGGCCAGGACTGGAAACCAAACTCGGAACAGAATCTGAAGAAGTAATTCTCGTAATCCGTGAAGGGCTTCTCACCATGCCAAACATCCCAGTAATGTCTGTCGCCGGCATTGTCATTGTCGGGATCCTTGAAGCCGCCGCCTGTGGAAGGAGAGCTGGGCCAGTAGAATCTGTTGGGATCCTCCCTGGCAACAATGGAAGGAATGATGTTTTCAAACATCTGAAGGTAATCCTTCTTAAGTTCCTTGCTGTGCTCGGGCCAGCCGCCCCAGTTAAGCCATGCTGATTCCATCTCGTTGTTTCCGCACCAGATACCGAGGGAAGCATGGTTTCTCAAACGCCTTACGTTATCCTCGGTCTCCCTTATGATGCTTTCCTTAAATTCATCCGTAAGCTCGTATATGTTACATGCGTACATGAAGTCCTGCCATACAAGAAGACCGGCTTCATCGCAAAGATCCATGAATTCCTTTGAAGGATAATAGCCGCCGCCCCACATTCTGATGGAGTTAAAACCAACTTCCTTGGAAGAATCGATAAGATACTTCATCCGTTCACGGGTGATGCGGCTGTATACACAATCCTCGGGGATATAGTCCGCACCCATAGCAAATACTTTCTGACCGTTTAAGCAGAAAGCAAACTCCTTGCCCCATTCATCCTTCTTCTGGGAAACGGTGAAGGTACGAAGACCGATCCTTTCGGAAATAACGTTGCCCTTCCATTCGGGACGCTTGGAATCAACAAGCTCCGCCTCAACGGTATATAAGGGCTGCTCACCGAGGCCGTTGCACCACCAAAGCTTCGGGTCGTCGATCTTAACGCCCTTGGCTGCATCCACACTATCTGCGATAACATTTCCTTCGGGATCCTTAACCGTAACAAGAACCTTGTAGTCGGTTCCCTTAAGCCCCGTCTCGGTTCCGTCGGAAAGCCTTATGGTGGGGGTGATCTTAAGCTTTACCCTGTTCTTTTTAAGTTCGTGTTTCTGTTCCACATAGAAGCGCTCAAGGATGGCATCCTCGTAACGGCGGATGTAGATGTCACGCCAGATACCGATATCGGGAAGCTGAGGGCCCCAGTCCCAGCCAAACATGGAATGTGCTTTCCTTATGTACTGGTTGCCGGCCATTGCACCGGTGGTGCAGACACGGATCTCCTTGCCGGGAGCAGGTTCATGGCTCTCCATGTAGATTATGGGAGAAATGAAGATGATCTTGATCTCATTCTCTCCGGGCTTTAAATAATCGTTGACCTTAACCTTGTAGGTCCTGTGCATATTATCTGCGGATAAGATGCCTTTCTGATTTATGTAAACCGTTGCAACAGTATCCAGACCTTCGCAGACAAGCTCGAGAGTTCCCGAAACATCGTCCATATTAAAGGTTCTGACGAACTCGAAGTTCTTTCGCAAAAGTTCTCTGGTGGGATACTCGTTTTCCCTGTAATAAGGATCCTCGATGACCTTATTATCCAATAAGCCCGACAGAACCGAGCCGGGAATGGTAACGGGATACATGGTATCCGTACCGCATTCCCTGAATTGCCACTTTCCGTTTAAATTCGTGATCTGCATTGAACACTCCTCTCAAAATTTGATTTAGTTGAAATGGAATAACTTCTGTGCAATATGATAGCCGCCTACGGAAATACCCCTTCCGACGCTTCCGGGAAGATTCATGGAAATGCCGAGAAGTCCGTGACGGAGTTTCCTGTAAACAGCTTCATCCGTTTCCTTCATCCACTGCCAGAGGGCTTTCTTCTTCTCAAGAGCCTCTTTGGATTTGCTTAAGATAAGAAGGATGGATGAGATCGTTGTGATGATCTCAAGATAGCTGTACATATATTTGACAACCTTCGGGTTTGAAGCTGCTTCTTCTTTATTGATCCTTGAGAAATAGGTAAACATCTGACGGTTAACCCTGATCTGCTGGTCTACCCTGGAGATCATGACCTTCTCGTTTACCGACTGGTCCTCACGACCGATGTAGTAAAGATAGAAATCCACATCCATGTAGTACATGGACTTTACAAGGGGCATGGGCTCAAAGACATAGATGTTATCAACGTAAAATGTATGTTTGGGCAGCACCATACCGCTCTCCTTAAGGAGGGCGGTTCTGTAAATAACGCTATGCATCAGTATGTACTGACCTTTTTTAAAGTGTCCGGTCTCGTTCCAGGTAAAGATGCGGTTCTCGGGAAGAACGCCCTTGTAATTGATGACCTTCTTGTCCGCTACACCTTCCTTGTCGTAAACATAGTTCGCAAGGAACATATCCACGGTCTCGCCTTTATCCAGAAGGGACTTTAAGCGATCAAGGATCTTTGCGTAGGCTTCGGGATCCACCTTATCGTCGGAATCCACAACCTTGAAGTAAAGGCCGGTGGCATTCTTTATTCCCGTGTTTACTGCCTCACCGTGTCCGCCGTTTTCCTGGTGAACGGCCTTGATGATGGTGGGGTGCTCGGCTGCAAGCCTGTCGGCTATGGCCGGTGTGTCGTCCTTCTGTGAACCGTCGTCCACGATGATGATCTCAACGTCCTCTCCGCCGGGAAGAAGTGAATTAACACAGTTCTCCATATATGCTGCGGAGTTGTAGCACGGGATCGCGATACTTAATAATTTCATTGCTTACCTCTCTTATTCCTCTTTATTTTGTTTATATGGAACCCTCGCACTGGGAACTACCTCAGATGCGGGAGTAGTATGGATCGCCTGATCGTCAAAAAAGATGTGAGCCCCGAAGGCTTCAAGCACATCCTTCTTGGATATGCCCCCGAGAAAGAAAGCCTCGTCGATACGCACGTTCCAGGCTCTCAGCGTCTTTATGACGCGCTCGTGGGAAGGAGCGTTCCTTGCGGTAACAAGGGCGGTCCTGATGGGTACCTCCTCCGGGGGAAACTCTCTCTGAAGGTCCGAAAGGGTTTTTAAGAACTTTGCGAAAGGTCCCTGGTGAAGGGGCACATTGCGGTTGTTCTTCTCGTTGGCTTCAAAGGCTTTGAGGCCGTCCTTCTGATAGATCATTTCGGATTCCTCCGAAAAAAGAACGGCGTCACCGTCGAAAGCTATATGGATCTGTTTAAGATCCTCATCAACATCATACTGCTTGTTTACGTCGTTGCAGATGATACCGGCCGCGATACCCGAATCGATCGCCGACTGAACATCATCTTCGTAAGCAGAAAGAAAAAGGTCCGTTCTGAATGCATTCAGGTAAGGAGCAAGGCTTCCGCCGCTGGCAAGTACAGCCCTGGTGATGTCCAAACCGTAATGCTCGATGGAATGGAATACCCGAAGGGAAGTGTCCGCACTGTTGCGGGACATGATTATGACTTCAACCCTTCCTTCCTGGCCTTTGAGTTTGTTGATGTTCAAAAGCGCCTTTATAAGCTTGAAACCGGGGCCGGGCTTTAAGACCTCGTCTTCGTGGCCTACCATGTAGCAGCAGTAAGCATCAAGGCCTTCGGTTTCGAATATCTCGTTTTCACGTGTCAGATCGAACAGCGCTCTGGATGAAACGCCTATAACAAGTCTGTTTTCAAGATCGTATGCCATTTAAGACTCCTCTCCTAACGGAAGCGGTTGGTCTCAAACTTTCGCTGTGTCTCAAGCGCTCCCATCAGATCATTATATCTGTCATGAACCGGACCGGATACGACCTCGATATCAAGGGACAATGCCATGGTATCGATCATAAAGTCGGTGATCCTGGGTTCAAGCTTTGCCAGTATCTTTATCCTCTCTTCGTAAGATTCCGCCGCAAGGAATTCCGATACTCCCGGGTCAACGGCGAATTCTTCTTTTTCAAATCTGTAGGTCTGGGTAACGTCGGGATATTTGTCACGATCCACCTCGCTCATGAACATATCAAGGGGCCTTGCGTAAACCCTGCCCTCTCCGTAAAGGGCCCGGTAGACAACCAGCGTTTCGCCGGTCTCCGTATGTTCGCAGGTGGTGACTATCTGATAGTCGTTACCTTTAAAATGTCTGTAGATCTCATTCTCTTTCGGAATGTCTCTCATTGATCCTCCTGATCAAAGACCACCGAGACCGAACAGTCCGAAATGTTTGGAGAAAGATCTTCGATCCTCTCAAGCATCTCCTTCGGATTCTCCCTTCCCGTGTGGATCTTTACCGTATATTCTGTATATGTTCCGTCTTCGGAAACCTTGGTCAAGGTTATGCCCGCATTGCCCATGCGGTACTCGCAAAGAACGGCTTTTATCTCCTTGATATATTCCTGCTCGAGTTCTTTGTTGGCATCAACGAAGTAGTCGCGTCTGCCCTCGGTCTTTATCGAAAAAAGACCTCCTATCCCGATCACGAATAAGAATGCAAGTAAAATGTTTAAGATCGTCTGTCTGCTCATTTTTATTCCTCCCTTTGATGTATAAAAGGTTTACTGTTGAAATAAAAATACAGCATTCATTGTCCGATTTATTGTACTTTGAGTCGATTGGCCAGAGAAATTATCAAAAGTTCTATGCTCATGGTCTCGTTAAGGTTACCGGTCTTTATATCCTGATCGGCTTTGGCACAGGCTTCGAGGGCATCGCGTATCTCACCCATCGTAAGACGCCCGGCTACATTTACAAGACGACGTACAAGCCATTCCTGCAGCTTTGTTTTTTCAGTTATGATCCTTGTGCCCTCGTGACGGTCAAGGCAGTCTCGGATCTGCAAAAGGTTATTGTACTGACGCACCAGAAGACTCAGTATATGGAAACCGGATTCACGAAGGGTAAGAAGATCGTAATACAGTTTCAAAGCTTCCTTCTGTCTGCCCTCGGAAATGGCGGATATCATATCAAAGATCTTATTGTTGACCTGATGGGTACATACCTCGTCAACATCCTTTGCGGTGATCTCGGGACGGTCCATGCACCATGAAGCCAGCTTGTTTATCTCAAGGCTGAGAAGGGTCATATCCGTACCGACTTCCGAAACAAGATAGGCTGCGGTGGCGGAATTGATGGCCTTGCCGTAATTCCTGCAGGAAGTCGTGACCCAGCCGGTCAACCTTCTTTCGTCCCACTTCTCATACTCCTCCGCCGTTCCTTTGGAGCTTATGAGTTTGTAAAGTGCGGAACGTTTGTCGACATTTACCTCGCAGAGGATAAAAACAACGTCCTCGCCGATTCCCTTGAGGGCATCGGAGATCAGTTTCAGATTGCCCGTTGCCTCACCGCCGGATTCACCGCCGCCGGCCTTTGAAAGCCAGCCGGTATTCTCGCAGAGGATAACACGGTGATCGCTCATAAAGGGCATTGTGTTTATAAGATCCGCAACGGCATTTACGTCGGTACCCGCTCCCTCAAAATAGGAGTAATTTAAGTTATCCGAGGGATCCACCAGCGCATCTCGCAGTTGCTTCTTGTAGTAGTTTCTCATAAAGGCTTCCTCGCCGAATAAGAGATACATATTCTTAAAAGATCCGCTCTTTATATCCTCTCTTATCTCTGCCATGAAAGCCTCCTTTGCAACAGTGTCATTGTATCATATTTTTTCCTCTTACACTATTGCAAATATCTTAATGTTTTTGTAATATGGTCTCACCACACGCCCTCCTGTTTAAGGAGGCAAAAATGAAAAATCAAATAATCTTTTTATCTGTTTTCTTCTTATTTTCCACAGTCCTTTCGGGCTGCAATCCATCGGAGGAAACCATTTTTTATGAGAATCGAGACCTGCCGCAGATATCAGGTTCTGTTTTGCTGCAGGAAGAAACCGTCGAGGAACCGGCGGATGACATGATCTATGTTTCAATACAGGGATCTGTTGAGTCTCCCGGTGTCTACAAAATGCCCGTGGGAAGCAGGGTGTACGAGCTTATCAATCTTGCGGGAGGCATTGTGGGAACCGCGGATACCCGGGGAATAAACATGGTCACCGAGCTGACGGATGGGACACAGCTTTTTATCCCTTCTTTAGAGGAGGAGCCCGGGAATACCGCTACCGCTTCCGCAGGTCTTAACGAGACGTCTTCGGGGCTTGTGAACATCAACACCGCAGGGCTTGACGAACTGATGACATTAAACGGCATCGGAAAGACAAGGGCAGAGGCCATCATTGCCTATCGGGAAAAGGGCAATTCCTTTGAAAAGATCGAAGACATAATGAATGTAAACGGCATTAAGAACGGTATCTATGAAGGTCTTAAGGATCAGATATGCGTAAGATAAAAGACGTTCTTTCCCGCCGCCCCATCTTTTTCGGGGCTTTGTTTCTTGTGCCTTTTTTTGCGATCTATGCCTGCTTCATATACACCGCTCCCGCTCTGCCCTTTTATGACGGAGAAAGTGTTGTTCTTACGGGGCGGATCTGTGAAAAGACGGTTTCGGAAAACGGGGATGTGGATTCTTTATGCGTAAAGGGCGAATATGGTTTCAAGTGTTATGTAAACGAGTTTAAATTATCTTCGGCGATTCCCCTTGGAAGTGTGGTTTTGGTAAACGGAACCTTCAAGCATTTCAGGTCTCCCACCAATCCGGGAGAATTTGACAGTGCCCGCTTTTATGAAAATCGGGGCTATCTCTTTTATCTTAATGTCAATGACATCTCCGTGGTCTCTTCTCCGAAGTTCCCGGTTAAAGAGTATTTCTTTAAAATGCGCCTGCATTGCATTGAGATTGTAAAAAGAAGCTGCCCTTTGGAATCGGGAACCATAAACACTCTTCTTTTCGGTGACAGGACCGGGCTTGATCCCGAGCGACAGAACAGCTATAAAAGGGCGGGGCTTGCCCATTTTCTCGTGATCTCCGGTCTTCATATGTCGGTGGCGGGAGGGGGTGTCTACACGCTTTTAAAAAGATTCGGAATGAAACGAAGCCGGGCAGCGGTCATGGGAATGGGGTTCATACTGTTTTACGGCAGTCTCGCAGGGTTCAGCGTGTCGGTGTTACGGGCGGTGATCATGTACCTTTTCAGGCTGACGGCGGATGTGATCAACAGAAGCTACGACATCCTCTCGGCCCTTGGAGTCGCATCAACCGTTACCCTCATTTCAAATCCCCTTCAGCTGCGGGATTCGTCCTTTCTCTATTCATATACTGCCGTGCTGGTCATAGGGCTGTATTTTTCATATGTTCACAGAGACCTTCAGATTGAGATATTCGGCAATGTTTATTCAAAGGACGGTTCGGAATTCAGGTCCGCAAAAATAAAAGAAGCCGCGGTGATTCCCCTTATCGTGTATCTTGCACTGCTGCCCATAAGCCTGTATTTTCAGTCATACTCAAATCTTTTAAGCGTACCTTTAAATCTCTGCCTCGGGCTTTTAACGGGACCGGTGATCATGCTGGCGGCTCTGGGATTTCTGTTCGGAGGGATCAAACTTTACTTCTTTGCCGCTCTCGCGGATTTCTTCTGTGCGCTGTTACTTAAAGTCGTGGACGGCTTGTCATACATTATGTCAACCTGTCATTTTGCATATATCGCCAACAAACCGGGGCTTTCAATCATATTTCTTTACTATGTCGCCTTCGGAATTATCTTATTGCAACGAAAGCGGATGCCCGGAAAGTGCGTCGCTGTTGTAGTTATGTCAACCACAATATCTCTTCTTTCCTTAAATCCTTCTCCCTATCCCTCCCTTTCGGTTCTGGATGTGGATCAGGGGGACTGCATAGTATTAAGGACAGGGAAGCACAGCGCCATCATCTCAGACTGCGGTTCCACTGGAAGATCCGAGGTTGGAAAGAACGTACTTTACCCCTACCTCCTGTCTCAGGGGATAACGACCGTCGAGGATATATTTATCTCCCATTCCGATTCGGATCACATTAACGGTATAAGCTATCTTCTCGAAAACTCACGTACGGGACCGATAAAGGTAAAACGCGTTGTTTTTCCATATCTTTCAAAAGAAATGTGGGATGAAAAGTTTGAGGAGATTTATGATCTTGCGTTAAAGAACAGGGTAAGGGTTTCCGCTGTGAAAAAAGGCGATGAACTCAATTACGGGAAGATCAGGGTCGAGGTTTTGAATCCCTCTCCGAGAAGGATATCGGAGGATCCCAATACAGATTCGACGGTACTGTGGGCTTCGGTTGGTGATACCGATATTTTGCTTACGGGGGATGCTACGGAAGAAACGGAAAAAAGACTGGCACTTCCCGACAATGTAAGCTTTGAGATCCTGAAGGTCGCTCATCACGGATCGAAGTTTTCTTCTTCCGGGATGTTCTTACAGGAAGTCACTCCCACGCTATCACTCATATCCGCAGGAAAAAACAACCGCTACGGTCATCCCCATAAAGAGACCATCAAACGGCTTGAAAATATAGGTTCCGTGATATATCAGACCGGGCAAAGCGGTGCCATCACAGTATACCTCGGTAAGAAGAAATTGAAGGTGCGACATTATTGCAGATAAAAACGGCAGGAGCTGCCTCCTGCCGAAATGTTAACCTATGATACCTGCGACACCGCAGATAAGTACCAGTGCTCCCAGCACTATCCTGTACCAGCCGAATACTTTGAAATCGTGCTTTCTGATATAGCTCATCAGGAATTTGATCACGACCATGGATACCGCAAAGGCGACTATCATGCCCACAGCCAGTATCGCAGCCTCTTGACCCGTGAAGTCAAAGCCGAATTTAACAAGTTTTAAAAGGCTTGCCCCAAGCATTACGGGAACTGCCAGGAAGAAGGTGTACTCTGCTGCCACCGTTCTTGATACTCCTATAAGAAGTGCTCCGACGATGGTTGCTCCCGAACGGGAGGTTCCGGGGAATATGGCAGCTATCAGCTGGAATATTCCGATGAGAAGCGCCGTTGTGTAGGTGATATCGGCTATAGCGGTCACCTTGGCGTCTTTGTTCCGATTTCTTGTTTCAATGATTATGAATGCGATACCGAAAAGGATCAGCATTATGGCAACGACGGTATAGTTGTAAAACAGCTCCTCGAACTTCTCGTCAAAAAGAACGCCTATCACTGCTGCCGGTACACAGGAAACAAGGATGTGGAACCACAAAGAAAAGATATCCTTCTTTATGTACGCTCCAAAGCCTTTGTCCGATAAAGGTGCGTTGTTGTTCTTCTTGCCGAAGGGCCAGAGGCTGTTCCAGAAGATGATGACTACGGCCATTATTGCGCCTAACTGGATCACTACCTGAAACATGCTATAGAACTCTTCCGATACATCAAGCTTTACGAATTCATTTAACAGGATCATATGTCCCGTGCTGCTTACCGGAAGCCATTCCGTGATACCTTCGATTATTCCGAAAAGTATAGCCTTTAAGATCTCGATCATTTAAGGTCACCTGCCTTCTCAACATTGTTGACGAATTCGGTCAACAGTTCTTTGTATGATATAGCATAGTTGAATATGCTTCTTGCATGGTCGGTAGAAGGGAATATATAAATACGGCTCAGCTCATTTTTGCACATAAGATACATATCCTTGCTGTGCTTCCAGTTAATGAGCCTGTCGCGTTTGCCGTGCATGAAAAGGATGGGAACGTTACAGTCATTGAGGGAATCGATGGGACGCACCTCTCTGTAATCGAATCCGCATCTTTCGACGCCTATTTCCACTGCCTTCAGTGCAGCCTTCTTTCCGATCCACAAAGCACGTTTGAATGCCTGCTCGTTTATGAGACGGCCAAGATCGGCGAAGGGACAGTCCGCAACAACAAAATCCGGTTTCTCGGTATCAAGGACCTTTATGCTGCAGGCAGCGCCTTCCGATTCTCCGTGAAGGCCCCAGAAGCAGTCCTCACCGAATATTGTCTTTGTAAATGCGATGACTCTTTTGATATCTTTTGCTTCTTTATACCCGAGGGTACAGTATTCGCCGCCGGTCAGGCCGAAGTATCTTTGATCGAATAAGACGATATTATAACCAAGATCGTAGAAAAGCTTTGCGTATTTGACCGCTCCCGCCCTGGAAACCGTCTGCCCGTGGCAAAGGATACAGACCTTTTTTCTTGTTCCTTCATCCATGGGATTTACGATATATTCGCCCTTTATAACGATATCGTCGGAGGGCACCTCGAAGGGTGTTCTCTCCCATACCTGGTGATAATCGTGGAATGCACCCACAAAACCTTCCTTGCGGTCCATATCCTCCGTGATATCAAAGGGGGTGTTTTTAGGTTTCATTACAAGATCGATCAAATACTCAGCTAACATATTACGGGCCTCCGTGACCCCCGATATTACTTTCTGAAAATATGATTCTTAACGGGCTCCAGCGCTCTTAAGAGGATGGTTCCCAATATCATTACCGAAATGACTTCGCCGATACCAACCGTTACCATATAAAAAGGTATGGAAAGATCGACACCGCCCACAACCCATGCAAGCTTATAGCCGTAGGCATAATAAAGCACGAAGGGAATGATGAGCATGTTTGCGACAACGGGAGGAACCGTTACCAAAAACTTATGCTTCCTTAACATATAGGAAAAGATCGCACCGATCAAAGTTGCGAGTGTACCGAATATCACATCCCATATGGGTGCGCCTGTAAGCAGGTTTGCAAGAAGACAGCCGATGGATAATCCGGGAATGGCTGCGGATGTAAAATAGGGAAGGATGCACAATGCTTCGGAAATTCTTACCTGGATCGCTCCGCTGGCAAGATTGAAGACATTGATAGCCATGGTGAGTACCACGTAGATTGCGGCGATAACGCCGGCCTGAGCAATGTAAAGTACACCTGCTCCGGTCTTTGAAGACTGATTTTTCATTATTTTCTCCTTTAGTTTTGTTTTACGTCAGGAAGGTCTCGAACTGACGTGTTATAAGGCAACATGTGGCATTATAACAGAGGGTACCCGGCTTTGCAACCCTTTTCACATTTTGTCCATTCCCCTGCCTTCGTTAAGTTTCTTTATGTATCCTTCGGGATCGTTCATAAGCTCCGCCATGGCCATAAAGCTGTCAAGGACCATCTCGGTCTTGTCACAGAGAGCCGTGTTCTTTCCCGTGTCGTTACGAAGGTTTGAATAACTCATCATATAAACAAAAAGGTCTAAAAGATCGTAGCCTTCCACGGAAAGCCGGCCCTTTATCGTTCCTGCCTTAAGATAGTATAAAAACTCATCATAAAGAGCGGGCTTTGAGAGCAGTTCCTCCCAGAGCCTGTCCACAAAGGCTTCCGTTTTCCCTGCCGAAGCGGCAAGGTAACGCAAGTCCTCGAAAGCCATGATCTTTTCACCTTTGATAATTATATCCGACATTTGAAAACCCCTTTACCAGTCACTTCCCCAGTCACTTCCGCCGGAATCCCAGGAGTCCCATGAGGAGCCGCCCGAATCCCAGGAGGAGTCAGAATCCCAGCTGTCGTAAGCCGAATCGGAGGAATCATCGTTGTAGGATTCATAGGTATATGTATCCTCAAACCGATCCGACCATGAAAGATCCCAGTCATCGTAGGTTGAAGCACTGTCATAGTCATCGCCTACATAATAATCTCTGTTGAAAGAATCATAACTGTAAACCCAGTCCGATGAATCGGAATCGTAAGAATAAAAATCTCCGCCTATGGAATAATAAGTGGTGTCATTATAACGGTAATAACCCGAAGGATGTCTGTAGGTATATATAGTAATAAGTGATGCGATCCCTATCGAACCCAGCACGACGATCCAGAAGAACGTACTCATATTTCCCCGCTTCCCCTGAAGGAAACGGTCAGCTCTGCGGCTGAAGCAACTGACAAATGCAAGCCCGAGAAAAAGTATCACTGCCGTAACAAAGGTTCCGCCGATCAGTGAGATCAGCACCTCCGAAAGTCTTGAAAAGAATGCGATCAGCATGATCACAATGACTATACCCCATAATCTTCCGGACCATGATGCCACTTTATCTTTATAGGTGGTCACATGCTTCGGCGGCTTCATATCGGGTGTGTCGGGATAAATGCCGCGCTTATGACATTCATCCAAAAGCTTCATATATAATTCGC
>JAEEGL015395604.1_pt1 | contig 19676 bp, 15 predicted proteins | sample 9134231 | NCBI WGS metagenome assembly JAEEGL01 (sample SAMN16246548, study PRJNA631951) | gut metagenome | biome: gut microbiome; feature: rumen; material: fiber-attached | host: Bos | place: Iran: Karaj | collected 2018-10 | reverse complement strand
CGTTTTCTTCAGCAAGATGTCCTGCGTATTTTACGATGGCATCGAGCTGGGTTACCTTGTTCAGGCTCTCGCTGGACTTCTTTTTCTTCTTTGCGGTCTTTTCAGCCTTGCCGGTGATGCCGACCATTCTGACAAATCCCTTGCTTCCATCATCGAAAGGTTCATCGGGAGTATATCCCGCACCCGACCAGCCTGACTGGAATTCTTCGAAGATTTCGTCATTTCCGACCTGCATGTATCCACGTCCTGTACCGGTGATGAATGCAGCATCGGGACGCTTCAGCATTTCGTTCGAATCCTGCTTGTCAGCTACACGGAGACAGATTCTGAAACGTGTGTTGCTCCAGATTTCGTCATCGACTACGCCGCCGGGCTTCTGAGTAGCAAGTATCAGGTTTACACCCAGTGAACGTCCTACACGTGCTGCCGATACAAGCGCCTTTACGAATTCGGGCTGTTCTTTCTTTAACTCTGCGAACTCGTCCGCGATGATGAGCAGGTGGGGCATCGCCTCGTCCGCTTCACCGTTACGGTAGAGCTCTATATACTGGTCAATATGTTTTACTTTATATTCATTAAATACACGCTGTCTGTGTTTTATCTCTGCGTTTATGGAGAGGAGTGCACGGGTGGTTCCGTTTCCTCCCAGGTTCGTGATCATTCCGGCCAGATGAGGAAGTCCTTCGAAGCTCTGTGCCATTCCGCCGCCCTTGTAGTCGATCAGGATGAATGCCACTTCATGAGGATGGTAGTTGATAGCCATGCTCAGGATGTAACTCTGAAGGGTTTCTGACTTACCTGAACCTGTAGTACCTGCTACCAAACCGTGAGGTCCGTGGTATTTCTCGTGAATATCAAGGAATACGGGTTTTCCGCCGGACTTCTGACCTACCATAGCCTTCATCGTCTCATATGTACGGTTCTCCAGCCATTTATGGTAGATATCGAGGTCCTCAACCTTCGATACTTTGTACATATCGAGGAATGTCAGCATGTCGGGTATTTCTGAATTGCCGCTGGTATCTCTCAGTTCGAAATTGCTGAGCTCTCTCGTGAACTTGTCCATGCGGTCCAGGGGAGCGGTATCGAATACCAGGTTTGCTCCGTCATATTTCTGTGTTGAGATGCTGTATGCCAGGCTCACTCCGTTGTCCTCACGGATGACGTCATCACACTTTGAAGGAAGTCCGTCAACTGATGATGCACAGAAGACTACCGTGATGCCCGCATTCTGGGGAGGATCGAGCAGGAACTTCGATACAGGTTCTCCTGCTATGATGGATACATCGGTTACGAAGATCACATAGTGAGGAAGTACCTTGTCTTCTTTTTCCTTCTCTTTGTCCTTTTCTGCTTCGCCGCGCTCTCTAACGAGGTCTGACAGGAAGTAAAGTACATCGCCCAGAGATCTCGAATCATAAGCTACGAGTCTCAGCTTTCCGTCAGGAGTCCATGTATGAGGAAGCCAGCGGGTATAGTTCATGTCATCATATTCTTTAGCCTTGAACAGATAGCACATACGTACTTCTGTGTAAGGATAATTGGCTGCCAGGTTCAGTGTGAGGAGTCTCAAGATATCGTGTCTCTTCTGCTCTTCTTCACTGACTACACCTACGATCCTCTTGTCATACAGGGATATTGCTACGGGAACCTTCGCCATGGTTCTGTAATCGCTCTCTATCTTTGTTCCGAGGTCGTTCAAGGGATCATAGGTAAGTGTCATATCCTCTGTAGGAAGAACTACCTTGTTCGGTGCTTCTATATCACCGAGACCCAGACGAACAGAGAGGAAATCCCTGTGGTTGCTGCTCTTTTCCCAGAGGCGGCTCGTATTTGATGATACGAATGAGAACATCTCCTCGGATGAAGGATACTGCTCTTCAAGTACTCCTCTGTTGTAGTCAGCCTGCTTCTTCAGCTTGTCATCTATTCTGGCTATATATTCTTTATAAGTTTTCTGACGGTTTTCTTCTGTCTCGCGTACTTCCTTCTTGTTGTATGCGTTGCTGGCAAGTGCCCAGCCTGTAGCCATGAGTGCGGCACCGCCCGACATAACAAGGCTTGATACGCCGAATGATCCCTCACTGCTCATAAGAGAGGCAAGTGCTATAGGTATTACCATGGTGAACGAAGGACCTATGGTGAATATCAGGGGCTGGGGCTTTACATTCTGCTTGGTAGCGCAACGCTCTATGGTAGTCTCCGTGGTGTCGAGCTCACGCAGGTGTCTCGGTGTACGGAGGAAGTATACCTTCTCGTACTCGTCGTCTTCCTTATCCTCTGTCATCTCGGGGATCACTACGGGATCAAGAAGCTTTACCTTTACGTTGCCGTCGGGATGGTTTATCGCCATAAGCTGGCCAAGATATACTATCTTTAATCCTACGATATAGATAACATCGCCATACTTTACAGGTGTCTTTCCCGATACCACTCTTCCGTTCAGGAATGTTCCGTTTGTACTTCCAAGGTCCGCTACATATGTAGCTTCACCTTCAAAAGATATCTCCGCATGCCTGTCGGATACGAATTTGTTCCCGTAGATGATGTCGTTCCCGCTTCCGCTTCCGACAACAAGTGACTGGATCTTGTCACGGCGAAGGATGTATTTGGAAAATCCCAGATTGTTCTCCGATACCTCATCAACTTTGAGCGAGAACCATGTGCCATCCTTTCGTACACTGCCTTCGAGTACCAGACCGGGTACCACCTCGGCCTCATTTACTTCATTTCCTCCTTTGAGGAGTCCGTACTTTTTATCCGGGTAGATGGTCCATTTTCCGTCCCATACTTCGAGGTTCAGCACCAGCTCATCATCAAGTCCTGAGATGCTGGGGTTTACCGCTACGGGGAACTTCCTGTTGTCTACCGCGGGGAAAAAGTGCTCTGAAAATCCGTTTTCAAAGAAAACTGTCAACAATAAAGACATAACCCTCTCCTTTCCTTAACCTACCGATACAGAATTTGCTATTTTTTCATATACATACTGTAAATCTCCTAACGGAATATATTCATCAGCTGATTCTGATGAAACGCTGTCAACAAATAATACTGTAACATAACCGCCGCCTATATGTTTTACAAAACATGCAGTCAGGTTGTATCCGGGTCCCAGATCTGATATATCATCATATAGTGTTGTGTATGAATATCCCGATCCGTCATCCAGACTTTCATATCTGTATTGTCCCGCATCCATACCGGACATTACCAGATCTGCTATATCTTCTGCTTCCACGGTCTGTCCGTTAGACATTTCACTCTCAGGCATGTAATCGATCATCGTGACCAGAGCATGGCTGTCTGATGCCATATAGAGCCAGGCACCGGTATCCTCATTGAATTCAAAAGACTGGGGACGTTTGTATGAGAACCCTCCCATGTTGGGATCATCGATTTTTACCCAGGTGTCAGTCGACATCCTGCTCGCAAAAGATCCGTCATCAGGCAGTGAATCTGTCGTCTTTGCATTTACATCTTCTACTGTGCCGGTACCTTCGGCTGTTTTTTTATCGTCTGACGATCCGCCGGACTTTGTTACCAGAATGATAACTATCACTATCACAAGTACTGCGGCAAATCCCACTATACCGTACAGAAGATAATTCTTCGATGTGATATTGGTGACTGCCTTGTCCACTTTTTCGCCTGCTGCTTTTATGGTTGTATCTACCGCAGCTTTTCTTTCGGCGCTTCTAGCTTCTTTTGCTTCTCTCTTCTCACGTTCCTCACGCTCTATTCTCTCGCGTTCTTCACGTTCCTGTCTCTCTCTGGCCTCACGCTCTTCTTTTTCACGTTTTTCTCTTTCCTGCTCGGCCTTCATGATCTCAAGCTTTTTTATGGTGTCCGCCATTTCCTGTTTCTGGCGTTCAAGTTCTTCAAGTCTGGCTCTCTCTGCTTCCTGTTCCTGCTGCTGTTTACGTTTGGTGGCGAACAGGGCCTCAGCTTCGTTACTGTTTCCCATCGATCATTCCTCCTGATTTTTTATTTTGTGCTGCTGCCTATCAGCTTTCCGTTCTTATTGAACTTTGATATGGATCCCGATACGAACTGTCCGTTGCTAAATGTTCCTTCCATAACTGTTTTGCTTCCATCAGTGCCATATCCTACAAGTGAACAGCTGGTGCCTTCAAGCTGGCCGTTTGTGAAGTTTCCGGTCTCGGTCATCTGAGTGAAATCACCGGAAGCAAAAGTCACTGTTCTGGTACCCATACCATTTAAGCTGCTGTTCGAATAGCCACCTTCATACTGGATAACGTTTCCGTTTGCCTGATATGAAATGCTGCTGCCTGTACCTTCCACTTTACCGTTTACAAATGTTCCTTCAGTATAGCAAACTGATCCGTCTTTAGAAGTCTCTGTCATTAAACACTTACCGTTAGGCTCGTTGCCCTTAAATTCTCCTTCAAATATTCTTTCAACAAGCGTAGGGTTTTCATCTGTACCCTTTGGAGTTTTTTCTGTTCTCTTACATTTACTTCCTTCACAAGAACCGTTTACGAATGTTCCTTCTGTTACAATGGTATCTCCGTTCGCAAGCTTTGCGGTTGACTTTCCTTTACCATTCGGGTAACCATCTGCCATCTCGCCTTTGTATGTTACTTTAGTTCCGTTTTTATAAGTATAAACTGTAGTTGCTTTTCCTACCGCATATCCATTTACAAAGTTACCTGTTACTGAAGTTCCTGTAAGTTCTCCTGATACCAAAACCTGTTCAAGAGTTCCTTCGCCGTTCCACATACCGTTTTCAAAGTTTCCTGTATATGTACGAGAGATTCCGCTTCCAAAATCCTCATATGATGTTCCCTGTCCCTTGGGCAGACCGTCATCAAATGTACCTGATAATATGAAGTTAACAGTTACTTCTCCGTTTTCCCCTACTACATAAGTTCCCTTTAATTCACCCTGGCCGTCCATCTCACCTGATTTATTGAACTCGCCGGTATATTCACATGTACAATCCTTACCGTCAAACAGTGTAAGGTTTATACCTTTAATCTTTGATTCTGTAACCTGGCCGTTTGATTCATAATATTCTTCATCATCTTCTTCAGCCGCAGCCGGTGTGATATCTGCTTCAGCCTGCTTTGTCACAGTTTTGGAAGTATCCTCCTTCACTGTGGCATCCTGTGCAGGGTCCTTCGTCTTTGACGAACTTGACAACAGGATAATGATAACTACGACTGCCACGAGTATTACACCCGCACTTGCAAAAAGCATGATTTTCTTTTTCTGATCTGTCATTTCTCTTCCTCCTGGATATATGAAAATGTTTCGTTGTGTAAAACGATCACAATATAAGTATAGCACATATAAAAATTTAAAGAACTAACTTTTGGTTAGTTTTTTGGGGTGTTTTTTATATTTTTTCAAAAGATATTGAGGTAAAATATATTATTAGTATATTTAAAAACAAACATCTGTTCTTTGGGGCATTTTAAAAATAAAAAAAGAGATGGCCGTTTTTTACCAAAAAGTAAAAATTATCACCATCTCTTTTATGACTATACAATATATTTATTCTACATTTATTTATTCGGCATTTATTTCTTCTTCGTTCAGGATTCCTTTTTTCAAATATTTCCTGATATCGGAACGTTTTTTCATATCCATCTTGATCAGGATGGCTGATACGACCTGTTTAACATATCCGTATGTATAATGTGTCTGTTCGGATATCTCCGAATTCGACAATCCGTCAGCCACGAATTTGGCAATACTTAGTTCCAATTCGGAGAGCGTAGCCTTAAAGTCCCTCAGTGCTTCCTGGTTATATGACGACGAAGCTATGGGTGAAGTGATCCTGTTCTTGATACGGGCCAGGAATACACTCTTTACAAAAGGCTTCGTGATGTAGTCGGCTGCTCCGTACTCCCATCCCTTTATCTCAAAGTCGGGCGAATCCATGCCTGTCAGGAATATGATGGGGATTTCTTTAGCCCATTCCAGCTCACGTATAGCTTTAAATGTTTCGTATCCGTCCATCTCCGGCATATCTACATCCAAAAGTATCAGCTGGAAATTTATATTTTTATTCAAGAAGTCCAATGCCTGCTTCCCTGATTTTGCAAGGGATGCTTTATACCCGGCATTCATCAGGATATCTTCTATAGTAGCAAGCATGCTGATGTCATCATCGACACATAGTATTCTGCTTTCTGACATGTGCGTTCTCCTTCCTATACTTTTTTCAGAAGCTCCTCGGCCTCGTCGAATTCAATGTTTCGGATGTGCTCCTGAACTCTCAAAAGTACATCTTTACGGTTGCTTACAGGCATGAGCCTGTCGATAAGCTTCAGTGCGGGTGACTGGTTACCCATGCTCACAGCCTCAAGCAGTTCGTCCCAGATGTCCTTTTCGTCTTCGGTTTCCTCTACCACTTCCGTTTCCAGCTCAAGCAGAGGTTTCACTTTTTCAAATTCATCAAGGAATTCTTTTAAGCCCTTATCCACCCTGTTCCATTTCATGATAAAGAGAGGAAGAGCTGAGACTGCATATTCCTCATCGCCGTCCTTAAGCCTTTTTTCCAAACGCCTGGCTGAGTAATACAGATCTTCTCCACCGACATTCCCGGCATTTCCTTTTATGGCATGGACCAGGATGGCAGCGTTCTTATAATCCTTTTTCTCCATATATGCATTAAGCTTACTTATATTTTCCCCGCTGTTTTCCAGGAAAAATCCGCACACTCTGGCATACTGGAGTATATCTCCGCTCAAATGTTTTAGTGCCAGTTCTATGGAAATATCGTGTGTTTTAAGTATATTGCCCAGTTTTTCCTTCGTTTCTTCGGGCAGTTTTTTCTGCACTTCGTCACTGACCACTATAACCAGTTTCTTCGGGAGATGCTTCTTCATCGCATTCTCCAAGAGCGACGTGTCTATGGGTTTCAAGAGATAATCATCAAAACCGCTGTTTAAGAAAAACTCCTTTTTATCCGGTGTGGCATCCGCAGTAAGAACCAGTATGGGCGTTCTTTTGTTTCTCGCTGCATCGAGTTTTCTGATGAAGTCCATAGCCTCGATACCGTCTATCTCAGGCATCATGTAATCCATGAGAATCAGGTCGTAATCCCTGTTCTCACACTTCTTAAATGCATCCACTGCGGACTCTGCGGTATCCACGATAGCCATGGTTCTTTTAAGCAGTGATTTTGCCACCTGAAGGTTCATGTCGTTATCATCTACTACAAGGATTTTGGCTTCGGGAGCGATAAACAGTGCATCCGCATCAAAATGGGATTCGCTTTCCTTACCGGGTTGAAGTCCTATGTCAAACCAGAACACGCTTCCTAAGCCGTACTGACTGCTAACCTTTATCTCCGAACCCATGAGATTTGCCAGCTTGTTCGAGATGGCGAGTCCCAGTCCCGTACCTTCTATGCTACGGTTCCTTATGATATCTACTCGCTCAAAGCTTTCGAAGATCTTTTTCTGGTCTTCCTCCGCTATTCCGTTTCCGGTATCGGATACCTCAAAGTGTATGTAATATTTTTCGTCCTTTTCTTCCTGTTCTTCCTGATTCTTTATAAATCTTCGGGTCTTTTTATTTTCCTGCTCTTTTCCTTCCCCGCTGTTTTCAAGCTGATCCCTGTCTATGGTCCTGGCGGTAAATACGACGGTTCCTTTTGAAGTGTATTTTATGGCATTCGACAAAAGGTTCGATATAATCTGTGAGAGTTTTCTGGAATCGCCGTAGAAGTTTACCGGGATATTCTTGTCGATATCCATGACAAATTCAAGTCCCTTTTTCTCCGCTTCCTTGCCAAAGAACGATCCCAGGCTTAATATGACCTTCTTCATATTAAAGTCTTCTTCGAAGAGTTCTTCTTTTCCCATATCGATTCGAGAGAGATCTAAGAACTGGTTTACCATGAAGAGCAGATGCTGACCCGCATTGTCTACGTTCTGGGCGTATTCGTTTATCTGCGAATTCTCCGATTCACGGAGTATCATCTCGTTCATACCGAGAAGCATGTTTATAGGTGTTCTGATCTCATGGCTGATATTTGCCAAAAGAATACTTTTTGCGTTACTGGACTCTTCGGCTATCTTCTGCTGCTTTCTGTATTCCCTGATATACATCATGAATACCATGCCTATGCCGATAGCTGCCATTATGATACCTGCGAGCTGATCGTAGAACTGTTTTTCAGGTGTCTCAAACTCTGCCACATACTCGGGGTACTTGTATGAAAACCAGCATACTCCCGCATAGAACAGTATCTGGATCACTTCCATGATCCACAGGAGCGCACCCCTATACATCAGAAGCGTAAATATTATACCGAACGAAAAGAAATACGGTATGGATCCCAGCATAGCGCCTGTCTCAAGAAACAGCCATGCAAACAGCGCCATGAAAACCACCACAGAAGTGATCAGGTAGCCGACTATGTATTTTCTGGTGGTGTGAACGAACCACATGAGGATGACCGAGGCCAAAGCTGCCAGCAGGTTTATCACGGTTCCCATGAGATCTGAAGACGTAAACATATCCTGTATGGCGCCTGTCAGGCTCACTGCTATTCCACCGGTTCCGAGCAATTTAAACAGCGAAACATCCAGTGATTTTTCTTTTGTATAGAAATCTATTATGGTTTTCTTTAAGGATCTTTTTTCTTTCAAAACTTTTCTCCCTGAATTTGTTAATGTTCATTGTTAATCACGATGATGCACCTCATCCGGCTGCTTTGCAGCCACCTTCCCCTCGAGGGGAAGTCTTTATAGTTTCCTCGGTAAGCTCCATCAATATTACCTCAAAAACGCCTGCGGCGTTTCCTCGGTAACAAAATGATTCTCCACATCATTTTGTTACATTATAGCACACCTGAAAAATAAAAAAACTAACTTTTGGTTAGTTTTTTATATTTTTTACTATGAATTTTCTATTCCGGATCTTTTTTTATTTTCTTCCTTATAGTAAGTATGTTTTTTCCGTCCTTATATTCGTAGTCCACGGAATCCATGCTCTTTTTTACTATAAGGATGCCCATGCCTCCGATAGGCCTGTCTTCGATGTCAAGGGTGGTGTCAGGATCTTCTTTTGCCAGAGGGTCGAACTTTTTTCCCTGATCGATAAAAGTAATCTCGACTGACATGGTGTCTTCCTTAAGGTCGACCCGTACGGTAGCAAGACCCACCTCCGGAGAGTAAGCATATGATGCTATATTCGTAAAAAGCTCATCTATCGCAACATCTATCGCCATCTGTTCGTTCATATCGCATCCGAATTCTTCAAGCTTGGAATCCACGAACTCTACCACCGTGTCAATATTTTCAGGCGTTGCTTCTATTGTGAGTTCTTCCATTTCTGCCTCCCTTTTTGACATACCTCATCCGGCTGCTTTGCAGCCGCCTTCCCCTCCAAGGAGAAGGCATAGTCTACTATACATTATATTATCCCAGATATCTCAGGCACAGCATCGTGATATCATCCGACTGCTCTGCTCCGTCCGTGAACTTCGCTACATCTTTTGTGACTATATCGCATACAGCCCCTGCGATTCCGTTCTCATCCGTGGCAACCGGATATTTAGATCCAAACGAGAGAAGCTTTTGAAGCCTGGCCTCACCGTACTGTTCCTCGGATCTGTCCATAGCCTCGGTGATACCATCCGTATACAGATACAGTATATCGCCTTTTTTAAGCTGCAAGGTCTGCTCTTTATAATGTATTCCTTCCATTCCGGCGAGCATCAGACCGGGCTTTAAGGTGAGATACTCGGCCTGTCCGTCCCGAATGAGAACTACCGGATTATGACCGGCATTTGCCACACGGACAAGTCCGGTACTTAAGTCAATATATCCGAGCCATGCGGTCACAAACATCTCCGCTTCGTTACCTTCGCAGAGCTTTTCATTAGCAATCGTAAATACCTCTGCGGGTCCGATACCGCTTTCGGCCAGACTCTTGATAATGGTCTTTGATGTCATCATAAACATCGCGCCAGGTATGCTTTTTCCCGATACATCCGCTATCAGGAAGCCGAGTGTATGGTCGTTCAGCATATAGAAATCATAAAAGTCACCGCCGACCTCTTTTGCCGCATTCATAACAGCAAAAAGCTCAAATTCCTTCCTCTCAGGGAAAGGAGGGAACACGTTCGGAAGCGCCGAACTCTGTATCGCCTTGGCTACAGCCAGATCGGCATCTATACGCGCGGCAGCTTCGGCTATGTATTCTTTCAGCTTATCTACGGTTGTGTTTATATCGGTGGAGAGGGCATCAAATTCACGGGTATCCCTGACTTCCACGTGTTCGTCCAGATCTCCTTCGGTGATTTTTGCCAGGGAGACATTGACCGCATTTATCTTTCTGGTAATCCTGAGTTTTATAAGCAACTGAAGTGCTATAAACAGCACGGCAAAGATGATAACCTCGATAACTCCGATAAGTATTATCGTATCATTGACCTCGGAAACCACCCTGGAGTATTCATACAGGCTTAACAGATAAACCCCGTTAATTCTGCTCAGGCAATAATAACTGTCCTCTCCAAATAATACGTCTCTTCCTATCATCATCTTGAGGCCGGTGTCCATTAGCTCGCCACTATAGTTTATCGGTAAGCCTTCTTCCAGGGTGCCGCCATCTTTTCCTTCGTTATACAGGTCGATCAGATCTTTTTTCTCAAATTCGGTTCCGTTATACTGTGTATCGGAAGTTCCAATAACTTTTTTTTCGGAATTGATTATCGCGCTGTATCCACCCATTCCAACTGTTCTGTTGACTGCAACGAGCTGACCCGCGAATTCTGTATAGTAGTCATAAGACTCCTGACTGTATGCTGCAAGCAGTACTGTATCGGGTTCGAAAATGGAAACCATGATAACATAATATACGTCAAGCTTTCCGTCCAACGTTTTTACCATCTTGGGAATCATATTATAAAGCGCTGTCCCATCCGTTGGAATTCCACGGTCATAAAGACCATCAAGTGTTGCTCCGACATATTCTATATCCCGGACATTTTTCCCGATGAATTCTTTGTTTCCCGAAAGGAATATCGTTCCGTCCCTTTTTGCAAAATATGTATAGTTCCCGCCTTCGAGCGACTGTGCCGCCGCTTCTATACCTTCGTTCTCATATACCGAAAGAAGCCGTACCGAATCTTCAAACATATAGCCGCCGGCCGTCGTGGTAAGATCTAATGCCATGCAGGTATTAGCGTACTTAAGCTGTTCCTTTGCATTCTTACTGCTTTGATAATGAAGCAAAACATAAGTCACTGTACATGAAACGATAAAGGCGATAAAGACCGCGATAAAAAGACGTATCGTTATGACACCCGATATTTTTTTCTTTTTTCCGTTTTTCATATATCCCTTAAGCCTTTTCGATATCGAGAACATCTGCCATTCCGGTGAATGTAAAAACATCCATAACCGGAGTGGTCACATTTATAATCTTCATGCTGCCCTGCTTTTTCATCACTTTTGCGGCAGACATCAGAACACGCAGTCCTGCGGATGCCATATAGTCCAGCTTACCGAAATCAAACACCAGGTCGGTCACTCCGCTGATATTGTCCTTTACCGCTTTTTCAAGTTCGGGAGCAGCGGTAGTTCCAAGCTTTCCTTCCGCTGTGACCGTGAGCTTATTTCCATCCTTCTGAGCCGTAACTGTCATGATGTCAATCCTCGTCTTTCGTATATTTATATTCTTTGCGTTAACCGGCTACCATGATCCTAGCACAGTCTGACAGTAATGTCACTGTTGCTGCCCATGCCACTTTTCTTCAGCACTGCATTGCTGGCAGCGGGAGCGCCACCAATCATGCGAGTATTTGAAGGTGCGGGACACGGTGTGGGTGCTGTAGTAACAACTGAAGATGATCTGTGTGAACCCAATGTGGGTTTTACAAATTCGCTTGCTTCTCCTCCTCCGAAAAGTGTAGTGAACAGACTTGATACCCATTTGAAGAACATGATGGAACCGCCCGATACGTTTTCAAGCTCATCATCAGCTATCTCGCCTTCGCTATCCTCAGGTACGGTATCTCCGCATTTTCCCATAAAATATTTACGGATCTCAACATTGGTTGCCTTGCATCCCTGGCTCTCTGCAAATTCAGACAGTGTATCAGTGCTCGATGCCTTTACGAATTCAGCCATCATGTCCCTGTCGGACATTACTTTGTTATAAAGTTCTTCAAGTGTCATAGTTTTTTCCTCCAATTTTTATAATTTAGGGATAAACCCTTATTTCCTTAGATGTCTACTCTCTGCCTTGCCACGAGCTCAGCAAAGAATCCGTTTTTCTCTATCAGTTCTTCGTAAGTACCGTCCTCAATGATATGTCCCTTGTCAAGGACTATGATCCTGTCACACTGCTTTATGGTCGAAAGTCTGTGTGCTATAACTATTCTGGTGCACTTCAGCTTGTCCAGTGAGTCGGATACTATCTTCTGAGTGATGTTATCGAGTGCCGAAGTAGCTTCATCAAACATTAGTATCCTGGGCTTGGGTGCGATGGCTCTGGCTATCAGAAGCCTCTGCCTCTGTCCGCCGGATATACCGCCCTGGCCTTCAGATATGAGTGTGAACATTCCCATCGGCATGTTCCTGATATCATCAGCAAAGCCTGCCATCTCGGCTGCTTCCCATGCATCATCAAGCGTAAGTCTGGGATTTGTGATCACGATATTCGAATAAATATCGCCGGTAAACAACTTGCCTCCCTGCATAACAGTACCGATCCTGCGTCTTAACGACTTCAGGTCTATGCGCTCTATGTCTTTTCCGTCATAGTACACGCCGCCTCTCTGAGGTTTTTCAAAACCAAGCATGATCCTCATAAGAGTGGACTTTCCGCAACCCGTTTTACCACATATGGCTACATACTGTCCGGGACGTATCTTTAGTGATATGCCGTCTAAGACGTTCGGCATATCGGGACTGTAGGTGAATGTTACGTTGTTCAGTTCTATACCGCCCATCAGCCTCTCAACCACCTGTTTTTCTTCGGAAATCTCAGGTATGGCCTCGAGTATGGGTTTTGCCATATCAAGTATGGGCTTTATCTTTGCGCCTGTGAGGGCTATTCCGGCAAGGGCTGTAAATGCTCCGCTCACCATGCCGTATGCCACGTTAAACGCATAGAATTCCGAAACTGATACTCCGCTTTTTACTGCGGAATAATATATGATGATCGTTCCAATGAGGGATATAGCAGTGGTAAATACCGCATTTACCTTTATAAACATCGGAGGATCGTAGAGCAGCTTCGCGCTCTTTGTATACATATTACCCCAACGGGCAAACGCTCTTTTTTCAGCTCCCGACAGCTTTATCTTCTGGATTCCGGAGATCAGAGCATAGCTCATACCGCTCTCTTTGGAAGCGAGTTCCATCTGCTGCTGCGAAATACGTATCTGCAAAATCGCCGACGCAGCCGAGATAACTACCGTCAGGATGATAACGAGTAATGCCGGTGCCACAAGTGCCGGTGCATATGCAAATATCTGCGAAATGTAAACCAGCGAGAACACCGATGTAAGTCCTGTGGAAAGCACCATCTCCAGTAGCTGCTCAACCAGCAGGTTTATGTACTGTGAACGCTTTGCAAGCTCTCCCGAACCATAGTTCTTAAAAAACCCGGTCGGCAGAGCTAAAATACGCATCATAGTTGCTGCTTCTACCGAAAGTGACAATCGAGTCTTTAGCTTCGATACCAGCAGATTTTTAACTGTTCCCAGTAACAGGGAACTAAAGGATACACACAGGATAAATACCGATATGGCGATAAGTCCGTTCGTCGTACCCGTTTCGAGTACATCCGAAAACAGCATCTGATTCAGCTTCGGTGTAAGGAGTCCTATGAGCGTTACCGCCACCAGTGCTATAACTACCAGTGAGATATCTACGGGACGGATATTGTCCACGATGTATCTTAAGAGTCCCTTTACACCTATCTTGGTCGAAGGAAACGGCTTGTAAAAAGCTATGGCTTCCTTGTCTATCAGTTTTTCCGTCTTGGAATTCAGGATTATCCTTTTATCGGATTTGACATCGAAGAAGCTGTATTTGGACATTCCCGTAGGAATCAGAGCCACGATGCTTCCGTCTTCCTTCAGTGTTCCTATCATGGGTCCGGAAGCATCCTTGTACCAGCCCTTCTCCAATGTCACATTTCTACGCATTATACCGTGGGGACGGAGCAGATATTCCAGAGTATCGTTCATATCCGTCATGCTGTCCGGCACCTCTCGTGGCTTTATATGGTAGCATTTAAGTATTTCTCCGATAGCATCGGTGGCGGCCTGCCGCTGGTCGTTCATAGCTGCGGAGAGCCTCCGGCCTAGGATGACTCCGGCCGCACGAAGAAAAGAGTCTTCAAACACATCGTTGTCGGCCCGCATCCTGTCTTTTATCTGTTCGTCAAACCATCCCACGTTATACTGTTCTCCTCAAATTATTCCGCTGATTTCAAAGTCATAACAAAATTATCGACCCATTCCAGGTTTCTTATTATAGTCTGAAATAAATTTGTTATAATAATTAGACGTATTGCCTGCTCCACCTGTTGCAAACTCAAGGTCATCATCACTGATGCTTCCTTCAAATCTTGACTTTAAGAATTCTATAAATTCCTTTACTGTAGCACCGCAGTTCTGCTTCTTTAAGAAGCCTTCCATCTCATCTGCGCTGTCGATCTTGTCAAATTCTCCCTGAAGTTCCTTTGAGCCGTCAATCTCCTTAAGTAATTCTTCCATTGTTTTCATAGTAGTTCTCCTTTCGGTTTTAAATATTTATGCCTCTCCGGGCACTGATTTTTTGTTTACAATTATATAGCCGAATGTAGCCAAAAAAGGGGAAATAATTTTTTTATTATTTCATATTATTTTTCTACTGAAAGCTGAATGCGATATACCTTTCCATCCTTTACAGCATATAAAATACCTTTTTCGGTGATATCGGAAACATCATCATACTCTACGGGTGCCAGTATTTTACCCGCATAATTGCAGATACCTTTCTTCGCTTCCTTATTTATGATCATTACAGCATGATCGTAATAGATGTTAAAATATGTAGTTTCATCTTCTGTGAGTATTACCTTATTCTTTTTGTTTAACAGATAGGTATGACCATCTTTTCTACCGACAAATAAATCATCGTCAATATATGCGACCGTTTCATATTCAAAAGGCATCACGGTATTGCCTTCTTTGTCGACTACTCCGGCCTTTCCGTCTTTTATCATTGTGAACATGTCAAAGTTGTGTGATTTCGAGAAACCGTATTCATCATATTCGAACGGCAGCACAGTGTTACCCTTTTTATCTATAACACCTGAAAAGTCGGTGTCGCCGATTTTTTTATCCACGATTGCATATCCGTCCCTAAACACGTCTACAAAGCCTGTATATATACAGGGGATTACGAGCTTGGAGGACTTATCTATGAAACCAAAAAGTCCTGTTTTAGCATCACGTACAGCTGCAAGTCCATCGGAGAATTCCCATATTGCATCAAAGATGCCGTTACCTTCTTCATCCTTTAATACTGTCAACTCACCCTTGTTGTTGTAGCATCCTCTGTACAGCGCTCCGTTTTCTTCATCACGCCAGTAAACCGCCATTCCTTCGGAAGGATCGGATATGTACTCATATACAATATTATCACTATCTTCTGAATATTGGCTTACCTTTGCCAGTACCTCACCCTTTTCGTTTATGAGGTAATCATAGTATTCTTTTTCCGAATATGATATAGTAACTACGGCTATACCGTCACTGAAATTAGTTGTACGGTGTACATATCCGCCTTCTCTGTTCTCAAAATTCAGACTGAAAGCCTTGGTTCCGTCGGCGTTATAGTACCCTTTTAAGTTTACCTTGATAAGTCCGTTCTCCATCTTCCAGACTGAAATATCCGATATATCTACAGGAAATGCCATGAGTCCGTCCTCGTCGGCTTCAAAATAATCGCTTTCTATGATTACATTGCCCTTTTCGTCTACTACACGCACCGTGGAAATCTCATCCTCTATTGCTACATTTATAAGTCCCAGATAGTCGTCAAAAGCAGTTACATGATCAGCTTCAAATCCGGTGTCGGTAATATTGGCCGATACTGCATAGTATCCTTTTACAGTCACTTTGCAGGTGTACTTTTTGCCGTTGTTCTTTGCGGTAATCTTTACAGTTCCCTTAGATACGGGAGTGATAACACCGTTCTTAACAGTTGCTATCTTTTTGTCTGAAGACTTCCATGTGACTTTTCCTTTGGCGTTCTTGAGTTTCAGTGAAACGGTCTCGCCTACTCTGACTTCCTTTGTCTTTGCTGAAAGCTTTACCTTTTTTGCTGCCTTTGCATCATTTGCACCGAGAGCGGCTACAAAAAGTACGCCAAACAGAAAAAGCATCACAAATCTCATAAGCTTCTCTTTTTTCATTTTTTTATTCTCCTATAAATATTTATTTTGCTGAGCATCATTCGGAAGTTACAAGCTCCGTATATGCCCCATTCTTTGCCATCAGTTCTTCATGCGTTCCGCGTTCTACGACCTTGCCCTGATCAAGAACTATGATCTCGTCGCAGTCACGAATGGTCGATAAGCGGTGTGCTATGACTATGCAGGTAATACCACGCTGTTTTACCGCATTTACAAGATCAAATTCTGTCTTTGCGTCAAGCGCGGATGTAGCTTCATCCATTACGATAATGGTAGGGTCCTGTGCCAGGACTCTCGCTATCTCGAGTCTCTGTCTCTGCCCGCCCGAGAAATCACGTCCGCCTTCAGAGAGCTTATAACGGTATCCGCCTTCACGCTGCATGATATCGTCATATATCTGTGCATCCCTGGCTGCCATCATCACTTCAAAATCCTCGATGGTATTGTCCCACATCTTTATATTGTTTTCTATGGTATCCTCAAACAGGGTAATATCCTGATCCACCACTGCTACGGAACCTGTAAAAACACTTCGGTTTATCTCATTGATGTGTTTTCCGTCAAACAGTATCTCGCCCTCCCACGGCTGATAAAGTCCCGCGATAAGTTTTGCCAGTGTGGACTTTCCACAGCCCGAAGCTCCGACAAAAGCCACTCTGCTTCCCGTAGTCAGCTTCATACTGAAGTTCTCAATAAGGGGCGGTGCCAGCTTTGAGTATCCGAATGTAATATTTTTCAGTTCTACATTTCCCGACAGCTTCTCATAATCGGCATCTTCGTCTATCTCATCATCGAGCTCCACATCCGTAGGGTACTTCATAACGTCTTCCACACGTTCCATCTCGGTTCTTAATTCCTGGATGGTCTGTCCGGCTGAGATAAGTGTCTGTGCAGGTGTCATGAAAGAAACCAGGAATCCCTGGAATGCCATGACCATACCTACGGTGAATTCGCCCGTCATACAGAGATATACTCCGAGAGCGAGCACTGCGGTATTTGCCAGCTCTGTAAGCAGTGCGGGTACCAGTCCCAGATAATTGTTCAGTTTTTCGTAACGTACATTCTGAGTGTTGACACTGGCCTGATATCCGGACCATTTCTCAAAAAATCCGTTCTCGGCTCCGCTCGCCTTGATGGTCTCGATCATCTCTATTCCGCTGATAGTGGAACTTATCAGTTTTCCGCTGTCACGCATCATAACTCTCGTGAGATTCACTCTTTTTTTAGAGATAATGCTCGAGACATATACCTGGCCCAGGATCGATGCTATACCGATGGCTGTAAGAAGCGGCGAATAGCGGATCATGACTACCAGATAAAATATGAGCATTCCGGTCTCTAACGCCAGGGGCGCCAGAGTGTTTACCAGAACCTCGGCAATAGTGGCGTTGGAATCCTGACGCTGCTGTATGTCTCCGGCATAACGCTGTGAGAAAAACCTCATCGGAAGACGCAGCACCTGCCACATAAAGGACATACTCCCGACTATGGCCATTTTGCCGTTGATCTTCATGCTGTAAACAGCCTTGATCCATGCGGCTATGATCTGTACCACCGCCAGACCCGTAAGTCCCAGGATGAACGGCAGCAGCCAGTCCTTATCATATCCTGTGAGAAGCCGGTCTATAAACACTCGTGAAAATCCCGACAGCATAATGCCTGTTATCGAGGCTATAAGTGTAGTGACCAGAACAAATATAAGAGCTGCTTTTGCTCCTTTAAGACGCGACAGTGCGAAGGCCCAGATGCTTTTCGGCTTGCCCGAGGGAACAAATGCTTCTCCCGGCTCAAACATGAGGCACACACCCGTAAACCCCGCATCAAATTCTTCAAAGGACATCTTTATACTGCCCCTCGCCGGATCGTTGATGTATACATCATCGCCCTTAAATCCGTTCAGTACAATAAAATGGTTGAACTCCCAATGTACTATCATAGGGAACTTCCCGACGGTTTTCAGCCTCTCGGGGCTGTACCTGTATGCCGAAGCAGTCATGCCGTAATTCCTGGCAGCCTTTAAGATGTTCTTCGCATTGGAACCGTCTCTCGATACGCCGCAGTCCTCACGGACCTGCTCTAATGGTATCCACTTCCCATAGAACGCCAGTACCATGGTCAGAGAAGCCGCTCCACACTCCAAAGCTTCCATCTGCATCACGACAGGAGTCTTCGCTATGCCCTTTGTAACAGGGCTCGTCATAGGTTTCTTTCCCATAGTAAACTCCTAATTCGTAACAAATGAAATCGGCGATACCAGATCGATGCTTCCGTCAGCATTGTGTACCGCTACCTCTCCGAAAATCCCCCATATCACTGCGCCTATCAGAAGGAGAACGATGGCTATCAGGGTTATCCACACTCCGGGTGTAGTGACCCTCACGTAATCATCAAGCTTTTCCGGTGATGAGACTTTTTCAATGTTTTTTTGTCTGAAAATACTGTTTTCCAATTCCATTCTCCTCCGTTAGAATCATGATCGTAGAAATCAATGCTCAATCCATCAGTTTTTTTAGACTCTCAAGCGCTTTTTTGTGAAGTATCTTTATATTCCTATATGACATTCCCATGGCTTCGGCTATTTCCGTGAGCTTCTTCTCCCCATAGTAATGGAGAACTATGATGTCCCTGAGCCTCGTCTCGAGCTGTTCCAAAGCATCCGCCAGGGATTCAAGTGTCTCTTTGTCTATGGTCTGCTGTTCCAAATCCATGCCGTCCGTCATAGCCTCCGGTATCTCGTATTTTACTTTGTGCGTCCGGTAAAAATCTATCACCCTGCTTTTCGTGATGAGGAATATCCTGGTCGATACCGCTCCCGGCATCTCCATGAGTTCATCTTTTTTCTGCATGAGTTTCAAAAAGACATCCGAGCACAGATCGTTCACATCTTCGGGGTCATTCACACGGTTATATATGTATGCCCTGACTTTCGGTTCATATTCTTTGTAGACTGTCTCCCAGTCTATCGCCCCGGCCGCCATCAGAACTGACCCCCGGCAGGCCCTGGTCCTTTACGTGTAAAACCTTGTCCCGCAGCATTCAGCAGACCCGCATCATCATCCGACAGCTCGCCTTCATTTGAAAACCCGTTTCTCTCAAGAGCTTCCGCGAGCATACTTGACAAACGCGAATTGTTCTCAAAGCGCTGGTATTCAAAAACCTGTCTTAATTTATTCTCCATCCAAACCTCCTTTCCCTGTTTCCGTTATTTCAACATACACTTATATGATTCTCTACTTAGTTTAGCCGAAAGAAAACGAAAAAAGGGAAATATCAGG
>JAEEGL013513970.1_pt1 | contig 19676 bp, 15 predicted proteins | sample 9134231 | NCBI WGS metagenome assembly JAEEGL01 (sample SAMN16246548, study PRJNA631951) | gut metagenome | biome: gut microbiome; feature: rumen; material: fiber-attached | host: Bos | place: Iran: Karaj | collected 2018-10 | reverse complement strand
CTCCCGCTGAAGCAGGTGGGAAGGGTTGGACTGTTCGTCCATTAAAGTGGTACGTGAGCTGGGTTCAGTACGTCGTGAGACAGTACGGTCTCTATCTGTTGTGTGCGTAGGAAACTTGAGAGGAGTTGTCCATAGTACGAGAGGGCCTGGATGAACGAACCTCCTGTATATCAGTTGTCGTGCCAACGGCATAGCTGATTAGCGGTGTTCGGTAGGGATAAGTGCTGAAAGCATATAAGCACGAAACCCGCCTCAAGATAAGGTTTCCCTGGACTTTATGTCCCATAAGACCCCCGGAAGACTACCGGGTTGATAGGAAGAGTGTGTAAGCATAGTAATATGTTTAGCTAATCTTTACTAATAGGTCGTGAGGCTTGGCCGTATTCTTTAATCCAGAATATACGCTTACGCTCAAAGGTGTAAGTTGTGTGGCTTGGTTCTAATTGAAAGCGAATCTAAATTTTATTCTTACCAAAGTGGGTCGCAAGATCCCGGTTCTAAAATGAAGTCATCATTTTCAGAACGAAATAAAGGGGTAGGAATGAGACTGATGTTTTTTCCGGTAAGGTCACACCCGTTCCCATTCCGAACACGGCAGTTAAGCTTACCAGGGTCGATGGTAGTAACACCCAATTCGGTGTTGTCAGAGTAGATCGATGTCAGTCTCATTGCTACCCTTTTTTATTCCATACCCCTTATTTCATTAAGGGGTTTTTTATTTTATATTCTTTCATTATCTTATTTGTTCTTTTTAGTTTTATTGTTTGTCAGATTTTTTGTTTGCTTGCTTTTGGCTCAAACTCGTGCAAAATTATATTTTTCTATCTAAGCCGCTAACTCGTAAGAAAGCAATTTTTTCTAGGTAAAAACTTTTGCTTTCTTACTCAAACATAGTCGGCTTGCTAGAACAGAAAAATATTTCAATTTTGCAAACACTCCATATCGCCAAGAACCAAGCAAACGGGTAGATAAAAGATAAAATAAAAAGCCCTGCTAAATAATGCAGGGCTTTTTTAATATTAGTTAATTTTATATTTTTTGATAACTATTCATCATTTCTTCAAGATTCTCAAAAGGTTTTTCTGTATTATCTTGAAAATTCTGAAAAAGAATAATGCCGCTTTTGGGTTTCTCTTTAAATTGCATAAAACAAGACTGTTTTGCTTCAGTTTTATCAGTAGTAAAACAATATCCCAAATTATCATTAAAGAGGGAAGTTTTTTGAGATAGAACTTTTGCATCGAATCTTTTTTCTATTTCTTTTGCAATAGTATCACGATCAAAAGTAATAGTAAATTTATCAACTAACATCGCACAAATATAATCTTTCTTTGTTTTGTTTTGGCAATAATAATCAATGCCTGCGCGTATAATTTTTTGATTTTCAAAAGGGAAGGTAATAGAATATTTTGCATCAGTATTTTTTAAAGTGTTTCCTTTAATTTCTATCCAAGGATCTTTAAATAATGAAAAGATAATTATTGCAATTATTAAAAATATTCCCAAAATGGGCAGACCTAAAAAATCGGAAAAAGTTAATTTCCCTTTTGGATGGTCTTGCGGTAAAATTTTATCTATTGCTTTTTGTAAATTACGCAAAGTCATATAGATAGTAACCCAGACAGCTGCGCCTATACCTGTGTTAAAACTCTCCGGAATAAAAGTGCAGAATATTAATGCAACAGTAACAATAGGAACAAGCGCTATCATATAAGAATTTGAATAAAATTTATTAAAAACAGCATATTCATTTTCTAGTTTCTTTTTTTCTTCTTCATTTGTAGCACCGCTAAAATCCATATTCTTTTTTATTGTTAATAAATTATCTAATATTTTTGTAAATTTAAAAGCATAAAAAGGATAAAAAACTCCGCGCCAAAAGGGTGAAATGTTTTTATATTCTTCGTTATTCTTCTTAATTGCTTTCCATTGTTTGTAAAAATAACCGACAGGATAAAAAATAGAAAACAAAAAAGATAAAACACCGATTTTGCCGTTAGATTCTTTAATAAAACTATCATTTCTCACGCCGTCGGCAATAAAAATTTCTTGTTTATTTCCTTCGGGCATATTAATAACATTATTTATATCTTCCATATTTATAAAACCTCCGTTAAATATTTTACCAAGATTTATAACTATCCATCATTATTTTAAGATTTGTGGAATCCGGCTCAGATGATAAAAATCCCCAAATCATTTTTGGCTCATCAATCGCTACTTTTAAAAAGCAATTAGTTTCTAGGGAGTCATCTCTGTTAACCAAAAAGCATTGTGTAGAATTTCCGCTATATTCTTTTGCCCAACTTTTTATAGGTTTAGTATTGGCGCCTTCTATTTCTTTTTTTAAAAAGTCTTCGCTGAAAGAAAAATCTTTATCTGTAACTTTCATCAAAACCACGCATAAAAGTTCCTCATTATTATCTTGGCAAAAATAATTCATTCCGACTTCTTTTTCTATAAAAACTTTTGTGTTCTCCATCGGGAAAGTAAAGCTATAATGTTGGCAGGTGTTTTTTAAAGTTTTTGTTTCTTTATCAAGTTCCAAGCAAGAATTTACTTCATTAATAGCTAATTTATTTTTAATATTTGTTTTATCTAAAGTGAAAAACATTAAGATAGCAACAAATGCCATCCCAAGCAATAATCCAAGCAAGGAAGAATATTTATTAGAAGATGAAAAGGTATTTTTTTGCATAAAACTTTTGTGTTATTCGTCAAAAATATTTTGTGGCAATTCGTATGCTAGCCAGGTCGGGATTCTTTTGTTCGGTTTAGGATTTATTCCGCCCATTTTTTGGCAGGCGGTATATCCTCTGCTATCTTTGCCGACGCAAGTTGCATTGCCTTTTAAGTCAAAATCTATGTGATAAGTTAGGACTTTTGAATAAATTGCGACAGTGTTTTGTAGTAATTTAAAGTAATAAGTTGTTGTTAGCATAATATAGGTTGTATCTTTCAATACAAAAATTTTATCAACAGGCACATTGTCTTTTTGAGCGATATCTCTTATCTCGGATAATTCGCCATTAGGTAGGGAATGTGTTGAGGCATAATCTATAAGATCTTTTATAAAAGGTGTATGTTTTTGATAAATACCAAAATCTTTTTTAGCATCCTTTTTGCCTTTAAACAAACCAAGAAAAGATTGTATTATACTTTGATTGTTTGTCTTTTCTGTTTCATTTCCAAGAACCGGTAAAGCACTAAATCCAAAGCATATAATAAAAACAACGGCCATAATAAATTTTCTTTTTTTCATAAATGTTTTCCTTTTAAACATGAATAGATTTTTATTCCTACGAAATAAGTATATCATTTTTATTAAAATATTTTATGACAAATTATAATCATAAAAGGTATAATTTAATAGTAAATTAAAAAAAGGAGATGTGTGCTATGGCAAATTATTCAAATCATTCTATTAGTCCTATTAAAACAGTTGGCGCAATTTTTACAATTACGCTCATTGTTATTATAGCCGCAGTTTGTTTATCGTCTTTTTTCGTAGTTGATCCGGGGCAAGTTGCAGTAAAATTAAGACTTGGTAAAGTTGTTGATTCTTACGGCGAAGGCATTCATTGGAAAACCCCTTTCATTGAAAGTGTAAAGAAATTTTCTATCCGTATCAAAAAAGATATTATTAAGACTGAAGCTTTTTCTAAAGACTTGCAGACAGTTAAAGTTGGTTTAGCAGTTAACCACCGCATTCAACCCGATACCGTTGTCGCAATTTACAGAAACCTTGGTGAGTATTATGTAGATACCGTTCTTGCTCCGACAACAGAAGAATGGATAAAAGCAATTATCGCAAAATATTCAGCCGAAAATCTTATTGCCAATCGTATTGAAGTTGCCAAAGAAATTGATGCTGTCTTAAAAGAAAAAATGAAAGAAAAACAAGTTATTGTTTCCGATATTGCTATCGTTGATTTTGATTTTACCCCGCAATTCTTAAAAGCAGTTGAAGAAAAACAAATCGCCGAGCAGGAAGCAAAAAAGGCAACAAACTTAGTAGAAAAAGTTAAAAAAGATGCCGAACAGCAAATCTTAAAAGCTCGTGCCGAAGCCGAAAGTTTGAAACTTCAAAAACAAGTTGTTACACCGGAGCTTATTAAACTTCGTCAGGTTGAAGCGCAACTTAAAGCCATTGAAAAATGGGACGGTCGTATGCCTACCTATAATGGCGGAGATATGCCTTTTATAATGGTAAAATAATATTCTTTGCTTTGTTTTTTCTAGGCCTTTAGCCCTATAGGGCTATGGGCCTTTTTTCTCTTTTATTTTATTTTTAATTAAGTTAACATATAATTATAGATATATTAAAGGAGTAATAAAATGAAAAAAATATTTTTTGCCGTAATTTGTTTATCTGCTTGCACTTGTTTGTTTGCAAAAACGGCTGTAGTTTCCAATACCCAAATAACCAAAAATTATTTGCAAGGAAATTTTTCAAAGGAACTTAAAGAATTAAAAACAGAATTAAATAAAGCGCAAAAAGTTTCTGTTCCGCAACAAAAACCACTTGAACAACAATCTGTTCAATATCAAGCCATAGTAAAGGCGGTTGAAAAAGCTTTACAGCACGCTATTGATAATACTGAACAATATATCGCCAAATATCAAAATAATAAAGACAAACAAGAATATCTTGAATATTTTAAAGAGTCTAAAAAAGTTTATCAAGATTTACAAAAACAAAAAGTCAGCATAAAAATAGCTGAATATGTAAAAAACAATCTAAATATTTCTATAATAAAAGATATCAGTGCCCATTGTTTTAATTCCGAGCAGGTAACATTAGATTTTTCTTATGCTAACCGTAATGCAAAAATAATTTATCAAACAGAAAACGGACACATTATGCATGTTATTGCTCAAGATATTTTAAACGGAGATAGATAAAATTTAATTGTTTTGAAAAACAGCCACCTTTAAAAAGAAGGTGGCTGTCTTTATTTATTAATCAAAAATATTTTTTGGCAATCGGTATGCTATCCAAGTTGGTATTCTGCTGTTAGGTTCCGGATTTACTCCCCCTAATTTTTGGCACAACTCATAACTTGGTTCATCTTTTCCTACGCAAGTTGCGTTTCCTTGCAAATCAAAATCTATATGATACATGTGTCCTTTAGAATATATCGCCACCATATTTTGAAGAAGTTTTATATAATAATTACCGTCAATTTCAATATAGTTCATATTTGAGCCTTTCGGATAGCCAATCAAAACAATAGGGGTGCCTGCTTTTCTTGAAATTTCTACTATTTCTTTAAAGTTATCAGTAGGTATTTTATGGGTTTTAGCATATTCTATTAATTCTTTTATAAAAGGATAATATTTTTGATAATCAGCAGGGGTTATATTTGATAAGTAATTATCTTGTATTGTTTGAGGATCAAAAACATTTGCTGTTGGAATATCGTTTGTATTTCTAGTAGCGTTTTGTTGCAGAAGAACTTTTTTTAGGGTTTCATTTTCTTGTTTTAATCTGCTGATTTCAGCATAAAGAGATTTTGTTTCTTCTTTTGCTGTGGAATATTGGGAACTTGTTTGTTGTTTATTTTCTTCTTTATTGGTATTTTGTAAATTAAAAGTTAAAGCAATAACACCTACGCAAATAAAAAAAGCAATAACAATTATCATATTTTCTTTTTTCATGAATAAAACTCCTTATTAATATACACGAGCCGGTAATTTATATTCCAACCAAGTATTATTTCGTATATTCGGGGTTGGATTCGTTCCACCCAAATTCTGACAGGAAAGATATGCTTTCTGGCTTTTTGCTACGCATGTTGCTTCTCCGTTTAGAGAAAATTTCATAAAATATTCCCTGTCAAAATTTATTAAGGTTATTGCGTCTTTAAATAAATCTATATTTGTTTTATTAGGCAAATTGATCGTGCTATATGTAGATCCTTCTTGATAACCGCCATATCCTAAAACCGGATAAGGTTTTAGAAATGTTATTACTCTTTTAAACTCTTCTCGGTCTTTAAGCGGAAATTTATGGGTTTTTGAATAATCTAATAATTTTTGTATATAGGGGATAAACGGCTGATATTCTCCAAAAGAGTAAAACGTATTTGTTTTATTAGGAGCTACGGCGGCTGGGGCTGTTTCTAAAAGTTGTTTTTTATAAATATTGTTTTCAGTTTCTAATTCTTTTATTTTTGTTTTTAATTCGGCATTTTCTTGCGTAAGATTTTTTATTGTTTCCAAAGATTTTTCCCTTTGTTTCGCTTCTTCTCGTGCGGAAGAATTTTTAAAGATGAAAATAGATATAACAGCAACGCATATAATAAAAGCTGTTAGTATTATAAAGTTTTCTTTTTTCATAATTTCAAAATCCTTTTTAGATTATTTATATTTAGTATTATAACAAAATTTTTGCTATTATAATTATTGGTAAAATACGGAGGTTTTATTATGAATAAAAAAGGTTTTTCTGTAATTGGAGCTTTGATAGGTCTTATTATTTTGTTATTTGTGATTCAATTTGCTATGAAGCAATATAAAAAATCTCTTTCAAATGTCAGCGCTTTAAAAGTTGCAACTTCCGCTCAAAAAACAGGCAACAACAAACAAGGTGGTTCTTTCCAAGAGGGCATTATGTTAAAGGCCAGTGTTTTGCCTCAGTTGGATAGTTTGTTAAGAGAACAGCAGTCTTTTTTAGTATTAAAAGGTTCTTATGCCAAAAATATTTCAAGTTTAAATGTAAGCCCTGCCCCTGTGCCGCAATATACTTATGGCGTATCGGATAATAAAGACGGATGGGTTGTTTGGGCTAAAAAAACTGGTGGCAATAATAAACTTTTATTATCTAAGAATATAAAAACCAAACAACTTTGTTGTAAAGATATTGATGCCGGGGCTTGCCAAATTGTTTCTGTTGCAAATATTCCTTGCCCTTTTTAAAATAAATTTGAACTATTATGCTATTTTTGTATAATAGGTATATATTATGAAAACATATAACAAAGGTTTTACCTTAATAGAAATATTAATAGTGGTTTTAGTTCTCGGTGTTTTAGCGGCAATAGCTTTTCCTGCATACACTAGAGCAGTAGAAAAGACAAGAGCGAGAGAGGCCTTGCAAGTATTAGCTTCTATCTCTGTAGGAGAGAGAAGCTATAAATTAGCTAATAATAGATATACTAATGATGCAGGCAATTTCGCTTTATCTCTTACAGATTATGATACCGGTAGTAAGGCAGACGGTAGCAATTTTAATGGGGAATTTTTTGATTATACAATTTTTGGCGAAGATAAGGCCGCTGCTCTTGCCAAACGCGATAACGGAGAATATGAGTTATCTGTAGATTATGATACAAAAGAATTTTTTTGTCGTCCGGCCGAACATTATGTTTGTTTGGACTTTGGCTTTCCGGAAGGGCGTGATTTTACCGAAGAACCCGAACCGGAACCAGAACCAGAGCCGGAACCAGAACCCGAACCCGAACCCGAACCTGAAACACCGGTAACTGATCCTTGCGTAATAGATCCTAAAAGCCAAGCTTGCTGCGAATATAGAGGCGATTGTTCTACTACAGATGAGGTAAATGAAATTTGCCGTATTTGCGATTCTCCTTGGTTGCACATCGGCATAATCGGCTCCCTTGTAAGAAAATATTTGCTCCTCTGTGATAAATATTGCTAATAGCAAAAAACCTAAATATAAACATTTTTTTATAGACAAACTACTTAAAAAATGTTATAATTTATTAAATGCTGCGGATAGGACATTTGCATTAGTTGCAATAGGCAGCTTAAATTTGATAAAATATATATAGCAGTAACAGAATTTCATGGGACACTAAAAGCCATACCGAATTGTAAAAATTTAGGTAAGGGTTTTTAGCCGTTCTTTTTCCGTCTTTTTTAGACGATAAAAAGCTCGCAAAAATCCCTGATAAAAAGTAGTAAAAAGTTAATAAAGTATGAACTTAACGAAAGAACAAAAAAAAGAAAGGTCGCAGAGTCTTGCTAGTGAAATCAAGCAATCCGCTGGTATCTTTTTTACCGCCTATCAAGGTTTAAAGTTCAAAGAACTTGCTGGTTTAAGAGAGTCCCTTTCCAATGCTAAATGCAAATTTAGAATTGAAAGAAACTCAATCTTAACCCATGCCTTGAAAAATGCCGGTATTGAAGGTGTCGATGAAAATCTTTTAAAAGGCCCTACAGCAGTAGCAATTTTAAAAGAAGACGGCGATGTTGCAATGTCAGCTAAAAGCTTGGCAGATTTTACCAAGCAAAATGCGGCTTTTAAGATAAGAGCTGGTTATAGTGAAGGCGTTTGGTATGACGAAGCCAAAGTTAAAGTTTTGGCAACCGTCGGCAGCAAAGAAGAAAACCTCAGCAAATTTGCTGGTGCTTTATACAATGCTGTTGCCCAAAGCGCCCAAGTGTTACAAGCTCCTATCAGGGATTTGGCCTACGTTCTTAAAGCTGTTGAAGACTCTAAGAAATAAACCAAATCAAACCCGCCTAAGAGCGGTAGTAGCCCCTTAGGGATAAATGCACGGGCTTTGGCTAGGCCAAAGCAGAAGGCAGCTACTCTAGTAAAATAAGGAAAAAATAAAATGGCAAAATTAACAAAAGATGAAATACTTAACGCTATTGCTGAAATGAGCGTTCTTGAGCTTTCCGAGCTCGTAAAAGCAGTTGAAGAAAAATTTGGCGTAAAAGCAGCAGCTCCCGCTGTTGCCGTTGCCGCAGCTCCCGCTGCCGGTGCCGCCGCAGCTGAAGAAAAGACCGAATTTAACGTCGTCTTAAAAGCTGTTGATGCTGCTAAAAAAATCGCTGTAATTAAAGTTGTTCGCGAAGTTACAGGTTTAGGTTTGAAAGAAGCTAAAGATTTAGTAGAAGGCGCTCCTAAAGCAGTAAAAGAAAACGTAGCAAAAGCAGAAGCTGAAGAATTAAAGAAAAAATTAACCGAAGCTGGTGCTACAATCGAACTTAACTAATAGCCATACAATTTGTCCCCTGCCTCTCAGTAGGCAGGGGATAATATGCTCTAAATAGGGCATATCGAAGCAAGCAGGGACCCAAAGAAAAATGAAACAACTAAATTTAGGCAAACTTAAAACAAAATTGCCTTTACCAGATTTATTGGACATGCAAAAGCAGTCCTTTATAGATTTTTTACAATTAGATATTGCCCCGACCAAAAGAGAACTTAGGGGCTTACAAGCCGCATTTGAAGATGTCTTCCCGATAGAAGCTCCTGATGGGAGCATGAAACTTGAGTTCGTTAGATACGAACTTGGCGCACCAAAATATACCAGCCCTATGGAAGCTGCAATCCAAGATGGCACTTATAGCGCACCCTTAAAAGCTTGGGTAAGACTTTATATTAAACAAAAAAATGGCACCCTTAAAGAAGTAAAAGAAGAAGATATCACCTTATGTGATCTTCCTTTAATGACACAAGCCGGTTGTTTCGTTTTTAACGGGGCCGAACGTGTAGTTGTAAGCCAATTACACCGCTCTCCCGGTATTATTTTTGAAGAAGATGAAGAAAAAGCCCAATCTACTTTGGGTAAAAAACTTTATGTTGCACGCATTATTCCTTACAGAGGTGCTTGGATAGAATTTCAATTCGATTTGTCAAACATTCTTTGGGTCAGAATTGATAGAAAGAAAAAAGTTCTTGCAACAACTTTCCTTAGAGCTTGCGGTCTTGAAACAAACTCCGAAATTTTACAAGCTTTCTATAAAACAGAAGATATCCCCGTAAAATTACAAGATATTGATAATATCGTCGGCAGATATGCAGCAGAAGATATTATTGATACAAAAACTGGTGAAATTCTTTGGAACTTAGATGATAAAGCAACAACTCCCATTGATGATAAAACCTTCAAAGTTTTAATTGATCATAAAATTAAATCTATTAAAGTCCTTTCCGGCAATCCAAGACAAGATAACCCTGCAATTCTTGCTACTTTGGAAGTTAGAAAAGACGAAGTCAAATCCTCTAAAGAAGCTCAATTTGAAATTTATAAAAAAATGAGAGGACAAGATTTTATCGTTAAAGAACAAGCCGAACAATTCTTACAAAGTTTAATCTTTGATAATATTAGAAGATACGATTTAAGTTTTGTCGGTCGTTTCAAAATTAACAAAAAATTTGCTCCTTTCTTTGAAAATTTAAAGAAAGCAACTTTCAAAAAATTCATTACTCCTAATGATAAACGCAGAACTTTAGCCCCGGAAGATGTTATTGTTACCGTTCAATATTTACTTGCCTTAAACGCCGGCGAAGAATATATCGCCGAAACTTATGGTAATACTATTGATTTTAAACTTGATGATATTGACCACTTAGGTAACAGACGTGTCCGCGGTATTGGCGAACTTTTGGAAAACCAAATCCGCGTCGGTCTTTTACAAATGGCAAAAACTGCCCGTGACAGAATGAACAAAGATACCGTTAAACCTACTCCTCGTGTTTTAATCAATGCCCAACCTGTTGCAGCCATTATCAGAAAGTTCTTTGGTACTTCTCAATTATCACAATTTATGGACCAAATTAACCCTCTTTCCGAGTTAACCCATAAACGCCGTTTATCAGCTTTGGGTCCTGGCGGTCTTAACAGAAAACGCGCCGGATTCGAGGTTCGCGACGTTCACCACACTCACTATGGCCGCTTATGTCCTATTGAAACTCCGGAAGGTCCAAACATCGGTCTTATCACTTCTCTTGCCTGCTATTCAAGAGTAAATAAATACGGCCTTTTGGAATCACCTTTTAGAAAAGTTAAAGACGGCAAAGTAACCGATAAAATTGATTACTTAACCGCAGATATTGAAGATAACTATATGGTAGCCCAGGCAAATGCACCTGTTGCCGCAGACGGAAAAATTGCTTCTGAACAAGTTGCTTGCCGCGTGCAAGATGATTACCCTGTTGTTAACCCAAGCGAAGTTGATTATATGGATATTTCTCCTTTGCAAGTTATCAGTGTATCAGCTGCCTTAATACCTTTCCTTGAACACGACGATGCAAACCGTGCTTTGATGGGTTGTAACATGCAACGCCAGGGCGTTCCTTTACTTAAAACAGAAGCTCCTTTAGTAGGCACCGGTATTGAAGATGCCGTTGCAAGAGATTCCGGTTCTGCTATTGTTGCAAAACAAGCAGGTAGAGTCGTCATGGCTACAGCAGATTTAATTGCTATTGAACCTACTAATGGTGGCAAATTAGATGTTTACGAACTTGTTAAATATAAAAGATCTAACAATGATACTTGCGTAAACCACAAACCTTTAGTAAAAACAGGAGATAATGTAAAAGCCGGTCAAATTTTAGTTGATGGTCCTGCAATGTGCGATGGTATTTTATCTTTAGGTAAAAATTTGCTTGTCGGTTTTATGAGTTGGGAAGGTTATAACTACGAAGACGCTATTTTGATTTCCAGCCGTCTTGTAAAAGAAGATGTTTTAACCTCTATCCATTTACACGAATTATCAACCGATGCAAGAAACACCAAACTCGGTGCCGAAGAAATTACAAGAGATATTCCCAATATCGGTTCTGATGCTCTTGCTCACTTAGATAATGATGGTATTATTATACCTTCAACCGTTGTCGGCCCTGGCGATATTTTAGTCGGTAAAGTTACTCCTAAAGGCGAACAACAACTTACCCCTGAAGAAAGACTTTTAAAAGTAATCTTCGGTAAAAAAGCAGATGATGTTGTTGATGCCTCTTTAAGAGTCCCGCCCGGCACAAGCGGTAAAGTTATCGGAACAAGAGTTTTCGTTCGCAAAGAAAAACTTACTAAAGCAGAAGAAAAAGCCAAACTTAAAGCTCTTGAAGAAGAACAAACTTTGGCTCTTAATACATTAAAAGAAGAAAAGAAAAGAGCCCTTGCTTATGCTAAAGCAAATATTACCAAAGCAAGCGAACTTAAAAAAGAAGAAGAAAGAATTAATACTCTTTACAAAACTCTTGAAAGACGCGCTCTTGAACATTTTGAAAGAGCCCGCACCATTAACCAAGGTGACGGCCTTGCCGTAACAGTTAATAAATCAGTAAAAGTTTTTATTGCTTCTAAACGCAAAATCCAAGTCGGTGATAAAATGTCCGGTAGACACGGAAACAAAGGTATTGTTGCCAAAATCTTACCGGAAGAAGATATGCCTTTCTTACCGGATGGCACACCTCTTGATGTAGTCTTATCACCTTTGGGTATTCCTTCTCGTATGAACGTTGGTCAGCTTTTTGAAACCACTTTAGGTTGGGCTGCCCACCACTTAAATATTCATACCGCAACCCCCGTCTTTGATGGCCCTAGCGAAGAAGAAGTTATTGCCCAAGTGCGTAAAGCAAAAGATGCTTTAAGAGCAAAAGGTGTTCCTGAAAAATACTTGCCGGATGATTACTGCCGTATTACCTTATATGATGGCAGAACCGGTGAACCTTTTGCAGAAAAAGTAACCATCGGCTATATGTATATGATGAAACTTAATCACTTGGTAGAAGATAAGGTTCACAGCCGTTCTACCGGTCCGTATAGCTTGATTACAAGACAACCCTTGGGCGGTAAAGCTCAATTTGGTGGTCAGAGATTCGGTGAAATGGAAGTCTGGGCTATAGAAGGTTATGGCGCAACTTACACTTTGCAGGAATTCTTAACGGTAAAATCAGATGATTTCGTCGGTAGAACAAAGATGTATGAATCTATCGTCAAAGGGGAATTACCAACACAACCTGGTGTCCCGGAATCATTTAAAGTGCTTGTAAAAGAACTTCAGGCATTAGGTGTAAGCGTGGAATTGCTTAAAGAGCATAAAAAAGCAGACACTAAAGAAGACTCTAAAAAAGAAGCCAAAACCGTGGCAAAATAGTGGAGAGAGAGTAAAATGTCAGAATTGTCAAATAATACTAAGAAAACAAAAAAATTAGGCGAACTCAACTTTTTTGATTTTGACGCTATTAAATTAGGTATCGCCAGCCCAGAACAAATCCTTTCCTGGTCAAGCGGGGAAGTTAAAAAACCGGAAACCATTAACTACAGAACTTTAAAACCGGAGCGAGACGGCTTATTCTGTGAACGTATTTTCGGCCCTACAAGAGATTATGAATGCTCTTGCGGTAAATATCGCTGGGTTAAATTTAAAGGTATGTGTTGTGATAGATGCGGTGTCGAAATTACCGAAAGTAAAGTCCGCCGTGAAAGAATGGGCCACATTGAACTTGCCGTTCCTGTTGCACACGTTTGGTTTTTAAGAAAGAATCCTTCCAGAATCGGTATCCTTTTAAATATGAAAACTTCCGATTTGGAACGCATTGTTTATTATGCCAGCTATGTCGTTTTAGAAGATACTATTGATAGTGTAACCGGCAGAACAGTTTTCAAAAAAGGTGATCTTTTGACCGATGCTCAAGTTCGTGAAGCAAGAAAGAACCATGGTGCCCGTTTAAAAGTCGGCATTGGCGCACCTGCCGTTCAGGAACTTTTAAGAACTTTAGATTTTGATAAAGAAATTCCGCAATTACATGCCCAGTTAAAAGATACCCAAAGCGAACTTGAACGCGCAAAATTAAACCGCCGTATTAAAACTATGGAAGAGTTTAAAGCCAGCGGCAATAAACCTGAATGGATGATTATGAACGTATTGCCGGTTATTCCGCCGGATTTGCGCCCCTTAGTTCCCCTTGATGGTGGTCGCTTTGCCGCCTCTGACTTAAACGATTTATACAGAAGAATTATTAACCGCAACAACCGCTTAAAACATATTGAAAACTTAAGAGCACCGGAAGTAATGATTTACAATGAAAAACGCCTTTTACAAGAAGCCGTTGATGCTTTAATTGAAAATGGTGCAAGAGGTAAATTCTTTGTCGGTGCAGGTGGCAGACCTTTAAAATCTCTCTCCGATGTTATTAAAGGTAAACACGGCAGATTCCGCCAAAACTTACTCGGTAAAAGGGTGGACTATTCCGGCCGTTCAGTTATCGTTGTCGGTCCTAATTTGAAATTACATCAATGCGGTTTACCGAAATTAATGGCTCTTGAATTATTCAAACCTTTTATTATCGGCGAACTTATGAAAAAAGACGGCATTACTTTAAAAGCCGCCAAAAAAATGCTTGAAAGAGTGCGCCCTGAAATTTGGGATATTTTGGAAAAAGTTACCAAAAATCACCCGGTTCTTTTAAACCGCGCTCCGACATTGCACAGACTCGGTATTCAAGCTTTTGAACCGGTATTAATTGAAGGTAAAGCCATTCAACTTCATCCGTTAACCTGCGCTGCTTTCAACGCAGACTTCGACGGCGACCAGATGGCAGTTCACCTTCCTTTAACTTTGGAAGCACAAATTGAAGCAAAAACTTTAATGCTTGCTACCAACAATATTTTATCACCGGCTTCAGGCAGACCTATTGCAGCTCCTTCACACGATATGGTTTTGGGTATTAACTTCTTAACCAAAATCAAAGATGGCGATAAAGGCGAAGGTTCTGTTTTTGTAGATAGCGAAGATGCTATTGTCGCTCTTGAATACGGAAAGATTTCCTTACACGCAAAAATTAAAGTTAAAGATGTTACCGGCGTAGAAAACGAAGGTAAAGATGTTTCTAAATGGAAAAACTATACCTCTGTCGGCCGCATTTTATTTAACAGAATTTTACCTAAAGGTTGGGAATATATTAATAAAGATATCGGTAAGAAAGAACTTGCCAAAATTGTCAGCGATTGCTACAAAAATACCAAATATGGCAAATATGAAACCGTTCAACTCTTAGATAGAATTATGGATACCGGTTATAAATATGCAACAAAATCCGGCTTATCTATTTCTATTGCCGATATGATTGTTCCCCAAGCAAAAGAAACAATCGTCGCAGAAGCCAAAAAGAAAGTTAAAGGCATCCAAAAACAAGCCAAACAAGGTATTATTACCGAAGGCGAAAGATACAATAAAATTATTGATATCTGGACAAAGGTTACCGACGATGTTTCCGAAGAACTTTTTAAAGAAATGTCCGCAGTTGAAAAGAAGCCCGTTAAAGCAGGCGAGCAGAAATTTAACTCTGTTTACCTTATGGCAAACTCCGGTGCAAGAGGTTCAAGACAACAGGTCCGCCAGTTAGCCGGTATCAGAGGTCTTATGGCAAAACCGCAGAAGAAACTCACCGGCGGTCAAGGCGAAATTATTGAAAGCCCGATTATCGCAAACTTTAGAGAAGGCCTTTCCGTTTTGGAATACTTTATTTCTACTCACGGTGGTCGTAAAGGTTTGTCAGATACAGCTTTGAAAACTGCAGACGCAGGTTATTTAACCAGACGTTTAATTGACGTCGGTCATAATTTAGTTGTTACCGAAGACGATTGCGGAACAGACGATGGTGTCGTTCTTAAATCTTTAATGAGTGGCGAAGAAGTCATTGAATCTCTTGATGAACGTATTCTTGGCCGCACCGCTTTGGAAGATGTCGTTGTCAAAGATGGCGATAAAGCAATTACAATCATTAAGAAAGGTGATGTTATTACTCTTGCCCAAAGCAAAAAAGTTAAAGATTATAAAGTCAGCGAAGTCCGCGTTCGCTCCGTTTTAACTTGCCATGCAAAACACGGTATTTGCGCAAAATGCTATGGTGTTAACTTAGCAACAGGTTTCCTTGCAAGACCGGGCGATACAGTAGGTATTATTGCCGCCCAGTCAATCGGCGAACCTGGTACGCAGTTAACCCTTAGAACTTTCCACATCGGTGGTGCTGCATCCCGCGTATTAAGCCACAGCCAAGCTGTTGCCGAAGTGGCAGGTAAAGTAACCTTCAAAGATTTGAAAGTTATTACAGATAGATTTGATAATAAAGTCTGTATTTCCAGAAACGGCTCTATCTTTGTAGAGGCCGATAATGGTATAATAAAAGAATACAAGGTACAATATGGTGCTAAAATCTTAGTAAAGGATAAAGAAAAAGTTGCCAAAGATACCTTGATGGCGGAATGGGATCCGCACTCACTCCCGGTTATTGCAGAAACCGACGGCGATATCAAACTTATTGATGTCCAAGAAGGTACAACATTGCAAGAAGAACGCAACAAAGTTACCGGTATTATTGAGCGCAAAATCACCGCAAGCAAAGTCGGTAGAAAGAACCCCCGCGTAGTTATCGAAGGTAAAAAAGATAAATTAACTTATCCTTTACCTATTGATACTATTTTGCTTGTTGAATCCGGTGAAGAAGTGCAAGCTGGTGATGTCTTGGCAAAAATTGCTAAAGAAGCCGGCGGCACAAAGGATATTACGGGCGGTTTGCCCAGAATTGCGGAACTTTTCGAAGCCCGCAGGCCCAAAAACCCCGCTATTATCGCAGAATTTTCAGGTGTGATTAGGCTGGAAACGTCTCCGAAAGGGCTAATAGAGGTAGTCCTCAGGAATGATGAAATTAATAAAGAAGAGCATTACAGCATCCCGCAAGGCAAACACTTGGTCGTCTATGAAGGCGATAAAGTTGCCGTGGGTGAAGCTCTTACCGATGGCGCCATTGACCCTCACGACGTGCTGCGCGTGAAAGGTATAAAAGAAGTGCAAGAATTCTTGCTCAACGCTATACAGGAAGTTTACCGCTTACAGGGCGTAACAATTAACGATAAACATATTGAAGTTATTGTCCGCCAAATGTTAGGTAATGTCCGCGTATTAGATCCGGGCGATTCTACCTTCTTGAAAGGCGAAGAATTAAACAAAGCTGTCTTTGAAAGGGAAAATGCCAAGCTTAAAGCTGCAGGCAAAAAAGAAGCCCTTGCTGAAACGATTTTACTTGGTATCAGTAAAGCCTCACTTGCATCAGAATCGTTTATTTCAGCAGCAAGCTTCCAGGAAACAACAAAAGTTTTAACCGATGCAGCTATTAAAGGCCAAGTGGATAAACTCGAAGGTTTGAAAGAAAACGTTATCGTCGGCCACTTAATCCCCGCAGGCAGCGGAATATCAGCGAAACAAATTGCACAAGAATTTGAAGAGCAAAGCAAAAAAGAAGAGGAGAAAAATAAATAAATGCCTACAGTAAATCAATTGATTAAACACGGCAGAGCAAAGGCTGAATACAAAACAAAAGCACCGGCCTTAGTATCTTGCCCTCAAAGAAGAGGGGTCTGCACCCGTGTCTATACGACAACTCCTAAAAAGCCGAACTCAGCTTTAAGGAAAGTTGCCCGTGTTAAATTAACTTCTAAAATGGAAGTTACCGCTTATATCCCTGGCGTTGGCCATAACTTACAGGAACACAGCATTGTGCTGGTTCGTGGCGGCCGTGTAAAAGACTTGCCGGGTGTTCGTTATCACATTATCCGCGGCGCACTTGACGCAAGCGGTGTAGAAAACAGAAAACAGGGCCGTTCCCTTTATGGTGTTAAACGCCCTAAAGCAGGTAAATAAGGAGATTAATTTAATATGCCAAGAAAAGGTTTAAGACCCAGAGATAAACGTGCTTTACCTCCCGCAGATTACAAATATAATTCTGTTTTGGTAGCCCGCTTTATCAACAAAATAAATTTTGAAGGAAAAAGATCCACAGCAGAAAAAATCTTATTTGATGCCATGGATATCATTAAAGCAAAAACCAAAAGCGATCCTTTGGAAACATTCAATAAATGTATTGAAAATGTTAGACCCCTTTTGGAAGTTAAAGCCCGCCGTGTCGGTGGTGCAACCTATCAAGTGCCGGTAGAAGTTAAACCTATCAGAAGCACTTCTGTTGCTATGCGCTGGCTTTTGGGTGCAGCCCAAGCCCGCAAAGGTCGCCCTATGGCTGAAAAATTGGCTGAAGAAATCATTCTCGGTTCTAAAAAAGAAGGCGCTGCTTTCAAGAAACGCGAAGATACACACAAAATGGCCGAAGCCAACAGAGCTTTTGCTCACTTTAAGTGGTAGGAGTTTGACAAATGGCTGATAACCAAGTTTTTCCTTTAGACAAAATTAGAAATATCGGTATTATCGCTCACATTGACGCCGGTAAGACCACCACAACAGAACGTATCCTTTATTATACAGGTAGAACCCACAAAATCGGTGAAACCCACGACGGTGCTTCTGTTACAGACTGGATGGAACAAGAAAGAGAAAGAGGTATTACTATTACCTCTGCTGCTGTTTATTGCAAATGGCGCGATTGCCAATTTAACATTATTGACACTCCAGGACACGTGGACTTTACCGCAGAAGTTGAACGTTCTTTACGCGTATTAGACGGCGCAGTTTGCTGCTTCGACGGCGTGCAAGGCGTTGAACCTCAATCTGAAACCGTTTGGCGTCAGGCCGACAAATATAATGTCCCCAGAATCGCCTATATTAACAAAATGGATAGAGTCGGTGCAAACTTTAGACGCGCCGCTAAATCTATTGTTGATAAACTCGGCGGTAATGCCTGCCCTATTCAAATTCCTGTCGGTGAAGAAGACAACTTTAAAGGTATCGTTGATGTTATCAAGATGAAAGCAATCATCTGGGATGGCGATCACAACGGCGCAACCTTCAATGAAGTTGAAATCCCCGAAGAATTAAAAGCCGAAGCCCAGGAAGTCAGAACCCATATGATAGAAAAGCTCGCCGATTTTGACGATGCTATTATGGAAAGATACCTCGGCGGCGAAACCAATTTTACAGAAGAAGAAATTCGCAAAGCAATCAGAAAAGGAACCTTAACAGGTAAATTCTTCCCAGTTGTTTGCGGTTCTTCTTACAAAAACAAAGGTGTGCAACCCTTACTTGACGCAGTTTGCTACTACTTGCCTTCACCTTTGGATATTCCTCCGGTAAAAGGTGTTAACCCTGATACAGGTGCCGAAGAAATCCGCAAACATAGCGAAAAGGAACCCTTCTGTGCATTGCTCTTTAAGATACAGACAGACCCTTATGTAGGTAAGTTATCCTTCTTCCGCATTTATTCAGGTAAACTTGATGCCGGTGATACTATTTATTTCCCGTCTAAAAATGCACAAGAACGTGTTGGTCGTATTATGCGCTTGCACGCAAATAAGAGAGAAGAAGTTAAATCTCTTAGAGCCGGTGATATTGCCGCAACTGTCGCTTTGAAAAACGCCTCAGTCGGTCAAACCATCTGCTCTCCCGATCATCCTATCGTGCTTGAAAGCATTACCTTCCCTGAACCGGTCATCTCTATTGCAGTTGAACCGAAGTCAAAAGATGACTCTGAAAAAATGTCTAACGCTTTAGCAAGACTTGCCGAAGAAGACCAAACCTTCAGAGTAAAAACCGATGAAGAAACAAACCAAACCATTATTTCCGGTATGGGCGAACTTCACTTGGACATCATCGTTGACAGAATGAAAAGGGAATTTAATGTTCAAGCCAATGTCGGCGCACCGCAAGTTGCATACCGCGAAACTATTACCAAAACCGTTGAACAAGAAAGCAAATTCATCAGACAGTCCGGCGGTAAAGGTCAATATGGTCACGTATTCTTGCGCTTAGAGCCTCAAGCTCCGGGCAAAGGTTTTGAATTCGTCAACGAAATTACCCAAGGTCGTATTCCTAGAGAATACATCCCTGCCGTTGAAAAGGGTTGTAGAGAAGCCCTTGATAGCGGTGCTTTAGCAGGTTATCCGTTGGTAGATATCAAAGTGGCTGTATACGACGGCTCTTTCCACGAAGTTGACTCTTCAGAAATGGCATTTAAGATTGCCGCCTCT
>JAEEGL010366891.1_pt1 | contig 19676 bp, 18 predicted proteins | sample 9134231 | NCBI WGS metagenome assembly JAEEGL01 (sample SAMN16246548, study PRJNA631951) | gut metagenome | biome: gut microbiome; feature: rumen; material: fiber-attached | host: Bos | place: Iran: Karaj | collected 2018-10 | reverse complement strand
TGCGGACAGCAGAAGAAGGCCGAGATCGATCCACCCGGCATCGCGGAGCAGAGGGACACCGTCATCTGTCCTGCGGCGGAACGGTTGGTCTACGAACCGCGTTTCACGTTCCACGGGTTCCGCTATGTAGAGGTGACTGGATTGCGCGGGGCGCCGTCACCAGAGGATTTCGAGGCTCTTGCATGGAGCGCGGACGTGAAGGATTCTACGTCGTTCGAGTGCTCGGACCCGAAGGTAAACCTTCTTCGCGACGTGTGCAGGCGAACGTTCCGGTCCAACCTGCAGGGGGTTCAGTCGGACTGCCCTGCGCGCGAGCGGTTCGGCTACGGCGGCGATCTGGCCACCACGGCGGAGTCGTTCGTCCTGAACTACGACATGGCTGCGTTCTACCGCAAAGTCGTGCACGACCGGTGCGACATGGAGGCGCTGTACGGCATTTTTACGACAACTACGCCATCGGTGTTCCCGGTCTCCGACACACGGGGCACGCGGAAGAGAATCAAGATGGGATGGGCGGTGGACATACCGATCGTCGTCGATCTGCTGCTGCGTTATTATGGCGACAGGGACACGATGCGCGAGGTGTATCCTTCCCTGCGGCGCTTCTTGTTCCATTGCGCCGAAACGTTTGACGTGAATCACTTGCCGCCGTGCATCGGCGACCACGAGGCGCTGGAGAAGGCGGATAGGACAATGACCGCACAGTGCCACTACCACCAGTTCCTGAAGCTGACGGCGAAGTTCGCGAGACTTCTTGGCGCGACGTCCGATGCGGAACGGTTCGAGGCGACGGCGCGGGAGCTGGAAAGCATTTTTGCGTCCGCGGCGCGGTATGTGCCCGCCAAGGGATTCGTGGGGAACGGGCGGCAGGGCGAGGAATGTTTCGCCATCTACCATGGGATGCTTCCAAAGGACGACCTCGAGGCGGCCTATGCGATCCTGCGCAATGATGTGATAGGGCATGATTATGCGATGTCCACAGGCATCTTCTCCACGCAGTATCTTCTGGAGATTCTAACGGAACGCGGGGATGCGGAGATCGCTGGCAAGGTGTTGACGCACAAGGGGTTCCCTGGCTGGTTCAACATGCTGGACAACGGTGCGACGACGCTATGGGAGACGTGGGCGTTCTCGGACAACATCTATTCGCAGAACCACCCCATGTTCGGGTCGTGCGCCGCATGGCTGATGCGCGGCGTACTAGGCATTCGTGTTGCGGATGATGCCATTGGCTGCGACAAAGTGAGCATCGAACCGCACGCGGTGGCCGGCATAAAGTGGGCAAAAGGGCATCTAGACACCCCAAGAGGCCGTATTTCCGTCTCATGGCGGCTGGAAAACGGTCGTATTAAGGTCGAGAAAAGCATTGCCCCTAGGGCAAATATGCCCTAGCCACGGTCTTGAACCTCCAGTTCAAGGCATACACCTTAAATGCCCTTTTATGGTTGCGTTCGTAGCCGTATTTTTGATATAATCTAACGCGTACAGACCGTAGTAGACGGGTGGATGCAGAAGTAGCGGCCGGAAATGTCCCGGGGCTGTCTTTTGACTGCATGCGGCCGTTCTGCCTGAGGTTCTGCGGAGAGTGGCAACAGGTATAATGAAAGTGCGGAAAATCGAGGTTGACAAGGACGTCGTGTTTGGCGGCGGCCGGTTGGTTTTCATCGCCGGGCCGTGCGTGATCGAGTCCCGCGCGATGGCGTTGGACCTTGCACGCCGTCTTTCCTCGATCGCCGCAGAGCTGAAGGTCCAGTACATCTTCAAGGCCAGCTTCGACAAGGCGAACAGGACGAGCGTGGATTCATTCCGGGGCCCGGGCATCGAAGAGGGGCTGGATATCCTTGCCGAGATACGCGAAAGATTCGATGTGCCCGTCCTTACGGACGTCCACGAGCCATGGCAGTGCGCGCGTGTCGCGCAGGTGTGCGACGTCCTGCAGATCCCCGCGTTTCTGGCGCGCCAGACGGATCTTGTCGTGGCGGCGGGCGAGACGGGTGCCGTCGTCAACGTCAAGAAGGGGCAGTTCATGGCCCCGGAAGACATGATCAATGTCGTGCGCAAGATCGAATCCACCGGAAACCGTCGCATAGTGCTGTGCGAACGCGGCGCGAGCTTCGGCTACAGGAATCTGGTGGCGGACATGCGTTCGCTGCCTATCATGCGCGAGCTTGGGTATCCTGTCGTGTTCGACGCCACGCATTCGGTGCAGCGGCCCGGCGGGCTTGGCACGGGTTCCGGCGGCGACGGCAGGTTTGCGCCGCTGCTTGCGCGGGCGGCGGTGGCGACCGGCGTCGACGGCGTTTTCATGGAGACGCATGTCAATCCGAAGAAGGCTCTTTCCGATGCCGCCAACGCGATAGCGTTCCGCGACGTCAAGGCGCTTTGGCGGAAGCTTCTGGCGATAGATGGAATAGTGCGAGGTTGAGGAAATGACTATTGCCACCAAGCCATTCATGACATTCATCGCCATTGCCGCCTGCGGTGTGGCGTTCGCCTTCTCGAGCGCGAAATGGCTGGCCGAGCGCAACGACGATTCCGACATGCTGCGTCTGAGGGCGGCCTATGCCGATTGCGTCGCCAAGCTTGCCCAGCCGGCGGAAGACGTCGTGTTCCCGCTCGAATCGTATCCTGACGGCACGGTCAAGAGCCGTCTCAAGGCGAAGAAGGCGCAGCTGTTCATGGATACCGGTTTCATATGGGGCGAGGGCATCCGCGTGGAGGAGTACGACAGGGAAGGCAAGGTGTCCGGCTTGCTGGTGGCGGATAATTGTGTAGTCGACAAGAATACGCGCACCGGCTGGGTCGAGGGTGCGGCCACGCTGAACTACAACGACACGGTGGTCAAGGGGCGCGGGGTCTACTTTTCATTTGATCGCGAGTTCATAAAAATCTTTTCCCAGTCCGAGATCAGGGCGAAAGGCCTGAAGCAGGATGCAAGGAGCTTCTTGTGAAGACAACGATAAACATACTTTTCGCAGCAGCGTTTCTCGTGGCGTTCATGCCGGCCCGTGCGGTCGACTTGAACGACCTGATGAATCCCGACGACATAATGCTGCGCAAGCCGTCCGGCAAGGTGCGCGGCAATCGCCGCACGGTCCCCGTCCCCGCGGCTTCGGCGGTGACGAAGACGAATCCCGTCACCAAGACCGATGTCGTCGTGCAGACAAACTTCGTCACGCAGACGGACTACGTCACGAAGACCAATGTAGTCACGCAGACGGACTACGTCACGAAGACCAACGTGGTCACGCAGACGGATTATGTCACCAAGACGAATTTCGTCACCAAGACGGACGTTGTCGTGCAGACCAACGTAGTCACGCAGACGGACGTCGTCATGCAAACGAACTTCGTCACCCAGACCGACTACGTGGTGCAGACGAATGTCGTTGTGGAGAAAGTCCTCGACGACAGCGAGAAGAAGGCCCTTGAAGCCCAGCGCAACGAGGCGGGGCGCGAAGTCGTCGTGGAACGCAGCGCGCGTGAAAGCGCGGAGGCCGCGCGCGGCGCGGCGGAGCGTAAGGCCGTGGCCGCGCAGGTCGCCCGCGCCGAGGCGGAAGCCGAGATGGCCCGCATGAAGGAAGAGCTTGCAAAAGCGGAAGAAGCCCGTAGGCTCGCCGAGGAGAAGCTGAAGGCGGCGGAGACAAAGGTCGCCGTGGCCGAGAAGAAGGCCGTTGCCGCCGAGACGGCGCGTGAAGAGGTCGCGTCGCAGGTCGATGCCGTCGCCCGCAAGGCGTTGGAAGAACGCAAGGCGCGCGAGCGTGCGGAGGCGGAGAAGCGTGCCGCCGAACGCCGGGCGGAGACGGAACGCAATGCGGCGCTGGCTGTCGCGAAGAAGCTTGACGCCGTGACGAATGCGCCGCCGCCGACCGTGGAGACGCCCGACTACGCGCCGGATCGTCCGGCCGCGACCGTGGAGAAGCGCGCCCAGCCGAAACCTTCCGCAAAGGTCGCGGGGAAGGCCCCCGAGAAGAAGCTTACAGGCCGTGACGCGATCATAACGGCCGAGCGCATGGATTTCGACCGCAAGGAAGGCGTGATACTCTTTGACCGCAACGTGTATGTGGACGATGAACAGTACCAGATGCACGCGGACCGTCTTTTCGTGTTCCTCTCCACGAACGACGTGGATAACGCCTCGGCGTCCTCGAAGAAGGGAGGGGCCTCGAAGGACGGAGCCTCCGCGAAGGACGGAAAATCTGCGAAGGATGGAGCCTCCGCGAAGAATGGGGCACCCGCGAAGAAAAAGAAGGATACGGGCGGCGTCGCCGGCGTGACGGGTGGAGAGACGTCGCTGAAACGGCTTGTGGCGATTGGCCACGTGTCGATAACGAACGAAGCGCGTTCGGCGTATTGCGCCCGTGCGACGTACACGAAGAAGACCGGCAAGATCGTCATGTACGGCAGCGACGAAATAACGCCGTGGATACTCGATCCGCAGCAGAGCAAGACGCCCCAATATGGCGAGAAGATCACGTTCTGGACGATATCCGAGCAGGTTGAGGTCGTGAAGCCGATCCTCTCCGGCGCCGCGCTCGGCAAGGGCAAGGGCGGGAATCCCCTGGACGCGCTGAAGAAGTAGGGATGCGGGCCATGGAAGATATCGTGATGAAGGAGATGTCCGCCCTGGCGGCGGAAAAGCAGGCGGCGGCGGAGCGTCCGGCCGATCTGATCGCCGAGAACCTCGTCAAGATATATGGCGATCGTACCGTCGTGAACGGCATGAGCATGAAGGTCCGCTGCGGCGAGATAGTGGGATTGCTCGGTCCGAATGGCGCCGGCAAGACGACTACCTTCTACATGATAGTGGGGCTGGTGCGTCCGAATGAAGGGCGCGTGAGCTTCCGCGGGCACGACCTTACGCGGCTCCCCGTGTTCATGCGGGCGCGCAAGGGGCTTGGATATCTCGCGCAGGAGGCGTCGATCTTCCGCAAGCTCAGCGTCTGGAACAATGTCATGGCGATCCTGGAGACGCTTGACATGCCGCGTCGCCAGCGCAAGGTGCGGTGCGAGGAGCTGCTTGCGACGTTCGATCTCATGAAGGTGGCGAAACAGCCGGCCTACACGCTTTCCGGCGGCGAACGGCGCAAGCTGGAGATTGCGCGCGCCCTTGTGCGCAAACCGTCGATACTGATGCTGGACGAGCCTTTCGCCGGCGTCGATCCGCTGTCGGTGAACGAGATACAGGGGATAGTCCGCCAGCTGGCCTCACAGGGGCTCGGCATAATAATAACGGACCATAACGTCCGCGAGACGCTTTCCGTCGTGGACCGTGCGTATCTCGTCTACAACGGGCGGCTCCTCTGCGAAGGCACGAGCGAGCATCTGGTGAACGACGAAGAGGCTCGCAGGCTCTATCTGGGCGAAGATTTCAGGATGTAGCAAAAACGATACAGGCAACAAACAAACGAAAGGAGACGTTCAAATGTCCATAGAAGTAACGATGCGCCACAGCGATGTAAGGATCGAGGCGATGAAGGATTACGCCCAGCAGCGAATGGAGAAGCTGCAGGCGTCCTTCCCGAAGGTGACCAAGATTTCGATAGTGATCGATGTCGACGCCAAGAAGCACATGTACATGGCCGAAGTCGTCGCCAACAGGCTTGGCGAGACCGCCGTGGGCGCCAAGGAGTTCAGCGAGAGCGCCAAGAGCGTCATCGACGCCGCGGCGGCCCGTGCCGAGCGCCAGCTGCTCAAGATGCGCGTGAAGGCCCGCAAGGGTAACGTCCGCGCGGCACGTGCAGGTTCTCCGCGCAACTGAGAAAGGCAAGATGGGCGTGCCATCCGTACACGAGACCGCTGAACCGACCCGTTTCACGGTACGCGACTTCGTCGCGGCCGGGACGGACCGCCTCCACATGACCGTGGAGGTGGCGGACGGTCTCGGCCACGAGGTGGCGGAGCCCATGTGCAACCGCCCGGGGCTTGCGTTGACCGGATTCTATGCGCACTTCGCGTGGCGCCGCCTGCAGGTGATAGGCAACTCCGAGCGTGAATACCTCATGAGCCTGCCTGCCGCCGACAGGCGCGAACGCATACAGGCGCTATTCGACAGGCAGGCCTATTGCCTCATCTTCACGTGTGGCATGGGCGCGCCAGCGGAGGCGCTCGAGATCGCGCATGCCGCCGGTGGCGTCGTGATCACCACGGATCTGCTTACCCGCGAATTCTTCCATCAGGCGACATTCGTGCTCGAGACGCTTTGCGCGCCCAAGGCCAAGCTGTATGCGACCACCGTGGAGGTGGCCGGGCTTGGCGTGATGATGGAGGGCGCGCCGGGGCTGGGCAAGAGCGAAACGGCTCTTGGGCTCGTCAAGCACGGCAACGCGCTGGTGGCGGACGATCTCACGTGCCTGCGCAAGGACGTGGCGGAGAACATCCTCTATGCGTCGGCGTCGGAAGTGACGCGGAACTACATGGAGATACGCGGCATCGGCATAATCCACGTGCCCAGCATCTTCGGCGTCACGGCGGTGCGCGGCGAGAAGCAGCTCGATCTGGTCATAACGTTCCGTCGCATCGAGGATGTGACGGGCGAACTCGACCGGGTCGGCGAGGACCGGAACGTGAGGATAATACTGGGCGTAGAGGTGCCGCAGGTCGTGATACCCGTCTCGGCGGGACGCGATCTGGTCAATCTGGTGGAGACGGCCGCACAGCAGCAGAAGCTGCGCACGGCCGGCCACGATGCCGTACGCGACCTGGATGCGCGGCTGTGCGCACGGGCCGCCGGCGGTGAAATCTAAAACCAAGGAAAATGAAATGGCCGAACAGAAAGAAACAAGGGAAATAACGCTGGTCAACAAATACGGGCTCCATGTGCGCCCGGCCGGTCTCTTCGCCAAGATCGCATCGCGCTATGATGCGGATGTCGAGGTGGAGAAGGACGGCAACGTCGTGAGCGGAAAATCCATCATGGCGTTGATGACTCTCGAGGCCGTGCACGGCACGGTGCTCAAGGTCACGGCCAGCGGTCCGCAGGCGAAGGAAGTCCTGGACGAGCTTGAGGCTCTTGCCGCACGCAAGTTCGACATCCCGGATGAGCAGTAGCGCCGCCATAACCCGCCGCCGCATGGCGACGTTGACGGGGATCGCGACTTCTCGCGGCTTCGTCTCGGGGCCGGTGTTCCTTTTCACGGCCGGCGACGGCGACCTGACCGTGCCTGAATATGTCGTCGACGAGGGACGCATAGAGTCCGAGATAGAACGCTTCCATGCCGCCCGCGCGGAGACGCGGCGGCAGATCGAGGAGATCGCGGCGCGGGTGGAGGACGCCTCCACCGCAGGCGTCTTCGCCAACCATCTGGCGATTCTCGACGACGAGGTCGTGCTCTCGCAGATCGATGCCGTCATACGCAGCGAACGTCTCAACGCAGAGGCCGCCGTCAGGCAGGTCGTGGGCTTCTTCCACGAACGGTTCAGGCACATGAACGATCCGTACCTGCGCGAGCGCGTACGCGACATCGAGGATGTCGAGCGCCGTTTGCTGCGCGTGCTGCTGGGGCGTGAAGAGACCGTGCTTTCGTCCATCAAGGTGCCGTCGATCATCGTGGCGGACGACCTGTCGCCGTCCGAATCGGTCTCTCTGCCGCGTGAAATGGTGCTTGGCATAGCGACCGACCGCGGTTCCGCGACATCGCACGTGGCGCTTTTGTCGCGGGCGCTGGGCGTGCCGACCGTGGTGGGGCTCGGGGATGTCACGCAACGGGTGCGCCCCGGCGACAACATGCTTCTGGACGGCTCCAACGGGACCGTCACCATCAATCCGGACGCCGCCACGGCGGCGGATTTCGACAAGCTCGTCAAGCGCGAGAAGGAGCTGAGGGTTCTCATCGAGGAGGATCGCCAGCTGCCGGGCGCCATGAAGGACGGCTCGCCGTTGCGCGTCCTGGCGAACATCCAGCCCGGCGTGCCGTTCGGCCAGCTGATGGCGTTTGGGGCGCAGGGCGTCGGCCTGTACCGCACCGAGTTCCTTTGGATAGGCTCCGACCATGAACCTACCGAGGAGGAGCAGTTCGACGCATACTCGGAGGCCGTACGCTCCGTCCTGCCGGCGATGGGCTCGGACGCCCGCATCACCTTCCGCTGCCTCGACATAGGCGGCGACAAGATAATGCGCGGCGCGAGGATAACGGAGGCGAACCCGTTCCTCGGCAACCGTTCGGTGCGATGGCTCCTGGGGCATCGCGACGTCTTCCGCACGCAGCTGAGGGCCATACTCCGCGCAAGCGCTTTCGGAAAGGTGTCGGTGATGTTCCCGATGATAGCGACGGCCGGCGAGCTTCGTGAATGCAACGCCGAACTGGACAAGGTGCGCGCCGAACTGGAGAGGGAGGGCGTCGCGTTCGACGGGGATATCCTGCGAGGCGCGATGATCGAGACTCCCGCGGCCGCGATGTGCGCCGACCAGCTGGCTTCGCAGGTGGATTTCTTCTCGATCGGCACGAACGATCTGGTCCAGTACACCATGGCCGCGGACCGCGGCAACGAGACGGTGGCCTATCTTTCGCATCCATCCGATCCGGCGGTCGTGAGGCTTGTCGATGCCACCTGCCGGTTCGCCCGCGAAGGCGGCGTCCGTGTCTGCGTATGCGGGGAATCGGCGGCCGATCCCGTGATGGCCGTGCTGTGGGTGGGTCTCGGCGCGGACGAGCTCTCGATGGGCGCTAGCTGCATACCTGTAGTCAAGAAGGTGCTGCGTGCCGTCACCAGGGAAGAGGCCCGGTCGCTCGCAGCCGAGGTGCTGGCCGCATGCGCGACAGAGCCCGCCATGGACATTTACGGGAGATGCCGCGATTTCCTGCTCGCGAAGGTGCCGGATTTCGAGGAGCTGCGCAAATTCTTCGCGGCAGGGTGACAGGATGATTTTAAAGGAAAGAACCGCAACATGTCCATAAAGATACTGGGAACCGGCAGCTATCTGCCACCGAAGATCGTCACGAACGACGATCTCGCGAAGGATCTCGACACGTCCGATGAATGGATATTCTCGCACACGGGCATCCACGCGCGACACATAGCCGAGGAGGACGACTGCACGTCCACGATGGCGGCAAAGGCGGCGAAGGCCGCGCTGGAGAACTCCGGCAGCACGCCAGAGGAGATAGGGCTCATAGTCGTGGCGACGTCTTCGCCGGACTACAACACGTTTCCTTCCACCGCATGCCTCGTGCAGGCTTCGCTGGGGTGTCCTTCCACCGGCGCCTACGACCTGCAGGCCGCCTGCGCGGGTTTCGTGTACGCCTTGGACCAGGCGCGCGGTTGGGTTAAGATGAACCCTGGCCGCAAGGCGCTCGTCATAGGCGCCGAGACACTTTCGCGCGTGGTGGACTGGCGCGACCGCGCGAGCTGCATCCTTTTCGGCGATGGCGCGGGTGCGGTCGTCATAGGCGATGTCCCCGGCGAGACCGGGCCGGATGCCCATACCGTGCTGTGGGCGGACGGCAAGGGCGCGTCTTTCATCTCGCGCGATGGCGGTACGCGCCTCAAGCCCCAGCCCGGCATGTTTCCGGTTCCCACGCTCGTCCTGCAGGGACATGACGTCTTTGCGTTTGCGGTGCGCGCGCTGGCCAATGTCACGAACCAGCTCTGCACGAAGCTCGGCACCACGCCCGCGGCGCTCGACCGCGTCTTCGCGCACCAGGCGAACGGGCGCATAATAGAGGCCGTCGCCCGGCGCATGAAGCTGCCGCTGGAGAAATTCTACTTGAATCTGGAGACGACCGGCAACACCTCGGCCGCGTCCATCCCCATCGCGCTTGACGAGGCATGCCGCAAGGGCGAGATGCATGACGGTATGAAACTGGTCCTGTGCGGTTTCGGTTCAGGGCTTACATACGCGGGAACGTATATGCAATGGCCGTTCCTGTGAATTCGGACCAATGATATTTAAAGAACAGGAGAATGCAATGAGCAAGAAAAAAGTCGTCATAACAGGTATCGGAATGGTGTGCGCCTGCGGAAACGGCAAGGACGCTACCTGGGCCGCGATAAAGGCAGGAAAGACCGGCATCGGAAGGATAGCAAAGTTCGATGCTTCGCGATGCACCAGCCAGGTGGCGGGCGAGGTGAAGGATTTCGATGCGTATGTGGAGGCGAACGCGCTGATCGACAGGAAGGCCGCACGCCACATGGCCCTCTTTTCCAAGTATGCCGTCGCGGCCGCGGTGGAGGCATGGCGTGACGCGGGCTACACCGAGGAGAACAAGCCCGACATGGACCGTGTCGGCACGCTGATCGGCAATGGCGTGGGGGGCATAGACGTCACGGGCGAGGCGTACAAGACGCTTTTCGATCGCGGGCCGGACAGGCTTTCGCCGTTGGCCGTGCCGGAGCTCATCCCGAACGAGGCCGCCGGCAACGTGTCGATCGCGCTTGGCGCCAAGGGACCGTCGCAGGTCGTCGTAACGGCATGCGCATCGTCTACGGACGCCCTTGGCTTCGCGCTTGACATGATACGCGCGGGGCGCGCCGATGTCGTGGTGGCCGGCGGCTGCGAGGCCGCCGTGCTGGAGTTCTGCGTCGGCGGGTTCATGAAGATGAAGGCGCTGTCCACAAAGTTCAACGCCACGCCGGAGAAGGCGTGCCGTCCGTTCAACGTGGACCGCGACGGTTTTGTGATCGGCGAAGGTTCCGCCGTGCTGATACTTGAATCGGAAGAACACGCCAAGGCCCGCAATGCAAAGGTGTACTGCGAACTCGCCGGCTATGGCGCGACATGCGACGCCTACCACATCACGGCGCCGGATCCTTCCGCCGCCGGGGCGATCAAGGCCATCCAGGCCGCGCTCGCCGATGCAGAGGTCGCCGATCTCTCGACGATCGACTACATCAACGCGCACGGAACCTCCACCCCGTTGAACGACGTGATGGAGACGAAGGCGTTCAAGGCCGTGTGGGGCGATGAACAGGCGCGCAAGATCAAGATATCGTCCACGAAGTCGATGACGGGCCATCTCCTGGGTGGAACCGGCGCGCTCGAAGCCGCTTTCTGCGCGCTCGCGATCAAGGAAGGTTTTGTGCCGCCGACGATCAACTACGAGAATCCCGATCCCGAGTGCGATCTCGACTATACCCCGAACACTGGTGTGGCCAGGGATATCCGCGCGGCTGTATCCACGTCGTTGGGGTTCGGCGGGCACAACGGCGTGCTCGTATTCAAGAAGGTCTGAAGAAATCAAGGGGGTGGAGTGATGGATTATCCAGATTTCAAGGTGATATTCAACATCAAGGGCATAGACCTGCTGCCGCACCGCGATCCGTTCCTTTTCGTGGACGAGTTGATCGCGGCCGATGAAACCGGCTGCATCGGAAAGTATACGTTTACGGACAGGAACACCGAAATTCCCGGCAAGACGGTCAATACGTTCTTCGAAGGCCATTTCCCGTTCTACCCCGTCGTTCCCGGCGTGGTGATTGTGGAGTCCATGGCGCAGGTCGCAGGGTGCGCGATCGTAGCGCGCAAGCTTCTGCCAGAAGGACAGGCCGCGTTCTTGCTCGCCGGTGTGGACAAGGTACGCTTCCGCAGGCCCGTTCGTCCAGGTGAGACGCTAGTGACGGTCGTCAGAAACACAAAGGTGCTTTCCAAGATGGGTTTCTTCGCCCTTAAGGGATATGTCGACGGCACTTTGGCGGCAGAGGCCGAGGTCAAGTGCGTACTTGGAACCAGGGACAAACTGGGGTTTTGATCTAAATGCGCGCGCGGGCCAGCTGGCGGGAACGCGCATTCGACGCCGATCTGGCGGCCGGATTGACGGCGGCGGGTCGGTCTGCGATACTCGCACGCCTTCTCGCCGCCCGCGGGATCGGCCCCGATCGCATCGAGGAGTTCTTCGACCCTTCGCTGAAGCGGCTGGTTCCGCCGGACGCCCTGCCGGGCATATCGGATGCGGTCGCCGCGATCGCGCCATTCGTGCGCGACGGACGCAAGATAGTGGTGTTTGGCGATTACGACGCCGACGGAGTGTGCGCGTCCTCCATACTTGTATCGATATTCAGGAGCCTCGGGGCGACGGCCGAAGCGTTCATCCCCGAACGCCTCGCTGAAGGTTACGGCATGACGGCCGCTTCGCTCGCCCGCCTTTTCAACGAACATCCCGACGTCGCGCTGGTCGTCACGGTGGACAACGGAATAACATCCGCGCGGGAGATAGCCGAGATAAAATCCCGCGGCGTCGCGGTGGTCGTGACGGATCACCATCTGCCGCCCGCGCCGGAGGAATCCGGCGGTGCGTCCCCGTTGCCTGTCGCCGATGCGCTCGTCGATCCGAAGGTCGCATCTGCGCCGGGCTGCGAAGATCTCTGCGGGGCGGGCGTCGCGTTCTTCCTCGCCAACGCGCTCGTCTCGGCGCTGCGCGACGAGGCCGTGTCGAAGGGGATTCTTGACGACAACGCGAGATTGGCGGGGCCGCTCATCGTTCTCGCAGGTCTCGCCACCGTCGCCGACTTGATGGCGCTCAAGGGGCAGAACCGCATAATCGTGACTGCGGCCCTGGCCACATTTCGCCGTTCGGCGCCGTTGGGGCTGCGCGAACTTGTCGACCGTGCCGCCCGCAAGGCGGAAATACTCGTCGCGCGCGATTTCGCTTTCCTGATCGCACCCAGGCTCAATGCCGCCGGGCGAATGGCCTCGGCGCGCCTTTCCTACGAGTTGCTGATGACAGACGACCGTGAGGAGGCGAGAAACCTCGCTTTCAAGGTGGACGCCCACAACGCGACGCGCAAGACCGAGGAGCAGCGAATGGATCGCGAAGCCCGCGAACAGATGGCAGATGCCGAAAACGCGGATGCGATCGTCGTCGCCGACGCGCGCCGTCCGGAGGGGTCCGCCCCATGGCATTCCGGCGTCGCCGGCATCGTCGCTTCGCGCCTTCTCGAGACGGTGCATGTGCCTGTGGCCGTCGTCGTGGGCGACCATGGCAGCGTGCGCGCGCCGGAAGGATACAACGTGCGCGAGGCCCTGGACGCCGCCTCCGAGACTTTGGTGCGCTATGGCGGACACGCCGCCGCCGGCGGATTCACCGTGAAACCAGGCCGTCTGGACGATTTCCAGCGGCTTTTCCGCGCCGCCTGCGCGAAATGCAGGGCCGAGGCCCCCGACGCAGGCGCCATTCCGTTCGACTGCTGGCTTTCGCCGTCCGACATAACCATGGAGCTTTACGACGAGATCCATGGCATGGAACCGTTCGGCGAGGGCAATCCAGAGCCGGTGTTCGGGTTGAAGGGCGTCTTCTTCTCGGACGCCAGACCGATCGGACAGGATGGCCGCCATGCCTCGTTCGCGTTTGCAGGCAGGAATCTTCCGCGCGCCGTGTGGTGGGGGCATGGCGCCGATGCGGAAGATATCCGCGCGCATTCCGCCACACGCTACGACGTGCTGTTCACGCTTGCGACCTCCAACTACCGCACAGATGCACATCATGTGGAACTCCGCATCGTAGACATCCGTCCAGTCGCATGAAATTCGACCTCCATATACATTCGTGCCTGTCTCCGTGCGCGAACCTGGAGATGTCGCCGGCGGAGATCGTCCGCATGGCGAAGTCCGCCGGCATGGGCGGCATCGCGCTTACTGACCACCAAAGTGCGCGCAACACGCCGGCCATTGCGGAATGCGCACGCCGCGAAGGGTTGTCCTGCCTCTATGGACTGGAAGTGTGCACGGCGGAGGAAGTCCATGCGCTTGCCCTCTTCGACACCACCGCTCAGGCTCTTGCCATGACGGACTGGGTATACTCCGCCATGATCAAGCGCGTCAACGATCCGGACGTGTTCGGCGACCAGCCTGTCGTCACGGCGGACGACGATATCGTGGAGCTCGAATGGCGCATCCTTGCGCTTGCATGCCGCAAGACGATCCAGGAGACAGGCGCGAAATGCCATGAGCTCGGCGGACTTTTCATAGCCGCGCACATCGACCGTTCCTCGTTCAGCTGTTTCTCCCAGCTTGGCGCGATCCCCGAAGACGCCCATTTCGACGCCGTGGAGCTTTCGCGTACCGCCGACGATTCAGTATGGCTCCCTAAAGCCGCCGGTTACGCCGTGACGCGTTCTTCCGACGCCCATAACCTTGAAGATGTCGCGCGTGTATGGACCGAGGCTGCGCTTGACGAGTTTTCCGTCGAGGGTTTGAAACGTGCATTTGCCGCGCGCGCCACAACCCTCTCGCCACGCCTTACCGCGTTCTGACGAAATGGAAATGGGAGAATGGCAGGCCGAGTTCGGCGTACGATAATGCGGGAAATCCCCCAAATGTTCGACAAGTTGCCTTATTTGGGGATGTATCGTATAAATTTACATGTCAACATCCCCAAATCTCCCCCAAATATGGTATAATATTGATGTCTTAATTGACAGAAAGGTGGATTGGAGGTCTTGCATGATAGGTCGCGAAAATGAAATACGTGAACTCAGGCGCAGATTTGTATCTGAGGAATCAGAATTTGTGGCGATATACGGGCGTCGGCGCATAGGCAAGACATTTCTTGTAAACGAGGTCTTCAACGGCAACTTCGCGTTTCACCATTCGGGAATGGAGAAGGCGGACAAGCGGACCCAGCTTGAGAGTTTCCGGGAGGCGCTGCGGCGGCAAGGGCTTCCGAAGTGCAAGACGCTGCGGACTTGGATTCAGGCGTTCTCTGCGCTGGTCGATCTGCTTGAATCCAAGGAAGGGGCAAAGAAGGTTGTCTTTCTCGACGAACTGCCGTGGTTTGATACGCCGCGATCTGGATTTCTCCCCGCGTTCGAGCAGTTCTGGAATTCGTGGGCGTGTCTTCGGAAAGACATCCTCCTTGTGATTTGCGGTTCGGCGACATCGTGGATCGTCAAGAAGGTGTTGCGCAGCCGCGGCGGACTTCACAACCGGGTGACGCGGCAGATGCCAATCCGTCCGTTCACGCTCGCCGAATGTGCGCAATACGCGGACTACAAGCGACTGGGCTTCGACAGGCGGCAGATACTGGAATGTTACATGGCGTTCGGCGGAGTCGCCTACTACTGGAGTCTTCTCGAGGAAGGCAAGAGCGCCGCGCAGAACTTCGACGCTCTTTTCTTTGGGGAAAACGCGGAACTCCGCATGGAGTTCGAGAACGTGTTCCGTTCCTTGTTCAAGAATCCTACGCGGCATTTCGCTATAATCAACCTCTTCGGCGAGAGCAACAGGGGCATGACGCGCGAAGAGGTGGTGGATGGACTTGGTGAAGTGTCGAGCGGCGACGTGTCTTCGTGCCTCGAGGAGCTCACAGACTGCGGGTTTCTTCGTCGCTACAACGCTTTCGGCGCAGCGAAAAAAGGTGCACTTTACCAGTTGACCGACAATTATACGCTCTTCCATTTCAAGTTTCTGAAAAACCGGGTCGGAAGCGATGGGCGGTTTTGGTCCTTCTCGCTCAATCAACCCAAGGTGAAGAATACCTGGCGTGGACTGGCGTTCGAGCGCGTGTGCCTTCAGCATATCGACCAATTGAAGTCGGCCCTTGGCATAGCCGGAATTCTCTCCGACGTGTACTCGTGGCACGGTTCGGCGAAAAAGGGTAGCGGTCCTGCGGCCCAGATAGACATGGTGATAGACCGCAGCGACAGGATGATCAACGTCTGCGAAATGAAATATGCGCCCGACGACTATTCCTTTACCATGGACGAGAAGGAAAAGCTGCTTCGCCGCATCGAATTGTTCAGGACTGCAACTGGGACTCGCAAGGGGATTTTGCCGACGCTTGTCACGACATGCGGGCTCAAACGCAACGCGAACGCTGCGATGATTACCAATGTCGTCACCCTCGACGACCTCTTTCATAGTTGACATCGCGGAAGTCGACGGATTTTCGGAAACTGCCCAGATGTATGTGGCCGGAGCGAATTACGAGGGCCGTGTCTATGAGGTCGTGTTCAAATGACGGCAGATTCCATTGAAAACAAAGAAAGGATAAGCCAAACTATGACGAACGTAGCTCTACGGGGAAAGCCGGATGCGAGATTGGTTGCCTTCTTGGTGTTGTTCGCCTCCGGTGCAATAGGTGTCGCAGTACGGGGCGAGTCTGCCCGAACGGCTCATGACCTGTCATGTGTCGCCATCGTCCGCGAGGCGGGAACGGCGGTCGAGGCCGCCAGGGATCTCGAGTACCACCTGTCGCTCATTGCCGGGACGCGCATCGACCCCAAGGCGGAATTCCGTTTCGTCTTCGGCAAGCCGGGAGACGCCCCGGCGGCAAAGCCGTTCGAGGCGCGCTACCGCATCGACGGATCGACCATCTGGTTCTGGGGCGACGATACGGCGAGGCGCCACGGCTCCCATTCGGCCGTCTCGCTCTTTCTGGAAAGGGAGCTCGGTGTCCACTGGCTCTGGGCGGGGGAGGACGGCGTCGATTTCGTACCGCGGACGCGGGTGGAGCTTCCTCGGCGCGCCGAAGGCTCGTACGAGCCGCCGTTTTCGCTGGGGCACATCCGCAACGATCCGTTTCGGCCCGGCTACAAGCGTCCCGCCCATCTGACGACCTTTACGCCCCAGGAGATGGTCGAGGCGATCCCGGAGATCATGCGGGAGGCGTACGAAAAGCGCACGGTCTGGCTTAGGCGGCACCGTCACCAGGACCGCGAGTTTCTCCGGTACGGGCATGCCTTCCGCGACTGGAAGGCGCGCTTCTCGGCGACGCATCCGGAATACCTCAACCTGCATGTCGATCCAAAGACGGGCGCAGAGACACGCGGCTGGACGGCGCTGCCCAACAACGACGACCGGACAAAGCACTGCGTCTCGAACGAGGCGGTCGTCGACCAGGTGATCGCCGACTGGTGCGCCGCCGGTACGAACCGGTACCTCAACATCTGCGAGAACGATTCCGAGAACTGGTGCGAATGCGGCCGGTGCTGCGCGCTGGACGTGCCGATGCCGGGCGAAAGGCGCTTCCACCACGTGACCGACCGCTATGTCAACTTCTGGAACCGCATCGCAAAGAAGGCCTGCGCAATCCGCCCGGACGTCGTCATCGTCACATACGCCTACAGCCAGTACCGCGACCCGCCGCGCCGGGAGCGGGTCGCGTATCCGGACAACATGCTGTTCGGGATGGTGCCGTCGCTGATGGACGACTTCGCCGCGCAGATCGATGGCTGGCGCAGGGCCGGACTTCGGCGGTTCTTCCTGCGGCCGAATTACCAGTGCAGCTACGCCGTCATTCCGCGTGGCCTTGAGAAGGTCTGCTACGACATCTTCCACAAGGCGCTGGCGCAGGGCATGGAGGGCGTCGACTACACCATCTACAAGCCGCAGGGAGTCCTTGACCTCGAGGCGTACGTGACGGCCCGCATGCTGACCGACGCGACGCTTCCCTTCGAGACGATCGTCGGCGAGTTCTACGCCGGCTATGGGGCGGCGAGGGAAGACGTCAGGCGCTATTTCGAGACGGTGCGTGCGGCTGGCGAGGCGGCGCGGCTGCGCCATATCCGCGAAGTGTCGCCGACCATGGACCTTCTGGACGACTCGCTTCTCTCGTACTGGCAGTGCCTTGGACGTAGCGAGCAGGAGCTTGCCGGCGAGAAGGAGATGCTCGTGGAGGCGCGGCGCAAATGGGCCTCAAGGCTGACGCCGCGCCAGCAGGAGCGTCTGGACATGCTGATCCTGCGTGCGGAGCACGCCGTCCTCGCCTATCGGTTCTTGTCTTCCATCTCCGGCGACCGGACGGAAGCCGTCAGCCGCGGCAAGGAACTGACGCGGTTTCGCCTCGCGAACTGGCAGAGGATTCCGATGGACTGGGCGTGCCTGTTCAGCTACCATTTTGGCGAACGCCGCTTCTGGCGGCAGATTCTGCCGTTCAACCCGCGCGTGTATGCCGAACAACTTAAGAAGTCCCAAATCCAAAACGGTGATATCGAATGAAAGAGGTGAATGTGAGGCGCAGGCGAGACGGCCATCTAGGGCTTCGGGTCTTCGCAGAACGCGTCCGGCTGGGGGACGGCAATGGCAATGGCGATTTTGCCATTTGCATAGTGTGGGAGAATTTGATAAACTTTTTCACACATGAGGTTAAACAGAAATAAAGAATAAGGAGAAACAGAAATGGGAATTCTAAAGGACATCGACTTCAAGGGGCGCGTCGAGGCGGCGCGCGAGGTGGCCCGCCGCAACAAGCTTGACGCCATCATGGTGTTTTCCACCGAATGCGAACCGGCGCAGGTCAGATATTTCGCCGACTACTGGCCAAGTTTCGAGACTGCCGCCGTGCTTATCCCCGCAAAGGGCGAGCCTGCGCTTTTGATCGGTCCGGAGTCGCTCACCTACGCCTATGCGAGGACGAAGATACCGAACATCATCCAGCTGATGGACTTCCGCGAGTCGTCCCAGCCCGACTACCCGGGTTCTACGCTCCCGAAGTGGAAGGACGTTGTCGCCCGCTATCGGCTCAAGAAGATCGGGCTTTCAGGCTACTTCCTCTTCCCGTACACGATGATGGTTCCGCTCGCGAAGGCGATGGGCGGGATAAAGAACGTCGTCCCTGCCGACGACATCGTGCGTCCACTCTACATGAAGAAGAGCGCGGCGGAGATCCGCTGCATCAAGGCGGCGGCCAAGGCGAGCGAGGCCGGCTTCAAGGCGATACTCGCCGCGATCAGGCCGGGCATGACGGAATCGGAACTCTGCGGCATCGCGACAAAGGCGATGACTGCCGCTGGCGCGGAATCGACGGGCTACCCGATCTGGTGCTGCTCCGGGCCGAACTCGAACCAGGCGATTTCCCGTCCGACGCTCCGCAAGGTGAAGCGCGGTGAGATCATCCACTTCTCGATCGGCGCGAAGGTCGAGGGGTATTCGGCGTCAATCGGGCGTCCCGTCGTGCTCGGCAAGTGCCCAGAGGCGACGCGCAGGTTCCTGCAGGTCGGGCTCGACGCCGCGAACATGACGTTCGACGAGATGCGCGCCGGGCGCAAGTCGGGCGACGTCGCGAAGAAGATACACCAGTATATCATCGACAAGGGCTATGGCGACGCGATTCTCTACGGGCCGTGCCACGGGTGCGGACAGATGGAGTGCGAATACCCGTTCCTCGAGACCAGTTCGACTTATACGCTTGAAGCCGGCATGACGTTTATGCAGGACATGTTCCTCCACCGTGGCCCGCAGGGCTTCCGCTGGGAAGACGGTCTCCTCGTCAAGGCGAAAGGCCCGGCCGAGATGCTGTCGGGCTATGGGCGCAAGATCAACATCTTGGATAGGTAGTCGATAGTCGTTAGTTGTTAGTCGTTAGTTGTTAGTGTAGGAGTAAATGACATGAAGAAGATAATAGACATACATGGACACTTGGGCAACATCAACTTCGTTCCGTTCTGGGCGGCGGACGGCGACAAGCTCGCGGCGTACTGCCGTGAAAGCGGCGTCACCAAACTCTGCCTCTCGGCTTCGCGGGCGATCATGTACGACGTGCGTGAAGGCAATGCCGAGTTGGACGCCTGCCTCAAGAAACACGACGAGTTCTACGGCTATGTCGTAGTCTCGCCCACGTTCCCGGATTCGCTTGACGATCTCAAGTACCTGAAGACGAACAAGAAGTTCCGCGGCATAAAGATACACCCCGACTACCACGGGTACGACCTCTCCGTTCCATCGAACTTCAAATTCGTGGACAAGGTCCTCAAGAAGACGCCGATGGCGCTCTTCCATTGCTCGTGCATGCCGGGTAGCGGCA
>JAEEGL012538243.1_pt1 | contig 19677 bp, 13 predicted proteins | sample 9134231 | NCBI WGS metagenome assembly JAEEGL01 (sample SAMN16246548, study PRJNA631951) | gut metagenome | biome: gut microbiome; feature: rumen; material: fiber-attached | host: Bos | place: Iran: Karaj | collected 2018-10 | reverse complement strand
CTCAACGACTAATCATCGGAGGCTGGCACCCCAGAGGCGCCGGCACTCCTTCCTTCCGGGGACAGATACCTCCTTCCGCCACAACAACCCTCCAGGGACGGCACACGAGGAGGTATGTGTCCCCGAAGAGTGTGTGGGGGGCTCTTTTTCTTTTTATTATATTTTTTCATTTACCCAAAACCAGCCATCCGAATCGCATCATATTCCCCCACACTATCCACGCAGTTTCCAAACGATGTAACAACCCCGCTGATTGTATCCACCGCAGCCCAAAACCGAAATTTCCTCCTTTCATCATCCTATGATAGATACGCGCACCCCATCGATAATCACTATCTTGTAATATTATAGGTACCGCTACTGCCAACCCTAATGACTTATTACAACAAGCCAAAACCCCACGGAATGCTTTAAGGTATCCTAAAGCCTCAACAGTCCTGATAATTTTCTGCCAGTCGACACCTTCCTCGTCACCGCGTTTTAATAATATAGCCACGTCACACAACTGTCGTAATCCCACACCGCTAGTTATAAGATGGTAAATAAGATGCATGAAGACATATATTATATGATATATCAATGGTAAGGTGCTGACACAACAGCTGTTGATTTTCACACTTTTCTCTTGTTGACAGCACTTATCTATTAGTAAATCCCACTCTCTACGATGCCAACGAAAGGCGGGTATAAGGAGCCGCCAGTGCAGTTCAAACATCACACTCTCTCTTACAAATACTTTATGTTTTCCTCTTTCGTTCCCTTTACACATTGTCATCCCTTGTTTTTCTGCCAACGCCACAGCCGCAACGTATGATTCCTTAGGAAAGAAGATGTCGATATCGCCAGGAGTACGCATCTGCGGAGAGGGATAATAAGCTCCCACCGCTTGTCCTTTTACGACATGATAGCGAATCCCATGCTGTAATAAACCCTCTGTAAATGCCGTCAATAACCTATTCATCTTGTAATTCTGCCGCTCAGTAGCCTTGACTATACTCAACAAATGAACAACCAGCTGTCTGTCCAACTTCACTTGTTGTCTGATCAATACCTCTCCGATCATTGCCTCCAATCGTTGTTTCCTTGCTATCATCATCACCTCTTTGTATTGCTCATCACAAACAGCAGTGATGTTGACGGGCGTTCCCCACAGAGCAGACCGTAATAATGTTGTAAACAACTGTTCATCTCCTTTTTTCCTCATCTGTCCTTTGTCTTAATGAAAGATATGTTTCCTTATTCCCTACATCCACACGTTTCATTGTCATCTTCCACGCGTGTATGTTTGTATGGGCTGACATATAACAAGCCAAAGCCCCTGGAGCATCTGTATCATGATACTCCTCAACATAACGGCTGATCAACCACAAGTCCTTTTTTGCATAAATATAAAAAGGAGGTATTGCCCAGTGGCTAAGTGGTATCTGCGGTTTCTCTACCATCCTAATAACCCGTTCATTGCTATCTTTTACGATTACTCCAGTCTTCTGCAACTTTGACAGGTCATCCTCTCTGTAGTACATGATGACCGAAGAATCTCTTTCTGCAAAATAATCGACAAACCCTTGAAGAGATCCACTCAAGATATTGTCTGCTGCCATCACGAGGATATCATCGTCTATCTGACAGCTGCGGATGGCCAACAGCAGGTCGCCTACAGCACCTAACCGATTCTCATTACACCAGCTGCCATCGTCAATCAGCTTTACAGGATGAACGAACTGTTGCTGTTCGTACCATTCCGTAAAATAATCGATGTATCGATGGTTTGTTACGATTACATGTTTTTTGATGCTACCTATAGTGTCAATGTCATCCATCAGTCTGCCGATGATGGTCTCATGCCCCCACGGCAGCAATGGTTTCGGGAAATATGCTGTTAGTGGAAACATCCTTGTGGCATATCCTGCCGCTAGTATTATCGATACCATATTCTTGAAGATATAAAGTTTGTTGATCTGGCATCATGCCCTCAGCTACATCACAGAAGAAGATACGGAAGGTATCGGCATGTTCTGGAAAACGTTTGAGATAATGTGCTGTAACCATATTACGTATCTCCTTCTCATAAAGAGGATCTACCAATGCAATGTAAGCACCTTTAAAACCAGCACCTGCAAAGCGTCCGCCGTAAATGCCGTCACACTGTCTACTGATGGCCCAAAGGGCTGTTAGTTCTGTCGAGCCACACTCATACAGATGTATCGAACTGTTACAGCTCTCATCCATCAGTTTCCCGAAAGTTGTGATATCCCCTTGCTCCCAACAATTGGTAGCATCTACCACACGTTGACACTCTCCATAGAAATGCTGTGCCCGTCGTGACAAAGATGGAGGCAGACGATTATACCACTTCATGAACAATTCTTCGGGAATATCCCTGAGAAAAGTGTTTTCCGTTGATGTTTTCAGTCTCTGTTCTAAAGTCTGGATCATCCATGCTACAGAATGACATTCATCCACACGTTGATTGTAGTTCGTGTTTACCAGCCTGCGAGTAACCCCTGAAAAGAATATACCGATCTTAAAAGGCAGTTGGTTGCTGATAGCCGTGATCATAGAACTCATATTCCTTTTGGCGCCAAAAGAGAGAGTTTGATAAGTTGTCGTTGCCGTATCCATAAACAATAGCTTGTTTTTCTGACACAGCATTACACAACTCTGATCCAGCACTCCGTTGTTCAGCCCGATATATTGACGTTCAGCCAAACTAGCATAATGAATAACCTGCCTTTTGTCCAACGACACCCCATTAGCCAACGAGAGACAAACCACGAAACCGCAGAGTAGGGCAGCACTTGACGAAAGACCGCCAATAGGCAGTTCTCCTCTCACTACAGCCCGTACACCTTTCTCTAAGTGAAAATCTTGTTTCAAGGCACTTACTGCCGCCTTTAGATAATCTCCCCAATGATGACATTTTGTGTTGATGGGATAATGGAGATTAAATGTTACACGTCCTTCAAAATTAAGTGATACTACGTCGATCTCGCCTGATGAAGTTGGCGAGAAGACAAAACGAATCCCTTTATCAATAGCAAAGCCGGTCACTAATCCATGTTGATGATCTACATGGGCACCCAGTGGACAAACACGGTAGGGAGCAAACAACTCACTCTCCGGATCATTTTTCCCAAACACTTGTTGGTACGTACGGTGTAATTTTTCCATAGTCTTCATTATAATGATTATATTTTTAATACATAGTTCCTTAATTCACTGTTATATATTTTTTTAATAACACATAGTGGAAGCAGACGAAAGCAGTAGCGAGCCAAAGGATACAGATAAGCAAACGAAAAGATTCCTTTGAGGTGGTAGATACCTCTCAGATAAATGAGACATTCATTACGTGCTTTTTCTTTCGAACGTCTTCTGTAAAAGGTCTCTTCCCTACGATAATTCAGCACTACCTCATCAAGATTACCAAGACGGAATCCCCTTGAAACCACAGCAAACCATAAGGCAATATCCTGACTGGTAGTAAAACGTTCATCATACGATAAACCACCACGAAATATCCGCATTCTCATCATCACCGCGGGGTGAGATACCGGACTAGCACGCAAAAGGTAACGTACCGCTTTCTCATGTGTTAGTGGATAATGACGAATGGTGAGACATTCACATCTGTTATCGAACTCTCGTATGGCACCCCCTACCACATCTATTTCGGGATGTAATTGCAGATACCTCACTTGTCGTTCAAAACGAAAGGGAGAAGAGATATCATCACTATCCATGCGAGCAACAAGTGGTGTATATACCTGTCGAAGACCGATATTCAGACATTTTGTTAACCCTTGATGCTTTTGGGTCCGGCAAAGATTGAGAACATCACCCACTTTTGTTTTCCATTGTGATATAACACTCTGTAACGACTCACCGAGAGGACCATCCTCTATTAGAATAATCTGTTCGGGACGATACGTCTGTTCATACCACACACTGTTTAATGCACGGTCAAGATAATCGCTTCTGTCTTGTTGACATACTGCCATAAGAACAGACAGTTTTAGCTGTTCCTCATGCTTTCCTGTATGATTGTTTCCCATTGTTTAGTAATCGTTAATAGATTGAATAAAGATGCTTTTTTCCTGTTGTTCATGCTAAATCGCTGTTGAAGAGACTTATCGTTTAAAAGCCTGTCAAGTGCTTTCGTATATGATGAGGTATCATTCGCATTGACCACCAATCCATTCTCTTCATTAATAATTAATTCGTCAACACCAGAGACATTGGTAGTTACAATTGGTAGCCCTATGCACAATGCTTCAATCAAAGCATTACTCATCCCTTCGTGAGTGCTAGACATACAAAAGATACGAGCTTCATTCAGGTGTTTTACAATTTCCTTTGTCTTGCCTGGAAGTTTGATTCTTTCATCCATCCTTAGCTGTTTAACTTGCTGTTGCAGTCTTTCGCGTAAAGGGCCTTCTCCATATATCACCAATTTGTAGGATGGATGCCTGTTGGCAATAGCAGCGAAACTCTCTATCATCATCCGATGGTTCTTTTGAGAAACCAATCGGCCTACACTGATAATGACATCTTTCTTTTCAACAGATGGCTGTGATAACATGATAGGGTTTATAGGATTGGCAATTATAGTGGTTTTCGTTTGTATAAATTGAGGATAAAAGTTTTTAATGCTTTCAGTCTGTACTACATGATGATTACTGAACGGAAGGAAAATACGCATAATCCAACGCGACAGACAATCAAAAGAACGTGGATCATTCCGTTCAGAGGTAATGATGGGAATGCCACATCCCAACAGACTGAAAATAGAGAAGCCATATACTTTTACAATAAATGATATAACTATGTCAATACCCCTCTTTTGTGCAAAGGAACGTATCCAGAGCATCTTTCCAAACAGATTATGTGTATGTTTTTCTTTATCAAGAAAGACTAAATTTACTCGGTTATCAATAGGGTAGAAGGATTCTTTCCCGTTAACACATACTACATTTATTTTATAATAGCTGTGTGTTACCAGTTGGTTTACCAGAGAAGAGAGAACCCTCTCACTGCCCCCTGAATTAAGTCCGTTTGCTATAAATAGTATATTCATATTATTTATTGATATTAATGGTTATCCAGATTACTGCATAGAGATATAAAGCCATATAGGGGATAAATCGGTCTTGCTTCTTAAACATCCTTATGAAGAAAGGTAGGAAGAAACACTCATAGGTGGCTGTGATTGTTGAGCCACGTGCTGACAATACGTGAAAAGAAGATAAAATGATAAGCCAGACAGTGGAATATAAATAGCCATTACGGAAGGTTATGTAATGAGGTGATAACTCTCCTAGTCTCTTCTCATTAAAGGTAAGAAGCAGGAGAATGGCCGATTGATAGATTATCATAGGATTATGAAGGCCTTGTCCGGTGCTTTTCATTGTTTGTCTGTTATCAGTGTATGACAAAGCAAGTTTAGTATCCATCGACCATGCTGTTACTTTTTTATTTATTTGTACGGAATAAATAGATGTAAAAACGAGTGTTGTAACAAGAATTTCAACTACATGTTTCTTCTTCAGTGGGATACTATTAAGAAAATAGGTGGGCAGGGCTATGAATGCACTGATATGGAAGAACGAGGCGACGGTGACAGCCATAAAGTATCGCCATAGTTGTCTATTGGTGATATAACGCAAAGCCCACACGACGATCAGAATGGCAATGCCTGCCCTTATCTGTACGAAATGTCTGCCGAATCCAAATCGGGCAAGATAAAGACAAAGCACGATGAGTGGAAAAACAGCATAGCGACGGATGTCTTTATAAAGAATGAACATACTCAAGGCGCCTACCACCAACAAGTAAATACGCTCATGGGTAGTAAACGTCTTCACGATGACGCCAATCAAATAAAAACCAAACTCTGTATAACCGACAATGCTGTCGTGGAATGTAAAGTGGAAGAGATCCTTAGTATGGTACTTGAAACCAATGATATATCCTTGTGTGTCGGACCAAAGAGAGGGGTCACGAAAAGTAATGAGGAACATGTAAACGATGAGTGAACACACTAGCATTTCGTTCTGTTTCCTTTGTCCTGATCTTGTAATGGCCATACACAGGATATAATAAACCGTAAAAAGAAGATATACTAAGATCATCATTGGTGTATTTGTTGGGTTAGTGATTCTAATAAGTGTTCCCAGCGCTTGGCGACCTGTTCAGAAGAATAATGAAAAGACCTTAGGACAGCACCTTGTTGCAACTGTGTACGGAGGACGCTATCAGCGAGAAGCTGGGACAATGCTCGTGCGATAGATAAAGCATCCGTCTCGCAGATGATACCCTGTGAAGATGTGGTGATAATCTCCTGTGTGCGATTGTCGTTATCGGTGGCTACGGGTGCACATCCCTGACACATCGCCTCTAGCAAGACCATCGGTTGTCCTTCACTACGACTGCTCAGTGCAAAGATGGCTGCTCTCTGATACCATGGGAGGATGTCTTGCTGATAACCGGTAAGTAATGTCTGTTGTGATACATTTCTTTCATGGAGCATCTTTTGGATGATGTTTTCGTCTTCATCACTTCCGCCGCCGACAATGACTAACTGCCAGTCGGGATATTGATTGGCGATCATCGACCAAGCCTGTATCAGCAGATCCCATCCTTTGATATATACAGCTGAGAGCCGCCCTGCCGCCAGGATTATTTTTTCTTTAGGGGGAATGAGGGAGACAGGTGAGAATGTCAGTGGATTGTACATGACCATGATATTCTTCCGACGGTGGTAAAACTGTTTATCTCTTTCAGAGAGAACGGTAACACAAGGAAAGAGCATGGGCATCCATTGGTCTGCAAAACGAGTAATCCACGAATACCGAACTTTTCTATGACCTACTGCATGGTGGATGGTTAGTACTACGGGGACGGGTAAAAAGGCCGCTGCGGTCCGGCCTATAAGGGAACAAAGATGCATCATACCGATAATAGCATCCGGGTGTTCTTCTTTTATTTTTCTACGGATGATTATGATAGCATGAAGCCATTTCGTGAGTTTATGAGATCTGTTTCTACGGAATGGGTAGACATGGACATGGTCATCGGGCTGATAGGTAACGGGATAATGTAGATCAGTGAATAACGTTACAGCATGTCCTCGTTTTGTCAGTCCGTTGGCAAGGTTGACGGCTACGCGTTCAGCTCCTCCTCCAGTCAGAGAATGTGTGATGATAAAGATGTTCATGGTGTTAGGGTTCTATCAGGTGGATGAGTTCATCGACAAAGCGTGTGCAGGTGTTGTCTTTCACATGATGATGGGCACGTTTGCACAGAAGGGGATAGTTGGGAGTATCGCAGAGATAACGTATATGATCAGAGATTTGCCGGGCATCAGGGGTGGTGTAACAGCCGAAGTCTATCGTCTGACCGAAAGCGTCGGTGAAAGCATCAAAGGGACTGACGATGACCGGGGTGTAGAAATACATGGCTTCCACGAGGGAGGAGTAGGCTGCCCAGCAGGGTGACGGGTTGATGATCATACGTGCGTCCATAAGAAGTCGATAGTACTCGGCATGTTCCTCCCGATGGTCCTTATCCAAATAACCATGACAGACTACCGGCAAAGCAGGGGGGATAGTCAATGACTGGTCCTCCATTCCGATGATATGCAACTGTAAGGCTCGCCAGGGTTCTTCGCTCAGTAGCAATGCCAAGGCATCGACAACCTGTTGTGCGGCATGACGGTAACGGTCGGGCTTTCCTACAAAAAGGAGGATGCCCGACTTTCGTTTTTTGTGGATGAGCGCATTGACATCGGGGGGTGTGCCGTAGCAGTTGTTGACAAAGAGATTACCGATGAAACGGACAGCGGCGGTGGGATAGGCTCTCTGCATCTCTACGGCCCTGAGCTGGAACACGGAGAGGACATGGCGGGCATGGGTGATGGCTTCCTCTTCCTGACGGATGACACGACGGTAGAGGAACGAGGGGCGGCGACCCTTCCGCTGCAGATCGAAAGGAATGGGCCAGTCGCCTAACAATAGTGAGGGTATCGTGTTATACCGGTTGTAGAAGAGGTAGCTGAAAAACAGACAGCAACAGGCATCAGGGAAGCTCCATATGGCATGTCTAATCTTCCGTTCGGCGCACCACCGATGCAGTCGTGTGTGCACATAATAGGGTGGGTGGATGCCGAATGGCAGCAGGAGCAGTCGCAACACTTTTCTTATGACATGGTCGTAGCCTTGCTGGAGAGGGTGGCAGAGCAGGTTGACGGTATGTACGCGGAGATCCCTCTGCTCCAGTTGTCTGACGATGCAACAGGGAACATTTGACCAGGTGGCGGCCTTACGCGGATCACCGTTGGCGAAGATGATTATCGTTTTTACGGGGTGTGACATAGCAATCGGGGTTTGGGTCCTACAACGGTAGTATTGTCAGGAATATCGTGAGTCACCACGGTTCCTGCTCCTATCTTTACATTGTTTCCTATCTTTACGTTGCCGATGATGATAGCTCCATAGCCTATCGTCACGTTATCACCGATGATGGGTGCCTGTTTCAGGTTGTTGCCCACCCCGATAAGTACGTTATGATAAAGCGTACAGTTGCGCCCAATACGTGACAGACCGTTAACAGAAGTGCCCATCGCGTGCATAAACACGAATCCCTCACCGATATCCTGTGTCTCGATGACCGTGCAGGGTACTTCATGTAAAAGGATTTTCAGTATGATCCTGACGTTACCCATGCGTAGATAGAACTGGTTGCGAAACGATGGTTGGAAGATTAGAAGAGACATCAGTGCATATAGGTCCGTGGTTTCTTTAAGATGCGGACGGAAGTGTTTCCAGCGTTCGATATCCGTGATAATGACCGTTCTGTGGGAAGAACAGTAGAAACAGATGATGTGAGGAACGATCAGCAGACTGTAGATGATCCATTTGATGGTTGTTTTCATTTCTTGATGGGTTGTATTTTCTGAATAAGGGTTTTTAGTATTCTGATAAGCAGGGCACGCTCCTGACCATCGAAGGTGCAACGGAGCATCGAAAGGAAGAAGAGCAGACCGGCGGTAAGGGTGACGGTGATCAGGCGCAGCCATCCTTCAGCGAGTAGTGTGCGGAGACAGATGCCTGCGGCCATGGCGACAACGGTGCATGACAGGGCCGGGAGCAGGGTGGTGAGGAGATACCGGGGGATGTCCAGGCGGTAATGGCGGTGCATCAGCAAAAGGACATAGCAGGGGCTGACGACATCCACCAGGAGGAAAGTGAGGAGGTAGAGCAGGGTGGGGGTGTGACAGTTGTGAAACAGGAAGATCATGAGGAGGAGGGGTATCAGATGACTGGATCCCCGAAAGAGGCTGACGGCCCTGACATGACCATAGGCAAACAAGGAGGTGTAGAACGGTAGTATGAGCAGTTCCATCCATGAGATGAGAATATCCCAACGAAGGAAGGTGGTGGTCCATTGGGGGATGTCTTTCAGCCATACGGTGAGAACGAAGGGTGTCTCGATGACGAAGGGCAGGGCGACGAGGGTGAAGAGGAGGTAATACACCTTACAGGCGGTGATGGAGAAGCGGAGCATGCCGGGGAGGTTTCCCTCACCGGCTTTCTTTGTGATGACGGGTCTGACGGCTCTCGACAGGTTGTGGGTGATGGCGAGGAGATATCCTCTCATCTGTCCGCTTACGCTATGGGCTGCGTTGATGGTGGTGCCGAAGAAATGATTTAACAAGGGTCCGCTGCCATAACTGCCGACGACGATGCCCGTCACCCCGAAGAAGTTCCACGAGGCATAGGTGAGCTGTCGGCTGATCTGTTGCCGGTCGAAATATCTCCTCACCGACCCTGTACATTCTTCATAGTGGTATCGGCAGAAAAAGACTTTCACAAGCAGCAGAAGCAGTGACAGGATGGTCAGTGAGAGACCGTAGCACAGTAGCCGGTCGGTGGTGACAAATGCCAGAGAGAGGACGATGCCCAGGCGTGCCACCGACTCTATGATGCCCGTCACGGCATAGTAGACGAGGTGCTCGTGGGCGTTGATACAGGCATCGTAAGGACAGGTGACGATGGTGCTGACGGAGGTGACGACCATCAGGTGATAAATGATCTGTGCGGTGGCGATGCGCTGACTGTCGATAGTGAGGATAAAACGGAAGACGGGGTGGACGGCCATCTCCATGATGATGAACACTACAAGGGCTATCAGGGTGTGGATGATGAGGCTGTTGCTGAAAACTTTCTTCAGCAGGAGGATATCACCGGCGCCCATGTGGAAGTTGATGAACCGCTGGGTGGTGTGCATGACGGTGGCGTTGAGGAAGCCGAGCATGTTCACCATGCCTGCCACGACACCGAAGAGGCCGTAGTCGTTCTCGCCGAGTTGCAGCAGTGTCACGCGTGTGGCATACAGGTTGATGATGAGTGTGATACCCATCTTGAGATACATGTATGTGGTGTTGCGGACAATCCTGGTGGTGGTTGACATAGTATTACGTTGTGATCATTCTTGGCATGATTGCCGCTGCAAAAATAGATTATTTTTTCCCATACTGCAAATTTTTTTTGGCGTATGCTAAGGAAATTTTGTTTTGTGTGATAATGATGTTGTTAGTTTACTTCTCTCTGTACCGCCAGACTTTTTTTCACAACCACCCCAACCCCTCCTTGCCTAAGGAGGGGACTCGACCTCTCCCACGCCCTCTCCTCTCCAGGAGAGGGATGTAACCGCTCCTACTCGTCGCTCTTACACGAAGGTACCACACCCTTATGCGGGCATGGTTTTTTTTATTTCGCTTCGCTCAAACAGGTCCTCGCACTGCCTACGGCGCCGTTTTTCAATCATCGTATCTGTGTACCTTCCTTTGACTTCGTCGAACTCGCTCACGCTCGGCATAGCCTTTGCAAGCAAGTCTCTGCTCTCGCTTAATCGCGACTTTCCCCAAAGGCTTGGGGCGAGGTGTTCGGTTCGTATCGCAACTACCTCTCGCTATCGCAACTCTTTCCGTTATATCCTCTGTGATCTCTGTCTTCTCTGAGTCCTCTGTGTTTTATTCAATTATCCATTTTCTATTTGTTGCGCAGCAACAGGCTAATGTCCTTTTAACTTCCCTTTAACTCCCTGAGCGTAGCAATAACTTCCTTTTAACTTCCCTTCTCCGGGGACAGGGCCGCTTTGCATACCTGTCCCCGATTCATTTGTCCTTTTAACTTCTGCCGCAGAAGGCGGCTAACTTCTCTTTAACTACCTTTTAACTCCCTTTCAAACATCCATTTATTGCGCAGCAAACATCATTTGTCTCTTGGTCTTTTGGTCTCTCGGCCTTCTGTTTGTGTTGTTAGATGCTTTTTTTCAATAAAATACGGTAAAAATTTGGATATTTGGAAAAAAGGCATTACCTTTGCAGCGCTTTTCGACCAAAAGCATGTTGTAAGACATTTAGGAAGTTTGGTAGAGTGGTCGATTACACCGGTCTTGAAAACCGGCGTGCCGAGAGGCACCGGGGGTTCGAATCCCTCAGCTTCCGCAAAGCAAGCAAAGGGAAGTATCGTTATGATGCTTCCCTTTTTGTATCACCTTCCGTAAAGGCAAGGGTATCATCTGACCGGGTTGCAACGTCGTTCGTAGAACGGTGGCAACAGAAGAGGTCAGGTAATCCCTCAGCTTCCGCAAAAGAAGAGCTCAACGATTGTTGGGCTCTTTTTTTATCCCTCAAGTCTTTAAGGGATAATTGTCTAAATGGGTTTTTGTTTAATTCTGTCTGTATCCTTTATGTTCTTCTCTCTGTTTCGGCAGAGAGAAGGAACCAAGAGAGACCATGTTGCACGCTTCGAGTCAGAACAGATTACGATTCTGAAAAACTGTGCTGCGGGACTCGCTGCGCTCAGACAGGTCCTCGCCCCATCTTCGATGCCGTTCTCAGTCGTTGCATTCCTTACCTGCATCTTTCGCTATTGCAACAAAGACAATAACCATTAAACAATAACCAATATCATTGGACAATCAATTTTCACTCGTTCGTCAGTTTAGCATAGCTCATGCAAGCATGGCTCTACACTCGCTTAATCGCGACTTTCCCGCTATTGCAACATTGCCCCTCCCTCGTTCCCTCCCCATAGGCATGGGGCGGGATGTTCGATTCGTAACGTTTCTGTATCTCGCTATTGCAATTTTCACCCCTCTCCCGTCCTTTGATGTTTCACATCGAAGATACTCACGATTGACTTCGTCTTCTTCCTCCTCGCTCGGCATAGCTAAAACAAGTTTTGCTCTGCTCTCACTCGTTCGTCAGTTCGGAAAAGCTCAAATAAATTTGTCCGAGGACAATTTTGTCGTGACTCATCAAAGAAATAAAATTTCTTTGTATTCGCTACTCCAAAATTTGGCTTTTCACTCACTTATTGCATAAATTCTTCGCGCTCGAGAAAATAAAATTATTTATTCTCTTCTCGCTTACTCAGAATTTTCGTATCTCTGGCTTCGCCGAAGATACTCACGTTCGGAAATAAAAAGAAAAACAAGCTTTTCTTTTGTATTTCACTCGCTTATCCGTATCTTTAACTTTGTTGAAGATACTCACGTTCGGAAAAGCTCAAATAAATTTGGCTTTTCACTCACTTAATCGTATCTTTGTACTCCACAAATAATAATGATATGATGATGGGAAACAGAATAACGGAATTGTTCGGGATAGAATATCCGATCATTCAGGGTGGTATGGTGTGGATCTCCGGTTGGAGACTGGCATCAGCAGTGAGTAACGCGGGCGGTCTGGGTTTGCTGGGCGCAGGGTCGATGCATCCGGAAACGCTCATCGAGCATATCCATAAGATGAAGGAGGCTACCGACAAGCCATGGGGTATCAACGTGCCGCTGATGTACCCGGAGATCGACCGGCTGATGCAGATCATCATCGATGAAGGGGTGAAGATCGTATTCACATCGGCAGGCAGTCCGAAGAAATACACTCAGCGTCTGCACGAGGCGGGCATCAAGGTGGTGCACGTGGTGTCGAGCAGTAAGTTCGCGAAGAAATGTGAGGAGGCGGGCGTGGATGCCGTCGTGGCAGAGGGTTTCGAAGCCGGCGGACATAACGGTCGTGAGGAGACGACGACGATGACGCTCATCCCACAGGTGCGGCGAGCCACCACACTGCCGTTGATCGCTGCCGGCGGTATCGGCTCGGGACAGGCTATCGTGGCTGCCCAGGCATTGGGTGCCGAGGGTGTGCAGATCGGTACGCTCTTCGCCCTGACGAAGGAGAGTTCTGCCTCGGAGGCTTTCAAACAGCGTTGTCTGGCGATTGCCGAGGGTGATACGATGCTCTGTCTGAAGAAGATCTCTCCCACACGCATGGTGAAGAACGCGCTGTTCGACCGTATCGCCGAGGCAGAGGACCGTGGTGCCACCGCTGAGGAGCTGCGTGAGATCCTCGGGAAGGCGGCTGCGAAGCGTGGTATCTTCGAAGGGGATATCGACGAGGGACAGATAGAGATCGGACAGATCACGTCGGCCATCCGTGAGATCAAGTCGGTGCAAGAGGTGTTTGAGGATCTTGTGCGGGAGTATAGAGAGACTGTGGAGTGTATAAAGGGGGAATGATTCCCCCTCTCAGCTTCCCCTTTTTCTCCATGTACTCTTTCATTACTTCTCTGTGTACCCTTATGTTCTTTTTCTCTCTGCCGAGAGAGATTTAGAGCCCCTTGATAAGGGGTGGCCTTACGTTCTTTTTCTCTCTGCCGAGAGAGAAAAAGCAACCAAAAAGAGAGCTCGTTGCACGCTTCGAGTCAGAACAGATTACGATTCTGAAAAACTGTGCTGCGGGACTCGCTTCGCTCAGACAGGTCCTCGCACTGACTCCGTCACCGTTTTTCAATCATCGTATCTGTGTACCTGCCTCTTTGACTTACGTCGAACTCGCTCACGATTGACTTCGTCTTCTTCCTCCTCGCTCGGCATAGCTGAAACAAGTTTCACTCTGCGCTCACTCATTCGTCAGTTCGGCATAGCTCATGCAAGCATGACTCTGCTCTCGCTTAATCGTAACTTTCCCCATAGGCATGGGGCGAGGTGTTCGATAGGCATCGCAACCAACGGTCATGGCTCTGCGCTCATTCGTTCGGTTATTGGTTATTGTTTATTGGTTAATGTCTCAAAATTCTTCACTCTTCACTTAAAAAGAGGCAGATGCTCACGCACATGCCTCTTCCGTCGTTCTAACAATAATTGTATAACTGTAGTTTATGGTATTAAGTTATATTCTTAATTGTTATTGGGGTTACGCTGGTTAGGATCCAGGATCGGATTCTTGCTCAGCGGGTCGAACACACCGGTACCACGGGCGGTACTATTCCATCCCATTGTCTGCACCACGTTCGGGTTGTTGTTCTCATCACCCGTGGCCAAGCCCATCAGGTAACAGTTGTTGCTCCATACCGGCATGGCACCGTAGGTGACGTTACCCTCCTCATCGGTGTAGTTCATCGTGGTGATATCCTTACGCTGGAGGTAGTTGCTGTAGAAGTCAGCCAATGCCTTCACATTCGCATTCTTGAAGATCAGTGAACCGTCTTCCTCGTTCGTCTCCGTGGTGAAATCCTCTGTCAGGGTGAGCGCCTTCGGCTTCGTGATCACACCATTGATGAACGGATCGGATGTCACCTCCTCAGTAGCCTGGAATACCGACGGGTCGATATACAGCTCCATACGATGGCAGGAAATCTCGTTCAGCGGCTTGACACCGAGGTAAGCACAGGTGTTACCACTCCATCCGGAAGGTATCCAGCTGGTGCCGCCGATCTCATTCTGGTAGATACCGCCGTCGAAGAGCATCCAGCGATGACAGTCGTCGAAACGCTTACCCTCGTAAGCCAACTCTATCTGACGCTCATAGAGGATAGCCTCAAACATCTTCGCACGGTTGCTGCGGATGGCAGGATCGAGACCACAGTCACCGGTGTAGCCCACACGCTGACGGACACGCACCAGGGCGTTGTAAGCCTCGTCGAGCTTGTTGGCACCGCAGGCAGCCTCCGCAAAGTTGAGCAGCACCTCTGTATAGCGCATCACGATGAGCGGCTGACCGTTGTATCTGAAGCCATGCTCACTGTCGTAGTTGTACAAGGCACGCTCACCCAGGGCAGCATCCTGTGACTTCTTACGTACGTAGATCGTACGGCCGCTGTTACCCATCAGATCGGTGAAATAACCGCTCTGGTTGGTGTCGAGCGCCTTCTCGAGGGTGGAATACCATGCAAAGTTCTGCAGCTCATACTCATTACCGCTCAGATACGGTGACTGCTCCTCATGATCGACGATGGCGCCGCTGAACTTCCACTCGGTGCCGGGGAAGGCAAAGGTACGGTAGAAGCGCGGGTCACGGTTCAGGAAGAACAGCTTCTTGTTGTAGGTGTACTGACCGGCTTCGGTGGGACGCTTACCATCAGCCATCGGGAAGAGATCGACCATCTCAGCGGTCGGGGAGATACCCTGTGAGCCTAAGGCGTTGGTAGGACGGATCTGCTGCTCCCAGCAGTTCATGAGGTCTTTCTCATAACTATCCACGATATTGTTACAGATGACCAGGAAGACAGCCTCGGAGTTGAGCGTCTCACCACCCATCATGTTACACCAGATCTTAGCCCAGTTGCTCGCATTCACACCCGGCTGGTTCTCGTAGGAGAGTCCGAAATGTCCTTCGTTGAGCTTCTCGAGCGCCGTCTTGTTCAGCTCATAAGCCTCCTGCCAGCGGTCTTGCTCATCCTGGCGGTTGAAGATCGGACTGGCATAGTAGTTTGCCACATATCCGGCCAGGGCATAGGCAGCACCCGAAGTGATACGGCCCCAGTCGTTCACCTCTTCCTCCCAGCGTGCGGGCAGCTCGTCACCGGCCGTCTTCAGGTCGTTGACGATGAAGCGGTAGGTATCCTCAGTGGAGTTACGCTTGGCGCGCAGCTGTGCGGTATCACGGAGCAACGTACTCTGTATCTCGGTGATGATAGGCAGTCCGCCATAGCGTTTGAAGAGACGGAAATAACGGGTGGCGCGGAAGAAGCGTGCCTGACCGTCCACCTCCTTCTTCTGGCTCTCGAGGAGCGTCTGGCTCTCCGCCGTACGTACGATCACATCGGTACACTCACGCATCTTCTTCCACGGGCTCTCGTTGGTACCCAGGTAGAAGAACTTGTCGATATTCGAGTTGTCGATCACGTTGGCAGGGTTGTTATAACGGCCCCAGCCGGTGAACTCCTCCGTATTGTTGGAGAGGATATCCGGTCCACCCACAGGCCAAATGTCAGGAGCATTGCTACCCCATCCCTTCTGGTTAGGAAGTGATCCCTGATAGATATAGTTCAGACGCAGCTTCGTGGAGGTCCAGTCGTTGTACACCTCATCAGGACCGAAGCTACCGTACGGGCGCTTCTCAGCAAGGAAATCATCGTTGCAACCCATCGTGCTGGCGATTCCTACAACAAGGAGGAAGGCAGCACCTATCTTATATATATAGTTTTTTACTTTCATAATGCTAAATGTTTTCATTGTTCTCATTGCTCACCTGAATTAGAAGGTTACGTTGACACCCAAAGTGATCTTACGTACTACAGGATAACTGCCGTAAGAACCGGCGAAGTTGTCCCAGTACTTACCGGGGATGGCATTATAGAAGCTGAAGGCGTTCTGGCAGGTAGCGTTGACACGGATATTTGCCAAGCCGATCTTCTGTACCAATGCCTTGGGCACTGTAAAGGCGAGGGTGATGTTACGCAGCATGATCTCAGCGGCAGACATACGCCAGAAGGTAGATGTCTGGGTGTTGATGCTTCCCTTGTTGAAACCGAAGTTCGGCCAGCGGCCGTTCCTGTTGGCTGAGACGATGAGATTGCCGCCGGCATCGTAAACATCGCTGTAGATGAACATATCGTTCCACATGACAGAGACATTCTGACGCTCCAGGTTACCGAAGTTCTCTCCGCGGAGGTTGCCCGGCACGGTGGTGTAGGCACCCCAGTCGGCGGTGATGGTAGCATTCAGTGACAGTGACTTATATACAAAGTTGATATTCAGGTTGCTCTTGTACGGGTTGCTGGCGCGCTTGGAGATACATACAGCATCCTCCGTGCCGTTGATGACACCGTCGGGAGCCGTGTATTCACCGTTCTCATCCTTCGGACCGCGCACATCCTCGTAGATCAGCATACCCGGGTGTACCTGACCCTGGGTCAATCCTAAGTAGTTGGTGATGTTGTACTTCTGGAAATACTCCTCGATCTCCTGATAGCTGCGGAACATTCCCATGCAGGAGAGTCCCCACATACCGCGGTCGGTACGCTCATCTTTCTTATAGGATGTCCAGCCGGCACGACTGGGATCGTCGAAGTAGTACTTACGTACGCGGTTGTCGTCGTAGCCGAAGCCGTAGCGCAGTGACAGGTAAGTGTCTTTGTTGAAACGCTGACGCCAGCCGATGATGGCCTCGAAACCGAACATATCCATCTCTGAGTAGTTCTCAGGGGCAGCATAGATACCTACGGTACCCGGCAGGTTGATACCACCGGGGTATGCGAACATCTCACGACCCATGTCATAGTAGCCGTCAACACCGATGGACAGACGACCGTCGAGCATACGCAGGTCGATACCCACGTTGGTCTTGTACGTCTTGTCCCAGTGCAGGTCGGGGTTCGTACCTGACTTCTCCGGCAACTTAAACGAGCGGGCGGTCTCCACACCGGGGTTCGTACCGAAGATGGCACCACCGTAACGGCTGTAGTCGTACAGCTGCAGCCAGCGCCATGCATCGACATTGTCACGACCCATGAAACCGAAGGATGCACGGATCTTCAGGAAGTCGATCTTCCACTTCTCCTTCGGGAACCAGCTCTCCTCAGAGAGTACCCAACCGGCAGAGAAGCTCGGGAACATTCCCCAGTAGTTCTCCGGAGAGAACTTGGCAGCAGATGCCTGTGAACGGACGAGCGCCTCGAAGAGGTACTTGTCAGCGTAAGCATAGTTGAAACGACCGATGTACGACATGTTTGCACCCTCGCTGCGGTTCCAGTTGGCTTCGATCACAGCATCGTCGGCCAAGGAGTTCGACTGACCGTCGGTGAAGGCCAGCGGGTGGGTACCCTTCGTATAGGTGTTCTCCATCCAACTCTCACCACGCTCGATAGAGAAGGTTCCGCTGACGTCGTGCTTACCGAACTTACGGCCGTACATCAACATGAAGCTGAGCTGATAACTGTCGTTACGGCTCATCTCACGACTGATATAAGAGCTCTGACCACTGTTGAGCACACGCTTGTCGAGGTTCTCGAAATCGGTGAAGTGGAAGCCTTCGAGGCTTACCTCATCATAGTCCACCTCGGGATCATTGTCGATGATCATATTCGGATCGGTGATATACAGGTGATGACCGGAACCACCACGGTTGATCACACGATAAACCGTATTCTCCATACGTACACGGTTGTCTTTCGAGTTGCTGATATTCTTAGAGTATGTCAGCTTCATGTGCAGACCCTTGAGGAACTCGAGGAAACCGAAGTCAAACTCCAGGGTTCCCTGGATAGACATATTGTTGGATGTCTGCTCACGGTTGTTACGCGTCATCAACAGACTCTTGTAGTTGTAGTAGTTGGTGTTCGACGGGTCGTTCTCCATACCGGAGTTGTAGATGGGATAACCGTTGATATTATCCGGCACATACGGCGGGTTCTTCTGCAGGGTAGAGTAGTCCTGCTCACCGGTACCCTCATGGGAGTTACGGGTGGAGTAGTCTCCTGATACGGAGATCGTCGCCTTCACATGCTTGGAGACATTGGCAGTCAAACCGGCACGGTAGTTCCAACGGTCGTAGTCGAGTTTTCCTAAGTTACCGTCCTGGGTGTAGAAGCTCAGACCGGCAAAGTAAGCGGCACGCTCAGTACCTCCGTTGAGGTTGATACTGTGACGCTGGGTGAGTGAAGAACTCCAGTACTGTTTCAGCAGGTCGTAGTTCGTATTCTTCATTGCCTCGAGCTCGTCGGCCTGGAAGTAATCCTTCAGCAGGTCGTCGGTCTTGTTGTTCTGCAGAGAGTTCGCATAGCGGGCAGCATTGTAGATACGACCATAGTCATAACCGCCCAGCATCTTCGCATGCTTGATAGCGTCGGTATAACCGAGCTGCGTCTGGTAAGAGATACGCGGAGTACCCATACGACCGCGCTTGGTCTTCACGAGGATAACACCATAGGCACCGTAGGCACCATAGACGGCAGCGGCAGCATCCTTCAACACGGTGATGCTCTCCACCTCATCCACATCGAGGTTGTTGAACTCCTCTTCACCTTTCTCATAATCCTGATAGATAAAGTCGTCGATGACGAAGAGCGGTGTCGGACTGTTGTTACCACCGATAGCCTTACCACCGGCATCGGAGCCTGTAGGCACCAGGGCCACGGCATCACGGGCCTGACGGATGGTGATGGTAGCATTCTCACCCGGACGACCGGTGGACGGCATGGTGACATGCACAGACGGTGACAATCCGATGAGGGCCTCAGAAAGGCTACTTACCGCCAAGTCCTTGATCTCCTCGGGGTCGATCACCTCGATAGAGCCCGTCACGTTCTTCTGCTTCAGGGCACCGTAACCAACGACCACCACATCATCGAGGCTGTTCTCATCCTCTTTCAAGACGATGCGGGAGGCATT
>JAEEGL012166386.1_pt1 | contig 19677 bp, 25 predicted proteins | sample 9134231 | NCBI WGS metagenome assembly JAEEGL01 (sample SAMN16246548, study PRJNA631951) | gut metagenome | biome: gut microbiome; feature: rumen; material: fiber-attached | host: Bos | place: Iran: Karaj | collected 2018-10 | reverse complement strand
CTTAAAAAATATTTGGAAAAATATGGAGATATTCCGATGATTCCAATGGTAACTACTATTACGCGCGGAAACTGGAAAGTTAAGAATTGCAGTCCAGAAGATTATTTGCTCGGCTATAACAGCCACCTAAAAGACATATTGTCGAACACGCCAGACTCGGAGTTGATGGCTCAGCATTTCAAAGCTATTCTTACCAAACTGCAACCACTATCACGCCCGGACGAAACCATTCGGGAAAAACACATAGAACAGATTCGGTATGGAAAAACAGAATAATACATGTAAAAGATGCGGCGAAATTAAGCCGATAACTGATTTCGTCTTTGAAAAACGATCCGGTAACTACCAAAATATCTGCCTAGAGTGCCATAAGAATTATCACAAACAGTACTACAAAAAGCTAAAAGAAAAGAACGCTGATAGACAAATAAAGATCGAACCGGGCGAAACCAAGACATGTATCAAATGCGGCATTAAAAAGCCAATAATGGAGTTCTCAATAGACAGAGCTAACAATAAAATTATAAACACTTGCAAAGCTTGCAAAGCAAAAGCAACGAAAAAGTATTATAGAGAAAACATAGAACAGAGAACGGCATATGCTCAATCATACAGATTAAAGCATAAAGACGAGATAGATGCCTATCAGGCCAACTACCGAATCAAAAACGCCGAACAGAGACGAGCTTATAGCCGACAATATAGTATCGATCACATCGACGAAGTAAAAGCGAAAAGACGAGCATATCGGCAAACACACAAGGATAAATTCAGAGAACGCGATAAAGAGTACGCATTAACCCATAAAGAACAAATCGCCGCACGCTACAAATTATGGGCCAAAGATCATGCCGAAGAATTAGCCGAATATAACAAGCGATACCGCGAAACTAACGCAGAGGACATACGAGCCAAAAGGCAAGCTTACGACAAAAAGAATCGCAAACGTATAACGGCAAGCTTCATAAAGCGACGTAATACAGATCCGCTTTTCAAGTTAAGCACGCAAGTAAGAGGGCTGATAAGAGCTTCTTTAAAGAAAAAAGGTTACAAAAAAGACAGTCACACGTATGAAATACTAGGATGCGACTATGCAACATTTTTCGAACATTTAAAAATGACCTGGCGAGACAACTATGGTACAGAGTGGCAGGGCGAAGACTATCATATCGACCATATAATACCACTCGCTACGGCCAGCACCAGACAAGAGGTGTTAGATCTATGCTATTATAAAAATCTTCAAATGCTAACACCAAAAGACAATCTCAGTAAAAACAAAAGCCTAGAATGGTGTTTACCGAAAAAATAATACTTCTTTATGGATCAAAAACAATAGTTTGAATAAGGAACTTTAGGTGTTGGCAGACAACCTTCATTCAAACCGCCATTTTTGCTATTTCAAAAACTGACGCAATGAAACAACTTTGGCTGCAAATACCCCTGTAAAATCAATAAAAAATCGCCTTTCGGCGACTCACCCCAGAGGTCAACTTTCTCGTAAGTTTGAATAAACAAAAAATGGTGGAGCACAGGAGATTCGAACTCCTCACCTCTTCCATGCCATGGAAGCGCTCTACCAAATGAGCTAGTGCCCCACATTGGGATGCCATAATTATATCATAATGCTATAATTGAGGCAATGAAGAATAAACTATTAGCGCTTTACCGCGAGCACCGCGAAATCGCCAATTACCTCATTGTTGGCGGTCTCACTACGGTGGTCTCGCTCGCCATCAAATATATCTTGTTATTTACATTTCTGAACGCCGAAGATGCCGTTCAACTCCAGATTGCTGTCATCGCATCGTGGGTCGGATCCGTCATTTTTGCCTACTGGGCCAACCGCAAATACGTCTTCGAAAGCAAAGAGAAGAACAAAGTCTACGAGTTCGGCAAATTTGTAGCCTCACGCGTCGCTACACTACTCATGGATATGTTCATCATGTGGTTCTTCGTCACGGCACTCGAACTCAATTCAAATACCTGGGTCATCGTTTGGACATTAGTCTCTCAAGTCATCGTCATCGTCGCCAACTACGTCTTCAGCAAACTGTTCGTTTTCAGGAAAACCAAATAACCATTGCAACAGGTTAAAAACATAACCAGAGCAATATGGTATAATATAGATATGATTTACTTATCCGCATTCATTCCGTATTGGCGCAAAGCCTGCGATTTTACTTATGCTTGACTTTTTGTACCAAATGTGATATAATGAAAGGATATTAATTAAATGCAAACTATCTTAACTGGCATCCGCGCCAACGAAGAACCGACCATCGGTAATTTTCTTGGTGCCTATTTGCCAATGATTAATCTCGCCCACGAACATGTTGCCGATAGCAAAATCAACATGTTCATTCCGGACCTCCACTCATTTACAACCCCAATCGACCACGATAAGCTTTACGCGCAGGTCATTAAAGGGGTCAAATACTACCTTGCTGCCGGCCTCGATATCGACAACCCCAACATTCACATCTACCGCCAAAGCCACGTTCCGGCCCATGCAGAGTTAGCCTGGATTCTTGATTGCTTTACGCCATTTGGCGAAGCCAGCCGCATGACGCAGTTTAAAGAAAAAGGCGCCGAGCATCCAGATGCCGTCACAGTTGGTCTTTTCAATTATCCAATTCTTATGGCCGCCGACATTCTACTTTACGACGCCAAATACATTCCGCTCGGCGAAGATCAATTCCAGCACCTTGAGCTTGCGCGTAATATCGCCATTCGCATGAATAATAAGTTTGATGAAAGTCTCTTTACTGTACCAGCCTCAGAGGCAGAACAGGTAAAATTCATGCATCTCGAGAAAGGCCTCCGCATTCGCAGTCTCGTCGACCCAAGCAAGAAGATGAGTAAGTCTAGTGAAAACGAGCGCAGCAAAATCAGTCTCAATGACAATCCAAAACATGCCGCCAAGAAAATTATGTCTGCCACCACCGATTCCGAAGGCGTGATTCGCTTCGATATGATTAATCAACCTGGCATCAGCAACTTGTTGCAAATCGAAAGTCTCCTCGCACACCGTGAACTGCAGGATGTTATTTCCGACTGGGCTGGTCAAACCAGCTACGGCGACCTCAAGCATAAAGTTGCCGATAGCGTCGAACATTTCCTCGCCGATTTCCAAGAAAAAGTTGCCAATATTTCTGACGAACAAGTAGAAGTAATTCTGGCCGAAGGCGAAGCGTATGCCAACGAAATTGCCAACAAAAAACTTCATCAGGTTCAGAAATATATAGGACTCCGCAAATAGCATGACGGCTCGCAAGCAGCGCCGCATGAATGCGGTCGCACAAGAGGTGATTAAATATGGTGCCGACGTTTTGGACTCGGACGGTCACAAAAATTGCGCCAAATATATTCAGCATGGCGACACTTCAATTCAAGACCACACCATCAGCGTTGCTTGCATGTGCATTAAGCTAACGCGCGTTTTTCACGTCAAAAATTACGACCATTACGACCTAATTCGTGGCGCGCTCCTACATGATTATTTTTGCTACGATTGGCACGTCAAAGATGAGAGCCGCAAGGGTCTCCATGGCTACACGCATGCCAGCGAAGCCGTTCAGCGCGCTGCTGCCGAATATTCCGTCACGCCCGGCATGGCAATGGCTATGAAAACACACATGTGGCCACTCAATATCGCTATCCCGCGCACCCGCGAAGCTTGGATATTAACTACCGCCGACAAAATCTGCAGCTTCAACGAAGTATTCCGCAAGCCGTTTTATGCTTCCATAATCGATGAAATAAAGGGTGAATAATGAACTATTTTGAACTATTTTTATGGTTTTTAATCTATAGCGTCGCCGGCTGGGTTTATGAGAGCGTATTATATACAGTCACCCAGCGCAAATTTGTCAACCGCGGCTTTTTAAACGGTCCATATTGCCCAATCTACGGCGCCGGAGCGGTGCTATTCATCCTTACGACCAACAATTTAGATAATATCTTCCTACGCTTTTTCGCAGGCGGCGTCATTGCGTGTATTCTTGAATACATCACGTCGTATGTTCTCGAAAAACTCTTCCACGCTCGCTGGTGGGACTACACGCCGCGCCGTTTTAACCTACATGGCCGTATTTGCCTACTTGGCTTTATCGTATTTGGTGCCTTCGCCGTTCTCATGCCATGGATGCAAATTCCAGTCGCCACACTTACAGGCCTCTTGTCTCAAAACGCAAAAATCATCATCTCTATCGTCTGCGGAATCTTCTTTATTTTCGATATCTATGTCACGAACGCTGGCCTCATCCAGTTCAATCACGTCCTTAGCGAATATCAAAAAGCTATCGATCGCCACTATCTCCATGCGCTTGAATTCATTCGTCGCGGTAAGCATAGCTTTGAAATGCGCATCGATGGTACCCGCAAGCACTTCAAAAACGTACTCTCGCGTCAGCAGCGCCGCACGCTCGAAGCATTCCCGCATTTCGTGTCCACTCGCTATAATGACGCCCTAGAACGCCTCCGCAAGATGTACTCTGATTCGCGCAAGAAAAAATAGCAAAATATAACATAATCTGGTAAAATAGCAATATATGGCGAAAAAGTTCAGCAAACCAGAATTATCTAGAATGATTAACGGGGACATTCCTTTTGATGCCACAAATACTACGGAAGAAAAAGAACTTACGCGCCTCGACATTGCCGTCCTAAATGAAAATCCACGCTACAGTCGCGCTACTATTCAAAAATTCATCAAGTCCGGCTATGTTACTGTTAATAATGAAATTATCGATAGGCCAAACTTTCTCGTTGAGGAAGACGCAAAAATCGAATTAACCGCACCAACACAAGAGCAGGGCGAAAAACCGCCGGTTATCTACGAAGACGATAATGTCATCGTCTTTAATAAGCCAGCGGGCATGCTCAGTATAAAAAAAGGCGCTTTTAGCACCGAGCCAGCCATTGAAGATTGGGGAGAAATCGTTCACCGTCTCGACCGCGATACTAGCGGCGTCATTATCGTTGCTAAAAATTTCAAGACAAAAGGTTACCTACAGCGTCAATTCCAAGAGCGCAAAACTCACAAAACATATTATGCCATCGTTGAAGGAACGCCAGCCCAAGCGCACGCCATTATTAACATTCCGCTCGCTCGTAATCTTAAAAAACCAACTACTTTTATGCCGGATAAAAATGGCCGCGAAGCCATCACGGAATATCAAACCATCTCATCTGGCGATAAATTCAGCCTCATTGAATTAAAACCCAAAACTGGCCGCACTCATCAGCTTCGTATCCATATGAGCTTTATTAAATGCCCAATTCTAGGCGATCCAGTTTATAATCCAAAAGGTTCAAAAGCAGATCGCATGTATCTCCATGCTGCCAGCCTCGAAATTACCATCCCAGGCGAACAGGGCGGACAACGCATGACTTTTACGGCAGAATTGCCAGAAGAATTCAAAAATGCAGTTGAATAATCTCGACAATGTGCCGACTATCGTCAAGAAGGCCGGCTTTGCTATTTTCGAGATTCCAGAAGGCGATTTTAGCCAAATTTTGCCAAAAGCAATCCACGCCAAACCAAACGATAAAGGCTATTATTCTGTCGATGAAATTCGCGAAGTTTTTAGCTACGTCCGCGGCAAGCAAAGCGAAGATCAAATTATCGTCTTCGAAGAAGCCGAAACCATTAACACGAACGGCATCAATGCATTCCTAAAAAATCTCGAAGAACCAAACGAACATACCCACTTCGTCTTCCTAGTTCGTTCCGCCGCCAAGCTACTTCCAACAGTCATCTCGCGCGCCCACAACTACTACCTACCGCACATCTCAAAGATTTCCGATGCGCCAAACATCGACCCAGAAATCCTTGCGCTTGCCAAAAAATATATTTCCGCCACGCCACAACAGTTACCAAAAATCGCCGCCGACATCGCCAAAGACAAGACCGACGCTCGCGCCAAAGCCATCGCAGTTATCGACGCATCAATTCAGCTATTATATAAATCATATTTCATCACAGGCAATACCACATTCTTAACGAAGTTGGATAATCTTCTTAAAACCCAAGAAGCCCTCAATTCCAACGGGCATATCAAGCTCCAGCTCGTCGCCAATATGCTTTAAGCACATATGGTATAATATATTTATGCTTGCAGCAGTAATTATTTTAGTACTTACGATTTTTACGGTGTTTTTCATACCTAATTACCGCACCGAGCCAGAAGAAGACGACATCGACACAATCAAGAGAGATCCACAGCTCAAAAAGCTCTGGAGTCTTGCTCAGACTGCCATGCGCGAACGCAAGCCTCTAAAGGCCGAAAAAGCTCTCCTAACGATTTTAAAATTCGACGAAAAGAATGCTGCTGCCTATAATCGCCTCGGTATCCTTTATGCCAAAGAAAAACATTATAAAGAAGCCATTGAATGTTTCGAAATTGCTCAATCGCTAGACAATAATGCTTCTAGCCTACATAATGTCGGCCTCATTTATTACGAAACCGGCAAATACGAAAAGGCCGCCATGGCTTTCAGCCAAGCCATCGAGATGGAAGGCGACCAACCAGCCCGTTATATCGCCTATTCCAAAGCTCTTGAAAAGCTCGGCGAACGCACAAAAGCTATCGACGCACTCGAAACTGCTTACAGCCTCAATCCGACCACCGTCATTTTACGCCACTTACTCGAGCTTTACGAACACGACGAAGACGTCGTAAACATCGAAATTACCAAACGTCGCATCGAAGATCTCCAAGCTACTAAGGCTGCCATGGAAGAGAAGGCCGCTAAGCCACGCCGCACGCTCATTCCGCGCAAAGTTAAAGAGCCAAAAGAACCCAAACAACCAAAGCCGACCCGCGCCGAACGTATTGCCGCCAAAAACGCCAAAAAAGCCGCCGCCAAACCCGTTACCAAGGTTGCGAAAAAGCGCAAAATCATATAAAATATCCCCATTGCATGCCGCAATAGCTCAGTTGGTAGAGCAGCCGCCTTGTAAGCGGCAGGTCATCAGTTCAAGTCTGATTTGCGGCTCCATCCTAGAGAAGAAGCGAGCAAAAAATAGCTCGCTATTTTTGTGCTTATTCCAAGAACGGAGAGTAAATATCAAAGTTATTTACGACCCTATGGTTCCATTGACTTTTTAGCCCCTTTGTGCTATAATAATAAAGATAGCTATTATTTCTTGTCACGACCACATAAAAAGGGGGATAACCATGACAGAAAAACGCTTGAACCTCAACATTAGGGGCGTCAACGTCCCTATGACAATCCGTTTTCGCATCAGAAATTGGCGCTACACTTTGGAAATGGAACAACTCAAGATCAAAGACCCAACCTGGCTCGTACAGTACGACAAGGAAGAGCAAGTCGCCACCGTGGACGCTGAAGCGCCCAGCTGGTACATTGATCTCGCCGTTCTCCACGACACAATCTGCTGCGGAGGTCTCTATATCGACGGCATCAATCGCCTAACCGACTTTCACATCGCCAATGACAATCACCGCTACGCAAACGCCGAACGTTTCATTATCGCAATCGCGGGGAAGCACCGCAGAGAGTATATCGATGCGCGTATTAGGGCGTACTCACTCATGCTGGAAAAGAAGCTCAACCCCGCAAGAGAAAGCGAAATGCGCGAAGCGCTCAGCCTGCTCAAAAATTGGTAAGATACGATAACGGACCGCCCTAGCCCCGAAAGGCTAGGGCTTTTTCTTGCACTAAACCGAGAAAAATGCTAATATATTCATAGTCGCTGGGATAGCGAAGTGGTCAAACGCATCAGACTGTAAATCTGCCGGCTCCGGCCTTCGTAGGTTCGACTCCTACTCCCAGCACCATAGAAAACCTCGAATAATCGTTCGAGGCTTTCTTATGTGCTCAATATAATTGACTCTATATTAATTCTATGTTATAATATATATACTTTTCGAATAATTCGAACGCAACTTCCCAATCTATACAAAAAGGAGTGATTTTGGATGCCACTATCCAAAACCAAAGCGAAGCCCAAAAAGCGCAAGCTCAAGCTTTCGCCGACAGAAAAAATCAAAGCAGAGGTCGACCAGGCCGTTTGCGATTCCTATGCCTATACGCCATCGGATTCGTTGGCTATAGAAATCGCCAAACAAAATTCGTCTCTGCGCGAACACCTGCGCGACCCGCGTGAGTTCTTAGAAATATGCACCGAAATCAAGCATAGCCCCAGCATCGATAATTTCGAGCAATACGGCACAATGCTTTACCGTAGTCGACTCATGACGGCGCACCAGGCCGAACAAATCATCTATCGGCTTCAAGCTTATCAAGCCATCGAGTCTTGGAAACGCATTGCGCAAACATATGTTATCTCGGCAGCACTACTGGATAAAATCTTATCCAATCCCATACCATTTATCTGCGACGCATCGAAAATCGTGCTGCCGTTCCGCAGCTTCTATGTTGATCTTGGCGCATTCCCCGGCGAAAATAATCACATCGGTTTCTTCGTCAATCAGCATGCCGATGCACCACGCATTGATTTCGTCTTCATCAAGGGCGAGCTTATTTGCTCGATTATGCTCAACCAAAGCATCGTTGTAGCTCTGCCGCCAAGCGCTCAATTACGCGATCTTAATGATGTTAGATATCTCAACTTCGTCATTGCGGCCGTACTCAATTTCCTTGCCATAAACGAGCCCAGCATCGACGCGCAGTATATAGACGTCGATAACTTCTCGCACAACCACAACGAATGGCGCACCTACATTACATTGCCTCACGAACAGCAAATCGATGGAGTGCCCGAACCCCATTGGGTCAGGAGAATCGACGGCGGTATCACTTGGCAAAGCCTCGCTTCTTAATCCGTATAGAAAAATCCCCCGGTTTCAGACCGGGGGTATTTTTTTATCGGTTATTCATGCAGATAACGCCGCCACGTTCGGCCTCGTACAAAATAGCAATCTTCCCGTAATCTTTAGCATTCGAATAAGTATCGTCGCAATTAGTGCTGTAGCAAACTACCAAAGGCGCATAATGCATTGATCGAAAATTCTTAAATTTACCAGCTTGCTCCCGACATCCCGAACCATAATTTGATGCCGCCGCTACGTGATATTTATATCCGCTAGAAGGATCCTCGTATTCGCTGGCATATTTGTCCAAGAAACTATTCCACATTCCAAGCGTGCTACATCCGCTGCCGGACATATTAAAACAAGGTTGCCCGCGCCTACCAGTTGCCATCGTGCCAGGGTACAAACCACCGTTATTCTTTTTATATACTTCCATCGCTGCAATTATCTCAGCTACATTTTGTCTACGCTGCGTATCACGCTGTTGTGCTTGCAACGCTGGTAAACCAATAAAAACTATGGCGAATATTAGACCGGCAATAGCCAAAACTAATACCACCTCAATGATAGTAAAACCACTCTTACGTCTATTCATACTTTCATTATAGCAAAAGCATTATGATAAAATATACTTAATGAAACTAAAAATACTTGCGATTATCTTTGCAATCTGCATATTATTCACTATGCCAACATATGCAACTAGCTCAACGGTTGAATGTCCGCCAGATCTACCAGGCCGCGAAATCATTTGCGGTGACGGCGGAGAAGCTGAGCTTATGCAAGTTATTGGAAACGTTCTAAATGTTGTCTATGGCATGGTTGGCATTCTGTCTGTCGTCATGATTGTGATTGGTGGCGTTAAATATATGACATGCCAAGGCGAGCCAGAGCGCATCCAGTCCGCCAAAAATACAATCTTATACGCTATAATTGGCCTCGTTATAACCTTATCCGCATTCGCCATCACGGCCTTTATTCTCAGCGCCCTAACTAGCTAAAATAATGCGTAATACGAAAAAGATACTCAAAACATGGTGGAGCGACTTTAAACGCATCCCCTATATTGACAAACCATGGCTCAACACTTGGCTAATAATATATATCGCCTTTATCATGCTTGATGTATTAGTGCCAAACTTTTGGGGTTCTGCGCTCCTAAAATATGCCGGCATCTTCCTCTGTGTTATTTATGCCTACAAAAAATACCACGACGACAATAAACTAATTATTGCGCTTTTCTTAACACTATTAGCAGACACAATCTTAGTCTGGACAAACTACTACGCTATTGGCGTTTTTGTATTTTGTTTTGCTCAATATATGCATTTTCTACGTCAAACCAAACTTAATAAAAAGACCATCGGCATTTTCACTACAATTATTTCACTACTAACGATTTACAGTGCTCTGCGCGGATATGAAATCATATACGCCATCGGTGCACTTTACGGGGGGCTACTTATCAGCAACGTCACAATGGCCTCAAGACGCTATCGCAAAAATCTTAAAGATTTTAAAGCCCGCTGCGGCTGGTATGGTTTTATTGCATTTTTGGCTTGCGACATCTGTGTCGCTACGCGTTACCTAATGCTTCATGGAGCAATATCGGCAAATATCTTACCGCTCATCGCTTTTTTGGTTTGGGTGTTTTATTATCCATCTCAAGTCCTCCTCGCCAACAGCTCCACGCACAAAGAGAGCACCAGAGGGCGACATGTTGCAAAAACTAAATCTATATCATAAACTAATCTTATGAATGGGAAGTCGAAACCTTATGCAATCTTAGTTTTCGGTGCGCCTATGAGCGGTAAAACTACTTTCGCAGATCAGTTTAGCGCTCGTTTTAACGCCCCGTTTCTAAACATATCAGAACTTCGCGAGCAATTTAATATTTCCCGCAAAGTTGCTATTAATCTGATCGCACAAATTTCAAAATGCAAGCAAACTCTCGTCGTCGAAGGTGGACTCGATACCGAAAAACAACGCAACGAAATCCGTAAAATGCTCGAACGTGCCGGCTATCGCCCAGTACTCGTTTGGGTACAAACTGACCTTAACGAAATTAAGCATCGCATGCGTCATAAGTACAAAAAGCTCGATGACGCCAAAATTGCACTCGCAAATTCATATAAGAAAATCGAAGCTCCATCTGAAGACGAAGACCCATTGGTCATTTCCGGAAAACATACTTTCCAGACCCAATGTAAGAATGTTTTGACCGGTCTTTCTGAGCGTCGTCTCGCGAAAAGATAATGACATTTATTGATCCAGAATTTGGCGAAGTAGTTATTCGCAAAAATGCTTGGTCTGTGCGCCCGAAGTTTTCCGTTGCGACTTCCGGAAAACTAACTATTTCCGCACCAAAACACACTACTATTTTTCTCGCTAAACGATGGCTCAATGCTTCGCGCGCCGAAATTCGCGCCAAATTACCGGTCAAAGACCCATCCACGCAACGCGCCCGTGATGCAGCCAAAAAGCTCCTCATGAAAAAGGCGCGCGATTACTTACCTTATCGCCTCGAATTTTGGGCAACTAAATATGGCTACAAATATTCCGGCATTCGTCTTTCGCATGCTAATACGCGCTGGGGCTCTCGCTCCTCATCCGGCACCATTTCACTCAACATCGGCCTTATGAAGGTCCCCGAACCACTCCGCGATTATGTTATTATTCACGAGCTAGCCCACATCAATCATATGGATCATTCCGAAGCATTCTGGGCCGAAGTAGCCGAACACGACCCGAATTATCGCCGTCACCGCAAGTTACTGAAGCAATACTCGCCTGGTGTATAATAAGCTTATGGCTACTCATTTTATCGATATTATTAATCCGCACTATCAGAATCTTATCGAGCGTTGCGAAAGTCGCAAAATTTCCTTAAATCTCGACATTCAAAACCTAAACGTACCTATCTGCGACGATGATCATGTTCGCGTAGAGCGTTTTTTGGCCGCCGAAATCAAACGCGCTCTCAAAAATTGCAAAGCGGGCGACAAAATCACAATATCAGAAGCGGACAACGATACTACTATCCGTATCTCCATCAAAAATTCTGGCGCCGAAACCCTAACCACTGAAGAAAAAGAAAAGCTCATCGCAGCCGGCTATGAAGTCCGCGCCCGTTTTGGCTACGACACCATCATCACACTAAAACTCGAAAAATAATCCTCGTATACGAAAAACGCCCCCACTAAGGAGGCGTTATTTTATTGCTTATGAAGCTTTATGGCGAAGCCGCCACCAGGTGCCATATACATCTCAAGGCGATCACCTTGACGAAGGACTTTCTCCTCAATTTCATAGCCAAGCTGATGGTCACGATAGTGCGCATCATCAGAATCACGATAAATCTTTGCTACATAGTTCGTCTGCGGCTCAAGGAAGTCGATATAGAGTTCAACTTTGCGGCCTTCCTCATTTGTCACGCCGCCAATATACCAGTCAGAGCCATCCCATTCTTGACGTGCAACTACATAATATTCGCCGATTTCACCAAGTAGCGGTACCGTGCGTTCCCACGATAAAGGCACATCGCGGATAAATTCCCACAAATCTGGATATTCGTGTTCATAGAATTGTGGACGGTCGGAAGCCATCTGCATCGACGAATAAATCGTCACATAATAAGCGAGCTGGCGGATTATTGTCGTCGCCATACGTTTCGAAAAGTTCGAAACATCGAGAATACCTGGCGTATAGTCCATGCCACCAGCCAACAAGCGCGTATATGGCAAGAAGCAAGCATGTGATGGCTTCAAGGCGCCACCTTCATATTCCTGACCTCGTGCACCTTCGCGCGTCATCAAGTTTGGCCAAGTACGTTCGATACCAGTAGATTTAATTGGCTCATGCACATCAAGCATAATCTGATATTTAGCTGCCAATTCTAGCGCACGCTGGTAGTGTAGTACGCCTAGCTGCGAATGATGGTACTCGCGACGACCATTAATCGTCATCTTTGAACCAGCATAACCAGATTTAATATAGCGCACGCCATAACGCTTGTAGTAACGGTAAGCGTCCTCAAGTTGCTGTTCGTAGTTATCGATAAAACCTACTGTCTCGTGATGACCAATAATTTCAACGCCATTAGCATGACCATAATCAGCCACAATTTGCATATCAAAGTCTGGCGTCGCCTCCATAAATTTATTAGAGACACCATTCTCGAGCCAATCGCCCTCCCAGCCATCGTTCCAACCTTCAATCAAGAGACCATTTACGCCAAGATTCTTACAAGAGTCAATATATTGCATGGCATGTTCAGTCGTGGCACCATGGCGCTCACCTGGAGCCCATGTCCATTCGCCTACATACATTGCCCACCAAATGCCAAGGAATTTCTTCGGTTCAACCCAAGAGAAATCTTCGCGTGGCGGATCGTTCAAATTGAGCATCATACGGCTCGTCGTTAAATCAAGCGCATCCTGACCAATAATAATCATACGCCAAGGCGTCGAAAACGGAAGCTCAACATAAGCGCGCATGCCATCAGAAAGCGGCGTAATATCCGCCTTAAGAGACTGATTATTCATCTTTAAGGTCATGCCACCGTAGTTATAGAGCGCCGCCTCGTGGATCGCCACGAAATTATTTGTTGGCGTCTGAATCGTCAATGGAGTATGTACGGACTCAGTAAGAGTATAGACTGGGTGTTCGACATAATCATATTCGTACCTATCTGGCTGATAAGCAGGAATGCTCCAAGAACGGCTGTTCGAGTCAACGGAAAATTCAGTCAACTCATCGGAAATAATCAAGCGCTCCATCTCTGGCTGAGCTGGAATTTCATAACGGAAAGCCACGCCTTCGTCATAAACACGGAAACGTAAAGTTAAAAGGCGAGATGGTTTTTCAACTTCTTCAAGGTAAATTGCGGTTTCATTGTAATTATTGCGAATAACGTGTTGTTCGCCCCATTGGGCACGCCAAGTATCATCAAAAGAACGCGAATAAGCACGAACTAACGACAAATTATCTGCCAGTGGGGAAGCGTCTTTCAGCATAAGCCCGAGACGAGATTTACGCAAAACAATCTTCTCGTCACGTTTTACAAAATAAGAAATCTGTCCATGATCAAGCATGAACGTTGCAACCACCCGTTCATTAGGGGATCTCACATCAAAAACTGCGTCAGTTTTTGGCTTTTTAAATAGCTCGCCGAAAAAACTCACAATTTACCCTCAATTACCATAAGAATATTGTAGCACAGATTTTAAAACGCTCATGTATAATTATTATTAATGTTGTGGCTAATTTTAGCGATTATTAATGCTGCCGGTTATGCAATCTGTGGCTTTTTTGACAACTACATTACGGATGTTATTTTTAAGGGCAAAAAACAAGAATCCATTAAGATTTTTTACGGGTTCACCTATCTCGCCACGGCGGTCGGTCTATTTCTGATTTTTGGCTATCAAAACATGGAGCTCAGCCGCATCGCTTGGTTACTTGTAGCCGGCATACTCAGCTCCACTGCATCCATCCCATATTATCGTGCACTCAAAGACGAAGAAACTACCACTGCATCGGTATTCCTTCAGCTGACGCCCGTCATCTATTTAATTGTCGATAGCCTTATCTTCAAAGTAGCCATCACGCCACTCCAAATTCTCGCTTTCTTTATCATTATTATGGCACCAGTCGTTATCGTAATATCTCGTAGGCGTAAGCATAGTCGCAAACTCGAACTCAGTGCGGCCGCCGGCTTCATGGCCTACGTAGTATTAGCGGCCACTTCCGGCGTAATCACCACACATGCCGGCGAAGGCTTTGAGTTTACCACGACATTCTCCTGGTTTATGATTGGTCGCGGCATCATGGATCTAATTTATTACTTCGCTCATAAAGATTGGCGCGCCCGTTACAAATATGTCCAAAAGCATGACGCCAAACGCCTATATCTATCACTCTCCGTCGCCCAAGGCGTCTTTCTAATTGCAGAATTTGCCGGCCGCTATGCGCTCATTGTTGGCACGCCAGCCCTAGTATCGGTAACCTCCAACGCACTCGAAATGATTATTGTCTTCGTTCTTGGTATTATTCTCTCTATTATCGTACCGAAGTTTGGCCGTGAGAAACTATCACGCCACATTATCATTGCACACTTAGTTGCCACCGTACTCGCCGTCATCGGCATCATCATGCTACAATAAGCTTATGGAAAATCTAAACCCAAATGTACCAATCATGCCGTTAATTGCGATTCTTATCGGCGTCGTATTGGCTTTTGGCGGTTATCGCCTTAAAAGAATCGCTATGTCTATTATTTGGTTCGTTATCGGCTTCAGCCTTGTCGCTCATTTCGCACCCAATCTCATCGCCGATCCATTCTGGCAAATGATTCTCCAAATCGCCGCAGGTGCCATCTTGGCTCTTGTTGGCATCTCTATTGAAAAACTTGCCGTATCCCTCACGGCCGGCATCGTCGTCGCGTCGTTTATCATCCAACATTTCGGACCAGTTACTAGCTGGGTTCTTCCGTGCATTGCCATTGCTTGTGGCGTAGTTGCTGGTACTATCGCAGTCTGGATGATGAAGCCGGCTATTATCATTTTCACAGCCATCGAAGGTGCCAACCTTATTGCCAGTAACGTCATCTCGCTTCTGCCAGAAAATATCGCGTCAATTCCATACTTATTCATAATATTATTTGCCATCATATTCATTGTTGGCGCCGGCTGGCAGTGGAATAACTGTAAAAATATCGAGTAAAACCAAATCTCCATAAACGTGGAGATTTCTTTGTTGCGCAAAAACCTTTATGCTAAAATAAAAGCATAAAAGGAGTGTGTAAAAATGAAAATAACAGCGAGGAAGTTATTTTTACCATTAGTGGCAATTATAACTTTATTTTTTGGCGCATTCGTTTCTGTCACGAACGTTAGCGCCGCCGATGCAACAGTAACTAACTACGAGGAGTTTGTTGCGGCATTAAGTGACGACAGCACAAGAATCGTCGTCGAAGGCGATATTACGCTCGAAGCCGATGTAACGGTAGGAAAGATCGTAATCGTAAGTTCTGCTTCTACGTTCGATCTTAACGGTTACAAAATGACTTTAAATAAAACTTTGGGGATTCGAGCCAACACGACAATTACTGGTACAGGCTTCATTGAAACCGACATCGAAAACCCAATCATGGTCATGGAGGGCGACCTCACTATTGAAAACGGCACCTTTGATGGTGGCGAAAACGTCTATGCATTCATAGTTACTCTCGACGGCTATACCGGTAGCGTCTATGTTAAGGATGGTATTTTCCGCATGAAAAATATTATCATCAATAACTATGGCTCCGGCAAAGTTGTGGTTTCTGGCGGTTATTTCGAGTCCGACGGCGAATACGTCGAAGATGAGTGGAGTGACGCCGCTTTTATGACCAGCAGCGATGGTACTTTTGAAATCGATGGCGAAGAGGTTATGATTGAAAGTTATTACCGCTTCCTCGGAGATAAATTTGTCAGCGAAGATGAAGATCGCGGCGAAGTCATCTGCAAAAAAGGCCAAGTCTACGAAGAGATGGATTGGGACGACAATTGGGACGAAGTCGATTATTCTACATATAGCTTCTGCGGCCTCGATGAAACATTGGAAGAAGACGAAGAGCTCGACATGGACGTCACCTTCAAATTCATTAATTCAAATATCACAATTCCAGCCGGTATTACGCTTACAAACTCAGCGGCAAAAATCATTGTTGCCGAAGGTTCAACCATCAAAATCTGCGGCGAATACGACGGCGACGACGACAGCCTCATAGAAGATGGCGGTACTGTTACTCGCGAATGCGAAGAACCAGCAGATGAAACTAACCCAGCCACTTATGATGGTTTTACCTACATCATCGCACTCCTAGGCCTAAGCAGCGCAGGTATTGCATTTGGCCTCATCAGAGCAAAAGCAACTCGTAGATAAAAATCAAATATCAAAAATCTCCCCCAAATAAAGGGGAGATTTTTTAAGCTTTCGTAGCAACGTTCTTTAACAGTTCGAGCATTAAATCACGGCTCTCTTTATCGAGCTCCGTCAATTTCTTAATCATGCCAATAATGTTTTTAAGCTTCACAAGTGACATCGTGTCGGCAATATTGCAGCCTTCAATTACGCCAAAGACAGCATCTGTCGTCTTCTTGCGCTGCGCATCATCGTGCGTATCAAGCCAATGCCACAAACGACGTTCAATCTCCTTGCTGCGTTCCGAGCGCGCCCCACGCACAAGATGATCGCCATTCACTTGCCAAGTACAAATCGAATGCCCTAGGATATTTTCCTTATCCGACTGCACCACGCGATAAGTATCATTACGCATCATCATACCAACAACCGAACAATGCGGCACGATATGTTCATAACGCGTCTTCACGCGCTCATATTCCGGCGAATTAAACTCCGCTTCACGCAAACCTGGTCCATCATTGCTGTAGACCTTTAGAACCTTAAACCATTTGTATCGCTTCATCTTCATGGCGCCAACCAAAGCATGGTTCCCGCCTTTAGAATGACCACCAATTATCACCTTTGGCCCAAAGACATGCACATGTTCATTGACGTATTTAATCGCCTCAACCTGCGAAGGAACAGGGAAAGTATGCGCCAGCTCAAAATCTTCATGCCAGCCAGAAATCATCTCGTCCGTGCCCTCAAATGCAATGTAGTCTAATCGTCTCGTCAAATGAAAAACCATTGCCGAAAACATCATACGACGATTCGTATTATAGATATAATCCGTCACTAAAATATTGCGATAACGGTCCGCCTCTACGACTTTTTCTAGCAGAGAATACGCATCCGCCTGACCAATACCTTTCGCACGTTCTTCCTTATAGCTATGATGCATTAAGAAATTGCGCCCCATCTGTTCAATCGTTGCGCCACCTTCTTTCACGTTGCATTCAGAGAAATCTAGATAGGCGAGCAGAGAAAAGACCAAGTTGTCTATATCGTTGAACTTTTTGCGCTCAAAAGTTAAATGCCCATATTTATCAACATAATCTAATACGTTTGCCATACTTTTATTATATAATTTTATTAGATATGTTCAACTACGATAGAGAGAAGGGTAAGCTCGACAAGGATCTCGAATTCGGTAGACTTAGCGAAAAGAAATATCAATATGCGATTGAGTGCCTCGACGAAACGGCGGAAAAAATTCGCCAACTAAAAGAGCAACTCGATGCCGGCCAGATTGATGGCAAAAAGTATAATCTTAAAGAGCTCGAAATTATCCATGCTTACGATGCCGCCTTGTCACAAAGCGCCCACTCCACCGAACACGCCAAAAAAGTTGCCAAGAATATTTTCTATATTGTCAGCGCCGTTGCTTGTTTCGCTATCGCTATTGGGATTACTATAATTGCCCGCGAAAATTACAAGCATCGCTCAGTCGCAGGCATTCCGGAGCCAATCCAGCAAAAAGGCGAGGGTGACAAAGAATTTCAAACCGGCTATACATATGTAAAAATAAAATATATCGCCAGTTACACGATTGACGGCATTATCATATCCAAAGAAAAGGCAGAGCCGGACAACGCATATTATGAAGCAGTGCCATATGCCGTCGGACTAGCCTGGGGCTATGCCGCCGAACATAATCACGAAATCAGCTGGAACTACGCCAATCGCAATATTAAGGCCGTCGACATTGGTAACCTAGATCGCATTAAAATCACCAAAGATTCCGCCATTAATGAGCTTATTCCAGCCAACGAAGACATCTCGAAGCAAATTGACAAATATTACCTTGGCGACCGTATTAAAATCAAAGGCTACCTTGTAGACGTGACGGCCGAAAATGGCCTCGGAAAATATTCAGCCGCATCAAGTTTGATTCGTGGCGACACTACCAATTTTATCGTTGGCGGCGCCAGTGCAAATGAGATTATTTACGTCACCGATATCTCGCCAGTCTATTGACTTTTTATGCATTCTGTGATATAATAAAAAGACAGCTTGGTCTTTGTGGACCAAGAAACTCGAAAATGCGCAGAAATGCGCCGCACATTAGAAAGGGAGATTCATATGTTAGGAATGGACTGCGCAAACGTAATGTATCACAATGACGCACTTATCAGCACTGCCGCACGGCTCGTCCAAGAAATCCGGAAAATGCCAGCTCAAAACCTCTCTGGCGAGCTCAGATACGCCACCGCCTCGATGGAGGAAGCCGTCAAATACAAAAGCTGCGCCAAAGTTATCGGCCGCACTCGGCGCCTGGTCGCCGACGTTGAGCACCATCCGCTGCAGTACATCAGCGAAAGCGCCGTCGCAACTGCCGCAGAGCTCAAAAAGCTCGTTCAGCGTTATTTCTAATCTCTCAGCACCCGGGAAGCCGTAAGGCTCCCGGGTATTTTTATTCGTGATGATATTGATGCCCTAGATATATTTCTTGGGCGCGGTAAATCTGCTCCGTCACGACTAGCCTGCAAATCTGATGCGGAAATACTAACTTCGACAAACTCCAAACCACATTAGCACGCGCAATCATTTCGGAAGGGAAATGGCCGAAAGCGCCACCAATTACTAACACGACATCACGTCCAGTCTCAAGCGGCCGTCTCAGTGTTTCACTTAATTCCGGCGAGCTTAGTATTTTACCGTGTTCGTCAAGCAATATCACAAAATCATCACGATCCAATTTCGCCACACGCTCTGGGAGTCTTTCCTCATCCACAAACTGCCATTCAATCGTCCACGGCTTACGCAACCGCTTCTCGTATTCGGTGCACGCATCCACGAGCCAACTCGCATGTTTTTTACCACCCGCAATAATCCTAATCATATTTTTTATTATATAATCATAATTGTTATGAGGCTAGAAACGCTTACCGAAAATCAAATTATTATCACATTTATCGCATTAGCT
>JAEEGL011925084.1_pt1 | contig 19677 bp, 15 predicted proteins | sample 9134231 | NCBI WGS metagenome assembly JAEEGL01 (sample SAMN16246548, study PRJNA631951) | gut metagenome | biome: gut microbiome; feature: rumen; material: fiber-attached | host: Bos | place: Iran: Karaj | collected 2018-10 | reverse complement strand
CTTTGTGGAGTTGTATACGTAGGAACCTGAGTTCATTGTTCCGGAGTAAACACGGAAGTAAGCAAGCTTTCCTACGAAGGGGTCAGTCATAATCTTGAATGCAAGAGCTGCGAAAGGCTCATCATCAGATGAATGTCTCTCAATCTCGTTGCCTTCCATATCTGTACCCTTGATAGCAGGGATGTCTACAGGTGAAGGCATGTACTCGATAACAGCATCAAGAAGCTTCTGAACACCTTTATTTCTGTATGCAGTACCGCAGCATACGGGAACTGCTGTACACTCACATGTACCTTTACGAAGAGCAGCCTTCATAGCATCAATGCTGGGCTCCTCGCCTTCAAGATAAGTCATCATTAAATCATCATCGAGTTCGCAGACTTTCTCAACGAGCTCAGTGTGATATAACTCAGCCTCATCCTTCATATCATCAGGGATATCAACAATGGAGATGTCCTCGCCCTTATCATCATTGTAGATGTAAGCTTTCATCTCGAACAAATCGATAATTCCCTTGAAATCGTCTTCCTTGCCGATAGGCAACTGAATGCAGATAGCATTCTTTCCAAGACGAGTCTTAATCTGGTCAACAGCTGCATAGAAGTTAGCACCCAGGATATCCATCTTATTGATGAATGCCATACGGGGTACGTTATATGTATCAGCCTGACGCCATACGTTCTCTGACTGAGGCTCAACACCGCCCTTTGCGCAGAATACGCCGACAGCACCGTCAAGTACACGAAGTGAACGCTCTACCTCTACGGTAAAGTCTACGTGACCGGGGGTGTCGATGATGTTGATTCTGTGCTCAAGAGCACCCTTCTTGGGTTTGTTCTGCTCCTGCAGAGTCCAGTGACAGGTTGTAGCTGCTGAAGTGATGGTAATACCTCTTTCTTTCTCCTGCTCCATCCAGTCCATGGTTGCAGTACCTTCGTGAGTATCACCGATCTTGTAGTTAACACCGGTATAGTAGAGAATACGCTCTGTCGTTGTAGTCTTACCTGCATCGATATGAGCCATAATACCGATATTTCTGGTTCTCTCTAATGGATATTCTCTTCCAGCCAAGATATTCTCCTCCTACTAGAATCTGTAATGAGCGAAAGCCTTATTAGCTTCAGCCATCTTGTGCATATCTTCTTTTCTCTTAACAGATGCGCCTGTGTTATTAGCTGCATCTAAGATTTCGTTAGCAAGTCTCTCAACCATGGTCTTCTCAGATCTCTTACGTGAGAACATTGTAAGCCATCTTAAACCGAGAGCCTGACGTCTGTCGGGACGAACTTCGATAGGTACCTGATATGTAGCACCACCGATACGTCTTGCTTTAACTTCGAGAACAGGCATGATGTTGTTCATTGCCTCTTCGAAAACTTCGATAGCAGGCTTTCCTGCTTTCTCTTCAACATTGGCAAAAGCTCCGTATACGATCTTCTGAGCAACGCCTCTCTTACCATCAAGCATGATGTTGTTGATAAGCTTTGTTACTACCTTGTTGTCGTATAAAGGATCAGCCAATACGTCTCTTTTCTGAATATGTCCTTTACGTGGCACGTTTCTTCCCTCCTTAACTAAATGATAAATTGTTAGATCTTCGGTACTCACAAAATTGAATGTGTTCGTGCGGTATTGCTTTATTAATACAAATAAAACAGAAATCCAACACTTAAATCAAATTTGTGGCCGGATACAAATCCGGTTTCCTACTTGTCCAAGCAGCGATTACTTACCTGCTTTAGGTCTCTTAGCGCCGTACTTGGAACGAGCCTGCTTTCTGTTGGCAACACCTGCAGTATCGAGTGTACCACGAATGATGTGATATCTGGTACCGGGAAGATCTTTAACTCTTCCGCCTCTGATAAGAACAACTGAGTGTTCCTGAAGGTTGTGGCCCTCACCGGGAATGTAGCTTGTTACTTCGATTCCGTTGGAAAGACGTACTCTGGCGATCTTTCTAAGAGCTGAGTTAGGCTTCTTAGGAGTCGTTGTCTTAACAGCTGTGCACACGCCTCTCTTCTGAGGAGATGCTGTGTCAGTTGCCTTCTTGTGAAGAGAGTTGTAACCCTTCTGAAGAGCAGGAGCTGTAGACTTCTTTACAGATGTCTCACGACCCTTTCTAACTAACTGGTTAAATGTTGGCATTCTGTTTCACCTCTTTCTTTTTAGTATTTTTGTTTCTTCCTATATAATAGGTTGTTACTGTGTCGTCTCTATTGATGAGCGCAACACAAAAACACGCATTAATGCGCATTCTTAATGATTATAGTGATATTAGGGGGGATTTGTCAAGGATTTTTTAGGATTTATCAGGATTTTTTCGGATTTGCACCGAAGCTTAAATTTACAATTATAAGTATGTTCCTGCTATTTTTCTGCTCACCTACGTGTAATAATCTGGATTTCTTGATTTTATCACGTAGTTCCCGGGATTTGTCAAGTTATCACCTACGTGAAAAGCATGCCTTTTATTATTTTTCTCACGTAGTCTACGCTCGAAGTCCTATCAAACTTACGGGAGAAAGCAAAAAATCGTTGAACATACACGTAAGGCAGCCTTGGCGGGAAAAGACAAGTTAACAGAAAAGCTTAAGTCTCAATTAGCTGAAAGGCAGTGACTATAGCAAATAATAGGGCGTCCGGAATTAATCCCGGACGCCCTTTAAATCACTTCTTTAATATCTGCTTGGCAAGCTCTCTTCCGGCCTCAATGCTATCAGCCTGGCCATTCTCATAGAAATATTGAGCAAAGCTCTCTACAGCATTTCCCTTAGCCTCTTCCATTCCAATCCTCCTGCCCTTCTTTATCAGCTTCTCTGACGCTGTCTCGTATATTTCACCACCCATAATCCTGTTTACCTCCTCTTTAGTACTCCTGTGCTTCCTAAGCAAATGACCTGACACTTTTCGGAAAGCATCAACTATATCTGTATATTCCTGCTCAGTAATGTTCTTATCATCCCTCATCTTATTCGCAATCTCCTTGCAGTCCTCGATGAGGCTTCGCACCGTCTCAGACGAAATAGAATCTTTCAATAATTCCTTCTCATACTTTAAAAGGTAATACGGAATGAAAACCACCAGTTTCTTCTGAAACATCTTATCCATGGTGTAATCAGAAATCTTAATGACTTTCGATTCGTATACCATAGTTCTTCCATCCTGTACAATTTCCGTCATGAGAATATTTGGTGTATTCCTTGTACTCCTTAAATATAACACACATGACTTGGGTAATTCCACCCTGTTCATAGCATTATTCTTTGAGGCCTGTTCCAATCCAATGTCAAAATCATACTGAACCATCCTAAGAACCATCTTGCTGTCATTTTTGCTCTGACATTCCAAATGATAAATATGTCGTTCGATTTTATAAACAGAATCTGTTACTACCTTCCCGCCCTTCTCGTAAAACTCGTTGCGAAGCTGTTCAAGCTTCGACTTTCTCGTGTACTCAGTCCCAAAGGCTTCATTAATCAACTCAACAAAAAGATACGGCGTCTTTTGAGCCAACGTCCTAAAGACCGAGTCAAAAACATGACTATTCAATTATACCCTCCCATAGATTTGTATAAAAAATGGAATATCGGACGAAACGTCCTTGATTGGATTCGACTGAATCCTTTGAAACTATACCAAATTATAATAAAGAAAATCTATTGACCAAATCGCCAAAATTATGGACCCGATTGATTACTTGGTAAAACCCAAGCCTTCTCAATCCCTCGTATACTCTTGTCCAAGGCATTTGTGCATTTTTTTCATTATAAAGGGCGCCGGGATTAATCCCGACGCGCCCAAGTCCCGAATTATAAAGTTAAAAACTATTTGCCAACTCCTCAATAATCTCACCATATGTGGGGTGGGCATATACAACCCCTTTTAGTTCGTCTATAGTCATTCTTTTAGATACAATTAATTCCATAGCAAGAGATATTTCGGAAACACCTCTTCCAATTATATGTAACCCAATCACCTCATTTTCAGAGTTGATTATCATTTTTGCTTTAGCACCATCTTTACCATTTTCGGCAAAATACCGCCCACTATACGTCATGGGAATAGCGTGAGCCTTGTATTCAATATTATCATCTATACACCTTTGCTCGCTAATTCCAACAGAAACCACTTCCGGATCAGAGTAAATTATTTTAGGAATAATTGAGCAAGGGCATACATCTTTAAATCCCAAAACATCACTAACTATAAGTTTCGCCTGCCTGTAGGCCTCATGGGCAAGCATAATCCCGCCAGTAACATCTCCACAGGCATATACACCATCAACAGATGTTTTACATGTATCATCAATGTGTATTCCACGTTCATCAAACTCTACGCCCAAACCATCCACTATTTTGAAATCAATCTGAGGTTTCCTGCCAGTCGCGATAATAACGCAATCCACCTGCTTTTCCACTAACTTGCTCCCGTCAGAAATAAAAACAGCTTTTTCATCAAAGTGATCAAGGCGCGTGTCGGTCGAGATTTTAATACCCTTCTTGCTCATAATACGAAGTAGCATTTCGGACATTTCGGAGTCTAAATCACCACCAATCTGAGACATCGCTTCAACAACTTCAACCTCGTGTCCCGTATCCGACAGCAAACTGGCAACTTCCAACCCAACGGCTCCTCCGCCTATAACCAATGTTCTATTCGGAATCTCCTTTATGTCCAATAGTTCCGAACCATAAGTCACAATATAATTTGTATTTTTAGGAATTTCGAATGGACGACATTCATCCGATCCCGTTGCAATTACAAGTTTGTTGCAATATACTTCTTCGCCATTAACTGTGACGAGTCTAAACATTTCATCTTTTTTTTCAGCTAAATCCACTTCCGCAAACACTATGTCAACTCCAACAGACTTCAGCGTTGCTTCAATACCTTTTTGCAGCTGGCTAACTACGCCGTCCCTTTTATTACCAACTTCCCTATGATTTATCTGAATGTGCTGTCCTTCTGCCAAACCAGCATCAATAGATTCGTTTGACTCAGATATCTTCTTGGCAATACTTAAATAGTTTTTGAACGGAATACAGCCTCTATTCAAGCATACCCCACCAATATGGTTCTTTTCGAGCAACACAGTCTTAACCCCTTGAGCACCAAGAAGTTCAGCCGTTTTATATCCCCCGGGTCCGCCGCCAATTATTCCGACTTCATATTTTCTAGATTCCATTTTTTATTACCTTCCTCCACATATCAGCCAAGTCTGATATTATTGCTTCTCCCTTATATTCATTTTCAATATTCTGGAAGATTAGATTCTTCTCCATCTTTTTATTTATCGAATCATTAATCTTCTCTTTAATCTGCTCAATCAAGTCAACATGCATTGAGTCCGAAGAAATATCTATTTGCTTCAGCCTATCATCTTCATAGTTGATTGATAAAGAAACTTCACCCCACGAAAAAGAATCTTCAAATACTAATTCATATTCTCTAACTTTATTATAATTCCATTCTTCTGAATCGTACTTTCCTTGAATTCTCCGCAAGTCTTCCAAATCAAAGGTGTCAGCCTCAAAGGGCACCAAGTCCGCGTCTCTTTCGAATGAATGTCTTATTGCTTTCGCAATCAGTTTTATGGAAACAGACTGATATACCGAACTGATATCTCCGACTCGAGATTCAACCGATTTTACCCCATGTTTAAGCAATTTACTTTTAGATGGAGTTATTGCCGCCTTCATAATACGAGGATTATAAGAGAACAAAAGCGTGCCATGATGCAGGCCCGCTTTCTCTCCTTTGTAATATGCATTTCCTGAAATCTTCTTCTCGCCAATGCATATGTCGTTTCGTCCATTTACGGAGGCTTTTATACCAATCTCCTTAAGTGCATCAACAATCAAAATCATGGATTTTTCTATATCATACTGTTCAAGCGGCTGAATAATAGAGAAGTTCAGATTTCCCATATCATGAAAAACAGCACCGCCTCCTGTCATCCTTCTGACGATATCTATGTTGTTTTGCAAGCAAAATTCAACATCACACTCTGCATAAGCGCACTGATTTCTCCCAATAATAACCGAATGCTCATTCTGCCAAAGAAACAAGATTGGAATGCCTTCACGTTCACATCTTTTAAATAGCATCTCCTCATAGGCAAGATTGTAATGAGGATTATTGCTATTTGTTTCGGCATAATACATTTTCTTCATAGGGTATCATTCCTTACAATAGAATTATCAGGAACATCTTTAAACACGTTGCATCCATTTAGGATCGTAACATTCTTTCCAATTTTAACATCTGAATAAACCGTGCAGTTTTGGCCAATCAGAGTATTTTCCCCAACTTCAACAGCACTGGCAAGCACAGCACCGGATGCAATATGACAGTGATCCTCTATTTTGCAAAAATGTGAAATGATTGATCCTGCATTAATGATACAGTTATTTCCAACATGTGCTTCGCCACCGATAATTGCTCCTGCGCACACAAGATTTCCGACACCCAATTTGGCTGATGGCTCAATTTGGGCCGAACTGTGAATACAGTTGTAAAACTCGAATCCATATCCTTCAAGTTTTTCATATGGAGGTTTTCTGTAGTGGGATTTGTTCAAAAACTCTACAGCATTAATAATTTTTCTGTATCCTTCTTTATACAGTCTCTCCAGATCTTCATCATTGCCAACGATTTGAACGCCAAAGCACTCTTTACGGTTAGGATAATTCGAATCCACCACCCCATAGAGTTCAAAGACATGCTGGTGTTGCAATATATTAATAGCGACCTGTCCAAATCCACCGCCGCCATAAACAAGGACTTTATTATACTTTTTTTCTTCTTTTACGGGCTCTTCTCCAATTAATTGGAGGATATCCTTTTCTCTAATCAGTCTGTCTGTCGGGAGTTTAGTTAAGTCTATTCCATGTTCCAAAGCCATTTTTTTGGCTTTGTCGGTGATTCGCAGTTCTGCCTCTGCATCACTATCATTCAAAGACGTCTGGGCAGTCTGTCTTGATTTATCATTCAGCTCTCCAATTTCGGCAATAGCTGAACCAACCGCTATGTCTTCTCCCTCATTAACAAGAATATGAATCACACCATCTGACTCAGCCTTTACTTCGCTTGTTTCTTTAGATGTCTCTATCTCGGCAACATTCTGGTTTTTAACAACTCTATCGCCATCCTTCACAAGCCATTTGGTAAGCATTACACAGTCATCATTAACACCTAGACGAGGCATTTTTATTGTCATAGATTTTCATTTCCTCCCATTATCCATTAACGCTTTCAAAGCTACTCAAGCTATTTTATAAACGCCAATATCTTATCCTTTATAATGCGGGCATCCGGAATCACCTGATTTTCCAAGACAAGCCCATTAGGAATTGGAATATCAGGCATTGCAATCCTTAAATATTTTGAGCCAATTCTGTTCTCACTTAAAAATGCCACAAATTCCGCACCTATCCCCGCTGTTCTGGTGCCTTCCTCAACTATAGCAATAGGAGTTTCTCCCTTAATGATTCTTTCAAGATCGCGGCACGGGAAAGGAGATAACTGAGTGGGGATAATAACATCAACCTGTATCTCTTCCTCCATCATCATCTTCTCCGCTGCGTTCAGCGCATCATTGGACATTCCACCATATGCCACTAAATAACAATCCGGTTTAGTTGAAGGATCAAATGAAAAGAGAACTGTTGGATAGCCATCATTCTTATACTGTGTTACAAAAAAGTCTTTATATCTTCCGTTTTCAATCAACCAACTCTTCTGCGCGTATAGGCCTTTATTCTCTATCATAATTGTCGGTTCTTCAATTCGGTTAAATAAAGTGTCATAGATGACCATGGGGTTTACAGCGGGAGTCAATGCTAAAACTCTTATCCCAGGAATACCTACAAAAAACTTTTCCAGCGACTGGCTATGTGTTGGCCCATAGCCCCTTTTCGCCCCCATAGGCGCCCTGACAATTAAGGGAACCGATATTGAATCACCATAAACCCACGCATACTTGGAAGCGTGATTTAAAATCTGATCAAATCCAAGCGAAAGGAAATCTCCAAACATGATTTCTATTACAGGATGGGTCTGATTTAACGCCATACCAACACCCATGCCAACCATACAAGCTTCGCTAATTGGCATATTTAATACATTTCGTTCGTATTTTGTTGACAAGCCCTTCGTAGCTTTGAATGGGCCGCCATACGGATCCTTTATATCCTCGCCCAAGAAATAAGTATCATTACTTACTTGAAGTCTTGAGTCAAATGCCTCCCTTATTAGATCCACATATCTTGATTCCTGATGGGAAATGAAATCAATTTCATCATCCGGTATAGAAAAATCACATTTATCTAATACATCTATGCTTGTCTCGCTCTCAAGATTTTCAACAACCATCTCAAGATTCTTCTTAATCAAAGCATAGCATTCATCGTACTTATCTTCTCCTATTTTCTCTTTGACGTATAGAATCGGATCTTTAGCAGCATACTGTTCTATCTCGTTCGGGTCTCTTAAATCATCGCCTTTACTATGAGCTGCCAGCCTATAATTGTGTACTATTGCACACACAGGTTTTCTTTCGATATTTATATACGAAAATACATTTTCGAAGAACAAGTCCAATTCATCAACATTTGTACTCTCGATTTCAAAAGTTTTAATATTAAAGCCTTCTATTCTCTGCTTAATATCCCCGGCAAACGCATCTTTACGCTTGGTACTCATAGCATACTGATTATCTTCAATTACGAAAACCACCGGAACATCGTAAATTGATGCTATATTAAGAGACTCGTAGACAACTCCTTGTCCCAGTGTACCGTCTCCCAAAAACACCACTGTGTTAGCATCTTTTCCATTAAGCTTATCCGCGAAGGCCACTCCCAGTGCATTTGGAACTATTCCGCCCTGAACACCATTGGAAAAGAAATTCTTATAGTGAATATGTTGGCTTCCACCTCTTCCTTGACATAGGCCTGATTTTTTGGACATTATCTCAGCCAGCAATAGCTTTTCAGGGCCGCCATAAGCCAAGAAGTGGCCGTGGCACCTATGATTGCTAAATACCTTATCATCATCTTTCACGTACTTCATCAAGGCAACAGCAGTAGCCTCTTCACCAATATAGGTATGCGTGGTTCCTGAGAGTTTATTCTGCCCAAAAAGGGTCAGAAGCAGTTCTTCAAAAGCTCTAATTTTTATTATCTTTTCGTATGGTGTTGACAATGTCTTCTCTCCCCATTTATTTCGCTGAATTCAAATAAATAGAATTAAGAATATCGGTAAGCTTGATAGCTCCATTGGCATTTAAATGCTCAAAATCGCAGAAATCATTCTCCGTGAATGATTCATCGTTTGATAAATCAACATACGTAACATTATAATAATCGTCAAATAGTTTCACGTAATTATCATTAAATCTGTCAATCATTTTCCTGCTATAAGCATCGTATAAATACTTCGTCATCGGAGGGGCAAACAAAATAACACGCTTGCCTGCAAAACGCATATCCTCCAGGAACTCTTTAACATATGCCATGACAGTATCAAATCCGGATTCTGTAACAATTCTTTCGTTCAGCTCGGCAGTTTTTTTCGCAGACTCGTATCTTTCTTTTTCATCCAGTTCTTTAAAGTCAAACTTCAATCCACCTCTGGGGCTGGCAACCATATAGTCGTTGAAAAACTCTTTATCACGAAGGTATTCTTTAATCTCATCTTCGCAAAGTTTTCTTACTCTATCAGTATCACAGCAGTAATCAAATAGTTTCAAATACTCTGCGGGAAAATATTCATAATATCTTGGACCATTATATCCTCTTCCGTAACTAAGCAGCGGAATGTTTACCCTTGATACAGCCATCTGATGAATCTCCGCATCATCTGCAACCATATCATAAAAGCCTTGATAATAAGTCATAGGCATAATTACAGTTTTAATCTGCTCACAAACAGCAAGTGCTCTTCTAGCCATAAGAATTTGGTATGGCATATCTTGTCCTGTAATAGACAAGTTGACTACACTGTCAGCAAACCTGTTTTCCAGAAATCCATATTGCGTATATGATAAACCGCAAAGGACAGCGTTAACAGGGTTATTACTTATTCTCTCAAGTTTAGACTGAACAAAAAGTCTGGAATACGAGAATAAATCCAATGGGAATCTTCTCTCGGAATACTCTTTAACATCTTCCTTATCTATGATTATATCTGCTTTTTGTTCTGATACATCTCCGGATACTCGGATTACATTTGGCTTCTTTTGTGCGGACACCTCATGTTCAAATGTTTTTTTACAGCAAACGGTTTCATCTACTTCGTAACTATAATCGTCCGAAAGTTTGTTTATTAACTCAAGAAGCGCGCCACGTATTGAACAATTGCCTTCCTCTCCTTTCAGAATTTCTTTAGCTTTAAATAAGAGGCTGACATATTCATCGACGCCCTTAAGGCAATCACCATATGGAATCAGAAGCTGAGTGACCTCCTTAACAAAATCCTTTTCGTCATATTCAGATTCGGTCACATACATTTGAAATAGCTTAATATAGACATCCTTTGGCAGAATTTGAATAGCCGTTTCCACTTTTCTTTCTGTAGCGCAACTAATTCCATCGCAATAATCACAGGTAGATACGAACTGATTACTATAGAAAGCTTCAAAATCTCGTGGTAAATCTTTCGAATTTCTCACATCAACATATTCATGCTTTAACGGAACTGGATAAATGTCAGAATCCCATGCAGTCATCTGCCTTGAGCAGAAAAAAACAAGTCCATCTCGTTGCATAGTTACACAATTTCTCATTCCGCAAGTTGAAAATATGCTTATTAAATCCTGTTTAGTGTGGTTTCTCTTTTCCGTACCACCCATGCTAAACCATGACATCCCTTTAAGGTTATCCACTGCTATTTTTCTATCTAAATACTTTTGGACAATCTCTTCTCTTCTAGGTGCCACAAACTCGGGATAACCACTTACACGCATAATAACTCCGCAGTCAGCAATAATCCCCATCAGTTTTTCAGAGGGTTCTATTGTACCATTAGAAGTAATTATTATCTTATCAATCTTTGATTGATTAAAGCAAAACTCAATAGCCTCGCCTAAATACGGATATAGGAGAGTTTCGCCGCCAATAAGCAAAACCTCGTCTATTCCTTCGATGCTCTCAAGCACCTTCTCAAGGTCTTCCTTAACGGCTCCAATTTCATATATGTAATTATCTCTCTTTGGAATCAGATCCGCACAGTCTCTACAATTAAGGTTGCAAAATGTGGTTAGTAAAACACCCAAATGTGGTAATCGCATAAAACCCCCTATATGACTCTACTCAGTTTTTCCGATAAATTTTAAAAACTCGTCATAATCTCTTATATAGTCTTCTTCATCATAAATCTGAGATGCAAATACCATAAGAACAGCATCCGGAGAAAAATCAAACATCTCTCTCCATATATTGTTGGGTATATATAAACCCTCATATGGTTTTTCGAGAGGAACAACCTTCTTTTCTCTGCCGTTATCCATCCTTACCTTACAACTTCCATGCACGCACACTAAAATCTGCTCCAATGACTTGTGCGCATGGTGTCCTCTCACTACGCCTTCTATAGTGTCATACATATAATAAACGCGCTTTATCTCGAAAGGAATATCATTATATTCCTCTAGAGAAATTAGCTGACCTCGTGAATCACCATGTGGTTGAAACATATACTTTACGACCTGCATAACCTTTTCCCTCCCTTATCAAGATGAAATAGCGACCTACTGTAGTTCTATTTTTCCTTCAATTATTCTATGAATGTAATTTTCGAACATTTCCGCCTTATCAGGTCTATCTTTACACTCATCATATAATGCAATTATGTGATCGCATGTTATAGCCTTATTTCTTTTCTCTGAGTTGCTGCTATCCTTCAATTTATCATCAATTTCATTTATAAGTTCTGCATTACTTATATCTATGTGATCAAAGTCAAGTCTATGGTGTTTATTTGCCTCTTGATAAGGTGATAAGGTCATTGAAAGCGATACAACATATCCTGTGCTAGTAATGTCTAGCCAGCGATCTTGTATTGCCTTTCTGGAAATGCCATATTTCTTATCCAAAAGTCTAACTAGTCCTTTTTCCTTTCTGTATCTGAAGAACAGCTGCTCAAAGGCATCTCCCATCCACGTGCCAACTTCAGCCTTCTCCCATAACACCTTTAATTTGAGACACATAATATCTAGTTCTGTCAATTCTTCCTCACAGTCTGGAAAAAACAATTCAACAAAACTATCCGATGGGAAAGTCTCAAATAAATCACTGATTATATTTGTGCACTCAACTGCCAGTCTGGCTGCAGCTTTTGGGGAAGCTCCCGTATCGCTCAGGCTACCATCAACTATGCGATAAACTGTCAATTTATCTGGGATGACGTATGCCTTATATCTTGCGCAAAATCTCAACCACAAATCGTAATCCTGAAGCTGTCTATACGCATAGTCGTATCCCCCCAATTCATTCCAAATCTCCCTGCGCATCATAACGGAAGGAGCATTCAAATAATTGTGATGGAGCAATACCTTTATCATTCTATCTTGAGGTAAAGATACTTTGTTAAACAAGGCTTCAAACCCTGGGGCTTTAGACATGTTTCCAATACACTTAACCCAAGTAAAACATGCCTTATATATATCTTGATTTTTTTCTAAAAAATCAACTTGAATCGCTGTCCTGGTTGGCTCAATCTTATCATCTCCGCCCAAAGTACAAATATACTTACCTGTTGCTTTCTCATATGCCTCTTCTATGCACGCGAAACAGGTATTCTCTTCATATGAAATAAAAATGAAATGCTCTTCACCCCACTTGTTTATCCTATCTCTTATAACTTCTCTAGATTTGTCAGTCGAACCATCATCTGTGACTATCACCTGTATATTCTTATATGTTTGGTTCATGACACTATCTATAGCTTCCCCAATGTAGTTTTCATGGTTATAGCATGTTATTAGTATTGAGACTAAAGGTCCCTTGTCCAATTCATGAGAATAAGCTATTTCCTTTAGACTATTCCACACTAAACTAACTGTTTCATCCGGGTTAGGAAGGAGTTTTAAAGAAAGGCTTTCTACACCCTCCATGGAAATTTCACCCTTGTCAATCATGCCTGCTATTTCCTTGGCTGCATCAAAATCCCGGTTTTCAGAAACCCGTCCCAACAATTCAATTATGCCACGAAGCCTTGCAAGCAACACATGAAGACTTTCATTTGTTTTCCAAATGCCAGTCCTCCCAACATTCTTCTCAATATCATTTATCTCGGAAAGGATGCAAAGTTCATCTATCTCACGAGACGCTCTTCGAATATTGTCGCACTTTTCTAATATTCTCTTGATTTCCTCATAGTTGCCTTCGCTTTGAAACCTTTCAACATAAGAGAGCATTTGGTCCGATAATTTCTGAAGTTCATCAAGTTCACTCATTCTGTCTCCTTAATCCCCGTGTTTATCATATCCCTATATTCATTCAAAAAACTCTGCCTCGCCATAAAGTAATATCCAAGATGAAGATACCCATCATCATGCAAGCACCATGGTGGATTTTGATGAGGTACAACAACCTTATATCCTCTCCTTCGGAACTCAAAACTTTGGCTGGCGTCGTAGAAATCCCATCCTTTTATAACATCTTCCCTCCACGGGATATCGACCTGAGTAATCATCATAAATCCGTCTATTGCGTCAACGGGAAAGCATCCCCCGTCTTTCCCTTTGTCAAATATGGTCATCTTGGTTTTGTCAGGCTTATGATCATACATTCCACCAACTCTATCTGCCTGCCACATTATGCCCCCCTCAGGCATTTCTGGTGTACCCACCATTCCAATCATTCCGATATTTGAATCAGGACCGTTGAAAATATTCAAGACGTCAGCAATAAAATTCTCATTTAGAATAAATACATCCTGGTGGAGATATACTTTATATTTTGCCTGACTCATATTCATTGCCTTGTTATAGCCTTCAGAAATGCTAGCGGCATCAGCGATGGCTATAATCTCGGTTGTGAATCCTTCAGGAATTTGAAGTTTTGAAATGTAATAGCTGGCTTCTTCTGCAGCTTGCTTATCGTTGACACACATTATAAATGATACCTTATGGTCATCAACCATTTATCCACTTATCCTTTCACGCATATCTGATACCTTTTTAAGAAGGGATTGTATACTATCAACTTCAGGTCTTAGCTTCGTGCAAGTTTTAAGCATGCGTTCAGCAAAATCATACATATTATGACATATAAAAACCTTCGCAAGTTTGAAATATGTCTCAAAATGATTGTAGCAGAAATTAGTTACCATACAGTCTATCGCTTCAGGGCTTAAGCAGTAATCTCGGATTGTATCGCACAACTCATTGCCCTTATCGTCAAATTTGTCAAATTCAACTCGAAACATCATATATTTCATTTTACGGTATAGCGTTAACAAATTGTTCAAATCATTGGATATATCTAAAAAACACTTTCTTCTGTTTGCCGCCTTTTCCGCCTTATATATGTTGATAATATCTACAATCTCAGACGTACTGTCATCGTTTGCAAAATTACTACTATTATCATCTACCAGTTTTTGAATAGCACCATAATTCTGTTTTCCCCCAGCCAATAGGGCTGAAATCTCGCCAACTTTTCCCTTTAATACTACCATGTGCGATAGAATCACTTCATACATCCACTTTTCGTAGTCAATGGCGTGGGCCTCTGTGCCTATATAACCTTCCGGCATTTCTTTTCCCACGAAATTTGAAGATTCAAGTTTCCCCGTCTTTTGCTCCAAATCTTTGTGTCGAAAAAAATAAAATGCTATATTGAATGTATGTAAGCACTCCGAACCCATTTTCTCATATTCCCGTTCGAGACTTTTTTTTGCCCAAATGTTATATGGATTGTACATAGCCAGAAAATATGCCGCTGCACCAGCTGAAAGTCGGTTCTCTTTAATCAAGCCAAGTAACCCTTCATCCATCTCAACAGAATTATCATCCCAGGCGTCAAATGTACTCTTAAGAAAAAATACTTTATCTTCAATTTGCGTATCTGAGCTAAGTCCCTCAAGAAATGAACCTTGTCCGGTAAATTTTTCTATGCCAATTATTTCCTCAATATCAGTTCTAATGTCAGCCATTGCCTTCCGAATTCAGTAATTTGGTTAACTCTTCGATTTCCTTTTCAAGCATTTCCGTTTCACTTTCAGAATTATTCTTGTTTGATTCTGGACCAGAATCAAACATGCCTAATTCCATAACATTTTTTACTCCGCATTTTTCGCAGCATTCTCGATCGTATTTCTTTAAATCACCTCTTGAAGGTATCAGGACAACATCATCATCACGAATTCCTGCTTCTCTAAAAGAAGCTATCTTTGCGCCATCAATTTTATATGAGTCATTCTCGGCCACATAGCCTGAAAAGCCTTTTATTCCATTGGCTTCAAGTACTCTCCTCAATGTTAAGGATTCAAAGTCTTCTTCAAAAATATAGATTCTGCCATAGGCATTTAATTTCTCCCTCAAATCAGATGATTGAACGGCCCCATCAAATAGGCTTTTTGCTTGACTATAAAGCTGATCAGCCATTCCTACTCTTCCAGAGAGGAATTCTGTGTCGTTAGGATATAGTCTTTCTCTTACTTTATCCATGATTCTGTCATCCAGCAATTCAAGAACCAGCAAATCTTCCTTCGGAACCTCAGAAGTGCCATTTTGTACCTTGTGCATGATCTCTTCATTTATACGCATATAAAGTTTTAGATTATTTATAACACCACCTATTCCTTTTATCATGCTAATAGTCAATGTTCGATTGATTTTATCTATGGCATTACATACCAGCTTAATATTTTCGATTATTTCATCACTTTTAAGCTCAGGATATTTTAATCTCAGTTTGAGGACATCTGATATCAAATTATAAATTTCGCTATAACTTACCTTTTGTTTCATGAATTACCTCCTAGCACTTAAAGAATAACATGTGAACTATCAAACATTTTCTTTATTCGATCACTTATCGTTCCTTGTTGATTAACTCTGTTTTTAATGTCTTCTGTATACTTTCTTCTTTCTTCTGGTTTGTTTATGTATTTGACTATAATGTCATTTAGCTCATTGGTATTCTTAAACCTCTTTATCTCCGAAAAACCTGCTGCATCTACATCTATCCAGCGTGGAACTACAACAAACGCACCTGCAGCCATCGCATTCCAAATATCCAGGGACAATTTATTTCCATTCCTGATGTCCGGGAAGAATATGACAAATTTGTATTCTCGTAACAAGCCATATTTCCCATCCCTTATGTTATTCCGAGCCACTTTAACTATCTTCTCCTCAGACCACTGTTCATCGCTCGCATCGCAGGCCAAGTCTACATGTCCAATATTCTTCCACGGTGCAAGGATGTACTTGATATAAGGAATAGCATATTCATTATCAAGCAGCGGAAGAAGATAACTAAAATCATATTTGTGTGCGGTAGATTCAAAACTATCATTAGAAACCGGATAGTTCTTTTCAACATCACGCTTTATGTAGTCCGCACATTCCTCATACAAAGACCACGAAGACAAATCGCATTTCCTTTGCTCAATCATTCCGTCAAGATAGCCCTTTGTAGCATCTAAAAGGTTCTTTAATGTATCGCTTATTGTTCTGGATTTATCGTCTAAATCTGCCCATATAAGTAAGTCCTTTGCTTCGTCAGCCATTTCACCTCCTACTTCATCATCAAAGCTAATCGTTGGTGCTAACGGAAGATACGTAATGTTTTCTATTCCTCTTTTTTGTAGGTCCAAGAAAGCATTTATATCGGCGATATAAACCTCATTCCAGTCGTTCTTAATCGAATAATCATAAACCTCTGGGCTTGAATCAATAATCCACGAAATGTAAGGAAGATTGAGTGCTCCGCATGCTAGAGAAATGTATGGGAAAAAACCAATTGAAAAAACGCAATTGACATTTTGACTTTTAACAACACTTAACATAGAAGCTAAATAAGTTTCATCAGCTTCTTGGGGCTCATCTATGAATGAAAGCTCGATTCTCATTTCATTCATGGATTCTTTTATTATTACCCCAATATCACTTTTTGAATTTACTAAAAGAACACTCATGCTTTTCTCCACGCAAGTTTTGATAATAAAACATTCTATACCAACAAGTATTCCAAATTAGCCATTTTCATCATTCTTCGTATTTGGTAATCGTATGTGTAATACTTATTTATTGTTTCATGTCCTCTGTTCGCCACTTTTTGTCGAATCTCATCATGGCTCAAGTAGTATGCACATTTCTCATACGCTTCACCTATCGAGTTGAATATGGCTAAATTTTCACCATCTCGAAAGTGCTCATCGAAATCGCGCTGATAGTTTGTCAACAGGAAGCCGCCGCATCCCATAATATCTAGGCATCTCAGTGGAATTCCGCACTTGATTGACTTAAATGTTATGTTTAAGTTTATATCACTGCACTTAAATACCTTCGGCATTTCCGAGTAATAATCAACTGGTCCGCATTCATTCACATTTTTGAACAATTCATTCTTGTCAGTTGAATACAAATTAAACTTCCAATGGTTACTCAACATGGAAATAATAATCAATCTTTCTCTGTTAGTTATGGTTTTGTTGGTTAGTAGCCCCACCCTCGGAACGATTGACTTCATCATATCATTGTTCTCAAGTGGCATTTTTTTATCTTTGCTTTCACCTTTAAAAACGGCATTTCGAAATGTTTTCTCGTCCAACCATTCTGAGAGATCACGACGGAATATTTCTTCACTAGCGTACGAATTATACCGTCCTGTATTATAATCAAGAATTGCATTAAAGAAACCCTTTTTATAATCTGTCAGATAGTTTAGGTATTCATTGAGTTTTGTTTTATAAAGGTTCCCCACGAACGAAACTCTGGCGTCAAACCTTTCCTTGTCATCATTAGAGCAAATTATGCTGTCGTATTTCTCAATATTAACGGCCAATGGCAAATAAAAGACGTTTTTATATCCCTTTTCAACGTAATATGCAACCTCGTCTGTATCCATCAAAAAAATAAAAGAGGTTTCATACTTTGATTCTTCTGATGCATTTATGGCTATCGGTGAATCATAAGCCCATGAGAGATATGGAATTCCATGGGTATAACATGCCTCGCTAACATAGTCAAAAAAGTTGATTGAAAAAACAACATCATAGTCATGTTCATCAAGGAATCGATTAAATCTGTCAACATTATCTGCTTTTACATCACTATATATATTGGTTTGTATTGTTTCTATCTCAAACCCAATATTATGGAAGGCTTCCAGGTAATCCGTATTATTAACAGAGTTCCATGAAAGTATTAACATCTTTGGTCTTCCATTAATAACCGGGATTTTTTTCTTTGACTTCTCTATTAAAAAATCAATGTCAGATTCAATGTCCAAATCTGTCTGCTTGTAATGTCTTCTTTGCCTAGCATATTCATTAAAAACGCGCCGTAATTGTTGGTATGAATCATCTAAGCAATACTTTTCTAATCGTTCTTCAGCTTCCTCGATATATCCTTTATGTATCAGATTCTGAATATATTTTTTAATATCCTGCGGTTTGTTTTCAATTACTTCTTCATTATCATCATATGTTAATTCCGTATATTCTTCGACTATTTCTTTTTTAAGCTGTTTATTGCACTCCAAATAAAGCGTGATAAGATAATACGCAAGATGCTCAAGCGTTTTGTTTTGCATAACTGACTTTTTTATTGCTGTGTCCCTAGCACAGCCAGCCAGTATCTTAAATAACCAAACGCAAAACCTTCTGAAAGTATCTTTTCGCATTATTAGTGTCGGAATTAAATATTCCTTTTGGCGCATCAGTTCCTCACTGATGTTAAAGGCTACCTTCTCTCGCAAATTTAAGTAACTACGCAAAACGTTAAAATCATAATCGTAGTATTTTTCCTTGTAATCGTCACGAAGGCTACATTCTAATAACTGCTTCTTAACAATTATTATTTGACTTCCGGACTCAATCAATCTTTCCAAATTATTTGTTTCAATTTGAGGAATCCTTCCATCTAGGGAAAAGCCAATATAATCAGAATTAACTTTTTCCCACAAGTAGTATAATCCCAGCACGTTCCCGAACTGAGATACTTTTTGTTTCTCTATTTCAAATTTATGAGTAAAATCGGAATTATTTATATACGAATAAAGAAATGCGTCGTCAATTACACTTATTGAATCCGCATAAGAAATACTGTTGATGTCAGTCAGTTTGTAACTTCCAAAGAGATAAAAGTTAAGTTTTCCCATTTGCAGTTCGTACCTCTCGTCGTTAGGATATTTTTTAACTGCAACAAGTTGGGAACAGTTTTGCCTGTTCCCAACCCATCATGGTATTACCTTTAATAAGTATCAACAATACTAAACTTCGGCCCACGTATTACTGTCTACTTATCGAGTTATGCAATTACTTCATTAGCCAAGTAAGCTAAGTACGCCCTGGTTAGACTGATTAGCCTGTGCCAACATTGCCTGACCTGCCTGAGCAAGGATATTGTTGTTGGAGTACTTAACCATCTCTGTAGCCATATCTGTATCACGGATAGCAGATTCAGCACTTGTGGTGTTCTCAACTACGTTATCCAGGTTGTTG
>JAEEGL010588350.1_pt1 | contig 19677 bp, 3 predicted proteins | sample 9134231 | NCBI WGS metagenome assembly JAEEGL01 (sample SAMN16246548, study PRJNA631951) | gut metagenome | biome: gut microbiome; feature: rumen; material: fiber-attached | host: Bos | place: Iran: Karaj | collected 2018-10 | reverse complement strand
CCGCCGAAGGAGGTGAGCGACTTCGAAAACCGCAGCAGCTCAGGGTCTTTGATCTTATAAAAATACTTGTAGTTTTTGTCGATCACTACGCTGCTTTCATCCGCGATCTCCAGAAAATGATCGGGATTCAGAATGATATTCGCCATATCGGGGGCGTCCACGTTGGGCGCGTAAACGATGAATCTGCCCTGCGGGTCGCTGTAGATGATCCGCATTTCGGTATTCGGGTTCTCTACGTCGGTCTGCGCCGCTTCGCCCTCCGGCTTCCAGCGGAAGATATCGTCCGATACGGCCTCGTAGGCCATACCCTGTATGGACCCGGGCGCGGTCTGGTACAGCATGCCGAATGAAACGTCCATGAGCCAGCCGTCCTTCAGCAGGGCAAGCATCATCACGGTGTGCGCTTCATTCGAAAGCGCGTCCAGATTTCGCGCCGTTACCGCGTTTTCGGCAAAAATAACGCTTTCGGCCGTTGTATCCTTCCCGGTATCGGGGGGAGTATTCCCCTTGCAGGCGGTCAGCGCTACGGTCAGTATCAGCAGTGCGGCCAGCAGCGCCGCGGTTCTTTTTTTCATACGGTATCCGTCCTTTCCCGGTTCAGTAAGAGGCGTAAATGTATACGGTGCAGGCGTAAGAGAGCAGCCCCACCGCGGCAGCGGCGATCTTCTTCCACGTTTTGTCGGTTGCCCGGGCCGCCGTTTCCGCCAGCGCGGGGCCTTCGTTTCTCAGCGCCGTGAACAGCAGCATAAAACAGGAAAACCAGCAGGCCCCGGCCCAGCGGGAGGTATCGGTGGATACCACCATCGCCGCCGCGAGCGTTAGCGGCTGCAGCAGGAACACAAAGTAGGGGAGCCGCTCCTTTTTCGGCGCCCGCTTCGCCATGCCGCCCCACAAAAAGGCGAGCAGGCCGAACACGGGGAACGCGGAAAGCGCATACAGGATATGCGACATGGGGTTCAGCTTCCCAATGCTGTAGTTGATCAGGAATTTCACGAAATCGGCGGGGTTCGAGTAGTTTACCCCCTGATAATCCCCGTAGATATAATAGGTGAAGTACTCCTCAAACAGACCGAAGCCCTTCAGGTCTGTATATTTCGCGCGCATGTGGTCGTAAAGCTGTGCCGCGTCCATTTTGACGTGGGATTTCGAAAACAGCACCAGGTATACGGCCAGCGCGCCGCTGCCGAGCACGGTGATGCAGAAAAGGGCTGTCCGCAGCGCGCGGCCTTTTTTGTTTTTTACAATGTAGTAGAGCTCCACCGAAAGGATCATCGTCAGGTACGCCAGCACGAACTGGTAGTGCAGAATGATGCCGGTAAAGCACACGAGGGGCGCGAGCCACTTGCCGGCCTTCGTATCCGAAAGATATACGTAAACGGCCGCAAGGATCAGGTTGTATACGTCCAGCACGCCGAAGTTGATCACGTTCGGGATCACGGTGTGGTGCGAAAGGGCGAACAGTACAATGAGCCAGCACAGCAGCGGGCTTTTCTGCAGCCACGCCTTTTTGAACGCCAGCGCCGCCAGCCCCGCCTGCAGCGCCAGCGAGATCCATAGGACGATATGGGTGAGGCGTACGATCAGCGCGAACGAGACCTTATCGGTAAACAGCGAGATGATATGCCCCACCAGCGCGCGCGAAACGAACCCCACGCTGTAGTCGATCAGGTAAAACTGCGCCATCCGGGTGGCGTAAAACGGAAAATTGCCGAACAGATACTGATACCGCTGGATCGAATAGGTGAACAGCATCAGCGCCAGCATGCCCGCCGCGATCAGCGCGGCGCTCCATTTGTACCGGATGAAAACGTCGGCGCGGCGGTACAGCGCGTCTCCCTTTTTGCGCAAAAAACCGGGGGTGCTCCGCAAAAGCCCGAGCGCCCGCGCCGTTCCTTTCTTCAGACCGGCCGACGCTTTCTGCGCGGCGGTCTGTTTTTTCGGTCTCTTTTTGTTCTTCGGCATTTTTTTCTCAGGTCAGGTAGGTCCGCATGCCGATCATGCCTACGGCGTAGCCCGCGAGCATCACGGCGCAGAATAAGATCAGCAGCGGTTTCTTCTGCAGCCGTTCCGCCGCCGGGTACAGCAGGTCGCCGTCGTGCCGCAGGGCAACGGTAAGCAGCGCAAAGTTCGCGAACCACGCGTTTCCGGCCCAGCGGGCGGTATCGGTGGAGGCGATCACGCCCGCGGCGAACACCAGCGGCTGCAGCATGAACACGAGCCAGGGGAGTTTTTTCTCTTTTTCGCTGCGCCGGAAGGCGCAGATCCAGAAGTATTCCAGCACGCACCAGAAGGGGACCGTGGCGGCGGCGTAGCACAGCAGCCGCCGGGGCTCCATGCGGGTGAGCGAATGGTTCAGCAGAAAACGGACGAAATCGACCGGGTTTGAGTAGTTCACGCCCTCGTAGTCGCCGTAGATATAAAACGTAAAGTAATCCTTGAACAGGCCCCAGCTGCGGTAGTCGCTGAACCGGTCGCACATGTGCTGATAGAACGCGTCCGCGTCCACGGTGAGGTTGTATTTGGAGAAGAAGACCAGGTAAACGCCCACGGCGGCGCTGGCGGCAAGGCTCGCGAAAAACGAAACGAGGCGCGCCGCCCTGCCTTTTTTGAAGCGGCATACGTAGTAGAGCTCCACGCTCAGGATCATCGGCAGCAGCGACAGAATGAACTGGTAGTGCAGGATCACGCCGGTCACACAGATGAGCGGCGTGAGCAGCGGCGCGGCTCTGGTATCGGAAATATACAGATACAGTACCGCCAGCAGCACGTTGAAGGGATCCAGAAACCCGAGAAACAGCGGAAACGCATCCGACGCGATGGGCGAGAATACGAAAAAAACGCATAAAAGGCATATCAGCGGGGAACCCTTTAGCCACGCCTTGCGGAAGGCCGCCGCGGCCAGCGCCGCCTCGGCGATCCATACGGCAAATACCGCCCCTCTGGCGATCGCGAGGATCTGCATTACGGAGAGCGTCGGCGCAAACAGCGATACGATCTGCCCCACCAGCGCGCGCGAAATGAAGCCCGCGCTGAAATCGGTGAGGTAAAACAGCAGCCCCATGGGGAACGTCAGCGGAAAATCGGTGGAGAGATACCGGTGCCCGAACAGCAGATAGGTGATCCAGATCAGCAGCAGAAAAACCGCCGTCAGGGGCAGGGTGCTCCAGCCGCGGCGCAGAAACGCCGTGATGTTTTTATGAAGAAAAGCGCCCCCGGCCCCGAGGGCGGAGCCCGCCCGGGCGCAGAACCGTCGGGCGGCGCCGAAAACGCGTCCGGCGGCGCCGCACACGCGGTTTTTCAGCTTCTGCGCGCCGCTCACAGGCACGGTTTTTTTCTTCTTTTTGCTCATACGCCCGTCCTTCTTACTTATAAAATAATCTTACATGATTGCTCCGCAAAAGTCAACAAAAACAAGGTTTGCGTTTTGGGTTGCAATCCGCATGGGAGATATGTTATACTTTTTATATAAAAAAAGGAAACAGCCATATGGAAAAACGGTATTGGGAGCCGCTACGCGCGGTCGGCTGCGGAACGGGGAACGACGGATGCGCATGGATATGAACAAAAAGAACACAAGGAAAAACGAATACCTGTATTACGATCTCACGGCGGCGCTGCTGGGTGTTGGCCTGTTCGCGTTTTTTTTCGCCACCGCCCGTCTCGGCATCCCCACCGTGGACGAGGCGGATTACTGCAACCTGCGGTATCTGCAGGGGGATATTCCCTTCGTAGAGTGGTGGGATCCAGCGCAGCTTTTTTGTCTTACCATGACGCCTATTGTGGGGCTGTATAAAACTTTTGCCGGTTCCACTGACGGTCTTTTGATCTTTATGCGCTTTTTCTTTCTTGCGGCGGATGCGGTTTTCTACGTGTTTATGTATCGCAGACTGCGCCGGTACCGGGCTGCGGGGCTGCTTGGGGTGCTTACGTTTTGTGCCATTCTTCCCCAGACCCTGCGGGCTTTTTCCTACTTTACGGTCTCGTCGTTCATTTTTTACGGTGTGAGTCTGCTGCTGATCATGGATGAAAAAAAAAGGTCTCCGGTTGCGCTTATCCTGTTCGGTGCGCTGCTGGCGGTGGGGGTTATGACGGAACCTTTTCTGCTTGTCGTATACATCATATATGTAGGGGCCGTCGCCGTGCGTGTGCTTCTGCGATCAAAAATACGGATTGCGGAAAACTGTGTTATCGTCCTGGAGCCGCACGTGTGTCTGTGGCTTACGCTTGGCGCGTTTCTAGTATTTCTGGCGCTGATGGCCTTTCTTACTGTCAAGGGGAGCTTTGCACGCCTGCCTGAAATGTTGCCGCTGATCTTTGGCGGGGTGAAATATACGGTCGCTTCGGTATTCACCGATACAAAAATCCGGTTTTTGCCCACCTTTATCGGAACCCTGCCTATGGTTGTTTCGGCGCTGCTTGTGGCAGCTTCGGCCGTATTGTATTTTATAAAACGTCCTTGCCGCAGCGCAAGGCTCGCGTTGTTTGTCATGTCTTGTGTTCTTGCTGCATACTGCTGGGGGCGGCTGTTTTTCGGCGTGTTTATTTCGAAGGAAACGGACATGGTAAACGCGATCAATTACCACGGTGTGCTGCTGCAGCCTTTTGCCGTATGCTGGTTCCTTCTCTCTGAAAAGAAGGAACCGCGTGTTGCCGCTTGTCTTTGCGCCGCTCTGCTCTACGGTGCCGCAGTGGACATCGGTTCCTCCTCTGTGCTGGGCACCGGCGGCACGATGGTTGCCTTTCCGGGGTTTGTCGGTTTTTTCAGCCTGGCGCGTGAGGCGGTCCAAGCGCTGAAGCAGGGGGCGCGGGAGAAGGAAGCCACGCAAACGGACGAGAAACGGCCCCGGCTTTCGTTCCTGCGGGCGGGCGGCGCCGCCGCGCTGGCTGCCGCCGTGCTTTGCGCGGCAGGATTCCTCTCGTGGAACGCCGGGTTCGTCGGCCTCGAAACCGTGGATTCGCCCATAGAGCACTATATTTCCCCCATGTTTTCCGCGGGCGGCGATCCCCGCGCCGAAACGCTGGAGGCAGGCCCTTGCCGGGGGGTTGTGACCTCGGCGAAGATCGCGTCGCTCTACAACGGTGCGCTGAAGGATCTGGACGCGGTAAAGGCCGCGGCGGACGGCGGTCCGGTGATGGTTTACGGCTTCACCCCCTTCGCCTATCTGTATCTTGACCTGCCCTACGGCTCCCACGGCGCATGGTATGACGGCGATCTGGACCGCGCCTTTGCCTATTGGCAGAAATTCCCCGCGCGCAGGCCCACGTGCGTGTACGCACCCCTGTTCGATAACCTGTATTGGGCGTCTTATCAGGATCTTTCCTTCGCCGTCAGCCGCGAGGGGTTCGCGCGCAAGGTGCTTGCGGATCTGGAAGGCCTCGGCATGTTTGATGCCCAATTCGGGGAAGCGGGGATCATCCTGCGGGCGATCCGGTAAAAAAGCCATATATCTTGTGGTCCCCACACCCAAACAGCCCAATATATGAAAAATAAGAACAATATCTTCATTTGTTGTATAAATTTTTGTGCAAAAGTGAAGATTTTTTTGTTTTATTCACCGTTTTGCAACAATTAAAACACAATCGTCGAACAGTCTCTTGTTTTTGGTGAAAATGTATAGGTATCTGGGCGAAATTTGTGCAAAACGGCGGATATGCAATTGTTGACAATGCGCAAAAGTTTGAAGTATAATAATGATGATATAGTATACCCGAAGTGCCCCCATTTTTAGGGGGTTTCCGAGGTTTGCTATAAACACTGCATTTTTTGCAAACAGAAGGAGTGTTTTCTATGGGTACAAAGGCTAAGCTTTCTACGAAAGTCATTAGCATTGTCCTGTCGGCCCTGATGGCGGTAAGCTGCGTTTACGTGGCTCTGCCGAGTCTCGCGCCGAATGCCTTCGCCGCCACTGCCGAGCAAAAAGCCTGGCAGGAACTGCACGACGCGTATGAGTCGGCGTTCAACGGCGGCTACCTGAGCACCAAAAACTGGGCCGGGATCTCTTCAGAGAACGGCGCGGTTACGGTGACCGACGGCACAACGAACGGTTACGCATACCGCATCGTGGCTGCCATCGGCGAGCTGGTCGAGCTCATCGGCACGGGCAAGCACAACAGCGAGCTGATCGCCATGATCACCGCCACGCTTGCTTCCGATTACGATATGGCGCTCAACACCTATCAGGCCAACTTCCTGAATGCGGTGCTCGATACCAGCGGAACCTACGGTACCTATACGCCGGCTAACATCTGGAACGGTACCAACGCCGCCATGGCCGAGAACCTGACCGCGCAGACGATCACGGTCACCGCCAACCGCGAAGAGAGCGCCGCGATCCTTTCGGATTTCGACGGCATCGACGCGCTTGCCGAGGCGGGCTATAAGATCAGCAAGTCTTATACGATCACGATCAACGCAACGGCGCAGGCCTGCGATTCCAATAACGGCGCCGAAACCGGCGCGTATTACGCGAACAGCGCCGTTACGGCCGCGCCCGCCGCGCCCGTGGAGGCTGCCGCGAAAACGCAGCTGCAGAACATCAAGGCGTACCTCGATTACGTAGGCACCGACGAATTCAAGGGCCCCTTCGATACGTGGTACAATAACGGCAGCGCCGCGAATACCGATTCGCTTTACACGCTGACCACCGCGCAGATCAACACGATCCAAACGGGCTACGGCAACGTGCGCTCCGGCGTGGAGACAGGCGACGCGGTCTACGTGGAAGAGTATATCGGCTCCAACGTCTACGCCGCGCATCAGCAATTTGTTACGGCTGCCGCCAACGCGCTGCAGGTGGTCGGGTATAAAGACTACGTGGCGTGGCTCGTCAACGGCGCGCCGCTGGGCGGCTCCACCCGCAACCGCGACGATTACGATACAGCCGATCCCGAGTCCATTGAAAAGGTGATCGCGCAGGCAACGGCCAACCAGACGGCGCTCAATTCCGCGAGCGTACAGGCCCTTGCCATTCTCGAAGGGCTCTATCCCGGCTTCGACGCGGACGGCGCTTACAATGTGGATGACCCTGCCACCTACCACATGAATTACCGGAACTACATCTGGTATCTGAACAGCCTGCTGTACAACTACTACCTGCAGGAGATCAAGGCAGGCGCTACGGTGCTGCTCAATAACGGCGCCTCCACTACCTATGCCTTCAGCAACGCCTCCTCGCAGTTCTTCAAACTGCTGTCGAATTCCGTGGGCGAGGGTTATCAGGAGGGCACCAATTACGTCCCCACCTCCGATTCCCATATCGATCAGGATAAAACGTATTATACGCCTGTTGCAAATTACAGTTATGCTGCCACCGAAGACGTGAAGGTGGACGGCAAGAAGCACTATTTCACCAACTGGGCGAAGGTGGAATCCCCCGTGGCCTCCGGTCTCGCCGGTTACTATGAGGACGTTGAGGTGTTTACCTACGCCCTGACCGAGGATACCGCGCTGAAGGACGGAACCACCTATTATACTCTCGCGGACGGCGTTTACACCCCCGTTGAAGACCCCGTTGCCGAGGACCTCGGCACGTACTACGTGCGCACCGGCTCTTATCACGAGTATCAGCTCACCGCCGATACCGCGGTGAGCGCCGCCAAGGTGTATTACGCGCAGGGCGAATACACGGTTGTAACCTCTCCTTCTGACGCATATATCGGCACCTATGCCGAAAGAACCGCTCAGTATACCTATCAGCTCACCGACGATAAGGTGCTTATGAGCGGCAAAACCTATTACACCTCCGCAGGCGTTGAGATCGAAGAGCCCGTGCTCGACGATATCGCCGGCTATTACGAGATGAAGTTCCAGACTGTAGCTGCCCCCACCGCCGCGTATCTGTTTGATTATTACGAGGAAGCGGGCGCCTTCTACGGTCTGAAGGGCGTAGGCAACGGCGAATACGTCTCCGCCAACTACGACTACAGCGAAGAAGAGTGCCCGATCGACGATACGGACCTCGACGCGCTGTATACCTTCTTCTCGAACGCCGTTACCATGATCAACAACGCGCGCGGTGTAGGCGTGAATATTGCGAATTACATGGACGATACCCTCGTCCTCCAGATCGGCGAGATGGCGGACGCCCTGCGCACCGAGCAGACCAGCCGCGGCCGCGTGACGGAGGCCTTCCTTGCCGATTACGAGCCCGCTGCCACGCTGATGGCAGGTTACGTGAAGGGTGGCAAGAGCATCGCCAAGCTGTACGAGGATCTGAAGACCATGGAAGCGCTGCGCTCCACGCTGCGTTCCCGCTACAGCTGGTTCTCCACCGATCCCCGCGATAAGGCGATGGGCGATTTCATCGCCGAGCTGTATAACGAGATCTACGATCGCGTTCAGGCGCAGTATATCGAGATCCAGAACGAATACCGCGAATATAACGGCGTGAACGTGCGCAACTATTATCAGCTCAAGCAGAACCTGAACCGCGTGAACGACCTTACCGGCAGCTACAACGGTACTTCCGTGAAGATCCTCACCTTCATCGGCCAGAGCTACGGCGCGGGCAAGATCAGCGGCACCAACGATAAGGGCTTTGCCCGTGACGCCAACCACCTTGCGCGGGTTTACTATAACAGCAGCACCCAGAAGTATGCCTATCCGGGCACCGCGCTGAATACCATCACGAGCGGCGTGGGCGGCTTCGACGTTTCCGGCGCCGTGGGCCAGGTGTCCGCCAATCAGTACAGCCACCCCAACATCACCCGCTACCCCATGGATGAGGACTGGGTACACAACGTGGCCTATACCGCATACTTTACCTCCAAGAATACCCCTGCCTCCGGCAACTACAACAGCGTTGCCAGCACGGTGACAAAGCTCGATAACTTCCTGAAGAGCGGCGACTTTGTAAAGCTGCTCGGCTCCGATGAAAAGGGCAAGAACATCACCGACCTTACCCTGTTCATTCAGGATATCCTTGCGGAGAACATCTTCACCGATAAGATCATCGATACCCTCATCGGCCTCCTGTTCCCGATGCTCACCGGCATCTTCGACGAGACCGTTCCCGCCATGCTCGCCACCAAGCTCCAGGGCAAGACCATCGAGAGCCTCACCGGCGGCTCTGCCGGCGGCGTGGATATTTCCGGCGGTACCATGTGGTTCTACTTCGGCGGTTACACCACCGCGTGGGCTGAAGACGCCGACGGCAACGTTACCGGCACCTACACCGGCGGCGACCCCGGCAGCTACCTCACCAATACGTTTATTGACGTGACCTCCAAAAAGGCGCAGATCAATATCTATCCCAGCACCTTCGGCAACTACCTTGCCACCATCACCACGGCGGCGGGCGTAAATAACGATCAGGTCACGCTGCTGCATGCCATCGGCACCAATATCAAGAATATCGGCAACCAGTCCATCGCCTACACCCAGATCCACCAGCGCAACGCGTGGGATAAGTTCAAGAACGCCGACGGCGAATTCGCCTTCAACGGCGGCAACGGCTTCAACTGGGGCGTGGACGCGCAAACCACCTTCGCCGGCAAATACAACCAGTTCAAGGCCATGCTGGGCGCCGTGCTCGGCGCCGCCATCGGCGTGCTGCGCACCCTGTTCGGCACCAACGATTTCGTCATCAATATCGACGGCAACTACAACAACGGCGGCCAGCTCCTGTACGGTTATGTTTCCAATCTCGGTATCAAATACGGCGTATCCTCCAACGGCAACTGGATCCGCGTAAAGGACGCCAAGGCGGACATCACCATCTATCACCTGGAACTCTATAAGAAGGTCTGGGTGCCGCTGATGGAAGCCCTCGGCATGAACGCCCCCGACGGCGGCATCTTCAACTGGACCGTGCCCACCGTTTCGGGCAACTTCACCGGCCCGCAGCTCGCAGGCTACCTGGTAGACCCGATCTATCAGCTGATCCTCGCGGTGAGTCAGAACCCCGTGCAGTCCGTATGCAAGCTGCTGCCGAACCTTGCCTTCCATCTGCTCAACGGCAGCATCGATAACCTGCTGGATCTCACCATTCTGCTGAATATCCAGGTCAAAGATATCGACGTTTCCGACGGCGGCGGCGGCGCGGCGGCCTACATCGTGAAGTGGGATTGGGTCCGCGATCTGCTTCTGAACGCTCTGTCGAGCTCCCTGAACTTTGATATCGAGCTGAAGCTCAAGGATATGTTCACCCTTTCCGACGTGCTCGGCTTCGACCTGAAGGACCTCAACACGGTGCTTGCGGGTATCCTCGGCATGATCAAGGAGGAGTCCGATGCGGTCTACGAGGTGCAGGTCGGCACGGATGACGACGGCAATCCCATTATGGAAAAACGCTGCCGCTACCTGCCCGGCATCGGCACCGGTAAGGTTGCCACCATGTTCAAGAGCGGCGGCTTCCACACCAATTACACCTATACCAACGGCGCCCGCCCGAACGGCTGGGGCAGGACCTGGGTGGCCGCGGACGTGGAATACGTCTTCTACGCCATCTTCAACTGGGTGTTCCGCGCCGCGCAGACCAAGGGCGGCCTTGCGGATATCTTCGCGCTGATCGCGGCGCTTGCGGGCTCCGATATCGGCGAGAGCATTCCCGGCATCGTCTACTCTCTGGTTGAGGGCATCGAGAGCGCGGACCTTGCGTTCGCCGCTCTGATCGAGCTGCTCAACGAACCGGAGTACGCCGTATCCGGCTACAACTGGTATAAGGTTTCCTCTGCCAACCAGCCCACCATCAACTGGAACACCACCACCTTCACCTATCTGGATTACTCCAACAAGTGGACCAGAGACAAGGCGACGTACATTTATAATAACGTAGATAACATCGTGAACGCGGTCGTGAACATGATCACGCCCGAAACGCTCGAGGACTTCGGCGGCGACGTGAACGTATGGCTCGATAAGACCATCAACTCCATGTTCAATAACGAAGGCATCATGAACGTGATCGAGGTCGTCGCCATGCTCGGCAACGCCGTGAAGGGCGCCAACGGTATCGTGAAGCTGCTCAAACAGCAGCTCACCAGCTCCGTTGCCTCCGACCCCGAGGTGAACCTCTACGCATGGTATAACGTATTCGGTTATATCTACGACGAATACCGCGAGCTTGAGCTGGATACCAACCAGTTCCTCGCCTACAACCAGATCGCGAAGCAGGTTTACGTTTACGAAGCCGAGGCCAAGGATAAGGACGTTGAAGACTTCGTCGCCACCCTGAAGGCCGGCACGCAGGCGCAAACCAACAAGAACGCTTCCGATTACCTGCCCTACACCTGGAAGATCGTTTCCGCGTATCCCGTGGCCCCCGGCGAGAGCATCCCGTGGACCATCAACGGCCAGGTGATGAGCCGTTCCAATATCGTACCTTACAACAAGAACGCCACCAACGACGCGTATCAGGTTTACGAGAACCTGTTCTCCAACGTCCGCTGGACCGCTGCCGAGGATCCCAACGGCGGCGAAGATCCGTACTACACCTGGGAGGTAAAGCTGACTGCCGATATCATCAACCACCTGAAGGTCAACGGCACCACGCTCACCAGAAACGGCAATACCTATATTGACGACGGCGTTTCCTACAGCGTCGGCAGCTGGTATCCGCTGGTGGACGGCGGCAATATCGATGATCCCACCTCCGAGAACGCCCGCGCCGTATTCAGCGCCGTGTTCAGCGAGCTCATCGGCCCGCTCTCCACGCTGTTCGGCTTCATCCTGTACGGTAAGGATCTGAACCTCTTCGGCAACAACCTGACCATTCAGGGCTACAACGGCTATAACCACGCCATCATCCCGCTGCTTGAGGCGCTGGGCATTTACGATCTGAAGACCGAGGCCCAGATGAATGCCTATCTTAACTCGAACGGTACCCGCGCCGCCTTCGATTACCTTGTGAACAAGCTGTTCGAGGGCGTGGATGAGCTGCTCACCGACGACCGTGTCCGCGACGACGACGGCAACGTGATCTCCGGCAAGGGCGCCTTCCAGAAGCTGATCGACGTGCTGCCGCACCTGTTCTACTTCCTGCAGAGCGACGGCCTCACCACCGTAATCAAGAACCTGCCCATGTTCGTATGGCAGCTTTTGGATACCCTTCGTCCCATTGCGAATATCGACCTTGACGATATCATCCACGCAGTGCTCTGCCGCATGCTCGGCTACGTTTACAAGGCCGAGGGCAACTACGCGCACAATAACCTCACCACCGCGCTGCTCGAAATGCTCGGCATGGAAGAGGCCAGGTACACCGCCGCGGCCGCCGAGCGCGACGCCGCGAAGGTAAGCGCCATCTTCGATTTCTCGCTGCAGCACATGACGCTGCAGGGCGTATATCGCCTTGTGACCGGCCTCACCGGCCTCAACATCTATCCTCTGACCTACGCGCTCGAGGGTATGTGCCAGGTGGCCGCGCCGCAGCAGCTGAACTTCAGCAACACGCAGAACGAGGAGTGGAAGTACACCAGCTACCACGTACCGAATGATAACAACACTTACAGAACTTATACGCTGAACTTCCCGGGTCAGGATACCATCACCGTCACCCTCGAAGCGCTGCTCGATATCCTCAAGTATGAGGGCAACGCCGCCGCGCTCGACGAGCTGATGGGCACCGTAAACGATTATCTGCCCGGCTCCGCGAACCTGCTCACCGGCGAAGGCCTCGGCGGTCTGATCCAGGCGATCGTCAAGATCCTCGACGACCAGCCCTACGGCGTCGAAGTGGAGCGTCCCAACTGGGATTACATCTTCGAGAACCGCCGTGTGATCATGGCCGACGGCAACGAAGTCGATTGGGCGAATATCATTTCCACCAACGAAAAAGTGCCGGAGTCCGCTTCCCGCTGGGCGGCCCTTACCGCCATCACCAACGTGGCGAACTACGATTTCAGCCGCTATCACGCGCAAACGCTCTATAACCTGCAGTACCTCACCAGCTGGACCGAGAGCACTGCCGAAGCCACCTACGAGGTGCTTTCCAGCGTCCTCGACTACGTGGTTTCCATGATCGACCTTTCCGATCAGTTCGAGGAAGGCACCGACGTTTCCACCTTCAGCGCCGTTGTGGACGCCCTGCTCTCGCAGAAGGTCTTCACGCCTGCGCTTATGATTCAGCTGCTGGATCTCCTTGCGAACGTCTATACCTATCTGCCCGACGATATCCTCGACGTCATCAACCACCTGCTCACCGATAACGCCGCCGAGGGCGCCACGCTCGATATGTTCGCATGGCGCGATGCGGGTTACATCATCCAGGATTATCCGTGGAATGAGGACGGCACGCAGGATACCACCGCCGATAAGGTATGGCAGGCCAACCGCAATTACGATTGGTTCGTGGAAGGCAGCGCCACGTATATCAACAGCGAGTCCGCCTTCATCGACGCCATCGGCGAGCTGCTTGAGCCCGCGGGCACCCTCTTCGCCATCATCTTCCTGAGCGAAGACTATGACCTGCTGGAGTCCATGAACAAGAACTCCGCGAACGATTACGACTCCGTCGTCATCAACGGCGTCTCCGCCTACGCAACCGCTATCGTGCCCATCTTTGAGGCGCTCGGTCTGGATCTGACGGACTATGCGCCCGCCAAGTACAAGAACAGCGATGGTACCTACGACGGCAGCGGCTTCATCACCGACTTCGTAACGCTGATCGATACCCTGTTCAAGGATATCATCTACGGCCCGAACGGCGAGGGCGGCCCCGTGATGTGGATCATCCAGAACCTGCCCAACATCATCTACTTCCTTAATGCCGGCGGCCTCAAGGCCTCCATCAACAACGTGTTCGGCGCTCTGAACGGCGTGCTTGACGCCATCAGCACCGTTGTAACGCTGCCCGTGGATCTCCATAATCTCATGGATTCCGGTCTGGATCTCACGAACCTGACCATGGAAGGCCTCTTCGGTATGATCTACACCCTTACCAAGAGCTATGAAGACAACGGCACCGTGATCCCCGGCCTCTACATGAGCCCGAGCCTGCTCAGCTACATTCAGAGCATCTATATCGGTAAGATCGAAGCCTTCACCTCCGCCAACGGCTATCAGAGCTTCCGTATGACCTACAGCCATACGGGCGACGAGAGAGCGGAAGAAGAGCACGATATGATCACCATCCTGCTCGCCACGCTTCTTGAGTACGCTACCGATTCCGGCACGTTCTACGACAACGTAGACAGCCACGGCAACGAGATCGAATACAACAACGCCGAGGCCCTCGACCGGCTGCTGTTCAGCGGCTCCGATATGGAAGGCCTGATCGGCCAGGTGATCCACGCCCTGCGCAATCCCGAGGCGCTGGTCGTCACCGAAATGGATTGGAACTACTTCAACCACGACGTGACCCTCACCACCGATACGGCGGCGGATCCCGTAACCGTACCTTACTATGCGTTCCAGTATCTGAACTGGACCACCGAATGGACCTATACCAAGGCCGAAACCGCCTCGAATGAGTTCGAGAACCTGATCTTCCAGGTGCTCAAGATGCTCGTTCCCTCCGACGAGAGCGATATCGAACCCGGCTCTCTGATGGAAAAGGTGAAGGACGCCGAGGATATGGGCGACATCCTCTCCATCGATTCCATCTTCTCCGGCGATCTGCTCAACACCGTGCTCGACTTCGTTGCGAACCTGCTCTACGGTGAAGACAGCAAGCTGAACGAAGATATGATCAAGCTGATCGGCTACGTGCTCGGCGGCGACCTGACCCAGTGGAACGGCACGGCCTACGCCTTCGATACCGTGAAAGCGAACCCCGATGGCACCTGGACGCTGCCCGACGGCGCTGTGGTGGAAACCATTGCCGATATCGCCGGCAACCAGATCTATTACCTCGCCGACCAGACCGTTGAGGTTTCTCCCGAAACCACCGATGAAACCACAGGCGAAGTGACGCCCGCCGTTACCAAGACGGTTGAAAAGCTCTATCTGATCCGCGAAGGCAACGATAAAGACTTCATCGCCGCGCTGGTGAAGATCCTTGAACCCGCCAAGGGCATCCTTGCATGGCTGCTCTTCGGTGAGGACTACACCTTCTTCAACCCGCACGACAGCCGCGATGAATACCTGCTGTCCATCCCGGGCTCCAACGGCTACAAGGACGGCCTTGCCCTCCTGCTCGAGGCCCTCGGCGCCGACAGCAACCTGAAATTCGCCGAAGCTTACGTCGGCCATACCGATCAGTTCATTTACGATCTCGCCACCTCCATTTCCGAGCGTGCGAAAGAGATCTGCAACGATCCTGTCAACGAAGTGATCGGCCTGCTGCCCGAGCTCATCTACTTCATCAACGCCGGCGGTCTTGCCAAGACCGTAACCGGTCTGCTCTCCGGCCCGCTGGGTCTGGTGAACCAGGTAAGCGCCCTTGCGCCCGCCATCCAGAGCCTGCTCGACCTGCCCGAAACCGTAACGGGCGCCGTGGATGAATCGAGCCAGTACGCGCTCATCGAACTCACGGTAGATAGCCTCCTGAAGAGCGTATTCGCCGATCAGGGCTACGTTGTGCCCGTGAACGCCGACGGCACCACCGATATCGACTTCAGCCTCACCGGCATCAATCTTGCTTACGTATTCAACGTCCTTGAAGTGATCACCGGCATGGAGATCACCGACGTGATCGGCAACCGTCTCGATCTGTTCGCCATCGGTCAGATCCACGCTTACGACAGTAAGTCCGGTTCCATCGGCGAGCCCGCGCTGGCCTACAAGATGGGCTTCAACGCGAACTCCGCGCAGGGCGGCAACGACGCGTTCGCCGACTTCATCACCATCCTGCTCTCCGCAGTGGTCGACCTGCTTGAGTACAAGGATGCCTCCGATAACTACGCGAACGTCTCCGCGCTCGCCAAGCTCATCGGCATCGAACAGTACGAAGGCCTCATTACCGCGGTCGTCAAGCTCCTGAAGGGCGCGCTCAACACCGAGATCCTGCCCATCGACTGGTTCTACTTCGACGGCGATCTCTCCAGATACGTTGTGGACGACGCCACCGGCAAGCTGGTGCTGAGAGACCCGCAGCCCACCATTACCGAGGGCTCGCTGGACGACATCCCCGAAGCCACCATCAACTACCTGACCTACGCTTCCGACTGGACGCAGGATACCAGCGAATATATCGTAGATCACTTCAGTGAGATCGTGGACGGCGTTCTCGGTATGTTCGTAAAGGACGAAGAGACCGGCGCTTCCAAGACCCTCACCGATATCATCAACGATAACTTCTCCCTTGAGAATAACGTATTCACCTACGAGAACTACGCTGCGGTGGTCGAAGGCGTCTCCGGCATCGCGGAGCAGATCCCGGCCGTGGTGAACACCATCCTGAACATCGCTCTTGAGATGGATCACTCCTCTCTCGGCAGCCTCGCGACCCTCACCGAGGAGCAGTACAACGCGCTGGACGGCACCGGCAAGAAGAACGCGTTCGTTTCCGCGATCATCTCCATCGCCACGCCGCTGCGCCCGATCCTTGAGTGGTTCCTGTTCAACCAGAACCTTGAATACTTCGATAAGAAGACCGACGACGGCATCGAAAAGCTGATCTCCCTCGGCGGCGCCAGCGGCTATAACGACGCGCTCGTACCGCTGCTTGAGGCCATCGGCGTGGATTGCCCGAGCTACAGCGTATCCGATACCGATACCGCCGCGCAGAAGAACGTGAAGTTCGGCAACTTCCTGTCCGTCTTCATCGAAAAGGTGCTCATGCGTGTGGAAGAGATCCTGCAGGATCCGGCGGACGCCATCATCAACCTGCTGCCGAACCTCATCTACTTCCTGAACACCAACGCCCTTGCCACCGTTATCAATAACCTGCTCGCGCCCGTACTCGGCCTTGTGAACGAAGCCGCGCCGGTGCTCCTGTCCCTCACCGCCGATATCGACCTTGACGATCCCGCAACGGATCCGGACGATATGATGACGAAGCTCGCGCAGGCGCTGAAGGACTACCACGTCACCGCTGAAACCAAGTTGGATCTCAGCGACCTGATCGGCATCATCCTTGCCCTCTTCAAGGAAGAAGACAGCGCCGAGGAAGACACCGGCCTGATGGAATATATCCTTCAGAACGTCAACTTCACCAAGCTTGACCTCGTTGCCATCCTTGAGCTGGTCGAAGGCATCCTTGCCGGCGGCTACATCGGCGATAAGGAAGTCAACCTCAAGATCCTTGACGTGGTCGGCGCCGAAAAGATCGATAACTTCTATCTGAACGGCATCGAATACTTCGAATCCGCCAACGGCAAGCCCGCGTTCCGTATGCCCGGCTCCGCCGATATGATCACCGTGATCATCAACTTCGTGCTCGAAGTGCTTCTGTATCAGGAAACGGAGGGTGAAACCGTCACATTCTCCAACGCCGCCGAGATCGATAAGCTCGTCAACGACGCAGAGGATCCCGCGAATCTGGTACAGACGATCGTGAACCTGATCTACGGCATCCGTGAGATCCAGGAAGTGGATCCCGCTGTGATCAACTGGCACTACTACGGCACGAGCACCGATATCAGCGAAGCGAACGACGGCAGCATCCTCGTTCCGAACCACAGATTCGTATACCTCGATTATTCCAACCAGTGGAGCTTTGAGAAAGCCGTTTACATCGATAACGGCCTTGAGGACATCGTAAAGCAGATCCTCACCCTCGCGGGCGTGGAAGACGGCGATATCAGCGCGCTGATCGGCCAGTATGTGAACCTGGCGGATTACCTGAACGCCGAAACCCTGCAGACGATCCTTGATGCCATCAACGGCCTGTTCAACAGCGGCGACATCACGCTGCCCAAGGCCCTCACCGATCTGATCGGCCTCGTGCTCAACGTTGATCTCACCAAGTGGGACGGCAGCTACGACTTCGTTGCCGAAGGCACTGCCACCGCCACCGATGAAACCTTCGGTCTTGATTACTACACCGAAACCGTAGACGGCAAAGAGATCAAACATTACATTATTAATATCGAGAACAACGATTACTCCGACTTCTCCTCCGGTCTCCAGCTCATCCTTGAGCCCGCGCAGGGCCTGCTCGGCTGGCTGCTGCTCGGCAACACCTTCGGCTTCTTCGTACCGAGCGATACCGGCAACGTGGACGACGACGACAACCGCCTGCACAACGAGCTGATCCGCGTACCCGGCTCCAACGGTTACGACGCCGGCCTTGTGCTTCTGCTCGAAGCCCTCGGCTGCGAAGGCCTGAAGCCCTACACCGAGTATGAGACCGCACCCGGTTCCGGCACCTACGACTGCGCCGCTCTGATCAAGGACGTGATCGATTCCGTGCTTGCCAGAGTGAACGTGATCCTTGCCAACCCGATCGAAGAGATCCTTGCGCTGATCCCCGAGATCATCTACTTCATCAATATCAACGGCCTCGGCGCCGTGGTGCAGAACTTCGCGAGCGTGCTGCTTGCCATCGTGAACGAAGTGCTCGCTTCCGGCCTGCTTGACAGCATGGTAGAGGGCGACCTCGCCAAGTATCTCACCGTGGTGGGCGAGGGCGAAAACGCCACCTACAAGGTAGACCTCGACGCCATCATGACCGACCTGCTCAAGGAGCTGCTCGGTGATAAGGCGCCCGCGGACTTCACCTTCTCCTTCGACGACGTTGACCTGCAGTTCGTGATCGATATGGTCGAGATCTTCACCGGCCTTGAGATCGACGACGTGGTGGGCTACACCATGGATAAGTTCATCATCGGCGTGGTAGAGAGCTACGATTCCGTTTCCGAGACCTACACTGAGACCTACCGTCTTGTATTCGCGGATGCGATCGTGGATACGGAGCATCCCGAGAATCAGAATATCGGCCAGACCCGCGCCGATATGATCACCATCCTCATCAGCCTTGCGCTCGACCTGCTCGATAACCCGGCGAACGTCAACGCTCTGGTTGCTCTGATCAACAACGAGAACGTCACTGCCGCTACCATCAACGCCATCGTGGCGCTGCTCAAGGGCGGCAACCTGGATGAGATGATCGACATCGACTGGTTCTACTTCGATCCCGCCCACTCCATTTACGAAGCGGACGGCATCACCGAAAAGGATCCGAAGCCCGTTATCGACTACACCACCACGATCGCCACGCCCGCGCGCACGATCAACTACATTGAATACTACACCGACTGGACCAAGGAAGACGCCGATTACCTTGTAAACAACATCGACGCCATCATTTCCGAAGTGCTCGGCATGGTGCCCGGCATTGACGCCACGAGCGTTGCCGAACTGATCGCCGGTTACTTCACCGTGGACCAGCTCTACACCAAGGATCTGTTCGTAACCATCCTTGACGCGATCCAGGGTCTGATCGATAACTACGGCGAGACCCTTGTGAACACCATCGGCCTCATCCTCGGCGGCGACTTCTCGGTATACGCCAATATCGATACCGAAGCGCTCGTTGTCAATGATCAGGAATCCTTCGTAGATACCCTTGTAACCGTACTTGAACCCATCTATGAGCTTCTCAACTGGTTCCTGTTCGGCGAAGACATGAAGTACTTCTACGATAACGACTACTATAACAGCCTTGCGGCTGCCGGTACCGGCACCGAGGCGGAAGGCCCCGAGGCCAGAGACCTGATCAACCTGACCGGCGCGGAAGGCTACAAGTACGGCCTTGTTCCGCTGCTCGAAGCCCTCGGCGTAGAGCTGCCCGAATTCCCGGCCTCCGGCAAGCTGGTTGCCGGCGAAGACTTCATGAAGGAACTTCTTACCGCGGT
>JAEEGL010119596.1_pt1 | contig 19677 bp, 19 predicted proteins | sample 9134231 | NCBI WGS metagenome assembly JAEEGL01 (sample SAMN16246548, study PRJNA631951) | gut metagenome | biome: gut microbiome; feature: rumen; material: fiber-attached | host: Bos | place: Iran: Karaj | collected 2018-10 | reverse complement strand
CAGATATCTATCTTGCAAAATCTGAAGTTGGGATTATCCATAACCGAAGCTAACGTCGAAAGATTACCTGCATAAGTTAACTTGTCAATACAAACAACTCTATCTTCCGGGTGTGCTGTCATATAATAATGAATAAAGTTTCCGCCTATGAAACCGGCTCCGCCGGTCACGAATACTGTCATACTAGTACATTTTCCTCCCGCTCCGAGAATAATTCAGGCAAAGCATACCGGTCTGCCTCTTTTTAAAAAAGAGTTCCTAAATACATTAAAAAACTACTTCACCATCGTGTTGCAACAGATTTGCAGAATCAATTCCAGAAATCCTAATAATATCTTTAACTAAATCACCTCCACGATCTGTTTTGAGCTCTACAGTAAGAGTTAAATTTTCCTCGGTTATTAATCTAGATTTGACCCCATAGTGTTTAGAATAATTTGAAACGGTCAATAGAACCTCGTCTTCCGCTTCAATATTTCTAGAATTTATAACTAAAATCATAGGCGTTTTAACTACAGGAACCGTATAAAGTGAGATAATAACAATGCTTGTAACAAATGTCAGTATAACTGCAAAAATAGCCAATCCTGCGCCGCATATAATACCTATAGATATTGACCAAAACAGGAAAGCTAAATCCATCGGATTTTTAATCGCCGTTCTAAACCTGACAATTGACAATGCACCCACCATCCCCAGCGAAACAACTATAGACGACTGAATAGTAATTATAATTGCAGCCGTTATCAGTGATACACACACGAGTGAAATATTGAAGTCTTTTGAATAAAACGTCTTCCTTGTGGTTATTCTATATACCAAAAATATTATAGAACTAAGAAACAACGTTATTACTAACGCTGTTACAACAAATTTTGCTGTTATTTCTACACTTGAGTATCCCTCTAAAAATGATTTTTTAAATATATCTTCCATAATTATCACCTATGCATGAAGTCTTCTACAAATTGCATACTTACTAAACGCTGTTGTAAATAGATTATCAAGTTGACATGTACTATAAATAAAATCTGGTATTAGATTGTCCCATTTTACTTCTAGTATGCTTGTTCCCATTTTCATAACCGGCCTGCTCGATTTTCCGACCTCCAAAAAAGAATCTATACTAGAAGATGATCTCAGTTTCTTGTCTATAGTAACTCGTACATTTCCCGCTTTATATATATAAGGTATTCTTTCATATTCAACTATGACTACAGGATGAAAGCCATTCTGCATACATAATAAAGCAAGGGATCTGACTAATGGTATATTACTTGTCACAATTTCATTATTTTTGCCTTCAATAAAACCATTACATTGTTCTTGTGATATTCGACATGATTCCTTATATACTTTGCCACGTTCTTTGTGCTTACACTCTAAAAACAAGTGATTAAAGTCATTATTGTAACATCTAATCCTATATTTCCCGCGTGGATCAACACCATTTTCGTTATCATAGAGCATCTCATTATCATAATTGTCAAAATAAAGAGATTTTATCGTGTAGAAACCCTCACCATTTGTGTGCGAATCCTTTTTCATAAGTGATGATAATCTATTTGTCAAAATTGCTTCTTCGATATCTGATATTATGTACTTTAATTCGTTCCTATATATTTTTTCGCCCATAAAACCTGTCCTCTATCCTCAACAGCTGGACAAGAGACAGCTGATAATACCACTGTTTTTTTTAAAATGCAAAACCTTTATTTTCATAGAGTACTATTTAACTATACATCCTCATGGAATGTATCCGGGTGTGTTTTATCAAAAATCTCATTTGCCCACATTATTGTAACCAGGTTTTCTGTCTCTGATAAGTTGATGATATTATGTGTATATCCTGGCAACATATAGACAGCCTGTATTTTCTCTCCGGAAACTTCAAATTCAATTATCTCGTCTGAATCAACTTTTCTTTCTTGTATTAATCCATGCCCCGCTACAACAATAAATAATTCCCATTTACTGTTATGCCAGTGTTGGCCCTTAACAATTCCTGGTTTACAGATATTCACACTGATTTGACCATGGTCAACAGATTTAATTAGTTCTGTAAAACTCCCCCTATCATCACAGTTCATTGAAAGATCAAATATAGTCTTTTCCTTAGGCAGATAACTCAAATACATAGAATACAACTTTTTTTCTAGAGAGCCAGCTCCAATGGCTGGAATCATCAAGTTTTCTGGAAATCTCTTAAAAGAATATAATAACTCCACTATGTATTTCAAAGATGCTTTGTATGTAACAGGCACATAACAATAACGTCCCAACGGATTTGGCTTAGGTGTTAATCCATCGTAAACTATATCGTCGATTATTTCCCCTGTTTTGGGGTAATCTGCCATGTGAGGATGTCCTTCTATACAATCAAACATCGCTTCTACTAAATCATCAATAAACAGTAGTTCCAGTTCAACTGACGGGTCATTAACTGTAATTGGGAGATCATTTGCAATATTATAGCAAAATGTCCCGACTGCCGAGTTATAATTCGGCTTAACCCACTTCCCTACAGTATTAGGAAAGCGGTATACATACACTTTAGTCCCACACTGCTTAGAATATTCAAAGAAGAGATTTTCGCCGTCTCTTTTACTTAATCCATATTCAGACTCACCAAAACGTCCCGCTAATGTTGCCTGTACGGAAGAGCTAAGCATCACCGGACATTTATTATCATATTTTTTTAATAATTCTAACAATGTAGATGCAAAGCCAAAATTTCCCTCTTGATACTCTTTGCTTTCTTTTGGTCTATTGATACCCGCTAAATTGAAAACGAAATCGCAATTACCGCAAAAACAATCTAATTGCTCAATTGTATTGTCACGATCATATTCATAAATACTGTCTATCTTTATATTGGGGCGAGTTTTGTTCTTCCCATCTCTGATATTTTTTAAGTTTTCAACGAGATTTCTTCCCATAAAACCTTTCGCACCAGTTACTAATATGTTCATAAATATACCTTCTTATCAATTCTTCCAGTTTTTCACCTCATCACTTATTTCCTTTATACTCATTAGTTTCTCCATCGTCTCTTCCACATTCAAATGTCGAGTATTATTACTATTAAACTGGGTCAATCCGCTCCTTTGTGTCCCCTCGCTCAAATATTTATCATAATTTAAATCTCTCTTATCACAGGGGACTCTGTAGAAATCTCCCATATCTATAGCATTATAACACTCTTCGTCTGTTAACAAAGTTTCGTATGTTTTCTCACCATGTCTAATACCTATTACCCGAACATCCTTATCGTAATTAAATAGTTTCTGTAAGGCTTTGGCGAGCACCTCAATTGTTGTTGCGGCAGCCTTTTCCACAAGAATATCACCACTTTCACCATTTTCAAAGGCAAAGAGGACAAGATCAACAGCCTCATCCAACGACATAATAAATCGTGTCATTGTAGGATCGGTAACAGTTAGCTGTTCCCCTGCCTTTATTTGCTTAATCCAAAGTGGCAAAACACTTCCACGACTATACATTACATTGCCGTATCTTGTGCAGCAGATCTTTGTCGTTTTCGTGGTGCGGCTTTTGGCTACAATTACCTTTTCCATCATAGCTTTTGATGTTCCCATTGCATTAACCGGATAGGCTGCTTTATCAGTTGACAAACAAATAACAGATTTAACCCCCTCCTCTATAGCAGCTGTGAGAACGTTTTCTGTGCCTATTACGTTTGTTTTTACCGCCTCAATCGGAAAAAACTCGCACGAAGGCACCTGCTTTAGCGCTGCAGCGTGAAAAATATAATCTACCCCATGCATTGCATTTCTAACAGAATCTATATCCTTAACATTTCCAAGATAGTAGCGCATCTTCTCACAATAATCAGGATAATTTGATTCATAATAATGTCTCATCTCATCCTGCTTCAATTCATCACGTGAAAAAATACGAATTTGTTTAATATCAGTTTCCAAAAACCTTCTCAAAACCGCATTGCCGAATGATCCTGTTCCTCCAGTTATCATCAACGTCTTTCCTTCAAAAATGCTCATCTTTTTAATCTCCTCTTTTCGCCTATATTCAGTATTTTAATGTACCATTTGCAACATTTCTCAAATGTGTTCCATATGGACTCTTGCCATATTTATCTGCAGATTCTAATAATTCTTCTTTATTAATCCAGCCTTTTCTAAAGGCTATCTCTTCCGGAGCAGATATTTTTACACCTTGTCGCTTTTCCGTTATTTGGACAAAATTTGTAGCTTCTACTAAACTATCCATCGTGCCTGTATCTAACCACGCAAAACCTCTACCAAGGATTTGCCCCTTAAGCTTGTTCTCTTTTAGATAAAGTTCATTCAAGGAAGTAATCTCAAGTTCTCCTCTTGACGACGGTTTAACCAACTTTGCCTTCTCCGACACTCCGCTAGGATAAAAATACAAGCCCGTAATACAATAATTACTCTTAGGCTTTATTGGCTTTTCCTCAACTGATAATATGTTCCATTCATCATCAAACTCCATAATCCCAAATCTCTCCGGATCATCTACATAATATCCAAATATCGTTGCATTTCCATCATAAGCGTTGTTTACTGCCGATCTCAAAATGTTCTTAAATCCACCACCATAAAAAATATTATCGCCTAGAACCATAGCACATGAGTCGTCACCTATAAAACTTTCTCCTATAATAAAAGCTTGTGCCAAACCGTCAGGACTAGGTTGAATCTCATAACTTAGATATATACCAAAATTACTACCATCACCTAAAAGCTTTTTAAAGTTTAATATATCATCTGGTGTACTGATTATAAGGATGTCTTTTATCCCAGCAAGCATTAATGTTGACAGTGGATAATAAATCATGGGTTTGTCATATACTGGCAATAGTTGCTTACTCGTTACCATGGTCAAAGGATATAGCCGTGTTCCAGCTCCTCCAGCAAGAATTATTCCCTTCATTACTTCTCACTTTCTTGAATCGCTTTTACGAATTCATCATAATTTCTAATATATTCGTTTGGATCATAGTGTGTACTAGCCAGCACAAGCAGAACAGAGTCCTCCGAGAAATCATACATGTCTTTCCACACCATCGTAGGAAGATAAATCCCTGTATGGGGGCGGTTCAACAAGAATATCGCCTCATTTCCCTCTCCGTCCTTTACCTTTACCTTGCTTTTGCCGGCTACATTTATCAGCACAAACTCGGACTCTCTGTTTGCGTGCTGTCCTCTTACAACATCCGCATCGGACCCGTAGATGTAAAAGGCTCTCTTGATCTCAAAAGGGATATCCTGATTTCCTTCTACGATCACAAGATGACCTCGTTCGTCTCCGCGTTGCGGGAATTCAAGCATCTTTACCTTGTTCATGTTGTGCATCAAAATTTCCTCCTGCTTATTTCATTAACTCTTCCAGAGTTATATTCTCATCAGCAATATAGCTTAGAAGATCTCGTCCCATATAATCCTTTTTTCTTACTGACAAACCCATTTGAGTAAAAAGTCTAAACAGTGCGCTGTTTCCACTTTTGATGTATGCCTCCTTCGCATACATCAAAAGATTGGTTCCATTCTTGTTTGTGGCGTGTATATCAGCCCCAACTGTAATCAAATACTTTACTATTTCAATCTGATTATTATAGGTTCCCACAATTAATGGTGTCCATCCATGTGCATCTTTCTCGTTAACAACCCTTGGGCCAGAGGCACATATCGTTTTTACTATTTCCAGATCACCATTGGCACATGCTGTCATAAGTTCGTCGTACTTATTGAAAAACAACACAATATGATAATCTACAGTATTCAGTACCATACTGTCTTCTGTCTGAAAAAGAATAGTACCCGGTTTCCCTGAGGATCTTGATGTCAAGATTTTCGAGTCCTCTATCTTTTTCCCAAATACTTCCGGGACCTGGTATTCTCTAAACGAATATGCTCGAAGTTGACGCTGTATACCCTCCGCTGTCTGATTAAGATCTATACCTACATTTTCATAGGATATGCTACTTCTTGAATAATACGTGGAATCTGTACCATTCTGTTTCGTGGCTAACGTCCTGTTCCAAATTATATCTTCGATATTTCTCAGAACAACAGCTGTTCCATGTTCAATGTATTTCAGGTACAGCCCCCGGCAGTCGCTATCGCCTATTTCAAACTTTTCCTGATCTATGATATCGCCAGTATCTATTCCTGCATCAATATAGTGAAGCGTTACGCCCGAATACTTGTCCCCGTTAAGGATGGGGTGAGCGGAAGTATACATGCCTTTGTATTTCGGGAGCAACGAAAAATGTATGTTATAAAGCCTCGCATCTTCAAAAAGCTGAGGCTTTACTATGCGATCGAATTCCAAGGACAGAAAAACAAGGTTTTCAATATCATAAACCTCTTCGAGCCTTCGCTCTGGGATTCCAATCATCCCTGCATATTTTCGAAACGATCTCTGAAAGCCATTTTCACCAGTCTCCGTCTTGTTGCATACAATGCAAATATTATCCTTACCATAATGCTCGGTGATATAATTCAGAACATCTACCGCAATGTTGTTTTTTCCGGCAATACAGATATATGGTCTTTCCATTATGCCACCTCCATTAACTTATCGGGGGCGGTGACAAAACGGGTTTTAATTATTCGAGAGTACCCCCCCCCCGAATCGCCGAGAAGGTCTCTATTTCAGCGGCTATCGCATTTTTTTCATAAAATCTTTCTCTCTTTATTACCATTTTTTGTTCGTTGCCTTTCTCATCCAACGGATGGATATCCACGATCTCAAATCCAGCTTTTTCATACGTTTTCAGTGCTGCGATGTTTTTCTCATGTACAACCAGATAATACGAATCCACCCCCAGCATTTCAATGCCGCATTTCATGGCGGAGATGAGAGAAAGATATCCATAACCCTTTCCTCTCGCTTCCGGGGCACCGATCATGATCTTACCAATCTCAGCCGAATCTCCATGGACATCATATATCGCTAATGCCCCTATAACCTTATTATCTTCAACGACAGCCCAAAAGTATATCCCATCCTTTGTCAGATACTCCTCATACCATCGTATCTGCTGCTCTCCGCTTATCGGGTCGATTTTTCTTAAATATTTTGATATCTCTTTATTGTTTCTCCACTGTCGTAATAATTCCAGATCATCTCTTTCCAGTGGCCTTAATAGGAGTGGATCTAACCTCGCTCCGTACGAATGCTCCATTTCTACCTCTCAAAACTGTTTATCGCATCTATAACTATCTGTAGCTCCTCATCCGTCATTCCATTATACATGGGCAGGCTCAATACCTCATCCGCATATCTTTCAGTTATTGGATAGTCACCTTTCTTGTGTCCCAGGTAACTGTATGCCTCTGATAGATGAGGAGGTATCGGGTAATGAATCAGCGTTCCTATTTCTCGCTCCTTGAGATACTCCATCAGTTCATCTCTATGCCCAGGTACATGTACTACAAACTGATGCCATGTGGAATCGGCTCCTGGACGAATTTTGGGGAACTGAACACAAGGATTTTTTAGTCCTTTATAATATCTGTCGGCAATCCTGCATCTTTCCTCATTAAACTCATCAAGGTGCGAAAGTTTCACCCTAAGCAGTCCCGCCTGCATCTCATCCAAACGGCTATTGCTCCCCACCATCATATTGTGATAACGCTTCTCCGAGCCATAGTTTCTGAAAATTTTGAATTTCTTCGCCAGTTCCTCATCGTCAGTCACAATGCAGCCCGCATCACCAAAGGCTCCGCATCCCTTGCTGGGATAAAAACTAAAACATCCCACATCTCCAAAGGTTCCGACCGTCTGACCTTGCCAGTGGTTTCCGTGACTTTGGGCACAATCCTCCACAACCTTCAGATTATAGCGGTGCGCTATGTCCATGATCTTTGTCATGTCACAAGCCTGCCCATAGAGGTGCACAGCAAGGATAGCCTTCGTCCGATCCGTGATCACTTCCTCTATCTTATCTGCATCAATATTGTCATACTCATCCGGCTCAACAAATACCGGTGTAGCTCCGTTCATGGTAATTCCCATGACGCAGGCTATATATGCGTTGGCACATACGACTACCTCATCTCCGTTACCAATACCAAGCAGCCTGAAACTGATCCAAAGTGCATCCAACCCGGAAGCTAAGCCTACGCAATACTTTGAACCAATGTACTCAGACCACTCTTTTTCAAAGGCTTCCACTTCTTTTCCAAGAATATACCATCCGGAATCAAGTACTTCACAGGCTTTCTTTTTATACTCATCGGCATGAATGCTGTATTGCCTGCCGAGGTTGTTGGGCATTATCATAGTTTGTCACCTCTTTCCTACTCTATTGCTTTAATAAACATTTAATTATCTTTTTGCATTTTTTTAAATAATAATATTTCTTTAGATGTTTCACCATTTCTCCATCAATAAAACTGGGGAGCTCTCTATTCATTAATTCTGAAAAAACTTTATCGATACTAAAACTCTTAGTGTATTCGTAGCAGGTATCAGATAACAAATCATCAGAAAAATACCTATTCATGATTGTGTCAAGTTTATTTCTTACTTGGTTTGTTTCAATATCAACATTAGGGTATTCTCCAAGAGAAAAACCCTTAGATTCAAATATCCATCGATAATCTACCCTTTCTGGATCCGTGGGTTTAACTGGTGTAATAATCACTGTTGGACACCCTATTTTAGCCCCATCTAAAGCACTGGTCCCCATTGCAACAAGTAAATCTACATCTTTTTCAATGTACGATCCCAACTCTGCGTAGGCTATATTATCAATAAATTCAACTTCATATTGCACATTACTTGCTTCTTTTTTTATTCTGTCTCTAGCATCTCCATCACCCACTACTGTTAGTTTTATCTCGAATCGGTTATCTGCGTTCCATTCATCCAAGTCCTTTATTAAATGCCGTATGGGTATTTCTTTAAAGTCTGATGATACGCGCCCTATCCAAGATATCTTTATTACCTTCTTTTGGGTATGCTTCACTTTTTTCCACTGGTTCTCTTTCGGTACAGATATTGCTATCGGTACAATGTTGCTTTCTATTTTAGGATCATAGTTTAGCGATGACGACTTAAGCGAATTATAGATTCCAACCGTATCTGTAAATACAATTGCATTGTTATTTATTAACCACAATAGCGTTTTTCGTGCTTCTTCTTTATAAACCATCCTCAACAATCTGTCCATTATACTTTGAGCTGAAGAGTTGTAATATGAATCCGAAAAAGCTCCCATTCCCATAATCCACACGAGAACCCGCTTAACCTTCCCTCCACGATTACATAAATAGTAAATGTCCCCTAATTGCGAGGACGGACAAATGGCCAAATCATATTCTTTTTTTTGGATCTGCTCAAGATTATTTGAATCAAATAAATCTATCTCATAGTAGTCTTGTGCCCATTCATAGAGCCTATCAAGTAGTTTATCAGTTCCTCCGAATAACCCTTGTTTACATATCAATATATTCATATTACTAGTCCTGCCGTTTCCATAAAGACCATATGGTAGAAAAGACTCCCCGCTTTATTAATATACAAATATTTATTATAACAACTCCCAAAACACTTAAACCTGCACCTATGAATCTATTTTTCATAATAAAAAATATCTCTGAAACCATAAAACCCGACATCACACATAACGAAACCGCAGGATTTTTTAAAGAAATAAGCTTTTTGGTATCAATGACCCGAACAATTACTACAATCACATATGAAGCCGCCGTAGCGATTACTGCCCCCAGAATCTTCAACCTAGGTATCATCAGAAGATTTAATATGATATTTGAAATCGCACACATTAGTGTTGACTTTATTTCCAAGACATTTGCCTTTGCAGATGCATATATTGCCCCATAATAATTACTTATTCCCAAAAAAGAAGTCCCCATTAACAATAACGGCACATAATACCATGCTTCAAAAAACTCCTTGCCAACATAAATCCTCATTATCGGCTTAATAATTAAAATTGAAATCGAAACCATAACAAACAGAAAAGACGAATAAATCACATATACATTTTCGTAAAACTTAACATCCTTATCAGCTTCGTACTCCCTTACTGCTGACATAATCCACGCTTGAGTAAATACTGATAACAATGTTGTTACGATCGCCGGTATTTTGGTAGCAACAGAATAGATTCCTACTTCCTCAGTAGTATAATACATATCAATAATCATTCTATCGGAAAATGTTATTATCCACCAAGATAGGGCGTTAAACATCAACGGAATTGAATACTTAAGCATTTTTTTCATCAAAGCCCAATCAACTACACGCTTTTCAAATGCAAAGTATTTATATATTCTTCCAACAAAGAAAAGAAAAAAAACTGAAAAACAGTTTCCTATTATTTCGGCCGTAAAATAGCCGTCTATAGACATATTTATCTTTGAAATAAAAATAATATCGCAAGATGCGATAATCAAGGCCGTTAGTATACTATCTACTGAATAAACAACCACCTTATTGTCCGACTTTACAAACAAGGCTGCATTCGTTCTAAATGATTGCGAAACAATCAATGCCACAATGTACCATCTATAATCACTAATAGATTCATAAAAACAAATCAGTGGCGAGATAGTTATAGTAATTACGGCGGATACGCTAAGAATTACTATGGCATTTTTCAACAATTTTATCTTATCTGTCTGCTCGCTCAAGCCAAAACGCAACACAGAATCAGAAAGTTCCAATGTAATTAGCGGAACCATTAACCCTACAAATGTAATCACAAGATCTATCGTTCCATATTCTGACTTAGTTAATACATTGGTAAAATATGGGAGCAGTATAAATTGAACAAATTTCGATCCAATCAGACCCAATCCAAATACAAGTGTATTTTTAAGAAGCCCTCTATATTTACTTACGTTCCTTATCTCATCCTTCATTTTCCATATCTCTGTACATTTGCATTATAAACTCACTTATTCTTTATTACCTTAATACATCAATTAAAAGATTTGCGTTTTATAAACATCTTCATCCGCAGAGAAAAAAGCAACCCATTTATCCGTCATAAGTAAATACCCACCCAGCTCAACATTTTTCTGTATTCTATTTGTATCCTTCTATTAATCCTTGTTCCCAAACTTATATACATCAGATTTTTATACAAAATGTCACGGCCATCAAACAATTCATTCGAATACCGCTCTAATCTCAAACGACGGATTTCATTGCCATTCCATGCACCACGTACCATGAGCCATCCTCTGTTGTACCTATAAGGTGCTTTTTCATCAGATTCCAAACATAAGAATCTCCTGTTCTTCAACTTTCTAGCTCTAATCGAACCAAAGAGTTCCGTTTGCCATGGGCTCTCCTCTTTTCGCATTAGAGTCAACAATACATCTTTATCCCATATTCCCACTTGTAAATTTAGCAAATAATCGGCGTTTCGCTTCCTTTGCACCAGACCGTCATGCCCCAGCTTTATGTTTTTTTTATCATATATATCTGCAAGTGAAATAGTAGCAATGCGGTTGTCATTTTTTATCAAAGATAAGTAGTGCAAAATACCTCTCGTATCAACAACTTGCTCTGGCAAAAAATCATCCAAGACAACCATGATATACTGGGAGGGTATAATGTGTAAATATTCCATGACCCTAGCTGCCCATCTTTTTTCATCAGATTTAAGTGTTTTCACACCGTCAAACAAAATATTTGAGTTTTCGATACCCAAGTATTTAGGAAATGGGCAATCCGGCCAATTATCATTAATAAAATCAAAAAAAATTTTCAACAATGAACTGTTTTTATCACAACTCAATACCAGCAAAGAACAATTATGATTTTCCATACGCCAATTCCTCTTTTTCATTCTTCTGCGACCGGGACCTAATAATACACAAGATAACAATAACCATAATCGTTTTTACTATGAAGTCCTTTATACTCGACCTACCTAAATAAACTAAATTTGGTATCGTCATAAACAGAATGATATTCCCAAATTCAGCAATACTCATATATGAACTATTTACATACCATAACTGATTTCTTTGTTGCAAATTGTTTACACGAGTAAATTGATAAGCACACTCTACAAACCCAACACAGATTCCTACAACAATCAACATAATTAAGCATAGTGGAAATCCAAGAAAAAATGTTTCTGCAAAAAAACTCGACCCGAAACCGCCAGACTCCCAATTAACTCCTCGCATGCGATCAACGACAAGACCGAAATCATTTCTTGTGAATAGCTCAAAATAGGAGAACTCCTGCATTATTTTACTTCTAAAAATAACGCTACCGAATACTGGTTCAACTGAAGCTCCTTGTTGATATAGCACAGATTGAATTACGTTTTTAAATCCAGAGGCTACAGACCACCCCAATCTATATGACAAAATAAAGTTTGCCAAATACAACAATGATATTCCAAATATCGCCAATGGTATTATCCGAATCTTCTTCTTTTGCGAGAAAAACAACAGCCATAAGAACATATACATTATCGCATATCCTCGTGCCCCTCGCATTAGATAGCCCATTCCTGCCATTGCCATTATTGAGCTTCCTTTAAAAAAACGATTGTCATCTCTTCCTAAAATAATCCAGATAAGTAATGTCCATTTTCCTAGCGAAAACCATCTGTAGCCGCTTACCAGAACAGTCTCGGAAACGTTTAAATAGTCATGCATTTGAATAACATTTATCTTACTAAAGGAATCATATAAAAAAAGTGCAAAAAATAACAACGAAATCATTAATATTGTATTTTCTGCATACTTTGGAATACGTATTTTACTGTTACCACGCATAAAACTCGAATCATACTTTGCTAATGTCCTCGAGGTTACTATGGCAGTAATACATATCACATTCATGGCTAATCCTAAGTACACGGACACCATATTGGTATTATGCATGTTTATTGCATTTCCAACAGAAATAATATCTGTATCAAATACAAGATTCAAAATGAATCGCATCCAGACAAAAACAAAAAATGAAAGCACTAAATATGAATACGGTCTTATCCATCCTGATTTATCTATAACTATAGACAAAACCAACTGCATAGATAATGCAACAATATAAAAAGCATGATATGCCACGTTATCAAGTAACGCAAGACCTATTAAGCCAAGAATTATGCCAACAAAATGTATACCTACACAATATATATCTTTTTTTATCAGCATTTATGCTTTCCCTTTCGTATTATTATCATTATCTGTGCGGGGATTAATCCTACTAGTAAAGGCTTAACCATAAACACAACCCCCAAGGGCATTAATCCCATCCCTTTATATCCCATGTATCGAGTTTTCATTTCTGCTATTCTATACTTAAACTTTCTTTTCGAATATGAGTACCTTCCCTCATAATAATCTAACAATGGTTCCTTCAAATTATAGCCTTTGAAGCCACTAGCATACATTCTCATCCATAAATCATAATCCTCGTTTCTAAGAGTATAACTTTCATCCCTATACCCATTTAGATTTTTTAGGACATCCGATCGCATAAGTATTGTTGGATGAGCAAATGGATTATTCCAAAGGAAATCTCTTTTCTCTGGTTTTTCAGGAAAACGAATAACCGAAAAGAATCCTTCCTCATCATATTTTTCTACCGCAGTTCCAACAAAAGCATATTGGGGGTTATTATTGAGAAAATCAATTTCTTTTTCTAATCTGGTTTCTCTGCTTCTATCATCTGCATCCATTCGAGCCACATATTTTGAATCTACGATCTTTATCAATCTATTTAACGTATATGTTAATCCTTTATTTGTTTGGTTTTGCATAACAAATATTTTCTGCGGGTATTGCTCAGCATATCGCAAGATAACACTCATTGTATCGTCTGTGGACCCATCATCACATATCAGGAGTCTCCAATCACAAAATGTTTGTGCTAGTATCGATTCAATAGCCGCTTCAATTCTCTTTTCCTCATTATAGGCAGCCATAATAATATCTACCAAAGCCATAATTACCACCCATTTCTATGCTCACTTTTTACATATAACAGTATGTATGAATGTAGCTATAATCGTAGTAGCCAATGTTACTAATGTTATGTATTTCATTGTACTCAATTGACCAATATCGGTACTGTATGATTCTACATAATTTATTACTATTTGATGCACTAGATATAATTCTAATGATATTGACGTGACCTTTTCGAAAAAACGGTTTGATAATATTCTTTTTATCATTCCTCTGTTCGATGAACTTGTTACTCCATAAACAGTCACCACCGTGCCGGGATAATAGCACAGAGAAAAATATGCCCACTGTGGTACAAATCTGCTTAAATAAAGACCCATTATAAATAGAATAATGCCCACCAGCGCATACATATTGTAATGTGCACCTGAATCATTAGTTGTGTTTTTTTCTTCTATATACATTTTGCCCAAAACCATTCCAGACACAAAGTCAAAGGAACGAGTTACAGGCAGTATATATAAAAGCCATTGACGAATTTCTGGCCACACATTCCCGAGAGTAAATGATACTATCAAATATATACAAAAAAGCAGACAAATCGTAATCTTTGAGTTTTTAAATATTTTTTGATTTAAAGCAAAAGAAAAAGCCGGCGTCAACAAATATAAAAAGGCCAAATCCGACAAGTACCATGAGACCGAGTTAAAAGCATAATAATAGTTTGCATCCGGAATAAACGAATGTACTAATAACAAGTTGGGAACTGCTCTCTTAATCGCATCCCAAAATCCCGGCACCGAAAACCACCTTTGAAGCCAAAATGATTGCAATATAGCCGCAAATATAAATGTGATCACATGAACGGGATATACTTTTTTCAAAAATGACGTTAGTCGTAACACCCCCCCCCACAGGATTATTAATGTGCGTATAATATGCCAAGAAGCCTGAAATAGCAAAAAAAAGCGACACTCCAGCTGTCCCATATGGATTGTTCGTTAAGGCGAGCCTTGGAATATGCGAAACAAATACTAATGCAAATGCCAATGTCTTTAACCCGTCTAACGATCTAATATGTTTTCGCATATCTATTTCTGCATCCTTTCAAATCTCATTCATTCACTATTTCTGCTGATAATTTAGGCATAATATAATCATGTCGCTTAGAAAAAAACTTAATAATACTACCCGTAACGTTCAAATAGTCTTCTTCTGTATAATTTGTTCTGTAGAATCTCCTGTGGTCCTCCACAATACTATCTACGCAGCCATCCTTAGACAATAAATCGTTTATCATTTTTTCTGCACGATCTTCAGAATAATTAACCTCTGCCATTTCTTTAAAACTATCAATAAATTTAATTTTAAATTGCTCGTTAGCCAAAAGATTGCTGAACAAAACAAGTTCTGTAGGCTTTGTAGACCATCCTCCGGAATCAAATGAAACTCCGGACCCTTCATAGTTGGTCTCCTCTCTACACCCTACTTCTGTGTCAAACAAAATCCATCTCCAACGATTATCAGCATATTGATTATTGTCATCTCGATTCTTTGTTCTCCAAACGGCATAATTATTATTAAACGAATCGCAATTGGCTATATAAACTTCGCACGAAACAAAATCAATATAACTCTGAATATCCATCATTTGAGAGATGATATCGTAATTAACAGCATTCGACAAATCATTTTCCTGTGCAAATTTTAACAATTCTTCATAGAACGTTGATAATTGAACATCATCGCCAATCACTACATTATTTTTCATTAAGATAACATTATCAACATCAACACCATACCGATCCGATATCAAATCTTTATCCACTCTATCTTGTAACAAGTATACACCCCAGTATTCGCCGTTCAAGAAAACTTGTACTAAATAAGCCTGCTGTGTAGTTATGCTTCTTCCTGTTACCAAGTCCTGCGTTATTTTGTCTAAAATCACACTTTCGTGGTTTTGTCCAGCATGGAGAACTAACGAATCAACACTTCTACCAAACATTTGATCTAGTTCTTCAGAATGAATGTTCAGTAGATTAAAGCTTTTTTGAGTGTTTACTCTCGACCAACCTCCGTGAATTTCCGCTTCTATTATTTCATCGTCAACAGCATTTCCTTTCTCATCAAACAAATTCATCTTTACAGTTCTTCTCCACCCCCTCCCTTCGGAGTTATAATTAGTTGGACATGTATAGATATAATTTGTATAGGGTATATCTTTGCATGAATCATAAACTTGTCCTAGTATATATATCCCTTTTTCATATGAAAACAAATCAGCTTCATCAAATACAAGCGATAATGTTGGCAACGAATTATAGCCCGGCTTATGTTGAAATCCAATAAAATAAACTGCTGTAGCAACGTCACTCTGCACTCCATTATTATCTATGGCAATAGCTTTTAATACCGTGGCTTTTTCTACTGATTTTTCTGGGAAAAAAGCGTTATCTGCAAGTGTTATTTCCTCTATGTTGGCATATTTGTTGGGATTATCGCTCCTATCTTCTATAAGAATTGCGTTTTCATATAATGAGCTGTTGAAGGATGGAGTTGTTCCATCCAACGTATATCTAATCTCATACCCTTTGAAGGAATTAATCTCCACATAAATTTTTTCTGCATAAAAACCCGAGTCAACTGAAATCACCGGAGTGTCAGAAGGTTTTTTATTATCATTAAATGCTTCCCAATACCCCCCCATTGGTGTACCTTTAAGAGTACGCCATCTACCGTTTCCCACTCGTTGCAATGATGCGTTATCCTCTGTGTGCTTTGTTTCTATATGATCAATTAACTCCCCCTCTGCATCGCATAAATATACGGTTTCTCCGTCCGAAACAGAAAAATTAGCATAACAATGATTATCAAAATAATTAGTACCAATATCAATGCAGAAAACCAAAAAATATTCATTGGGATGAATGGTAACATCAGGAAATATATATCTCTGTAAATCCTTTTTGCCATCTGAAAGAGAATAACCATTAAGAGATATATCATCATTGGTTGGGTTATATAATTCTATATAATCTTTATATCTTCCGAACGCGTCATAAATTAGATTCGTATTGTGAGCACAAACCTCACTAATAATCACATGCTCCTCTGTTACCCATCTGGTATTTTTAATCTTCCACTCGCTTTCAGCTAAATAAATAGTGATACAGAGGCCAAGCAAAAAGCACAATATCAATGATAACTGAAAGAATCTTTTTCTCGATAATCCGCGACAAGGTAAAAACTGCATATTTATTTTTTTCCTATATACAACCTGTAAATAATACTCACTTCAAACACTACTTTTTCAAATATTCCTCTCGCATCAGCTTATTTACGTTACTTATATCACACATTTTTATCTTTTCTCTATTATACTGTCCCACTGTATGCCTATCTGCTGCTATCATTGTTCCAATAGCATCCGCAACACTTTTGTCATCATTCGGTTCAAACAAACGGCCCCCTTGCTCATCTATAAGATCCGTATTCCCTCTTATCTTGCTGCAAACAACAGGCAATCCACTAGCCATCGCTTCCATCAAGGATACGGACAGCCCCTCCCTAAACGAAGGAAACACAAATACATCTGCCGCATCATAATAATCTGAAATATTTGAGTGGTAACCAATCAGCTTGACCTTATCGCTTAATCCGATATCTCGTATCAAAGAATTTAGATCGTTTTCTTTATCTCCTATACCGCAAATAAAGTAGTAGACATTATCCGAAAGCTTTCCGGAAGACTTCAGATTTCCGAGTGCTCTGATAACAATCTCATGATTCTTATTCTCATTTAATTCGCCTACAGAAAGGAGCATAATGTCTGAATCCTTTAACCCCAATTCAGTTCTTATTTCGTCCCTATGATTATTAGCTCCAAACTTTTTAGTGTCCACACCGATTCCCGGAACATATACTATTTTCTTAGCATTAAAGTGCTCTTTAGCTCTGCGATAGTCTTCTTTATTGATTGTAATAAGCACATCCGTATACTTACTCAGCCATTTTTCAACTGGATAGAACATAATCCAGTTTTTAGCTGGGGCTCCATCATAGAAATGGAATCCATGTGCAGTATAAATGACTCTGGTTTCACAACTTCTCCTACACTTCCTTGCGCAGAGTCTAGTAATCGCAGCACATATCGGGGCATGGCAATGAATCATATCAAATCCTTGGGCCAATAGCTCTTTGACCTGTTTGTACGATTTGATCTGATCTTTGATATTTCCAATATGCCTTGAAAAATCAATCTGTACAATATGAACCCCTTCAGCATCCATCTCAGCTACAAAAGAGTCAATTTTCTCTTGCGAGTTAATATCTTCAGGTGTGTGAAAATTGGATGCCAAAGTTACATCATAACCGAGGTCTTGAAGTATCTTCACGTTATTTCTGTTAAAATTATCAAGATTAGATGCCATCGATGCCAGACACACTGCTTTTTTCATACCTATTATCATTCCTCTGTAAGTTTAATACTCTCATCAAACCCATATTTATCCACCAAATCAACCTTCTCATATGTTAAGTTTCCAAAAACTTTTTTAATAAGATTGACTGGTATTATTCTAAACATCCAATTAAATGCTTTGGTAGTTTTTATCTTCTTTCCGTTCGCTTCAGCAATCCGTCTTACCATATCTGTCGTACAGACATATTCTGAGTTCTGTGGAAAGAAAACTCCTTCTCTCTGCTCGTCAATACTCGCTTTTACAAATTCGCAAAGGTTCCCAATATATATCATTGACCTTTGGTTCTTATAATCAGAAAATATCGGGGTTTTTAGTGCAAGCTTTCTTAAACTCTGATAATTACCTTTGCAACCTCTTCCATATACCATGGGCGGCCGCAAGCACGCGAATTTGAAGTCGTCACTTGCTAATCTTTCCACCGCTCTATCTGCTTCAGCCTTAGAAATACCATACGCATTTCGCGGAGAAACTGCCTCGTCTTTTGTTATATATCCAATCACCTTACCATACACCGACATTGTCGATAACAAGATATATTGTTTTACCCCCGCTCTTTTTGATTCTTCAGCTATTCTAATAGCTAAATCCCGATTGATCTCATAATATAGATGGCGATTATCTGGTGTTTCTTTAACATGGGCGATTCCAGCGACATTGAAAACCACCTCATAATCTGTGAAATCTTCAGGTTTAGGATCCCACCCAATAGTATCTTTTATATCAACTGAATACTTATCAGTATACTGAAGAAGATAATCTCTGACAGAATTTCCTATATACGAATTCGCTCCGGTAATAAGTACCTTCGTCATTTTTTTGCTCCAATCTGATAATCATCTTTCCAATCAACACTCTTGCCATCATTGGGATTTATCGGGCTTGTGCGTCGTATGGTTCCCGTTCCCCCTTCAACCACCCCATCACCCTTTAGCACGCTGAATATAGTGCCAAAGAAGCACCTGCAATCGAACAGGAACGCCGTCATGCCGCCTTTACGAAGCTTTTCTGCATATACACCGTCCAGCTTCGCCTTTACCGGAATCTCCAGTTCATCGCGCCCGTTTATCTGTGCCCAGCCGGTAAGACCAGGTTTTATATCGTTAGCACCGTATTTATCACGTTCTGCAGTCAGGATATCCTGATTCCACAGCGCTGGACGAGGTCCGATTGTACTCATATTAGAAATCCAAATATCATATACTTGTACGATTTCATCAAGTGAATGTTTGCGAAGGAACTTGCCAACCCTTGTAATATACTGCTCCGGATTG
>JAEEGL014027765.1_pt1 | contig 19678 bp, 12 predicted proteins | sample 9134231 | NCBI WGS metagenome assembly JAEEGL01 (sample SAMN16246548, study PRJNA631951) | gut metagenome | biome: gut microbiome; feature: rumen; material: fiber-attached | host: Bos | place: Iran: Karaj | collected 2018-10 | reverse complement strand
TACAGAAAAAGTATAAATATACTGATTATTATCTGGAACAATATCTGGAAGTCTAACATTAACAGTTTCATAAGTATCTTCCAGTAAGTAAATAGCTGTTCTAATCTCATTTTGTGATGTAACTGTACTCTCATATTTCGATAAAGTAACTATATCTGTTTTAACAAATACTAATAATACAGCAACTAAAATCAAAAGTATCATGGAAACAATTAGGCGTTTTTTATTAAATCTCTTCATAAACACCTACTTTCTATCCATATCAGAAATATCAAGTATTTGGGTGACGTCCAATCCTTTTTCATTTTCTTTATTATCCGTAGAATTATTTATATCATTTAAATCTAATATCTGAGTAGCATTTAAATCCAATATTTGTGTTGCTTCTATATTAGTTTCATTTACTTTATTATCTACATCAGTTAAATCCAATATTTGAGTTGCCTCGATAAAAGAATCTTTATCAGTGCCTTTATTCAAAACATTTTTAACTTCATCTAAATCCAAAATCTGTGTTACTTCTACTGGTAACTGATTTTCTCTACTTTTATTAACAATATTTTTTACATCATCTAAATCTAAAATTTGAGTTACTTCTACAGTTGAAGGTGTATCATTTTTATTAATAGTACCCTTTACTTCATCTAAATCCAATATCAATGTTGCTTCTATTGGCGCACTTGTCAATGCTTTTTGACTAATATCATTTTTAGCATTTTTTAAATCAGGTAATTGAGTGGTCTCAATTACATTCTCTACTTCTAAACTCTGATTTGCTTCATTTGCCTTAGTTGCTTTTGTTTCTTCTATTATCTTTTCACTAGCAGCTTTTTTTCTTTCATTAACATCATCTAAATTAATAATTTGAGTTGCTTCTAAAACTTTTCTTACTCTTTTTTTTCTTCGATTAATTACTGCCACTTTTTTATTTACTTCACTTTCAATTCTATCATCAATTTCCTTTTGAGCTTTTGATGATGCCACAATTTTTATAGCACTGCCATCATATGAAAATAGAATACTAAAGACAAATAATGTTATTAAAATTAGAGCAATAACTTTAGGAGTCAAGACAACTTTTTTCCAAACTCCAACTTTAGGCATTATTTTTACTACTTTACCTAGAATTAATTCCTTATCAACTGGATTATCATTAACATTATTAGCATCACCTTTTGTAATAACTGAATCTGCATTTTTAGATATTACCCGATGTGTAATAAAATCATTTCCATTTTTATACGTTACAATATCCCCGACTTGATAATCATCATTGATCTTAACTAACACGGCATCACCAACATTAATTGCATCTCTCATACTACCAGTGGCTACTTCAAAAATAGAATAACCAAAGAAATTTACATAACTTTTATGAAGTACTTTAATTGAAAAAACACTATATGCACATGCTATAATGGCAATTATTACAAAAACAATTAAAACATTAACTATTTTGCCAATAATTTTCTGTATTTTTTTCATACTTCATCTCCTTATAGTATAATTCAGCCATTATTTACATCAGTAGTTGCCGTCGGACTTGGCGTCGGACTAGGCGTTGCTGGTGTTATTGTTTCCCCCATATATTGCTTAAATGTTATGGAAATAGGTATTTCAAATTGTTCTGTATTATTTCCATATAAAGAATCTATATCATTATTATTATTGTTATTTACCCATGTTACATGAAATCTAATAGTTGTAATATCACCATCTTTAATATCACTTAGAGGAATTACTCCTGCATAAGTGTAAGGTGCCACAGTAATTAAGTCACTTTTGTCAACATTTTCAATTCTCGTAAGAGAAATTTGCGTATTAGAGATATAATCAGTACGACAAACTATTTCGTAGTATATACTAACATCCGTATCATTTGGATTAATTTCAATATCAAAATATCCACTAGTACCAGGTGCAAAATAATCCTCACGAACATTAGAATCACTACTTACTTTAACATTAGTAATTGCAAAGGAGTTAGTTTCATTAATCATACTATCATTAACGCTTATTTCCCATTTTCCAATATCACTATTGACAGCAAAAACTCCTTCACTTTCAAAAAGTGCATAACTACTAGATAATTCATATGCTGTAAAGAACATAAAAACGATAAAAAGAATAATTAACAATCTTCTCATAATTAAGCATTTTTCTTACTGCCATATTTAATTTCAGTATAAATGGCAAATATCTCAATCATAAACATTACGAAAAATGGGACAATAATTATTACAAAGAATCCCCATCTTGATAGTAGAACATTTAATAATCCACCAATTGATTCATATCGTAGTGAATCAGCAGCACGTCCTACTAAAAATTCTGATGAAAAACTTCTACCCGGCACAGAAAATGTTGTTTCATTTTCATTAATTATCTCAAGGTTAGTAATATTACCAAGATTTAAAGTATTCTTAGAAAATTCTGTATCATAAAAGAATACTGCATCATTTAAATGAACATCACTATTATTCGGTTTAGATAAAAGAACAAGATCACCTTTCTTATAATTAGTTTCTTGAATATCTTCTTCAACAACAAATAATACCTTACTACCAAACTGTGGATAACCATAATCATTTTTCTTAAGTAAACAAATAATGGCAAAAATTGCTATTACAAAGTAAATAAATCCAACAAAACTAAACAAAAATTTCAATATTTTTTTCATTATATCACCCTTATATTAATATATCATACTTTACTAATAGTATCAAGGCTATGACACTTTTTTTATAATTTCATCACTACGTAGAATAAAATCAATTTCACCTATATCGATGGATAAATCACTTAATGCATAATAGATTAAGATATTACCAACAGCCTTAATAAAACTATCTAAATTATCTTTAGCAAAACTATCAACTGTAATCGATAAACCTAATAATCGATACTTATCAAAAACAATTAAATTCAATTCTTCAACATTTTTATATTTAATATTTTCAATTAAAGCATTATAAGGATTATATAAATTTCTATTAATGGCTTTTATCAAATCATCTGCATCAATTTCACTATCTTTAGTAATATTTTTTACAAACAAATATGATTTACCAATTAAATAATAGTCTCTTATTGTTGGATTAACTAAACCAGCTATTTTTTCTTTATATCTATTTTCATCTAATAAAACATATTTTTCATTTAATTCATTCAAACTATCTTCGACTTCTTTTTTTAGTTGATTAGCATTCTTTGAAAATTCACCTTTTCCACTTAACTTTTTACGTTTTTTTTGAATTGTTTTAATAATAGCACTTATCTCTTTATTAGTTTCACTGACCAAATTTTTAATATTATCTTTATCTTGATAAATTTTATCTACTTCATCTAACACTAATTTATTATCATAAATAAACTCTTCTTCAATTAAAGAAGAATATAGTTTTTCAAATATGTCTCTTTTATTACTATTATTATCATTAATATACTCATTCATTAATTTATCAATTTTATCTTTTTCATAGTCACTAGGATTAATCTCACTCGTTATAAATTTTTCAAAGAATACTCCACTATTATGAAGATAGTCCTCATTACTATTTTTAATTAACTCTTGATAATTCTGTAAAAGAATATCATAACTATTGTTATATTCAGCTAAAATTAACTTTCTAGCTAATTCAACATATTCTTTAAATTTCTTTTCGTTACTGAAATACAAATATTTAAAATTAAGAAGAATATAGTGCATCATATCATGACTTTTCCAAAATAATCTCTCAAATGTTTCTTTCACTAAAGGTGAATTACAATTTCCATTTTTTCTTTCTGTAAGTAAAACATTCATATATTCTTCTGCACTATTACTAAAATAGAAATCTTTTTTAGATAAAACAATACCCGCATCTTCAAATATATCTAATATCTTATTAATATTGTTATTATAAGAATTTAAATCATTATCATAATACTTTTCTAAATTATAAAAAAGCTTATCTAAACCAAGAATCTCATATGGATCTTGATAAGGATTAAAATAATCTAATCTTTTTCGTAAAAGCACAATTTTCTTCAACAAATTATTTTCATGTGGAAGATCGTATTTTTGACGTAATGAGCTATTTTTTAATTTTATAAATGTTAATACTTCTTTTTCTTTAGTTACATAATCTGTTTTCATAGCACGAACTTGTTCTGCATATTTTTTTCGATTATTAGTACTATTTTGAGGTAAAACATCTAATACTTTATTATCAGCTTCAATTTTTTTCTTTAGTTCACTAACCATCTTTCTCACTCTCCGCAATTTGTTTTTCTCTATCTTCTAATGACTTAAGCATGGAGCTTATCTCTTTATAAACATCTAATATTTCTGAAAGTGGAATTTTATTTAACTCATCCTGCATAACTTCCTCCTACCCTTATATAATATATTATAACTAATTAATTACAAAAAAACTAGTAGAAAAATGAAAAAATGTAAAATATAAAGAAGAGCCAGGGCTCTTCTTTATTTTATAATGATATACCGGGTTATACTATCAACATACGATGTACCATCATATAATCTAAATTCTAGTTTATATGTACCGGTAACTAAATTATGTTTCATTGTAAATGTATAAGAATTACTTTCCTCAACTTCATCAATTAAATCATAAATATTAGTTTGATATTCATTTAATTCATCAGAAACATAATCAGCTAAATCAACAATATTATAATGCATATCTGACTGATCATCATAACTTCGACGATATAAAGCTACTTTTATATTTGGATCAATAATTGCCCCAGTATAATCAAGAGTAACATTTAATTCGTTAGTCAAACTAATATTACTTCCATCTGCACTATTAAAGATTAGTTCATTCTCTGGAATTGTTGCATTAAGACCATATAATTCATTCATTAATCTAAATGTTGCTGTATCCGAAGTATTTGGTGTATTTCCAAAATAGATACCATCTGAAGAATAAAAACCTTCAACTTTAATTGTATATAATCCAGAAATCAGAGCACTATCAGTAGTATGAATCTTAATGTTAGAGAAAGCATTAGCAACCCTATCTGCAACTTTTATTCGCAGAGTTCCATCATATCTTGGATAATACGTTTGGCCATCCAAAGTAAAACTTGTACCCATCAAATCTACACCATTTACTTGATTACCAAGTGGATTAATAAAAGTTACTTTAATACCAAGTTTTTGTTCATAATAAGTAGTATCAATAATCCTATTGGCAGAATTCTCATCACTTTGATTAAAATCAACAGTAACTCGTAAATCCTCAACATCACCAACATATAACAATGATTTTGATACATCAGCATGAACAGTAATAGCACTCTCATGGTCTGCATAAAGGCTATAAACTAAACTACTTCTTTGAATACCCAAGACTGAGTATATTACTTCATCATCTTCATCTAAAATATCAATTAAAAGTGAACAATTAAGCATATTATTTTGAATATCAGTATCAGCAAAATCTACAATAAAGATAAACTCCTCAATCGCCCGATGATTAGTTGAATCATAATATATTCCATTTGCAGTGCTATCATCATATTTATTTGTTGAATCAATTGATCCCATTCGAATAAAGTTTGATAATGGATATTCTACTTCACCAGTGGTATTATAATCTGCTCCAAGTACTGCATTATCCGCTGCATTAACAATATAATAATAATACTCTGGTTTTGTAGCACTAGCAAAATCTATCATTGTAATCTTCGTTTTCTCAGGAAGTATGATATTAGATGTTAAAACTCGATGATATCCTGGACGGTAAATAGTCTGAGCACTTTCGGTATAAAGTGAATAATATGCACTTAAACTACTTTTAGCTGTAATATCCATCTTACTTGAAGTAAACATCTGATATTGTCGACCTGGTGTCATTGCTCCTTCATAGTCATTAGAATTAAACAATGCTCTATTAATTGTTATATTAAAATTAACAGTCTCAACATGATTCGTTAAATCATCAATCGGTGTTGTAATTTGCATTGTTACTACAACTTGACCTGCAGTTCCTTCAGTTTGAATATTCTTAGAATGATATAAATAGAATACAAAACTTGGGGTTATATTAGAATTTTCACTCTTATAAGTAGATGTACCACGATGATGTGGTGTACTATTTGTTACAAAGTAAGAACTACCAACAGTAACCCATCCAATACCTGGCTTAATAGCAAGTCCAAGGGTATTATCAGCAGCTTCACCTGTACTTGCAATACGTGGAATAAAATCAGGATCAATTATTGAAACATCTTGATCTAATCCATTAAATGTAAATGATTTAATTGAAAATGTTGTATTACCAACCGTATTATTAACAAATGGAAACTCATAAGTACCTAATGTCGAATATTTACTTGCAGTAAGTTCAATATCATATGATTGAACATTGGCACCAATTACCCACATATAATGTTCGGCATCATCTGGAGTTGGCGTAATATAATCGACAAGTATTTTATTAGTATTATCAGGATCAACAAAGTTTGAATAAAATCCATCTACTTTAATATTATGATTACTCTCATGGGCTCCTAAAACATAGCTACCACTACTAAAGTAATATAACTCCTCCTCAGGTGGTGTAGATCCAGTTAAATAAGATGTATCGTACATTGCTCTTACAATATTACCTTCACGATCACGTTTAAACATTCCAAAGAATGTCATTCCATCGACTTCTCCATACTCAGTAACACTTTGATTAAGTGCAATATTTAACACTTTATCTTCCAACATAAATATACGATTATTAGTTGATTTAGTAGTTATTTCATGTGTATCAGGATTAATTGTAACATAAGCCAACGAATCATCAGCATTTAAACTTCTAAATCTATTTAATAAATTAGCTCCGTTTTCCAAATAAATTGATGAATTATTTTTTAAATCCAATTCTGTAATACGACTAAGACTAAATACTACTTGAGAATATTCATTCGTTCTATCAGTTGCACCACTTAAAGCTATATGTGAATTATTTAAAACCGCAAGATCAGCTCTTTGCAATGAAACATTATTTTTAATATTATTAGCACTACCATAATTACTAATATAGATTCGGCTATATCCAGTTGTTCTTGAGGCATTACCACTACCAAAAATGCTTCCATCTATTTCAAATATTGTATGACCTCGCCCATTAATATTGATGATTATTCCTTTTGTAACGCTAATAAAGTCAAAGTCATATACTTCGGAACCAGACGCATTTGCTTCTCCTCCACCAAAGACTGTACCATCAACACCAATATTTCCTATTAAATAATTAGTATCATTCATATAGGTAGATACAGCATCGTAACCAATATTAACAACTGTTTCACCATATAATACAGAAGTATTTGCACCACCATAAACATTGCCACCAATGGCACCTCCAGTAATATTAACAACTCCCATCGAATTATCACTAGCACTATTACCAGTTGCAGCAGCATTACCACCACCAAAAACATGATTAGTTATACGTGATGTTCCTTCTACAGTAATACTAGTATTTCGATTAACAATTGCCGTATTTCCATTTCCACCAGCATAGGCACTTCCATTAACAGTTCCATTCCTGATTTTCAAATTGGTTGAACCACTTACTGCTCCATTATTTCCACCACCAAAGATATCAGTACGAACTGTAGCAGCATTTAACACAACATCAGTATTTCCAGAAACTCCAGCATTATTACCTCCGCCAAAAGCACTTCCATTAATCACACTACTTGTTGTAATAGAAACATAAGTATCACCTAGAACAGCTCCATTATTTCCACCACCATACAAGTTATTCGTAATACTAGAACTATTACGTACTAATACATTAGTATCATAATTAACTGCAGCATTATTACCTCCGCCATAAACAACATCGGAAACAGTGGCACCATCAATTATAACAGATGCATTATCAGTTTCAGCATTATTACCTCCACCAAAGACAAAACTTGTTGTTCCACCTAAAATATTAACATCAGTTGTAACTGTTTTACCACCAGCATTATTTCCACCATATACATAATTAAATGTTCCATTATTAGCCGTTACATGACTCGTTGTTATTGTTCCACTTGTATTCGATCCACCAAAAACATTATAGGCTCCTCCACCATTCAATGTTACATTTGTCGTTGTGGCTGACGCTTCTTTACAACCACCAAAAATATTATCTATTGTATTTGTTGAATTATTAAGCGTAACATTTGTTGTTGTTGAATTTGCAGCATTACCTCCACCATAAACATTAGTAATTGAGCCACTTCCAATAACAACATTAGTTGTTGTAGTTGTACCACCAGCATTATTTCCACCATAAATAGTACCAATCGTACCACCAGTAACATTAATATTACTTTCAGTAACTGTACCAGATTGATTAGAACCACCAAATAAATTAACAATCGAGCCGCCTAAAGTACGAACGTTAGTTGATGTATCAACATTTGCACTCTCACCACCACCATAAAGGTTAGTAATTGTACCACTATTTATTTTAACAATATCAATATCAGTATCAGCACTACATCCACCACCATAGACTGTAGATACCGTAATATTAGATATTTCCACATTAGCAGTTTCTGTTCTTCCACCAATATTATTACCACCATAAATTGTATTAGCCGATCCACTTGTAGCTATTACTGAACTTTCTTTTACATTACCACTAGTATTTGAACCACCATATATCTTAGTACAAGTACTTCCATCTAAAGTAACATTTGTTTTATTTGTTACACCAGCTTCATTACCTCCACCATAAGTATTAGTAACCGTTCCACTATTTAAGTTAACATTAGTTGTTGTTGTTGGGGCTTTATTACCACCACCATAAACATTGGTAATAGTACCACCATTAACATTTATATTGCTGGTAGCTGTTGTTCCACCAAGATTGTTTCCACCATAAATATTAGTTGCACTTCCACCAGTTGTAGTAATATTTGAAGTAGTAATATTACCTGATTGATTAGAACCACCATAAATATTAGTTGCTGTTCCACCATGTAAGTTAACATTAGTTATTGGAACCATAGCTTGATTACCACCACCATAAGCATTGGTAATATTACTATTATTCTCAATATTTAACGTTGCACTAACAGCAGTACTATCTGCTTGATTACCACCACCATAAACGTTACTTATGGTTGTAGTATTATTGCCGCCAGTAGTTACAGTTACAGTACCTGATGGACTACCATTAGCATTATTTCCTCCATATACATTACCAGAATATGTTCCACCATCAATGGATAGTGAACAATTGCCTTGAATTTTACCGGTGTCATCATCATCGTCATCACCCATGGAACCACAATAGAAGTCTCCACTAACAGTAATTGTCCCATTACCACTATTATCAATTGCATCAATGTCAATATCACCAACAATAGTTCCTAGAGCACTACCACCATAAATTGTTCCTGTAATAACAACATTTTTAGTATCATTAATATTTAAATCAACTCCATCGGCTATGAAGGTATCTTTACCATAACCACCACCAAAAACTCCACCAGAATTATTTGAATCAGCTCCAATTTGACCACCATTAATATTAATGGTTACACTTCCGGCAATATTACCAATATCACAAGCACCACCATAAATAGCTCCTAATATATTACCACTATTCATAGTGATTGCAACATCACCATTATTTTGACCAGAAACAGTATAACCTGTTGTTTGGGTTGAAGTATATGTACTTAATACAATATTACTTGCTGTCGTACTAAGTCTCCAAGAGGAATCAAAAACTAAATAGAATCGATTACTATTTGTAATAACTTGAGTATTAAATGTTGCGAGATAAATAGAATTAGTACTTGTTGAAACTGACCATGCATTATTTCTGTATCGTAAATAATAAGTTGTATCATACCATCCACCACTAATAGTACATGAAAGTCTTCTATTAGATGCACTCCATGTCCAAACAGTTGGAGTACTTGATTCAGTTAATGATGTACCACCAAAGAAACCACCATCTTCTACAGTAAGATAATAACCAGATTCCTTATTTCGTATAGTGTAACCATTTCCACTTGAAGTAAAAATCCAAACGTTACTACTTGGCGCAGTTGTTGTACTAAGTTGTAATCGACCCTCATCTACATTAAGTGAATAAGCAGATGAAGAATTAGTATTAGTTATAACATATTCTGTTCCACTTGTAATACTTGTTGTATAGTTATATGTAACCGTTGATGAAACAGTATAAGTGATATCACGATAAAATGTTTTATTAGTAGTATCATAATTCCAAATACCGTTTGTTGTACTAGTACTTAATGCAAGGCCTGGTGTACTACCTGTCGTATATGTTAAATAATGATTATAATTAGCATTTTTAATTGTATATCCATCCGATGAAGTATTAATTGTCCAACGAGCTGCACTAGGTGGCTGATTTCCGGAAGATAATGAAGTATTAGTTGCTGCTTGACTACCATTTTCAGATAGTAAATTTCTAGTATTACCATTTATCTTATTAATTAAATAAGTAGATCCATTGGTAATTTGTTTATCATCATCAAATGTAACATTATATATTGTTGATTCGTTAATTGAAACTGAACCAACACCATTTTTATTAGCTCCACCGTAAACATTTCCTTTAATCGTTCCACCGTCAATTTGAATATTACTGTCTTCTAAAACTTGTCCGAAATTACCACCACCATAAACGTTTCCTTCAATAACGGCTGCTCCACTAATATATACATGCGTGGTATTAACTCTTCCTGATATTATTTCCCCATTTACTTTATAAGTATCGTTTCCATTACCTGCTCCCAAAACAGAGCCATAAGCTACCTGATAAAGAGTTCCCTCATCATTTGTTTCAACGTGAGCATTTCCACCAACATGAACATAAGTATCTCCTTCAAGTCGACCACTATTTGATGAATCTGACGCAGCTACACCATTTGAACCACCAGATATACTATAGGCAATTTCCCCACCAGTAACTGAAATATATCGATCACCATATGTAGTAGAAACACCTGCTCCGCCAACAATATTTTGAACGCTACCACCTTTAACATAGACTTTAGTTGCAACCCCATCATTACCACTATCATCGGTAATACGAAGTCCACCATCGATATTAGCAATGTTTCCACCTTCAACAATCAATATACGTGATGATATATCATCATTTGCGTAATTGGCATTAACCGTTAAACCACCAACATAAATACCTGCATAAGCTCTTGAAGCATTGGTTTCATTATCAAAGAAGTACATTCCAATAGAACCACTTTTTATATTCATTAAATAGGCTATATCATGATAATTACTTTTTCCATTAATACCACCGTTATTTTTACTACCCATACGATAATATAAGTCTAATAAATCATTATTTTCACCTACACGGTCATAATCACATCCCATTGTTAAATATACTGTACCATAATAATTATAACCAGTGGAACTGGAATAATTATTTCGAATATGTGATGCCATAAGTCCTGAGTAACGACCACTTTCAATGACCATTTTAAAAGCATTATTAGTACTATTTTGAGAACCAACTGATGAATCACTACCTCCTTGTGCATAGGCAAAAGTAGTAGCCGATGTATCTTCCCACGAAGTTGGTGTCATACCACGACCTACACGAACATTTTTACTATTACCAATTAATGAAGCATACGAACCAGAGTAATTCGTTTGAGTTGCATTGTCATCAATTGAATCATAACCTGTAGCTGACATCTTTAAATATTCAAGTTGCAAGTCACTTCTAGCAATAACCTGTGGCTCACCATTATCAGATGAACTAAGTGTCCATGTAGCATTGTCACGGTAATCAACATGATTATACAAACTTGTAATAGTAGCTGCTATCGTATTTGTACTTGAATAGTTAGAATTACTACTAGGGTAATTAGCTATAGTTGAATTTTGAATTGTTCTTTCTGTATTAAATAGTAAATATTTTAAATTAGCTCCTGTTTGATTATCACCAATCGTAAAATTAGATGTAGAGCTATCATATCTTATATAATATGATTTTGTTTCATTAACAGTTTCTCTTGTATAAGTTGTTAAATCAACTTCAGCATTAGTAGTTGTATTCTCTAATTTCCAACCATTATTATAAGCAATATACATTACTTCATTATACTGATTAACATCAGCTTCCTTGGTAACTACATATACCTCCGTCGTTGCGGTATTGCTTCTGGTTGTCAAAGCCCATGAACCATTACTATTGTATAAATAATAATATGTTCTATTTCGATATTGATATAGTCGATGAGTAGAAGTATCATAATACCAATCAATATTAGAAGTATTGGTATTCATTGACAAAGTTGTACTATTATTACCACTTCGACCTAAATATCGACCTGTTTGTGAATTAGAAAACCTAAATGTTCCACTTTGACCACCTGAACTAATAGTCCAAGTTGCCGTATTTGGAATAGTATCATCAACCGTATAAGTCACTTGCGTTGGTGAATTATTAGTTGTTGATGCTACTAAGGTAGCATTACCACTACCATTTATAAATCCAATATGCTTATTCGAACCAGTTGCAAAGTTACTTTCATCATAATACTCTGTTTCAATTCGATGAGTTAAATTAGCCGAGAATGTTTTATTCGTACTATTATATGTCCAATTAAATGCATTTCCTAATGTTAAATTCATTTCATTATTGGCATTAGAATAATTAACATATTGACTACTCCCTACATTATAAAGAGTATACTCATTACCACTAACATTACTAATACGCCACTCTGTTGTATTAGTAAATGTATATTGATCTAATACAGAGTTATTGCCACCATCTTTTAAGGCATTTTGAGGATTTGTTCCCTTGGTTATTAAATAATTATTTCCATTTATAAGATTATTACTTATTTCATAGTGATATAAATCATAAATAAATGTAAAGTCATGATAAAATCCATCGATATCATCATCATAACTCCATGTATAAGCGGTATTTGATAAACTAATTGAAACATTTAAACCATTTTGACTTGCCATTAAATATCTTCCTGTACTTAAATTTCTAATAGTATATCCACCACTTACACTACTAACTTCCCAACGAATATTATCAGGAACTTCCATATTACTTGTAAGAGTAGTTGAAGTAATAGAAGAATTATTATCTGTAATAGCATAATATGTATTACCATTTTTATAAGCAATTAAAACATCCTCTTGAAAAGAATTAGTTTCGGTATACGTTGTCTCCCTACTACGATACGTTTGTGATACGCTTTGGGAATAATTTATTGAATTAGATATATTTCCAGTTAAAACAATAATATTTAATTCGCGATTATTCTGATTTGTCGTATTACTTCGAAGTAGTTGAAAAGCTCTTGACCATGAACCAACAGCCCTATCAGGTCTTGAACCGTCAAAACTATCATCACCAGTCGTTCCTTTTAAATAAATAACATTAGCATTAGCCCAACTTGCATAGATATTTATAGTATCTACCGATGAACTTACTGTAATGCTCTGTACCTTGGTATTAGAATCAGTAGTAATAGTACCATCACTACTAGTCCAACCGTTAAATCCTTTATTTAATGGTCGATCACTAAATGGATTATCTATCAATTCAAAACTAATTTGATTATTTTTTTTAGGAAAATACTTATAATAAACAAATTTATTTTGTCTTTCTTTCGAATTAAGTGATACATAACCAGTTTCATTTGGTTTACCATTTGGATAACCATAATAATTAATGGTAACCATTTTTAAATCTGATTCAGTATAATTGACAGAATTAGAATTAAGATCACCAACATAATTCATTCCCAACCAATAATAATAATCACTAGCTAGATCATTAACATAAACAGTATCTCCTTCAATCTTAGAGGCATCTTTATTAACAATATCACTATATGTATGAAATAAAGATATAGCAAAAAGAAGTAACACAATGAATACTGAAGAAATAATAATAATATTAAAACGATTAAACTTAATTTTTTTCATTTGTTACTCCTTTCAAATTTTATGGATTTAAAGTAAATTGTATTTTATAGCTGACATCCCCTTGACTAGCTTTATTTTCACTATCAACGTCTTGTCCTTCCAGCCACATATATATTCTTAATTTAGTAATTCCTGGTTCTAAATCAAATAAATAATTATTATTGTCATATGCACTTTTAGTGTAAATATCAACTTTTACTCTTTCAAATAAATTAGGATAATTTGTAGCATTAGCATTACGAATGTCTACTTTAGCACTATTAGTTACCGTTCCAACCACTCCATCATACGGTAAAACATTGGCATTAGTATTAGTTGTGTTAATGCCATAAATACTTCGTGCATTACTTACCCCATGATCAGTATGTACATCATAATTAGGCTCCCAAATAATTGATTTAGCATTACTAGATTTCATTTTTTGAACAGTATCAATGGATGTATCCGATGAAACATTCCCTTCATAAATAAAGGCCACTCTTGCAGAGTTTTCTATTCCCTTTGTTTCCCCCTCTTTTGGTCTTACATAAGACTCTTTACTCAAATATAAAGGTTTAGGAGTTGATGTTTTAAAGAAAACATCAAAGGCAATAAAATCACCTTCATTACTATATTCAGTAGTTCTCTCTTCAATTTTGCGATAGGTTGTTAGATAATAATTACTAGTTCCATTACTATCAGCTTGACCAAAGAATATATTTAAATATCCATTTGTATCTACATTTCCCCCAGAAGACATTGGCTTCATAATTCCAGGAATTTGATTTACACTAGTTGGATAAGTCTTATAAGCATTTTTTAATTCATCAACAATAATTTCACTTTTCCAATTAATAGCATTTTCACTAATTTCAAGACCACCATCAGTTTCAACATGAATATCAAAAAACTGTAAATCAGCAATTCGGTTAGAACTAAACCAAGCATAAGTTATCGTTGATAAAAATATTGTTAAAAAGAAAAACCAAATATAAAGGAAAATTCTTCTTCGTCTGTGATATTTTTCTTCACTCATTTTTATTTCTTCTTGCATACTATTCACCATTTATCTCTTTAGAATCTTCAATAATCACATTATTTTCATCATTCTCATAAATATCAGCTTTAACATTTTCTTCTTGATTATCACTAATTGTTGCTTCATTATTATTACCATCATAATTTTCTAAATTTGTATCAGCTTTAACATTATCATCATACTGATTATCTTGACTTTCACTATTGTGAATACGATTAAATTCATCTGTATTAGGCTTTGTATCTTTATTCTCTTCTACATGCTCTTCAGCTATTTCCATATGCATTTTAATTTCTCCACCAAGAAGATTATCAACACACTCTGGGTCATCACCTTCAAGCCAAATAAATATTGTTATCTTATCAACATCACCAGGTTTAAAATTTGTTCTATTTTCTAAAACTGGCATACTGTTTTTATAAAATTTCTCCGTTCCCTTTTCAGCTTCTCCAGTTAATGGATTAGGTTTAGCATATATTTTTTCCTCATCATTCAAAACTATTTTTACACGAATTGCCTCATCAACATTTTTTATTACATCATCAATATACACAGAATACCAGTAATTTTGAACTTCTGTTCCTTGATTTTCAACATAGAAAGTGTAAGCAATATAATTATCTCCGTTATGGTCCCCACCTTTAAAATCTTTATAGTTTTTAGGTAACCATTCTACTGAAATATTATCCATGAATTTAAGCTCATTAGCATAAAGTCTTCTAACATGTTTCCTTCCAACATCATCAGTATAAATTGCCATACCTGCCTTAGTATGAAAATTAGGATCTAGCGTTACTGTAAAGGCACCACCATTGTACGTAAGTGATAGTACAACAAACGTAAGCATTAATACTAAAAAAACTACACCAATAATAATCTTTGATCTTTTTATTCTTTTTTTACGTTTTTTAATTTTGTCAGCTGTATAAACTACATATCCTTGTTTAGCCATAATTTCACATCCTATATTCTATATTGTTATTTTATCATAAAAAAATTGTCGAATCAATATTGAGACGACAATTTTATATGTATTTGTATATATTTTTTTAACTAGCTAATTGGATAAAATTAGCACTAACATTAATTTTAGCAACACTTTCTTGTGCTAATGTAGTAGCAGTATCAGCTGCATTATCCATAGTCTCACCTTGACCATCATGCCATTCGATATAAACATGTAGGGTTTGACGTCTAGCATCTCCTAAGCCAATAGTACCAGATACAACGCCATTAACAACTGAAACAGGAGTAGTATCCAGATAGCAACTAGTAATATTAACATCACTAACAAGACTATTTTCATCATTAGAAATACTAATAGTATAATTAAATGCTAAATCTGTATCAGTTGCATCTATTATAATATCGAAATATCCAGTTGCAGTAGGAGCAATAACACCACTAGCAATATTTGTACCGCCAGAAAATTGAGGTGTAATTATGTTTGATGTTGTTGAACTACTACGAATATCATAATCGTTAACTAATATTCTCCAGCGTGCAATAGAAATATCCGTTGTTTCATCAATACTTGATGTATATTTTGCATACGTATCTTGAATACTTATGAAAGATAAAAATAGACATGTGATTGCAATTAGTAAGATAAACTTCTTATTCAATAACATAGAACTCCTCCTACTATGAGTATATCACACGTCAAATTGCTATGTAAACAAATTGTTAATCATTTTTTTCTACTTTACACTTTAATGTATATTTTCTTGATCAACTCTTATTTCCGCTGTGATCGAAATACACGGTGCTCCACTATGTGAATTTAAATATGTATAAGCATAATTTCCCCAATATGTATCAGTAGCATCATCACCAGATTCATAAGGCCAAGAAATGTCAATATTAAACGTTTCAGTTCTTCCAGCTGCAACATGAGGATTACTCAATGCCAAAGTAATTTCAAAAGGATAATTATTTTGCAAAATAGCTAATAATTGTGCATTAGAATAATTTGAAGAAGTGTAAACATCGTCAAAAATTTGCACCCTTTTTATATTAAAATATGCATCACCTGCCGTTGCACCATTATTAACAATCCATGCATGATCATGAAAATTAGTCATTCCTGGATACATATCACCAACATTAAACGTAACCTCATCAGCAAAATTATTATCATGAACTTGAAACATAACATTCCAAGATCGAACAGTAGCCGATATACTAGTATCTACTCTTGTAACATATGTAAACCAAGCATAGGCATTAATGGAAATCAAAACAATGGCAAAAAGAAGAAAATAACGAATTTTCTTTATTTTTTCAAAAAAATCACGAATCAATTCCATCATTTTAATCACCTTTTATTCTTTATAAGCATCGTCTATTGCCCGTTTTCCCTCCATAAACACAAAGAAAACAAACGGAATAACAATTAAAAATATTAATCCATAAATATTATTTATTGTATGACTACAAAAACTTAAAATATGCAATTTATGTTTTACAACACCTAAAATTTGACTATCATCAATTTCCGGATCAGATAAACTATTATTTATCCCTTTAGTAATAAAAGTTATTTTTCCATTATTAACATTTTTCTCAATTACTCGATGAATAACGGTTTTGCCATTTACACTTCCTTCTTTACCAACGTAAACTACATCATCACCAACATTAATATCTCTAGCCTCTTTTTTAGAGGATAATATTAAATCTTTAACTTTATATTCTGGTTCCATACTACCAGTAATTACAGTATATATACCGTAACCACCTAAGTTAATACGATTATTGGTAATTTTTTGAACTAAAACAACAAAGAATACTAAAACTAGCAAAATTGTAAGAATAGTACTAACAATTCGTCTTACTATTTTTAGCACCTTATTATTATTAATCTTTGTAAAAAAATCCTTCACCAAATCACTCCATATCTAACTTAATTATTTTCTTTAAATATTTTTCAATTGCATCACGATATATTCGTTGAATTTTTCGATCTGTAACAACATTACGATATTTTATAACTGTAAATTGTCTAGCAACTAAATTAGCTAGTTGTTCTTGAGAAATGCCAGCATTAAGATCAATAATTTTTTCAACAAAATTACCAATTAATCTCTCACTTATTTTCTCTTTATCTGCTTTTTTTCCATTAAATTCCGTTAGAGTTCGAGCAGCTAAATAATCTAAAAGAAAACTCTCATCAAAATATTTTTTTAACTTACCAGTATCATCATATGACGAATCATCCTTAGTTTCCACACTACTATTATCATTAACATGCTCCTGCATATAATTCCATAATTTAACTGCATACTGAAAATTAACATTTTTTAATATAACATTTGTCTTCTTAATTGGTGATGTCACAAGAGCCACATGTAGTCTACTTAGATTTTTATATACTTCTGTGCTAGTCAAATCAGTTATTCTTTGACTCATTTTCTCAATTCTTGCCTCTATACCGTCACCATTTTTATCAACCACACGATTTTCTGAGCTAATATCACTATTTATTTTTAACTCAATACCAACCTTTTCTTCTCCTAATGCACAACTACCACTATACGACAATTGATTAGCACTTTTAAAACTAGACTCACCAACAAGAGTACTCTTTTTTCTCTCTAAAAACATTCTCATATTTTGCACAATAGTATAAACAAAGCGGTTTTCATAAGTATTAAAACTTTCCTCTTTATTAATATTTAATATTTTAGATGGCTTTACATCTCCAGTTTTTTTATCAATATCTTGAATAAGGTTTGTATTTTTAGCTAAATGTTTGATACTATCTACAGTAACACGACGTGCCAATTCTATTTTAACAACATCTTCTTCATTAATAATAAAACGGTTGGGATTACGCAAGATATTATCCAAATACTGCACTGTATCTTCCATAATATCCAACCATTCAAAATTAACATCAACTTTATTTGCATTTTTACTAACATGTAACTTTGATTCAACACGATTGTTAAACTTATCTATCTGATTTGTATTTGTCGAGTTATATAAGTCAAATATTTCCAACCCATTCATAATATCACCTATGTTAGCTTCTTAAGACGTAAAACATATTCTTCACATTCTTTCATTTTACCCTTACCAAAGGTTTTATCCAAGAATTCGACGAATCCATCAATTTCATCACGAATATATGAAACATTTAGCTGTTCAAATTTACGTAGAATCTTCTTAGCAATAAAGTAATCTACACCATCAACCTCATCCCCACCACATGCAACATAAACTGGAACAAACTTCTTCATATGCATAACAATACGATTACCGAAAGCAATACGGAAATGCTGAATAACATAGTTATCCATTTCCTCGACTTTATCAAGTGTATCTTGCGTTACAGGATTATTAGCTATAGCTTCAGTAAACAACTTGTCAACATATGAAAAATTAATATCCTGAGCTTCTGTATCAATAGGTTCAAAAGCAGGGAACTTTTCATTAATATCCAAAGGCATTGCACGGTCGTAAACCTTATCTGTAACCATAAATGTTGAGTCATCATTATTAATTGTTCCAATATACCACATATTTGCAGGAATTCTAAGTTTTCCTTCAATAATCTTTTTAGGATCATTTGGCCAAGGACTTGAAACAAGTTCAACAATCCATTCATCTTTATTAGGCATCTCAAGTATTGATAACATCTCTGCAAAATAATACTCAACACGTGAGATGTTCATTTCATC
>JAEEGL013625074.1_pt1 | contig 19678 bp, 12 predicted proteins | sample 9134231 | NCBI WGS metagenome assembly JAEEGL01 (sample SAMN16246548, study PRJNA631951) | gut metagenome | biome: gut microbiome; feature: rumen; material: fiber-attached | host: Bos | place: Iran: Karaj | collected 2018-10 | reverse complement strand
GGACGGCGCTCGGAGGGGAGTTCACGCTCGCCGTCGGGATGGAGCACAGGCGGCTCCGGGGAATAGACGCAGATGACGCCGCGCTCGATGCCATGCTTGCGCAGGTTCTTGCGGATTATGCGCGCGAGCGGGCAGCCCTGCGTCTCGGAGAGGTCGCAGACGGTGAGGCGTTCGGGATGGACTTTGTTCGCGGCGCCCATGCTGGAGATGACGCGCAGACCGCGCCGTACGCATTCCTCCAGCAGCGCGAGTTTGGCGGCGCGGTCGTCAATGGCGTCGATGACCGCATCCCATGGGCGCGCCTCCAGCAGCGCGGGGATCTCTTCCGGCACGATGCGCTCGCGGCGCAGCAGGATTTCGGCATCGGGCCGGATGTCCCGGAGACGGTCGGCAAGGGCGTCGCATTTGGCGAGGCCGAGCGTGGAGTGGAGCGCCTCCGCCTGGCGGTTCAGGTTGCTGGGGCGCACGATGTCGCAGTCCGCGAGAAGCACGATGCCCGCGCCGCAGCGTACCAGCGCCTCCGCCGCCCAGGCCGCAGACCAGGAACGCCGCGCGCTTCAGCCGCGCCACGGCCTCCGCGCCAGTCAGCAGTTCCAGTCTGTCCAAGGCGTCTTCCTGCATAGCCAATTCAGGGGAATAAAAAAGCGGCCTGGAGCACCACGTACGGAGGGGGGGGTGTTGTACGCAATGACAGGCCGCAAATCTTTGGTCGATGTCCTTACTATATACGCTTTGGAATGGTTGTCAAGCCCCGATTGCGAAAAAAACTCGGAAAAACGGCAGTGCCTGGCGAAACTCCTTCCACGCTTTCAAGGGGACACAACTGGGACAACTGGGACGGCTGGGACGGCGCCCGCAAGGAGTGCCAGTGGTATCGTCAGGGCCAGGCGAGAAGGAGCGTCATGTCGGCCGGGGCGGCGAAGCCGTCTGGCAGAATCTCCTGCAGGGCGAGGTGCGCTGTGCAGAGTACACGCAAGCGGCGCGGGGTGTTTTTTTCAAGCGCGCATGGCAAAATGTTCCATTTGGTATTATACTAAATGGTATAGCGCTGTCCCGCGTGAGGTTCCATCGCCATTTCGTCATGTCGTCATGCCGACATGCCTGCTGTTTGAGGAGCGGTTGCCTCATGGGGAACAAAGTTGTAGTATAAAAAGAGCAAGGAGTTTGCGATGAATCCATTTCGATACGGGTGTGTCGTGCAGGGGGATTACTTTTGTCCGCGGCGTCGGCAGGCATCGGAGTTGATGCGTCTGATAGAGGGAGGGCAGAATGTGATGATTCAGGGTGAGCGTCGAATAGGCAAGACCTCGCTGGTCAAGGACGTTGCGGGACGGGCGCAGGGGATTCGTTTCATATATGTGGATCTCCTGGGGATTCGCACGATTCATGACCTGGCGAGGAAATTGACAGTCGCCTTGGCGGCGCTCGACCAGCGTAGTTCATTTCTGTCGCGACTGCTGAAGTTCCTGGCGTCGTTGCGTCCGACGGTGACGATCGACCCGACGGGCGGGGCGACCATCGGCGTGGATGTGCGCAGTTCATCGACCATTGAATCGTTGGAGACGCTGATGGACGCGATAGCCAAGGTCGGGGAGGAACAGAGGTGCTTCGTGGTTTTGGATGAATTTCAAGACATCCTCAAGTTGGAGGATTCCGAGGGGGTCCTGGCAATGCTGCGGGGCAAGATTCAGTTCCAGACCGAGGTGTCGTATGTTTTCCTCGGTAGCATCCGAAACCAGATGTCCATGCTTTTCACAAACAGCCGCCAGCCTTTCTACAAGGCGGCGGTCATCCTTGACATCGGCCACATTGATGATGAGGACTTCATTCCATTCCTGCAAAACCGTTTTTCACAGGCGGGACGGAAGATCAACGCATCGACCCTGCGGCAGGTGCTGGAACTCGCCGACCGAATCTCCGGGGATGTCCAGGAACTGTGCGATGCGCTCTGGGCGACCAGCCACGAAGGCGACACCCTCACGGAGGAGAGCATCGGTCCCGCGCTGGAACTGATCTTCGCGCGTGAATCCAAGTCATACACTCCCCTGATGACCCAGTTGCCGCAGAGCCAACTTACGGTACTGCGGGGCGTCGCCAAGTATGGCGGCAGGTTGCTGACGGGGCAGGCGTTCATGGCGCAACTCAATCTCCATAACGCCGCCAGCATTCGCAAGAGCCTGCTGCGCCTGGTTGAACTCGACATCCTCTACCTCAACGAGAATGGAGAATACCGCTTCTGCAATCCATTCTTCCGCGAATGGCTGAAGCGGGACGCATAGAGATTATACCAAACGGCATAATACCATTTGGTATATGCGCTGATTTCCACGAGGGTCGGCGACTGCCTGGATGATGCCCCGAAAAAGGTTGCCATGGCAACACCTTCGGACATGAAAACGGCGGCGACAGTCGCTCTGTATAGGGAACAGCGCCTGAGGATAGAACCGAACGCCCAGTTCTCCGCGCGACATGGGCGTGGGCGGGAGGATGCGGGCAATGGGGTCAGGCTGGAATCCCTTCCAGCCAGTCCAAGGCATTCATCTTGCGGATGCCGCCTATGTTGTCGGAGGGGTCTTCGTCAAGGGTCAGGATGAATTTGGGGTGGTGGTCTCGGATTTTTCCGAACGGCGCCAGTTCGCGCTCCAGGGTCGAGGAATCCCGTACGCTGGCGGCGACCTGGTAATACTCCGTGCCTTTGGAGTTCTCCACCACGAAATCAACCTCCAGCCCGCCGATTTTGCCTACGCGCACCTTGCCGCCCCGCCGCCGCAGTTCCAGATAGACGACATTTTCCAGAATATGACCGGCATCCTGGTAATGGCCTCCCAGAAGGTGTCTGCGCAGCCCGACGTCCGCCACGTAGTATTTCTCCTGGGTTTTCAGCATTTGCTTCCCCTTGATGTCGTAGCGCTCGGCACGGTAGATGATGAAACTCTCCAATAGCGCGGCAAGGTATTTCTCGACCGTCTTGTTGTCTGTCTTGCGTCCGTTTGACGTCAAGGTGTCGGCGATGCGCTTGACGGAAAGTTCGCTTCCAATGCTTGAGAATACGAATTTGGCCACACTGTCCAGAATCAGGGGGTCCTGGACGCGGTGCCTGGTCAGAACATCCTTCACCAATATGGTGTTGTAGAGTCCGTCCAGATAGTCGTCGATTTCGCGCCCTGCGCTGGACAGCTCCAACGCATACGGGAAGGAACTGCCCGTGATGTATTCGCGGTACAGTTTTTGGCGGTCGACAAGGGCAGGGCGGGCCTGCGCGTATTCCCTGAAGGAGAGCGGGAGAATGCCGATTTCCACAAATCTGCCTGAAAGCAGCGTCGATATCTCGTGGGAAAGCAGGCTGGCGTTGGAGCCAGTGATGTAGATGTCGATGTCGGGGCGCAGATAGAGGCTGTCCACAACTCTCGGAAAGTCCTTGCAGAGTTGAATCTCGTCGATGAACACATAGGTCGTCTTTCCCTTGGAAAGCCGTTCCTTGACGTAGGTATGCAGTGCCATGGGCTGGCAGAGATGCTCGAAGTCCAGATCCTCCAGATTGACGCTGACAATCCGTTCGTCAGGCACGCCCTGTTCCCTAAGCCATTCGGCATACATCTCCATTAGAACGGACTTCCCGCTGCGACGAACCCCTGTGATGACCTTGATGATTTTCTTGTCCCGCCAGGACTGCAGACGCCCAAGATATTCTTCTCGCTTGATTCTCATGCTTGCCTCCTATTGTTTTTGTAATCGCGCTGTTCCCCATGAGGGTCGGTTCCATCGCCATTTCGCCAAGTCGTCATGCCGGATTGTCTGCTTCACGAGGGATCATTGCCGACCCGCCTGAGGGAAAGTGCGCTTGACGATGCGGACGAAGCCACGGCGTCCCGCCGTGGCTACCATTTTCGGGACGTTGACCAGGCAATAGCCTACCCTCTTGGGGAACAGCGCGTTTGTAATATAGTCCAATAAAGACAGTTTTCAAGCAACATTTAGGAATATAATCCTAAAAGCGGACGAGTCGATTCGACACGCTCTGTCTGGGCGGATGCGATGAAGCGGGGCGGAATGAATCCTGGGCCTGGCGGATGGTTGCAGGGCGTTTTCGTCAAGGGCGCTGTTTACCAACGCGTCGTCAAGGTGCCCAGTTGCAGAGCCTGTGTGGCTCACCCGCCTGCCACGGCGGGACGCCGTGGCTACGGGCGGGGGCTGCAGGCCGAGAACAGCCCGCCACAGGACGAGGAGGGCTGGTATGCTTGGCGGACCGCCACGGCGAGGCCGCCGTGGCAACCATTTTCGGGGCGCCGCGGAGGCAATCGCCGCCCTGTATGGGATGGCCGAAACAAGAATTGGCACAGCGCGCAGGATCAGAGCGTGAATTTGCCAGTTGTCATCGTCTTGCCGTTGAAGCGCGCCGTTTTGCCTTCGGGGACGATGCCGTCATTCAGGCGCTCGTCAGGGCCACAGGATGAGGTGTGCGTTGAAGTTGCGGTATGCATTTCCCGGGGCGAGGGAGAAGGTCTGGGTGAGGCCGTCGAGCAGGCGGTTGCGTCCGAAGTTGAAGCCAGTGGCCTTGGCGCCGTCGCCGAGCAGCTGGATCGGGATGGCGAGTTCGAGGGTCCATTTGCCGCGGTCGATGTTGGCGGCAAATGCGGGGCGGGGCAGGTCGCGCTTCGGGGCGTCGTTGCGGCTGAAGTCGGAGTTGTCCTGGGCGTAGTAGTGGCCGCCGACGTCGACGATGAAATGGAGCATCGCCTTGGGTGAGGAGCGCTTCTGGAAATAGATCTCGACGCCGTCGTTGTACCAGCAGATGTCCTTGGTGCCCAGAAAGCCCTCGGGGCGCGGCTCCGCGAAGACGACGGCGACGTAGAGGTTCTTGGCGTCGCGCATCAGGCGGACGCGGGAGGGCGGCGCCTTCACCAGGGGGTTGCCGAGGAGGGAGAAGCCATCGAAGTCCAGGGCCTTGCCCCAGTCGGCTTCGTCGAGGCGTCCGTCGAGGCGGACGGACGCGGACGCCTGCGGCAGCGTGTGCTTTTTGGGGGCGGGCGGGGGGGTGACGCCGCCCTGCAGCACGTATGGCTCGACCGCCTTGGCGCCAGGCGGGAGGACGTCGGCGCTCTGGAGGACTTCGACCTTGAGGTGGCGGTTGGGATTCGCCTGCGTGAAGCGCAGTCCGAACCACAGTTTGCCAGTCCAGTCGGAGGGCGCGCCCAGGGAGGCCAGGTCGAGCCAGAGCACCTCCTCGTCCTTGCCGCTGACGCCGCTGACGATGTTGGAGACGGTGAAGAGGTGCTGCGGCGGCCTGGCGGCGCCCCATTCGACGGGGGATTTGGTGCGGATGGGGAGGTTCAGGAGGCCGAGGCCAGCGAAGGCGCGGACGGCGTAGCCGCCGGCGCCCTCGAAGTCGAACTGCAGCGCCGCCATGCTTTCGGCGTCGCCGTAGCGCTGGGTGAAGTTGCGGGGGCCAGCGAAGGGGCCGTCCTGTCCCATCTGGGCGTAGTTCCCCGTCAGGCGGATCTGGAGATAGCGGCGGGCGGTCATTTCGTAGGCGCCCGCCATGTCGTTGAACTGCGAGGGCACCATCTTCGCCATGCGGATCTCCACCGAGGCGGCGGCGGGGTCGAAGCGGACCTCGCCCGCCTGCGGATGGTGGCGCTCCGCCTGCGCGTGCAGCGTGACGTCGCGCGCCTTCACCAGCGGCGCCAGTGCCTTCCGCGAATGGGTGGAGGGATGGTCGGCAATCGCGCGCAGCGGCCCGACGCCAGGCGTGCCCGAACGCAGCTTGAAGCCGGCTTCAGCCAGTTTCCTGCCCGTCTGGTCATAGAGGACCACGGCGTAGGCGCCGCCCGCGACGCTGGCGGGCAGGGCGATCTTGACTTCGGCGCGGCCATTGGAGAGCGCGACGGCGCGGCTCCAGACCAGTTCCGTGCCTCGGGTGACGACCGCCGTCGCGGGCGCGTCCGCGCCCTGGAAGCGGAGTTTCAGGGTGCCCTTGCCAGGCGCCGCCGAGACGGAATAGGCGCCGTCGGCCGCCTTGGCGGAACCGAAGGCCACCTGGATGGCGGAGGCGCCCTGCGGCACCGCGAACTTCACCATCCGCGTGCCGTTCAGCACCAGCGTGTCAAAGGGGACGGGGGCGCCGTTGACCGTGACGGCGGCGGCGGTCCTGCCCTGCGGCAGCGGCGCCGCGAGCTCGGCCTCCCGCCGTTCGGATTGCGCGTGCAGGCGGAGGCCCTCCGCGCTTTCGCGCCCGCTGGCCTCGACGCCCATGGTCCTGGAGAGCGGGAGCTGCACGCGCAGGCCGTCCACGCTCCAGACGAGGGCGGGGCTCTGCGTGACATACCAGAGTTTCAACTGGCCTGGGGCGAGCCGGACTTCGCGTTGCAGGCGGGGCTGGAAGGCGGTGCGGCCCAGGAAGGCGGCGTCCACCACGAAGCCCGACTGCCAGCCGGAGACGCGGTAGCCCTTTTCACGGTCGGCCTCCGTCTGCATTTCGGTCAACTCGGCGAAGTCCTTCAGGGCGTACTGCCACTGGTAGAGCGGGGCGCCTTCCTGCAGCCCCAGCGGCGCGGCGTCGACCGCGACCTGGCGGGTCAGGGGTGCCTTGTCGTGGTTGAGGAGGAAGACCCATCCGTCGGGCCCGAAGGTCAGCGGCATCCCCTCCAGTTGCTCGCGCGGGGCATGGCGCCAGTTCGGGGAGAGGCGGGCGTTGACAAGGCGCGCCCAGCGGCTCTGCTGGACGGCGGAGATGTAGGGGATGTCGCGGCGCGGGTCGGCGTGGGTGCGCCCCGTCGAGAAGGCCAGCCCCGTCCCGACGATGTACTGCCGCATGGCGGCGTCGACGCCTGGGGTCCAGTAGATGTAGGTGGGCATGACGAGCGGTTCGGGGCGCTGCCAGAGTTTGAACTTGTACATCCAGGTGGCGCCGTCCCGCCAGTTGCTGGTGAGGATGCCGCCGGCGTTTTCGAGGAATCCGAAGTCGCCCAGGGGGTTTTCGGGGTGGTTGAAGAAGACGGCGGTGTCGGGGTTGCGGCGCTGGAGGTTTTCGCGGATGGCGAGATAGGCCTGGTCGTAGGCGTCTGGCTCGTCGACGGTCATGCGCGGCCAGTGGATGCTGACGGGGGAGCCGCCGCCGTCGAGATACCATAGGTCGGTGCCGAAGGCCCGCACGAATGCGGTGATGGAGTCGACGACATGGTGCCGCGAGGCGGGTTCCTTGAGGTGGCGGTAGTAGTTGACTCCCCAGCCTGGAAAGAAACTGATGGCCTCGCCCTTGGCGTTCGTGGTGATGAACCACTCGGGATGCTCGCGGAAGACGCGGCTCCTGTCGCTGACGCTCCACAGCCAGGTGTATTGATAGAGGCGGGCGTGGCCGCCGCTGGCCTCGCGGATGGCGTCCTGGCGGCGTCGGACATCCTCGATGGTCTGCTCGCCGCCGAACTGGTTGACGACGGTGCCAGCGCTGGGGAAGTCGCCCCAGATGAAGTCGCTGTCGTTCATGCCGAAGACGAAGTCGCCCTCGCGGATGAAGGAGGCGTAGTAACGGGCTTCGCGGACGGCGGCGTCGCCCCACATGCCCTCCCAGCCGCCGCCCGTCTGGAAGCGGATGTCCTTGAGCCAGGCGGGGCGGCGGATGCGGCGGCGGAAGGCGAGGACCTCGGGGAGTTTCAGATAGCGGTCGAAGGCGTCGGTGAGGTCGCCCTGGCAGGCGATGAGGCGGGTCTCGACGCTGGATCTGGCGCCTGGCTCCGTGAGCTGGAAGACGCCGTCGCCGAGTTCCCAGCCGACGGGGGTGAAGGCGGTGCGCTTGTCGCCGACGCCCGCCACGGTCACGGTGCCCGCGCCGATCTGCACATGGCGCCCGTCGTGGCGATAGCGGAAATGGAGCATCGCCCGCGCGCGCTTCGGGGACTCGAAGACGACGACGGGGCCAGTGTCGGCGGGGAAGCGGAAGGGGACCTCGGAGGCGAACTTGTGCTGCATGTCATGGCCTGCGCCCCAGGTCTCGTAGACGCCGCCCTCGCGGAGATCCTGCGGCAGCACGACCTCCGTGGCGGTGAAGAGGACGCGGCGGTCCTTGCGGCGGGATTCCCACTCCAGGCGCATGGCGAGCATGCCGTCGGCGAGGCGGTAGGTGCGGCGGAAGACGATGTCCTTCAGGGCGGGCAGCGTGTATTGCACGGTGAAGCCTTCGGGGGACGGGGCGGCGGAGAGCACGGTGGCGGCATAGTCGTCGGCCTTGGCGGCGCGGAGGCCGTCGGAGAGTTCGTAGCGTCCGAAGACGCGCTCGGCGAGGAGTTCGCCGCCGCGGCGGTAGGCGAAGGCGACTCCGTTCTTTTTGTCGATGGAGAGGGAGGCGCCGTCGGCGGCGTAGTCCCAGTGCTGCCCCGAGAGGGCGGGGCCCACGTTGTAGGAGCGCCTGGCGACATCCGCGAGTTCCGCCTCGGTGGGGATTTTGCCGAAGAAGGCGACCTCGGCGAGGCGGACAGGGAAGTCGGAGCGGCTGCGGCCCAGCCGAAGCTTGAAGTACCGCCCCGTGGCGGAGAGGCCTGCGCCCGAGACGGTGTAGGCCTTTTTGGCGCCGCCGTCCTCGCGCGCGGGGATGCTGGCCGCGGGCTTCCATTCCTTGCCGTCGCTGCTGGTCGCGACCTGGCATTCGTAGAAATTCTGGCCTGGGGCGGCGATGGCGGAGAGGTCGATGCGCTCGACGAGGTAGAAGCCGCCCAGGTCGAAGACGATTTCGGGGTCGTCGGTGTACTGCTGGTAGAAGGCCTGGTCGGCCTCCTCGACCTTGCCGTCCGTCAGCGCCTTTCCGTCGCGGTCGCCAGAGGTGCGTCTGGTGCGGTATTCATAGTGGATGACGGGGATCTTCGCGACGCCCGTCTGCTTCGGGTTGAACTTGAGGTCGGCTATGGCCATGGTCTGGCCTGGCTCGCGCAGCGCCGCGAAGAGGCAGAAATTGCCGCCGAGGGCCTTGCCGAGGTAGGGGGAGCCCTGGCGGTCGAGGGAGCCGATGGTGCGCAGGTCGACGGGGATGACGATGCGGCTCCAGCCGTCCGCCTCCGGCGCGGTGATCAGGAAGGTGATGAAGAGCCCCTTGCGGCGGTCCATGCTGTAGTAGAGGTGCAGGCAGCCATGCGTCGGGAACCTCCGCACCGCCGTCTGCTTCACGCGGAAGGTGATGGTGCCGATGCCCCCCATCTCCACGGGCTCGGGCAGCCAGACGTTCATCCCCTGGTAGGGATTCGCCTCCAGGACCGTCACCTGGATCCCCGCGCCGTAGGGGGACTGCACCGTCTCCATCTTCGGCAGCGCGCCGACGTGTCCGCCGTTGTTCGGATGCCAGTTTTCAGGCGCCATGACCCCCGCCCCGAGGAGCCACCCGCATGCCATCAGCGCCAGCAAGCCTGTCCGCAGTCTGTCCATCATGGCGACCTCCTGTTCTGTGCCTAGAGCGATCCCTGGCGGTAGAGCGCGATCTTGCCGAAGCCGAACATCCGCACCCGATAGTTTCCGCATTTGACGAACTCGTGCGGGCGGTCCAGGTAGGTGTCGGCGTGGCCGTCGCACCAGGCGATGTTGATGTTGCTTCCGTGCTGGCCGCCGTCGTCCACCAGGCCGCCCAGCTGGTTGTCCTGGAAGAGGACGTCGCCGCACAGCGGCATGTTGGAGGCGCCTTGGATGGCGATGTCGGTGCTGAAGCCCTCCGCGTTCCACGCGGGGAACGGCCCGCTCAGCTTATGGGTGTGGACTTCGTATCCGCCAAGGTAGAGCCACGCCGCGTTCGCGTAGCCGAAGTTGACGGTGCTGCCATTGCTGTTGCCGTACCAGAACCTGGTCAGGGTGATGACCTTGTCCCCAGGGCAGTAGAAGGCCTTGGGGGCGGTGATGTAGTTGTTCGAGTAGAGCAGCCCGAAGCCCTGCCCGAACATGTCGGTGGTGCCCATGCGGGGACACACTGGATTGCGGAAGTCGTTGCTGTCGTTCGCGTACATCGTGATCGCAAGCGCCTGCTGCTTCAGGTTCGAGATGCAGTTGACGCCCCGCGCCTTCTCGCGGGCCTTCGACAGCGCGGGCAGCAGCATGCTGGCCAGAATGGCGATGATCGCGATGACGACAAGGAGTTCAATCAAGGTGAAACAACGGCGGATTGCCATGGGGATGCCTCCTGGGTGATGGGTGGAATGGGGGGAATGAAAACTGGAATGATGGGGGGCGGTGAATTTTGAATCGTGAATCCTGGGCGGCTTTGAATCTTGAATCGTGAATCCTGGGCGGCTCTGAATCTTGAGTCGTGAATCTTGGGCGGCTCTGAATCTTGAGTCGTGAATCTTGGGCGGCTCTGAATCTTGAGTCGTGAATCTTGAAGAATCTTGAATCCTGGGCGGCTTTGAATCTTGAGTCGTGAATCCTGGGCGGCGCTGAATCTTGAATCGTGAATCTTGAATCGTGAATCCTGGGCGGCTCTGAATCTTGAATCCTGGATCTTGAAGAATCTTGAATCGTGAATCTTATGCGGGGGGATCAGGGAATCAGCCTGGAATCGCGTGGTGCGATTGTCACCTGGCGGCCCGCCAGTATGAAGGTGACTTCCTCGGACGAGGAGTTGAACACCACGTGGCGGATCTCACAGTCGGCCTCCAGGGAGCGCACCGTGATCGGCGTCGGCCAGTCGGGCAGTGGCGTGACTTCCTCCAGCAGGCCTCGGAGCAGCGCCTCCGCCGCCACATGGCGCGCGTTGTCGGCGTCGGTGCCGCGCTGGCTGGCGGCGAGGGTCCAGCCGCCCAGCGAGAAGCCCAGGAAGACGCAGTTGCCGCGGCGGGTCGCCGCAGGGCGTCCGTCGCTCCAGCGGCAGAGGATCCGCGTCTCCGTATCCTGTGGTTGAAGCGCCGCGGCGAAGCCGATGGATTCGAGCGTCGCGCCATCGTGGCAGAGGGCCCAGGGGCGGCGCACCCGCAGCGATTCGACGCGCTCGTCCACGCGCACGCCGAAGAGGTCGGACATTCCAGCGCCAGGCCACGGGTAGTCGAGCCAGGTGTTCGGCTGGCGCAGGGCGAGGCCCTCCTCCGCGATCAGCATCCCGCCGAGCGCGGCGAAGCGCCGCAGGCATTCCGCCGTCTGCTCATTGACCATGAAGGTCTCGGGCAGATAGAGCACTTTCAGGGACTCGGCCGCCTCGCCGAGATGGCGGCTGTCGATGATGCGCGGGGCCAGTTTCAGTTCGTGCATCAGCGTGAAGACGCCCTGCAGCGCGTCGAGGGCGGGCTGGATGCCGCCGTGGGCGCGTCGGAGATTGCCCTGCGCGTCCCTGCTCTCCACGCTGCCGACGAGGTCGCTGTCCAGGTCGAAGAGGATGCCGACGGGATCTGTCATCGGCTCGGCCCGCCCCAGGAATCCGCGCCAGGGAGCCAGTTCGGCCAGCAGCGCCTGGCATTCGCGCGTGACCGCCTTGGGCGTTCCGTCGATGTTGACCAGTCCCGCCAGGTCGTTCTCATGGCCGAGGCGCTCCGCGCGGTACTGCCACAGCACGACGCCCTTCGCGCCGCCTGCGACGGCGCTCATCACCTTGTAGCGGAAGTCGGCCAAATCGATGCGGCCCTGCCAGTCGCCCCATTCAGGGTAGAGTTCGTGCACCCAGAAATAGGGCGAGCAGTCGTGCAGGCGGGCGCAGATCAGGAACGGCCAGGCGCGTTCAAAGGGCGTCTCGAAGCGCTCGCCGATGGAGAGGCTCGTCCCGTAGAAGTCGAAGAGACGCGCGTTCTCGTAGTCGTCGGTGAGGTCGTCGACGGGGTCGTTGACGACATTGCAGCAGCCGACATGCGCGATGACGGGATGGCGCGTGTCCAGATCCCGCACCGCGTCGCGCACGGTGCGGAGCCACCCCGTCAGCGTCGCATGGCTCCACTGGCGCCACAGGAACATGTCGGCGTAGGTGCGGAAGGTGCGGGGGACCTGCACCGACTCGAAGGAATCCCACGCCTTGCCGAGGAAGGCGTTCAGACGCTCGACGGCGCCGAAGCGCGCCTCCAGCCAGCGGTGGAAGGCCGCGCGCGAATGGATGCACGCGCATTCGCCGCGGTGGATGCGCGGCTCGTTCCAGACATTCCACAGCACCAGCGACGGCTCGTCCCGATAGCGCTCGACGACGCGGCGCGTGAAGGCGACCGCGGCCTCCATCACGGCGGGGTTGTCGAAGCACGGACGATGGCCGCCCAGGTAGAAGGCGCCGTTGCCAGTGTAGTCCAGGGGGATGCCGTCTGGCGCGACCGCCGCGCCGCCCAGGTCGCGGAAGACGTAGTCGGGCGCATTTTCCAGCATGATCTTGATGATGACCTTCAGGCCGCTGGCGCGCGCCAGAGCCATCAACTGGTCGATGTCGTCGAACTCGTAGCGGCCGCGCACGCGCTCGTTGCGGCGCCACAGCACCCGCAACTGGATGCAGTCCAACCCCAGTTCGGCAATTCGCCGCAGATCCCCCGCCCATTCCTCTGGCAACGGGGTCGGGGCGCGGTAGTACTGCGTGCCGAAGACGAATTCTTCAAAGTGCTTGGGGGAATAGGACATCTGGGACAACTGGGACGGCTGGGACAACTGGGACGACTTGGGGGCCCAGATGGGTTTGGGGTCTGGGGTCTGGGGTCTGGGGTCTGGGGTCTGGGGTCTGGGGTCTGGGGTCCTGGGTCCTGGGACAACTGGGACGGCATGTCCACGATTCGGTCATTTTCCATATTATACCAATCATTGATCGCTGGACAACCCACAGAAAATCCCGAAATATGCTGGATTTTCCCAAACTTTACAGTGTGGTGGCGGGGTGGAGGCCGCGCATTCTGCCCATGAGCTGCTGGGGATAGACACCCAGTTCCTTGTGGAAGGCCCAGGAGAAGTGGGCCTGGGTCTTGAAGCCGAAGAGGCGGCTCAGTTCCTTCACGCGCACGGTGGGGTCGCCCTGGATGTGCGCCTTGGCGTGCAGCATCTTGAAGCGCATGAATGCGCGGCACGGCGGCAGCCCGTAGAGGCGCTGGCAGAGGCGGTGGAGGGAACTGCGGCTCATGGCGCTCTGGCGGCAGAGATCCTCCAGGGAGGGCATCTCATGGACATTGCGGCGGAAAAGGGCGGCCAGCCGCGCGGCGTCGTGCTCCATCAGGATCTGCTGCTGGAATGGCTCCTGCAGCAGCGGCCCCGCGAAGCGCGCCAGGATCTTTCGGAAAATCACCTTGAAGAGGGCGTTGTTGAGGCGGAACGACCCCATGCTGCCAGGGGCGTTTTCGTGGACCAGCAGGCCGATCAGCGCCTCCAGCCCCATGCCCTCCGTGCGGATGATCTGCTGGGCGGGCAGGACGCCGTCGCGGAAGACCCTGCCCGCATAGAGGAAACGCTCGTCTGGAATCATCTGGAAATGGAAGGCGAACCAGGTGCTGCCCTCCATCATGTGGTCCTCGTGCACCTGCCCTGGCTGCACCAGCAGCAGTTCGCCTGGATGGAGCGTCAGGCGCACGCCGTCCAGCAGGCAGGCGTACGGGCCCTTTTCAGGCAGCATGATCTCATAGACGGAGTGGGTGTGCAGGGGATAGTCCCCCGCCTCCAGCACGACGGTGTGGTTGCATTCCGTGAGGCGTACGCGGAAGTCCTCGCGTTCGTTCAGCAGGAGGCTGTATTGGCCGAAGGAGTCGACTTGGAGGTTGTGCTTCATGGCGGTTTTCGGCGAAGAGGGGGATGCCGCACGAATCAATATATTCCGTTTCGGGTGGATTGCGCCAGGCTCACGGCAGCAGGCGCCCGATCCCCTCCGCGGTCTCCCGCAGCAGCCGAAGGAGGAGGCGCTTCGTGCGGATGCGCATCCGCAACGGCCTCATCCACCACACTCGCTTCTCCTGCCAGCCAGGGCGCCATTTCGTGCGCTACGGGGAACCAGCCTGCAAATGCGGGCCTCATGCTTGACTTCGGTTCACTTTCAGGATATACAGTACACAGCGCGGCGGGATTTGGCGGGAGCCTTCTACCTTGAAGACGTCGGCATGGTCGTCAAGCGCGGCGAAAAGCGCGTGGTGCTGGAGAATGGCGGCGTCAGCGGCGCGGCCACGCGCACGCCGTACGGGTGGTGCGCCACCGTCACGCTGCCGTGGCGGCTCATCGGCGGTCGGCCTGCCAGCGGCGCCATCCCGTTCAACCTGATGCGCAACCGCCCCGAGGGAAGCCATTGCAGCTACTACACCCTGAGCCGCGACGGCAACTACTTCAGCAATCTCCTCTGCCAATTGCAACTCCCCTGATCCAACTCCAGGAGCACCCATGTTCTTCAAAGGAATGTCCTTCGGCTTCATGGCCCGCAACGGCTGGTACTCCAGCCCAGCGGGCCAGCAGGAAATCCAGAACCTCATCGCCTCGGGCGCCGATTCGGTCGCGCTGATGGTCACGATCATGCAGGACGCCTTCTACTCCACCCGCATGTACCGCGACTTCGAGATCACGCCCTCCGACGACGAGGTGCGCGAGACCATCCGCACCTTCCACCAGGCGGGGCTCAAGGTGATGCTCAAGCCCATCCTGGAGATGCACGACAGCTGCCACCGCGGCGACATCCGCTTCCCGCCTGAGAACCAGGAGCAGATCGCGGGCGTCCGCACCAACTACTGGGCCGCGTGGTTCAGGAACTACACCGCCGCCATGGTCCACTACGCCCGCCTCTGCGAGAAGGAGAACGTCGAGATGCTCCTGCTCGGCTGCGAGTACACCACGCAGGACGCCAAGGAGGAATACTGGCCGCCGCTCATCGAGGAGGTCCGCAAGGTCTACCGCGGGCTGCTCGCCTACAACACCTCCAGCTGGTGGGACTTCGACCTCGCGAAGGGCTGGATGCGCGAGTGGTTCAGGAAACTCGACATGCTCGGCGTCAGCCACTACTGCGGCGTCCCCGCCGAATGCAACACCCCCGAGACCATCGCCAGGGCCCTCCAGCCCACGGTCGACAACCTCGAAATCGCCTCGCGGAAACTCGGCATACCCATCTTCATCGCCGAAATGGGCTGCCGCTCCGTGATCAACGGGCACGTCCACCCCGCCGACTGCTGGAGCAACCACAACGCCTTCGACGGCGAAATCCAGCAGAGCTACATGGACGGCACCTTCCGCGCCTTCTCAGGGCACCCGTGGTGGACGGGCTTCTTCTGGTGGAAGTGGGAGGAGCAGCAGAACCGCCCGCATTTCCACCACCCGACTGGTGACACGGGCTGCACCATCGCGGGAAAGCCCGCCGCCAAGTTCTTCCACGACTGGAAGCCGTAAGACAACAAGGGATTCAAGGGATACTTTTACAGGAGGCCGCCTGACATGCGAAACCATCATCTTCTTCTTGCGTTTTTCCTCGCGTTTTCCGTGTTTGCGTCCGCCGCCGAGTGGTCGGCGCAGGGGGGCGCCGTGCTGGCGCAGGGTGTGAATCTGGCGGGCAATCCGTGCGTCACGGCGGTCGGCGCCGCCAACGGCAAGGGCTATGGCGGCCTGGTGCTGACGACGCCGCTGGATCTTCGCGGCGCGAAGCCAGGCGACTGCATCCGCTTCCGCCTGCTGCAGAACCTGGGCGGCATGGTGGTGATGCTGCGCGGGCCTGGGCGGCAGATCTACCGTTCGATCCGCCTGCCCGAGGACGGCAAGGAGATCTCCCTCTCCTTTGATCCCGCGCAGTGGCAGACGGGGAAGAAGGGGCAGCCCGCCGAGTTCGGCGAGTTCACGAACATCGCCTTCTACGCCTCGCACTTCAAGCATCCGTCGCAGCGCCTCTCGTTCACCGACCTCGTGATTGAAAAGGACGGCAAGGAGCTCTTTGCCTACCACGCCGTCGGCACCGCCCCGCAGCGCCGCAACCAGGTCGTCAACTTCGGCCGCGGCGGCCACAACACCGCCGACCTCCTGCGCGCCCAACTGCCGCCTGCGCTGAAGCGCAACCCCACCCTCGCCATCGTGATGATCGGCACCAATGATTTCGGCAATCCCCGAAAGCTCGTCCCCGCCGACCAATACGAACGCAACCTGCGCCAGATCGTCGCCGCGCTGCAGAAGGCGGGCGCCAAGGTCATATTGGTGACGCCGCCGCCCTGCATTCCCGCGGTTGTCAAAGCCAGGCCGAACCGCGCCCCTGATGCGCCTCCCATAGCGGACCTCGCCGCCGTCGCCGCCACCGTCCGCCGCGTCGCCAAGGAGACGGGGTGCGTGCTCGTCGACTACCACGCCATCGTCAGCGCCCACGGCGACCTCGAAGGCGTCTCCTCGTGGCTCCGCAACCCCGCCAACAGCGGTTCCATGGATGGCGTCCATCCCACCCGCGAGGGCTATGCGGCCCTCGCCAAGGCCCTCGCCGACACCATCCGTCAGAACGGCCTCGACCCCGCCCGCACTGTCTGCCTCGGCGATTCCATCACCTACGGCTCCGCCATGATCGGCGCAGGCACCGCCACTGGGGAATGCTATCCAGGACAACTCAGCGCCCTCCTGCAGTGACTGCCACGGCCAGGCCAAGAATGGCCTGGCACAGCACGCGCTCATCGGGGGCGGGGCGGAAAGGGCGCTGCGGCGAAAGTGAGCGGGCCCCGATGTATGGGCGGCGTGTGCCGCGGGGCTTGCCCCGCGGGCCAATGTGCATGGTCGGGTTGGCTTTGCGGGGCGGGGCATGGGTGCGGGCTGGCGCCTTCATCCAGCCATGCAAACGACGGGGGGCTAACGCCCCCCGCACCCCCCCCGCTCGGCGCCCATCGGGGGCGGGGCAATATGCGCGGGCCCCGATGTATGGGCGGCGTGTGCCGCGGGGCTTGCCCCGCGGGCCAATGTGCATGGTCGGGCTGGCGTTGCGGGCGCGGGGCAAATCTGCGGGCTGGCGCCTTCATCCAGCCATGCAAACGACGGGGGGCTAACGCCCCCCGCACCCCCCCGCTCGGCGCTCATCGGGGCGGGGCGGAAAGGGCGCTGGCGGTGATCAGTCGCGGCTCAGGTTGTGGAACAGCCGCCGGAAATTGTCCTGGGTGACGAGGCGGAGTTCGCGGCGCGGGAAGTGATATTGTTCGAGTTTGGCGAGGGCGGCGGGGGAGCGCAGGGGCATTCCAGTGCCGAGGAGGAGGCGTTCGCACTGGGAGGCGTCGGGCGCGGCGCGGTTGAACTCGCCGAGCACATTGTCGGGGGCGTCGTCGGGAAGGACGCCGTCGAGCCAGACGAAGGTGGCGTCGGGGACGGCCTGGAAGAGGAGGCGGCATTCGTTGAAGGCGAGTGGGGTCTGGGGCTCCATGCGATGGCGCTGCCGGAAGTTGACCAGTTCGGCGGGGATGATGACGGGGAGGTCGAGTCTGGCGGCGGCCTGGCAGAGTTCGGCGGCGGCGGCGGGTTCGTAGTCGTGGTAGCGCGGGAGCAGGCGCACGGCGGCGAGCTTCAGCTCGGTGGCGCACTCCTCGAGTTCCTTGACGGCCTGGGGCCAGAGGGGGTTGACGGTGGCGCAGCCGAGGAAGAACCCCGCGTGGGGCCGGATGGCCTCGGCGAGTTCGCGGTTGGCCTCGCGGGTGTCGTTGTAGAGCACGGAGCCGTTGTTGGCGACGAGGGCGCCGAGGCATCCAAGGGCCTCCAGATCCGCGCGGAGTTCGGCGGCGGTGTGGCGGGGGACATGGCGGAAGGGCCAGCCGCCAATCGAGCAGTTGATGTCAAGGAAGTTCATTTGCGGCGCTCCTCAATATGCTGGAAGTTGTCGTGGAGGATGGCATGCATCGTCGGGCGGTCCAGGCGGGCGTGCAGCGTCTTGGCGACGCTTTCGGCGAAGGACATGTCGGTCGCGAAGAGCACGCTGCCCACGCCGACGGCGTCGATGGTGCGTTGGACGATCTCCGCGTCGCAGACGGAGCCCGAGAGGTCGATGAAGTAGTTGGGGTTGCGCAGCCCGTTGAGGACGGCGAGGTTCCATTCCCAGTCGCCGCCGCCGCCGATGTGCCCCTGGATGAGCATGGTGTCGGGGAACATCTCCAGCGCCTTGAGGAAATGCGCGGCGTTGCTGATGCGCGGCTGGCGTTTCATGCTTGCGTCGTCGCAGATCTTTCCCGCGTGCATCAGCACGGGGATGCCGAGGCGTGCGGCGCACTCCATGACGGGGCGCTGCGCCTCGTCGCAGATGAGGCGCTGGTGGTAGAGTTTGACGCCCGCCATGCCCGCCGCGACGCAGCGCTCGATTTCGGCGACGGCGCCCGGGTCGGCGGGATCGACGAAGCAGAAGCCGATGAAGCGGTCCGGATGGCACTTCATGGCCTCGAGGACCACGTTGTTGGCGCAGCGGTACTCGGCGGCGGGGACATGCGCCGAGGAGGTGATGGGGCACGAGACGACCGCGCGCTCGATGCCGAAGGTGTCCATCTTGGCGATGGTCGCCTCCATGTCGTCTGTGCGCAGGGTCTTGTCCGCGCGCATCCAGACATGGTTGTGCGCGTCGACGGTGTGGTACTGGGGGGGGAACTTGTAGCGCATCTTATGTTGGAGTTGGCAAGGGATCGAAGGGATTGAAGGGATGTGATGGGGCGAGGGGTGCGGCCGCCTTACTGCAGGATGGCGAAGTCGCCGTGGTCGGTGGCGGCGGCGATGCGGTTGCCAGGGAGGACGCGCAGGTCGGTGACGGGCGCGCCGAGGTCGGCGTGGGCGAGAATGGCGCCGTCCGCGGCGATGAGCACGACGGTGCCGGATTCGGTGCCGAAGACGGCGGTGCCGTCGGGGAGGGCGCGGCAGCGCAGGACGGGTGCGGCGAGGTTTTTCGCCCAGAGGCATTTCCCGTCGCAGTCGAAGCGGTATGCGAATCCGTTGAGGGAGCAGGCGAGGAGGTCCTCGCGGGCGGCGTCGCCGACGCGCGGGACGGTGGCGGCGCGCATGACCTCGTTGCCAGTGGCGAAGGTGGCGATGATATTGCCGACGGGGCGGAAGAAGGTGATGACGCCCTTGTCCTCGCCGACGGCGAAGGTGCTCAGTTTCTTTCCAGTCCTGGCGGCGGCGACGGCCTTGACGCCGCGGCCGAAGTGGCCCCGCAGGATGCGGTTGCCTCGGGAATCGAGGACGGAGGCGAAGTAATACTGCGTGCCGCAGAGGATTTCGAGTTTGCCGTCGCCGTCGAGGTCGGCGGTTTCGAGGGCGCGGGTGGGGTGGACGACCTCATGGGTCCAGAGTTCCCGCCCGTCGAGGGCAAGGGCGTATACGCGCCAGTTGTCGCAGCCCGCGAGGATGGTGAGGCGGCCGTCGCGCTCCAGGTCGGCGACGCGGACGAGCGTGCAGATGGCGCGGCGGCGGTAGAAGGGGAAGTCGTGCTTCCACAGGATTGCCCCGTCGAGGCGGCAGGCGCGCAGGCAGGTGTCCTCGCAGGCGAGAAGGAGTTCGGGGGCGCCGTCGCCGTCGAGATCGGCGGCGGCCAGGTCGTTGACGGGCGCGCTGACGCTGAAGGAGGCGACGGGTCTGGCCTCGGCGTCGAGGATGTGGACTTCGCCGCCCCTGGTGGCGAGGGCGTAGCGGCTCTGTCCCTGGGCGCCGAACGGGATGGCGCAGGTGATTTCGCGGGCGGCGCCTTTCTGGTCCTGGAGGCGGAACGCATGAAGCGTCTTCAGGTCGCGTCCAGGGAACTTCGCGGGCGGGGCGGGCCTGGGTTTGGGCGGCTCCTCCAGGGTGGCGCGGCTGGCGTCGGCGCGGCAGACGG
>JAEEGL011817009.1_pt1 | contig 19678 bp, 12 predicted proteins | sample 9134231 | NCBI WGS metagenome assembly JAEEGL01 (sample SAMN16246548, study PRJNA631951) | gut metagenome | biome: gut microbiome; feature: rumen; material: fiber-attached | host: Bos | place: Iran: Karaj | collected 2018-10 | reverse complement strand
TCTTCTTCTTTTTTATTTTCTTCTTCTTCTTCTTTTTTATTTTCTTCTTCTTCTTCATTTTCATTTTCAATTTCTTTTTTTTTATTTTCTTCTTCTTTTTTTTTATTTTCTTCTTCTTTTTTTTTATTTTCTTCTTCTTCTTTTCTTTCTTTTTTTAATCTTTCAAACTTTTCTTTTTCAAGTCTTAAATTATCTTCTTCTATTTTTTTTCTTCTTTCAAAATCATCTTTTTCTCTTTTTAGCTTTTCTAATAATTCTTTTTTTCTTTTTTCAAATTCTTTTTGTTCTCTTTTTAATCTTTCTTCTTCTTCTTTATTTTTTTTTTCTTTTGATTGAACTTCATTTTCTTTTTTCTCAATTTCTTTTAATTTTTCTAAATTCATTCTTTCTTTTTCTTTCAACAATTTTTCAAGTTCTTTTTTTTTTTCTTTTTCTAATCTTTTCTTTTCTTCATCTAATTTTTTTATTTCTTCATTTTCCTCAGTTTCTTCTTCAATTTCATTAATTGTAAAAAAATTTTTTACATTTTTAGTTTTTAATCTATTACTATTAATATTATTATCATTATTCTTATCATTATTATTATTAATAGTATTATTATTAATATTGTTAATCTCATTATTATTATATATATTTGAATGTGATAAAGGAATTTCAGTCAAATTTATTTGATTAAATTTCATATTATCATCTATATCATAATTTGAATCTAAATTATTTAAATAAATTGACTTTTTTAAAGATTCATTTAAAAAATTATTATTTAAATTATCATTATTATTATTTTTAGTGTTCTCATTTAATTGATTATTTTTCATTTCTAAAAATGTATTTGCAATGTTTATACTATTTAATAACTCTCTACTATTTAAATTTGATTTTAAATTATAATTATTTCTGTGACTTAAACTTTTTTGTTTATTAATTAAAGTTGAATTTATATTATTATTATCAAATGAATTTATTATTATCTTTGATAAATTATCTAATTTATTATGTTGATTTTTTAATTGAAATAATAATGAGTTCATCTGATTATTTTCATTGTTATATTTATTTTCTTCGTTTAATTGTTTATTCCTTTTTTTTTTTTTTAATTTTAATTTTAAAGAATTCATATTTATTTTATAAATAAAAAAAAATAAATAATAATTATCAGTTTAAAATATTTAAATATAAAATTTTTACTAAATTATTATTATGAAAAAAGTATATTAAAATATTATATTCAACAAATTAAGATTTATAGCTATTTAAATACTTTTTATTTGTCAAAGTTATATATTTATGATAATTTTTTCCTAAAGAATTATTTATATTTCCTATATTGATATTTATATTATTATTAATAATTGTTGATGGATTTTGTGAATAAGATAATGAATTATTATTTATTATATTAAAGAATTGATGAGTTTTATTTATAAAATTATTATTTAATCCTCGTAAATTTCCATAAAAAAAATTATTATTATCTTTATTTTTGAAACTACTTATATTATTATAATTAAAATTTGAAGGTTTATATGAATTCATATTTTTTAATTTTTGAGTAAATAATATATTATTATTGTTATAATTATTTGAATATGAAGTTAATTTTCTTTCAGAATCATTCTTATTTGTAGTTTTTAATGAAGAAAAAATAGAATTTGAAAAATAAGTATTATTAGATTTATTATCACTACTTTGATGTCTTGTAAATATTGAATTTATAAAATTTTTTGATTTGCTATTATTTCTAGAATTTTGTAAATTATTTCCTTTATTTATAATTATTTTATTTCTTGGAGAATAATAATCAGGTTGTTTTAATATTAAAGATGTATAATAATTCTTTTTTAATTCTAATTTTGGATTTTCTTTATTTATTTCTTCTTTTAATATATTATATTCAATATCATTTTTATAATTTATATTATAAATTTTTTCAAATATTTCACTTAAATAATCTTTATCAAAATCTTTTTTAATAATTTCCTTTATATTTTTTTCAAGAATATAAATTGCTAATAAATAACTACTAAATTTAATACTATAAACTTTATTTATAATTTCATCCAAACAATCTCTTGATTTAATATAAATTTTTTCTAAAATTTTTGAAGTTTTTAAATTATCATTTAAATCATCAATTTGTTCATTAACAATAATTCCATGACAAAAAAAAAAAGTAATAAAATCATATATAGTATAATAATTTAATTTATATTTCAATAATTTTAAAGTTAACATTTCATAATATAAAATTTCTTCATTTGAAATATTATGAATATAATAATTTGATATTTCAAAAGCTTTTTTATATGAAGATAATGCAGGAATAAAAGGATCATTTTCACAAAATTTTGAAGCAATTAATAAACAACTTAAAGATAGATTTTCATAATTTATTTTTTCATTTTTTATTATTTTTATTGATTCTTCATTTGAAAAAATAACATCTAAATAATATATTGATAAAAAGTAAGTTTGAGATCTAAAATTCATTTTTAATGAAGTTTTATAAATTAAACTAAATAAATTTTTTCTTTTTTCTAAATAAATATTATCTATATTTTCAAAATTATTTTTTTTATAATTATCAATTGTATTTTCCCTCATTTTTTTTTCTATTTCAATTGGTGATAATTCTATTTTATAATTATATTTATAATGTTTAAAACATTTAATATCTTTAGAATAAATAACAGAACATTCCTCACAAAAATTTTTATCAATATTATAATTTATTTTATGTTCTTTTAATATATTACTAAAATTATTATAATTTTCATTATCTTTAACTGTAATTTTATTTTCATTTTTTTCTGTTATCATAATAAATTATTAAAACAATTAAAATTGAAAAATAATAATTATTAAAAAAATTAGATTAAAGTTCTTTTAAATAATTAGAATAAAATCTAATCTAAAACTAAAATAAATGTCATATCACAGAAAAGGAAGTAATACAAGTTTAGCAAGTACAAATTCTGCATTATCAGCAGTAATAAGTGCAAAAAATAATTGTATATATAAAAAAGAAATTTTAAGTGCAATTCAAAAAATTCCATATCATATAAATAAAGATATAGTTAAATCATTTATTAAAAAAGATAGTAATTTTTCAATAAGTGAAAAAAAAGATATACCAATTAGAATAACTCCATTAAAAAATAGTATTTTTAATCAAAGAACAACTTCTTCAAAAAATGATAAAAATTTAAATATTGAAAATATTAGTTTTAGTCTTGAAGAATTATTTAAACAAATTAAAGATAATTTTTCAAATGGTAGAAATTGTGTTTATGAATGTAAAGAATGGATTGAAATATTAAATGATAATATTGAATTAATTTTAGATAAAATTGAAGCAAATGAATATATGCCTTTAATTTCTGTTTGTATTAATATTGTTTTTGTATCTGTTATTCTAATTTGTAATTTATCTGATAATGGAAAATATAATTTATTTAAATTTGATACAAATAGAATTTTTGAAAATTGTATTTCATTAACTGAAATTATGTATAAAAGAAGTAGAAATAAAAATGATATTGATTTAAAAGAAAAAAGTAATGATATGACTAATTTATATAAAAGAATTACAAATTCACTTAATACAATATTTTCAAAATATGAACAATTTATTCCTTCAATTTCAAAAGAATTTGATACTTTAATGAAAAATATAAGGAGAATTTCATTTATTGAATTATATAATTTTTATGTTGATTTTATTAAATATCCAAAAAAAGTAAAAGAATTTCATTTAGATGATAATAAAAATAAAAATAATAAAGTTTTTCAGTCATATAAATCATTTACTAATTCAAATAAAAAAAATAATCCAAAAGAAGTAAGAGGATTATCAGTTGATTATGTCAATCAAAATATAAATAAAAATCAATATAATCAAAATAATATAAATTCATATAAAAAAAGTATTTCAGATAATATAAATAATATTAATATTACAGAAATAAATAATATAAATAATATAAATCCAATTCCACAAAATAAAATAACAAGAGGATATAGTCAAGAAAATCATAGAAAAAATAATTTAACATTTACAAATTTTAATATTAGTCCAACATTTCAATATCCATTTAATGGAAAAATATATAATACAATAGAAGGTACATCAAATAATAATAATAATGGAAATAATATGATGATATATGAGACAATGAATAATCAAAATAATAGTAATATCCAAAATATTCCTAATACTCCCCAAGTTAATAATATTAATTATTCTTCAAATACACAAATTCCAAAAAATAAAAGAAATTATTATGAATTAAATGATAATAAAATTAATAATAAAACTACTGAATTTGAATCAATGTTGTCTTATAATTATCCATCTAATAATAAAACTAAATATTTAAATTCAAATACTTTTGATATAAAAAATTTTAAAAATAATATGCTTAATAAATATTTCAAACCTTTAACTTTACCAATTATACCTTATCCTAGAAATAAGGAGTATACTCTTTTAATTCATTTAGATGAGACTATAATTTATATTCCAAAAAAAACAAATAAAATAATATTAAGAAATGGTTTAATTGATTTTATAAAAACAATTCGTCCATTTTATGAATTAATATCTTTTACTTATGGTAATCAAAAATATTCAGACCAAATTGTTAATTTAATAGAACGTAAAGAAAAATATTTTGATTATTGTTTATTTAAAGAAAATGCAAGTTACTTAAATGAAAATTATTATAAAGATTTTAATAAATTAGGAAGGGATATAAGAAAAACTATTATTATTGATGATCAAGATAATAATTTAGGTAAAAATGAAAATGATAATACTATTTTAATTCAGTCTTTTAATGAAGAAAATTATAAAAATCCTAAAGATTATATTTTGAATAATTTATCTTCTATTTTAATTTCTGTTGTTAAAGAAGAAAATGATGATGTTAGAAAGTTTTTAAGAATGATGAAAAAAGAAATTGAAGTGAAAGTTTCTGGAAATTAATTTCTTTATTTATTTATTTATTTTATTTTTTGAAATTTTGATATTTTCTTTTTTATTTATTACAATATATGAAAAGTAAGAACAAAAGTAATTAAAAAAAATATATGTAAAGAAAATAACAAAATTTATATTTAATTTTATTCTTTTGAATTACAATTTTTTAATTTTTATGTTTTGTTTTAAACAATTATTTATTTTAAAAAGCTAATTTATTAATTTATTTAAAAGTTAAATAAATTATTATTATTTCCACCATTATTTCCAAACATATTATTATTCATATTTTGATTAGTATTAGTATTCATTCCCATATTTAAAAAATTCATATTATTATTTGTATTTGTATTAAATTGATTTTGATTATTTGACATTCCCATATCAAATAAATTATTAGATTGATTAGTATTTTGTTTCATTCCCATTCCAAAATCAAAATTCATTCCATTATTATTTTGATTATTTAAATTCATATTATTTATATTATTATTTCCCATCATTTGATTCATAAAATTATTTTGATTATTTTGTGTCTGCATATTTCCCATTCCCATATTCATCATATTATTACTTTGATTCATTCCCATATTCATCATATTATTTTGATTCATTCCCATATTCATCATATTATTTTGATTCATATTATTACTAAACATATTCATATTATTTATATTATTATTATTTTGAAATTGAATATTCATTCCAGAATTTAAATTTTGATTTGGATTATTATTAGTATTTGGATTAGAAAAAATATCTAATAAATCATTAACAGTTCCTTGTTTATTATTATTATTATTTCCTTGATTATTATTATTTCCAAATCCTTCTAATATATCAAAAGTACCTTGATTATTATTATTATTATTTTGATTCGAATTAAATGATTGAGGAATATTTCCTTTTTTCAAATCTTCATATCTCGTTAAAGTTTTTTTAATATCTTCAGTTACATGAAGTGAAATTTCCATTAATTTTTCATCTTTTAATCTATCACCTTGTATAGTTTCAATTAATTGTTTTTCCCCACTTTTTATATCACTAATAATACCTCTCAAATTTCCAATATCATAATTACTGTTTTGTGAATTTTGAATAAATTGATTAACTTGATTCATAGCATTAATCATTTCATTTAATTTCAAAACTAATTTTTTATATTTTTTTTCAAAATCAGAAGGATCTAAATTATTACTATTTTGATTATAATTACTATTATCATATTCATTATTAATCCCAATATTTCCAACATAATTTTGATAATTACTTTGATAATTTTGTGGAAATTCAATTCCATTATCTTTTAAATTTTTATAATAAGAAGTAAAATTAGGAATAATATTATTATATTTTTCAAATCTTCTTCCCCATTTTTCAATTAAATATAAAATTTTATTTTGAACATCATTATCATCTCTTGTTTTTAAAATATTAACTAAATTTGTTAAAAAGTCTTTTGATGAAACTTGAGTCCAAAGAGGCATTTTTCCATCATCAATTGAATAATCTAAAAAATCTAGTGCTAATAATTGAACATCTTTATTCATATCTCTTACTTTTTTTTTCATATATGCACAAAAATGACGAGCTTCATCACTTCTTGTTAATAATACTTCATTTGTAGCTTTCCATAATTGAGGAGAACCTCCTTTATTTTGAAATATCGTTTCTATTAATGGAACTACTTTTGACATTTTTTTTGATATAATATTTAAATAATTATTTTTGGTTTATATAATTGAGATTTTAAATTTTTATTTTTTTTTATTTGGGTTTTTAAATATAAAATTAAATTTTTTTTATTTTCTTTTTATTGTTTTTTAAATTAAAATATTCATTTTTTTTAAACATTAACACCTAATGAAAGCATAAGAAAAAAAGAGCCTAAACCTAAATAAATAGAAGCAAATATAGCTAATAATAATTCTCTTGCAATTTTTCTTTCATTTCTTTTATATGTAACTACATATAATGAAAACCAACATGTTAAAATAAAACCTAATATAAAGAAAATTACACTTAATTTATAATGATCAGCAACTTTAACTGGAAGAGAAAGCATATATGGTAAATTATTATTTTTTTGAATTTCCATTTTATATCAATTGATTAAGTTTAATTAAAAAAATAAAAAAAAAATTAATTTTTTATTCAATCATTAAAAACTTTTTTTATAGAAAATGAACATTTTATTATCAATTATTATCTATATAAAATAATTGTAAAATTATCATATAAAATAAAAAAATGAATATAAATCAAAATATAAAAGTCGAAACAATTGAAAATAATAAAATGATTAATCCAAAATATATTTGTAGTCATGGATGTAATCATATTTTCAAATCAATAAAACAAAAATTACTTCATCATGATAAATTAGATAAATTTTGTCGTTTTGAAAAAATTAATATTCTAATATTATTAGAACAATTTAATTTAACTATAAATAAACTTATTCCAAATGAAAAAGAAAAAGAAAATATTAAAGAATATGCATTAATAATTAAAGAATACAATAATTTGAAAAGAAAAATAAGAGATAATGGAGAGTTTGAAACTATTGTAAATATTAAATAAAAATTTAATTTTTTTAAAGTTAGTATTATAATTTGATTTTATCTAATTCTAATAATATTCATATATAATTATAAAAAAATTTATATTATGATTTATTATAAAAATTTAATTTTTGCTTTAATATTAATAGATTTAATTTTTTTCAAATATTTTATTATTCTATAATATTTTATTTAGATTTTTATTAATGAATTATATAATAATAATTATTTAAATATGAAATATATATTTATTCTTTTTATTTTATTAGAAAAAAAATAAATTTTTTATTATTAGAAGTTTGAAAATATAAGAAAAAATTTGAAAATTGTTAAATAATAAATAATTAATAAAAATAAAAAAAATAAAAAAAAATATAATAGTTATATGAATAATTAATAAAATTTAACAAAATAATCAAAATAAATATAAAGAAAAAAATAAATTTTAATTTCTTTTAATTTTGATTGACTAATCCTCATTCAAAATATTTAATATTTTTCTATTTGTTTTATTAAAAAAAAAAGAACAATAAAAAGTTAAATGCCATCATAAAAATTTATATTATTTAGATTTATTATTAAAAAAATAAATTCATATATCACAATTAAACATTTATTTAAAGATAAAAATATTTAAATAAAAAATAATCCCCAATTAAAATTTAAAGAAATTAAAAACAATTGTTTTTTTTTATTTATATTCTAAAATATAAAAAATAATTTTATTAGAACATAAAAAAATATATATATTTTAATTATTTTAATTTAATATTTTTTTAAGATATCAGACAGCCAAGCGTTATCGTCAAAGAATTTATTCTGAGACTCTAGACCTGTGTCATCATTAAAAAAAAGGAGAAAATAAAATAAAATATAAAATTATTTGTTTTTGTTTATTTTTATTATAAAAAGAAAAAAGTTAATTTTAAACTTTTTAAAATCAGAATTCAATCAATCACCAAATTAAAGGTCTGCCCGCCCGATCGAAATATCATCATTTAATATATTATAAAAAGAAGAATAGAAAAATTAATTTTCCCTTTAAAATCTTCAATATAAATAAAAAAAACATAAAAGTATTCCTTTTACATTTTTATATTTATATATCTAAAATTAAAAAATTAAATAAACTTTTTATAAAATAAATAAAAAAATAAATTAAAAAAAAAAAGTGAAAAAAAAAGAAACAAAAAAAATTAAAATAAAAATATATATATAAAATAACTAATTATAAAATCTATTCAAAAAATGCAGTAATATTAGTTTTATTAACATTAGTAAAATTATTATCTTTATCAAAATTATCATTTTTTTTAAACTTAGGATAAATTCTAAAAAAGGCAATAATAAAAAATAAAAGAATTAAAAATCCAGCATAAAGATAAATAATCATTTTATTTCTTCTTTGAATTTTTTGCATTTCTGAAATTAAAGCAGTACTTGAAGATAAATCATTACTAACATTTCCGATTTTAGAATTAATACCTTTCATAGTTTCACTTTGATCAAACATATCTCTCATTACATCATGTCCTAAACTATCCATTTCAATTGAAATTCTTCTTGCACTTTCTAATTTATTAAATGATTTATATGCTATTTCATCATTTTTTAAATTTTGATTTAATAATGAATTTGAATTTAATTCTAATTGCACTTGTTTAATATTTGAATCATATTTTTCTTTTTCTTTTCTATATTTTTTCTTGTAGGTTTCATATTGTGATTTTTGGTTTTTTAATATTAAATATGAGTCTGATATTGGTGATTCTCCTGTTAATTCTATTTCTAAATTTTTTAATATTTTTTCTACTTCATTTAAGTCTTCTTCTAATTCTGATAATTTTTCTCCTGTATCTTTTTTTATTGTATCTAAATTATTTGTTATTTTTCTATATAGCATTTTTAAGTTTGTTTGATATATTTCAAATAAATTTGACATTAGTATTTTTAATAATTAATATTTTTTGCTTTTTAAATATTATATTATATATAATTTTTAATTATTAAAGAAATAATTATACAGAATGTTAAAAAATTCTAATAAGAAATAATAAATATGAAAGTTGGACATAAAGCTAATTTAATAAAACCAAAAACATATATTATTGATTTAGAAAATTATTATAATAATACTTTAAACTATAATAATATTACAGAAGAAGATGCAAAAAATTCAGTTATTTATGGAATAAAATGTATTCAAATAGAACAACATAAAGAATATAAAGGAATAATATTTATTAATGTATCAAATAAACATTCAATTATTTTTGCAAATCAAGATAAACAAAAAATATTAAAAATAAGCTTAAATAACATCCAAAGAATAACTTTTGATGATAATAATAAAAATATAAACGATTATCCAATTGAAAAGAAAAAAAATAAATGTATACATATTTTATCAGATCAAAAAGAATACGATTTTATATTTAACTCAAATTTATATTTAAATACATTTATAAAAGGATTTTATTTAATATTAACAAATAAAAATGAAATATTTTCCCTTGAAGAAGATAATATGGAAGATTACTTTGATGAATTATACAGACATTATGATAGAGATTTTAATAAAGCATTAGATAATAAGGAATTCAAGAATCTTGCAACTGCTTTAGGAAGAGAAAAAACTGAATTATTTTCTGAAATAGATAAAAATCATGATAATATTATTGAATATAATGAAGTTGTTGAATATTTTAGAACATTTTCATCTGGAAAAGAATTTAAAGATATTTTTTGTAAATATTCAAATCTTAGTCAATTAATAACTCCAAATAATTTAATGTTATTTTTTAAAAATGAAGAAAAAGAAATAATCGAATTGTACGATGCAATAAACATAATAATAAAATTTTCCACAAAATTAAACAATGAAGAAAAAAACAATTTATTTTCTAAAATAGATTCAATATATAATTCAAACAATAAAACAATAACAGAATATCAAATAAATCAAATAATAAATGATTTCATAACAAAAAATGAAAAAATAAACAATAAAAAAAATAATTTTTCTTTAACTATGAATCTCCAAGAATTTTCATTTATGTTATACTCAGAATTTATGACAGTATATGATTTAGATAAAATAGATTCAGATTTAAATGAACAATTACCATTAGTAGATTATTATATAAATAGTACACATAATACATATTTAACAGGACATCAATTAATAGGAACAAGTTCAGCTCATATGTATTCAATTGCAGTTTTACAAGGATTTAGATTAGTTGAATTAGATTGTTATAATGGAAATGATGATGAAGTTATTGTTACTCATGGTTATACTTTTGTTTCTAAAATAAATGTTAAAGATATTTTAACTGAATTAAAAAAAAGTGCTTTTATTAATTCTCCTTATCCTGTTATTTTATCTATTGAAAATCATTTAGATAAAAAACATCAAAATATTCTTGGAAATTTATTTGTTGAAATTTTAGAAGATTTATATATTTTTCCTATGGATGATATACCTAAATATTTACCTAATTTATCTGATTTGAAATACAAATTTATTATTAAATGTTCTGGTCCATTAATTTTAAAAGAAAATATGAAAGAAATTCCAAAAAGAAAAAAAGAAATTTCTTTAGAAAATAAAATTCAAAAATTTGAAATAATAAGAGGTTTATCAATAGCTTTATCAGATATTGAAATAAATAAAAATGAAATGAAAAATATTTCAAATGAAGAAATGGATAATTTAAAAAATAAAATAAAGTCAGTAAAAAATAAATTAAAAAAAGAAATAGAAAATGAAAATGATGATGAAGAAGAAAATGAAAAAAATGAAGATGATGAAAATAAAATGGGAGAAAAATTAATTAAAATAAGAGGATTATATGGAACAAAATTTAAATATGATAAAATAGAAAATCCAGGATATTTTCCTTGGGAATTTGTAACAGTAAAAAGTACAAAAATAAAACAATATTTTAATTCTTTTGAAAAAAGAGAAAAACTAATAAAATTTACATCAAATTCTTTAATGAAAATTTATCCTCAAAGTTTAGATTCTTCAAATTATAATATAATTGAATGTTGGTCACTTGGAATTCAAGTAAGTGCTTTAAATATACAAGCAATTGAAGATGATTTTACTTTATTTGATATTGTTTTTTTTAAACAAAATAAAAATTTAGGTTATGTTACAAAACCAAAAAAATTATTATTTGATAGTTTATTAATTGAAAAATATGAAAAACCTTATTTTAGTTTAGATGTTCATATTAAAATTGTTTTTGCTTTAAGTAAAATTATACAATTTAATGATATGAAATTAGAAAAAGATAAAAAAATGACTATTTCAATTTATGTTTTGGGAACTGAATATGATATTAAAAATAATGTTAAATATAAATTTGAATTAATTGATGGTTTTATTTTTACAAAAATTAAAGATAATGAAATTATGAAATTTAATATTTATGAACCTGATCTTGCAGGATTATTTTTTAAAATCAAATATGATAAAGAATTATTTGCCAGAGCTTGTATTCCTTTTACTTTATTGAAAGAAGGTTATAGAAAAATTCCTATATATAGTAATAATTGTGTTGAATTTAAATCAAGTTGTATGATTGGTTATTTTTCTAAGACTAAATATTCAAAATAAAAAATTTTTTTTTATCTTTTTAATAACTTTATTTCAAATAAAAATTAATTTTATTAAATATTTAATTTTATAAAAATAACTTAATAATAGTTTTCTAATATTCATTTATGATAAAATGTATAAAAGATTTATTTAATTATGTTTATATATTTTATATTTTTTACCAGAAAAGATTAAAAATTAATTAGAACATTTATAAAAGAGATTAATTATTCAATTAAATACCATTAATTAATTTTATTAATTAATTCATTCCAATTACAATTAAAATCATTAATAAATTTACAATTCCATTTTTTATCATTGTTATTCCTATTTTTATTATTAATATATAACAAAGTTATTATTTTATCAATGAAATCCAGAAAATAATCTGGAATTACCACACTTAAATTATAATGTATTTTATGATTTACAAAATCAAATCTTGAATATTTCCTTTTTTTTAAAAAATTTAATTTATTATTTGATTTTTTTTTTTCGGAATCAGAATTTGAATTTTCAGAAGTTGATTTTTGATTTTCATCAATTGGATTTTTTGTATTTTTTTCATTAGATAAATTCATATTATTTGTATTTAAATCAGGATTTATATTTTCTTTTTTTGTTTTATCTATATTATTATTATTATTGTGATTATTAATAATATTTTCATTTAAACCATTTATAAAATCTTTATTTTTTAATTTTTTCATTGATAATTTTGGAAATTTTTTATATAATTCATAATAATCATCTCCAATTAATTTATTATAAATAATATCAAAATCTGATTTTTCAACATGAAGAATTTCTAAAGCAAATTTAAAACTATCAAAATTATTTTTATTTTTTATTTCAAATAAAGAAAAATAATTAATATCCACATTATGTAAAAATAAACAATTACTATCATTACAATTTGAATTATTTAAAATACTATTACAAAATTTAGTGATATAATAAAATGAATTTAATTTATAATTATCAATATTAAAATTATGAAGAGCTATAATTGCCAAAGCAGCTTGATTAATTGTATCAAATTGAGTTATTACATTATTTTCATTATTTTTATTTATAATTAAAATCATTTGTCTTATATGTCCATATTGTCCTAAATATTTTTTTTGGTATAAAATATCTTTTGAAAATAGATAATTTGGAATATTTGTTACTAAAATTATTTTTTTTGAGATATAAGTGTGTTTAGATAAAATAAAACTTTGAGGCAATGATAATGGAAGTATTTTTTTGTAATTCATTGACATTTTTAATTCGATGATTTTTTTATATTTTTTGATTAAAATTTTTTATATAAAAGTAAAATTATTTATTATATTAATTAATGATTTTTATATTGATATTTTTTGTAAAAAAAAATAAATTAAAAATTAAATTTATCAAAATAACCACTTGATACTTTATAATTTGAAGATAATATTTTAGCATCATTTAATATTTTTTCTCTATTTTTTATTAGATTATCATTATTAATATTATTACTTGTTGAATAAAAAGGATCTTCTTCTTTTTCATCTTTTTTTCCAAAAATTAAATTTTTCATATTATCATTTATTTTTTTATGATTATATCCAAAAAGTCTATTACTTAAATTTTGTAATTGCCCATTATAATATTCTCTATTAAATATATTTTTTTTTCTTTTAACATTATTTTTTGAATTTTCATTTATTGGATTTTTTTTTATTGATTGAAAAACTATAGGTTTAAAAAGATTAATATATCGATTTTTATTATTATCTTCATTTAAATTTTTTTCTGCACTAAAAGAAGAAGTAGCTTTTAAATTTTTTATTTTAGAATTGTCAATTGTTTCATATTGATTTATATTTGAATTTGTATTATAAAAATTTTTAGTATAATTCGTTAAATTATAATCAAGTGGTGGTTTATTATCAATTAATCCTATTTTAACTATGCTAATTCCAGGATTTCCAACCAAAGAATTGTTATTAGAAAATAAATTTGAATAAATAGAATCTAATTTCAAATTTATACTCCTTGAAGAATTATGATTAATAAACCTTGAATTATTACTCATTTTACTTTATTAAAATATTATAAAAAAAATAATAAATAAAAAAAACATTAAAGAAAAAAAAAACTAAAAAAAACATTAAAAAAAAATACTAAAATAACATAAATAAAAAAATAAAAACTAAAAATAAAAAAAAAAACTAAATTAAAAAAAAAAAAAACAAAAAAAAAACAAAAAAAAATGCAAACAAAATACGAAGTCCTGGGTGTAGTAGGTGAAGGTGCATACGGCATAGTATACAAATGTAAAAACAAAGAAACAGGTAAATTCGTAGCAATAAAAAAATTTAAAGAAACCGACGATGATTTAGTAAAAAAGACAATGAAGCGTGAATTAAGAATGTTACAAATTCTCCGTCATCCAAACATAGTAGATTTCCGTGAAGCATTTAAACGTAAAGGTAATTTATTTCTAGTATTTGAATTTGTAGACAGAGATCTACTTCAAGTTCTCCAATCAAAACCAAATGGTTTAAATCCAGATTTAATTCGTCATTTAATGTATCAATTATGTAAAGCAATATCATATCTTCATTCACAAGATGTTATACATAGAGATATAAAACCAGAAAATTTATTAATAGATAATAAAATGAATCTTTATTTATGTGACTTTGGTTTTGCTCGTAAAGTAATTAAAGGACAAACTGGTTTGACTGATTATGTTGCTACTAGATGGTATCGTAGTCCTGAATTATTACTTACTAATGGTGTTTATGGTCCTGGTGTTGATTATTGGGCTGTTGGTTGTATTATGGGAGAGTTAACTGATGGTAATCCTATGTTCCCTGGAGAAGATGAAACTGATCAATTAGTTTGTATACAGAAAATTTTAGGGAATTTACCTCAGGAACAAATTAATATGTTTTATAGTAATCCTGTTTATAGTGGAAAGATGCTTAAAAGTATATCCAAACCCGAAACTTTGGAAAAAAGATATATGGGGAAGTTAAGTAAGGTTGCTATTAGTTTTATGAAAGGGTTACTTGAAATGGATCCTAAGAAAAGACTTAATGGGGATACTGTTTTTAAACATCCTTATTTTAAAGGTTATGAAAATGAACAAGAAAATAAAGAGAAAGAAAAAGAAAAAGAAAAAGAAAAGGAAAAGGAGCAAGAGAAAGAGAAAGAAAAAGAAAAAGAGAAAGTAAAAGAAAAGGAAAATTCTAAAATTAGTTTTATGAAAGATAAAAATAAAACTACAATTAATTTCAATTCTATTAATAATAATAATAATATTAATAATTCTCCAAAACATATTAAAATAAAAAATAATATAAAAAAAAATGAAAATGATAATAATAATAATAATAATCAAAAAAATATAACTACAATAAATACAACAAATATAAATATAATTAATGTAAATTCATATAATACAGTATCAGATAATAATAATAAAGTAAATACTAATCAATCAATTAATTTTATTCCATTAAAAAATAATCAAACAAATCCAAAAGCAACAGTAACAACTATAAGTTTTAATAATACAGTTAATTCATTTAAACCAAATAATACAATAACAAAATTTAAAAAAAAAGAAAAAAATAATATGTATAATTCATCAAATAATAGTGGAGTATTTTTAAATAATAAAAATAAACAAAATCAAGGTTCATTTAAAGAATTAGAAATGTATAAAACTTATTTTAATCATAATAATAAAAATGATATTTATAATTTTCAAATAAATACACAATTTGGAACTCAAAGAGGAAATTATAAAACTCAAAATAAAAATAATGGTATTATTTATGAAGAAGCTGAATATAATAATGATAATTATTATTCTTCTCAAAAAAATAAAAATTTTGGAATTAAATTTAATAATAATAATAGTAATAATAATAATAATGTGAAAATTAAAAAAAATAATTATGGGATTAATAGTTATTCTACTTATGGGAATTTAGGTAATTATGGAAAAAAAAATAATAAAGTTACTTTACCAAATTTAGGATTTGGTAAAAAAGGATATTGAGATTTTTTTTTTTTGGTCTTTAATTTTTTTTTATCATATAATATTATTTTAATAAATTCAATATATAATTTTTTATTACAAGTCAAAAAAAGATGAAAAAAAAATAATTTTTCATCAATAATTAAATGATTCATAATTGATTTAAAGATATTATTAATTCTAATTAATTTTCTTGATATAATAATGTCTTTTGTAATTTTAAAAAAATCTTTTAATTTTAAAATATTTTTAAAGAATTAATTATTGCTATGTTAATAATTTTAAAACCCTATTAATTTACATTTTATAAAAGAACAAATTAGAAATTTTTTTTACAAAATAAAGGATATATATAAAACTTAACAAGCAATCAAATTAATTTATATTTATATCATACCTTGTGAAATTTTAAAATTAGATAAAAAATGTTCATTTACTTTAACATTTTCTATTCTATCTTCATTAGGTATACTATAATCTTTTTCTTCATAAATTTTATTTAAAGGATATAAAAAACTATTTAAATCATTTTCATTAGTTACTTCATCAAAAATAATTTTATTCTCATTTTCATTAAAACTAATATCATTATCATTATTATTTTGTTCTTTAATATTATAAAAAGATCTAAAATTAAAATTATTATTATTAAAATAATTAAAACTTTTATTTCTTTTTTTATTACCACTAGAACAGTTAAAACATTGAATATTTTTTTTATATTTTAAACTAAAATTTAATAAATTTTTTCCAATTTGTAAATTTAAAACTTCATTATTAATTTGAATAGAATTACTTTGAATTAAAACTAAAGTACCAAATTTACTATCACAATCACTTAAAATAATTTGATTATTTTTTAATTCAATTTCTGAATGAAATCTACTTATAGTATTATCTTTAATTCTAATTTGACAATCATGACTTCTTCCAATAATAATTTTATTATTATTTGAAATATTACAAATATATAAAGAAATAATATTATCTTCATTATAATTATCATTATAAAAATGTTTTTCATTTTTCGATTCGAAAATAATATAATTTTTAAAAGGAGAATTATAAAAATTCCAAATAGAAAAAATTTCATTTTCACATTGAATAAAATCTGGATATTCACTTTTACATATTTCACAAGGAATTTTTTTATAAATTATTTTTTTATAAAAATTATTTTCGTCTATTTTAATTATACATTTTGTTTTTAACCATTTTTGTAAACAAGATAAATGAATATATTTTACTCCACCTGAACATTTACAAGGATTAATTAAAGGAGATTTTTCGCTTATATCATTTTCGTCTAAAAAACATATCTTACATATTTTTTTTCCTTGATTATAATTAATTTTATTTTGATTATTGTTTATATTATTATTATATTGTATTTGTTCTTTTATTTCTGTTTCTAAACTTTTATTATTTTTTCCATTTATGAATATTTTTCTTATATTAAATTCTATTCTTCCTAATTTAATTGTGTCACCTTGATTTAAATAATATTTATTTGTTTCAAAGGAATTTTTTTCGTTTTCTTCTTTTAATAAATTGTGAAGAACTAACCAAACTTTTTCTTTTGTAAATTTTTTATTTTTATTATTTGTTATAAATTCAAATTTGTTGTTTTTATTTGAAATATAACCTATTAAATTTGGTTTTAGATTTTTTGGAATTTCATTATAAGAATTATATAATTTTAAAATTGAATCATCTACAATAAAACATTCTTTATTTATATAAAATTTTGCTGAGTGAATTCTATTTGATTCACAATCATTTAATTCATTCGTTTTTAATGTATTTGTTACACAACTTAATATTAAACTATTTTAGTTATATTTTTATTTTATACCTTGGATTTCTCATGTTACTTTTTATATTATTAAAAACTAATTATTAAAATTTTTATTCCTTTAACATAACATACGTAAAAATTAAATAAAAATAATAATTTATAATATTCAAATTCAGTTTAATAAAAAATATAATAAACAATGTATAAATAAATTTTAATATAAAAGAAAATAATTAAAATAATAAAAAAAAATAAAAAAAAATATAAAACCCAAAATAAAAAAAAGAAAAAATAAAAATAAAAAAAAAAGGAAAAAAGAATTATTAAAAAACATTAAAAAAATGCAAACACCTCATTCAAATCCATCAAAATACAAAACAATATTATGTAAACATTTCGCAAATCCAAAAGGATGTACTTTTGGAGAAAAATGTCAATTCGCACATGGTATAAACGAACTACGTTCCGATATAGAAAATCCAAATATATTAAATAACGAAAAAAAAAAAAATCCAAATCCTTTAAATTATAAAATAGTTAAATGTAAATATTGGGAAAAAGATGGCACATGTCGTTATGGAACTTTATGTACTTTTGCTCATGGAAATTCTGAATTAAGAAGTAAAAATGATAATATAGTAATTACTCAAAATGAACAATTTGGTAATTTTAATAATTTTGGTTTTGGAAATTTCAATTTTAACAACAATAATTTCAATAATTTTGCCAACGGAAATTTTTTTAATCCTTTTTTTAATGCTAATCAATTTAATAATGAAGATTTATTAAATAATGGAAATTTTAATTTTATGAATAATAATTTTGGAAATTTTAATAATGAGAATTTTGATTATTTTAAACAAGGATTTATTGGAAATCAAATTTATGAAAATAATGAAGAAATGGAACAAAAAGAAAATTAAAATTGTCTTTTATTAATTATTATAATATCAATTTTAATAATAATAATATCATATGCTTTTCCTTATAAACTTATTAAATAAATTTAATTATATTATGATTAAATTTATAAAAGTATATAATAATAAAAAATAATAATTTTTTTTTTAATTATAATTATAATTATAATACTTTAAATTAAGATATAGAAAAGGAATGTATAATCAATTTAATAGTTATTCTATAATAAGTTTATTATATAATAAATTAAAAGAACAACATTTATAATTTTGATAATCATAATATATTTAGAAATGTAATTAATCCAACAAAATTTTAATACAAAAATACTAAAAAAAAAATAAAATTCTACATTTGAAAATAAACAATCAATAAATCCAAATGAAAATAGAAAAAAAAAGCAAAAAAAAAAACTAAAAATTATTAAATACATTCTCCTTTGAATTTTGAACAAAATTTTCTTCAATATCACTCATACTTTGATAAATATTATTTTTCATAAAAATAATAAAAGGCATATTAACATTTTTAATTAATTCTTTCTCATTAGCCGAAATTAAATTTTTTTCCGGTATAAACGGAGGTTGATAAGTATAATTTAGCAATCCCTCAAAATCAAAATCTTTAAAAAAAATATGATTTTTAATCATTTTAAAACTAGAAATTCTATTAGAAGGAATTTTATGTAAAAGTACTTTAATTAAATTATTAAAATTTTCATTTTCTTTAACAGAAGGTAAATGAATATTACTTTCAATAATATCTTGATAAATATCATTAATAG
>JAEEGL012454557.1_pt1 | contig 19679 bp, 13 predicted proteins | sample 9134231 | NCBI WGS metagenome assembly JAEEGL01 (sample SAMN16246548, study PRJNA631951) | gut metagenome | biome: gut microbiome; feature: rumen; material: fiber-attached | host: Bos | place: Iran: Karaj | collected 2018-10 | reverse complement strand
CCCGACGAGAAGACCATCTCCTACTGCGAGAGCCACGACCAGGCACTGGTGGGCGACAAGACCATCATCTTCCGCCTCATCGATGCCGATATGTACTGGCATTTCGCCAAGAAGGACATCAACGGCGTGGCCGAGCGTGGCATCGCCCTCCACAAGATGATACGCCTCGTCACCTGTGCAGCCATCAATGGCGGCTACCTTAACTTCATGGGTAACGAGTTCGGACATCCTGAGTGGATCGATTTCCCACGTGAGGGTAATGGCTGGAGCTACAAGTATGCCCGCCGCCAGTGGAACCTCGTCGACAACAAGGACCTGTGCTACCACTGGTTGGGCGACTTCGACCGCGAGATGCTGAAGACCATCAAGTCGGTGCGCAACTTCCAGAACAAGCCCGTGGTAGAGATATGGCACAACGATGGCGACCAGGTGCTGGCCTTCATGCGTGGCGACCTGCTCTTCGTGTTCAACTTCTCGCCCACACAGTCGTTCACCGACTACGGCTTCCTCGTGCCCACTGGCTCTTACGATGTCGTGCTCAACACCGACTCGAAGGACTTCGGAGGCTTTGGCTTTGCCGACGACAGCATCACCCACTTCACCAATTACGACCCACTCTATGTCAAGGAGCACAAGGAGTGGCTCAAGCTCTACATCCCCGCTCGCTCGGCTGTGGTGCTGAAAAAGAATTGAAATTGAGGAGATAGGAGATGAGGAGATGAGGAGTTGAGGAGTTGAGGAGGTAAAGTAGAATACCTCTGCTGCTCTGAGATCCTTCAAAAGGAGCGGTTTGACGAGGGAATAGATCTATTCTACTCTATCTCCTCTACTCCTTTCCTCCTCTACTCCTTTCCTCCTTACTCCTCTACTCCTTTACTCCTCTACTCCTAAAAAAAGTTCACCTTTGAGATACCACGACCCACATAAGAAGAACGGCACCATCACCATCCGCGTGATGTGTGCCGTCGTCTTTATGCTCTTCTGCTTCCTCTGGCTCTATTTGTTTCAGGGCGATGTCATGGCTTACGGACAGCATGTGCTCAGTGGCGGACAGACGCACTACGACCGCACCGTTGGCGCTGTCATTATCACCGTCGTGCTGCAACTGCTACAGTTGGGCGTCTACGGCGTTGTGCGCCTTGCACGACGCACCCATGCGCTGACCTACCTGCCGTCGATGCTCACATTGGCGGTGCTGTCGCGTGTCAGCCCCGATATGACCGTCCACTCCGTCGTCCATGGCCATTGGTGGATTGTGGTTCTTATCCTTGTGGCGTGGGGTGGGGCAGTGTGGCTCTCCCGCCACCTGCTACCGTTTGCCGACGACAACAAGGAGCTCACGGGACTCTTCTCGCAGCGGTCGTCCATCAACCTGCTGATCATGGTACTGATGATGCTGGGTGTGGTAGCCGTGAGCAATACCGAGGCCGTGTTCCACTTCAGGGCCCATGCCGAGGCGGTACTCCAGAGGGGCGATGTCGACGAAGTGCTGCGTGTGGGGAGCCGTTCGCATGAGACCGACGAGAGCCTCACCATGCTGCGCATCCATGCCCTGGCACTTCAGGGGCAGTTGGGCGAACGACTCTTTGACTACCCCATTGTTGGGCGTAGCACCGACATGCTGCCGCTGAAAGGCAGTCGCAGCCGCCTGTTGGTGATGCGGCGTGACAGTCTGCTGAAGCATCTTGGAGGCCGTCCGCTTTATGCCATGGACGTCGACACCTATCTCCATGCCCTCCAGCGCGACTCGCTGGCCACGCCCCTCGTTGCCGACTACCTGCTGTGCAGCTACCTCATCGACCGTAATCTCACTGCGTTTGCCGAGGCGCTTCCCACTTATTACCCTGACTCGGTGGCGCTGCCCCGCTACTACCGCGAAGCCCTCCAGATCTATCAGCAGCGCGACTCTCTGCCCAAGCCGGCCATGGACAATGCGGCCCGCCTTCGTGCCTTCAAAGAGCAGCGCAACTCCTACTGGTTCTACTATTACTACCATTAGTGTCCGGTAAACTTATAGTCGGTACCTCATCATGCCCTGCAGGGCTAACTTATCCCCCTAACCTTCATTTGCGTCCGAAGAGACCTCCCCTAACCCCTCCTGTAGGAGGGGGATAAGTTACCTTATTCGCCGCAGGTCTAACGTTACCTTATTCGCCGCAGGTCTAACTTATCCCCCTCCTACAGGAGGGGTTAGGGGAGGTCTCCACCGCCGCAGGTCTTCACCGCCGCAGGTCTCCACCGCCGCAAGCCGAGCGAGGGGAGGTCTCTTACGGAAGTTTCTAATGACCAACTACCTCACCTCATCACCTTCTCCACTCTCTTGGTCACCCCGATGGCGCCCGTGGGACAAACCAGACGGCACAGGTGGCAGCCCACGCACTTCGCGCCGACGATGCGCGGCTGGCGGGTCTCGGCGTCGAAGGCGATGGCCTGATGGCCGCCATCCTGGCATGAGATGTAACAGCGTCCGCAGCCGATGCAGCGCTCACGGTCGATCTTCGGAAAGACCTTCGTCTCGCGGTCGAGGGCTGAGGGCAGCACAAAGTTAGGCAGCATCTCGCCCACGAGCTCCTCCAGACGTTCGACGTGTCTCTCCGACATGTAGGTCTGCAGGCCCTGCACGAGGTCGTCAATGATGCGGTAGCCATACTGCATCACCGCCGTACACACCTGCACGTTGCGGCAGCCCAGCTGTATGAACTCCAGGGCGTCGCGCCAGGTCTCTATGCCACCGATGCCGCTCAGCTCCACATTCTTCATAATCTCGTTCGCAGCCATCTCGTAGATGTAGCGCAGGGCGATGGGCTTCACGGCCTTTCCCGAATAGCCCGACACCGTCAGCTTGCCGCTCACGGCAGCCTCTGGCGACATCGTCACGCTCTTGATGGTATTGATGGCCGAGATGGCATCAGCACCGGCGAAGAAGGCGTGCGGGGTCTCCCGTCTTACACGCTTTCGTGCAGGGAGCATCCTCACACAGCAGGCAGCGTGCAGCCTCTTCTTGAATACGTACCATAGTCGTAACTCGTTTGTTGATTATTTTGCTGAGAAAAGTCTAGTTTTATTCGATGGTGCCCACTCATCGCCGTCATAGTCGGGCCGCCGCCCACTGTGCTTGCAGTGCTGGGGCCGAGCGTCACTGACCCGCAAGCAGGAACGCCTCGGCACGGCGCAGGTCGTCGGGGGTGTCGATGCCCACGGTCTCCACGTCGGTGAGGCCCACGCGGATGCGGTAGCCGTTCTGCAGCCAGCGCAGCTGCTCCAGGCTCTCGGCCTTCTCGAGCGGGCTCTGCGGCAGGCGGGTGATCGCGCTGAGCACCTCGCGGCGATAGGCATAGAGCCCGATGTGCTTCAGGAAGGTGAACTGCGTGAGCCACTCCTCGCGCGCGAATCCTCTGATATACGGAATAAGGCTGCGGCTGAAATAGAGCGCGTAGCCGTTCACGTCGCAGACAATTTTCGGCGAGTTGGGGTTCTCGGCAGCCTCAAGGCTGTCGAAGGGTTTCCCTAACGTGGCAATCTGCGTGCGAGGGTCATCGTCGAACAGCGCCTTGATGGTCTCCAGCTGCGAGCGCTGGATGAAAGGCTCGTCGCCCTGCACGTTGATGACGACGTCGGCGTCAGTCTGCAGCAGTGTGGCTGCCTCATCGATGCGGTCGGTGCCGCTCTTGTGGTCGGCACGCGTCATGATGGCCTTGCCGCCGAAGGCCTCCACGGCCTCGCGGATGCGCTCGTCGTCGGTGGCCACGTAGGTCTCATCGAGCACCTGGCTCAACTGTTCGCACACGCGCTGAACGACGGTCTTACCGCCCAGCATGGCCAAGGGCTTGCCGGGGAAGCGTGTTGAGGCATAACGTGCCGGGATGATTCCGATGTATTTCATATAGGGTAGTCGTAATTTGCTTGCAAAGTTACACAAAAAACTTAAATCCATGTCACAATTACTCGTTTTTTTTCGAGTGAGACCTCTTTTTTCTACTTAGGGCCTCCTCATACCGCTTTTTGGGAAGGCGATTTCCCTCCAACGATGACGCTCCCCTCGGTGTGCGCCGAGCGGATCGTCGATGTGCGCCGCGCGGATTGTCGATGTGCGCCGCCCACGTCCCCGAAAACCGGCAGAACCGTGTCGGAACCTCCGTGTCCTCCGTGATGAGAAAAAACAATTCACCACAGAGGCACAGAGTTGTTCTCACCCCGTTACGTGGAGCCAAGGTTTTGCACGGTTTTACACGGTTGGGTGTGATGGCCACGGTTCTACACGGTTTTACACGGTTTTCGGGGTATGGGGAAAAGTGCATGGAGCCAAATTTGGACTGATGCAGATTCGGATGGACGTTCTTCGTGGGGAAGGATATGGCAAGGACGCTGTGTATAGCAACCCCATCGAATGCGCTACAGGTACACGTTGATGATGAGGACAAAACCACTAGCCTGATTCAGGGGACTGGTTCAACCCAAACCAATATAAAGCATTTCCTTTACACCAGTAGAATATAAAGCTGCTATTTATAGAGGAAATCGGTCATTAGAAACAATATCCGTAAGAGCTGCGGATGAACAAACTTTTCGTCATTCTGCCCTCTCTGTTAGTGAAATTACTCCGCTTCGGCAAAAAAAAGCGAATGAAATGCAAAGGAAAGCGCGTTTTCTTTTTGCATTTCACTCGTTTTTTCGTACTTTTGCACCTGCAATGGCTGGGGTGTATGTCCATATACCGTTTTGTAAGTCGCGGTGCGTCTACTGCGGCTTCTTCTCGACGACGAAGCATGAGCTCGCCGCCGCGTATGTTGATGCCGTGTGTGCGGAGTGGCAACGGCGGCGGCAGGAGCTGCGCAATCCTGTGCGTACGATATATATAGGTGGTGGTACGCCGTCGCAGTTGGCAGAGCCACAGCTGCGCCAGTTGCTGGAGGCACTGGCCTCGCCCCTCGACGCGGCGACGCTGGAAGAGGTAACCATCGAGTGCAATCCCGACGATGTGACGGAGGCCTTTGCCGCGCTGCTCGCCACTCTGCCCGTCAACCGCGTGAGCATGGGGGCACAGACCTTCAGCGACGAGCGCCTGCGCTTCCTGCACCGTCGTCACAATGCTGAGCAGGTGGGACAGGCCGTCGGGCGTCTGCGTGCTGCCGGCATCGGCAACATCAGCATTGACCTGATGTACGGTTTCCCCGAGGAGACGCTTGCCGACTGGCATGGCGACATCGACGCGGCGCTGGCCCTCGGCGTGGAGCACCTGTCGGCCTACGCCCTGATGTACGAGGAGGGCACGCCGCTCTATGCCCTGCTGCAGCGTGGCGTGGTTGAGGAGCTCGACGAGGAGCTCTGCCGACAGATGTACTACGACCTGAAGGATCGCCTCACGGCCGCTGGCTATGAGCACTACGAGCTGAGCAACTTCGCTCGTCGCGGGTTCCGCTCGCGGCATAACAGTAGCTACTGGAACCAGACGCCCTACGTCGGTCTGGGGGCTGGCGCTCACTCGTTCGACGGCAGGCGCCGCAGCTGGAATGTTGACGACGTGGCGCGCTACATCAATGGCGACGAGGGTGGCAGCGAGACGCTCGACGAGCCTACGCGCTACAACGACCTGGTGATGACGGCGCTGCGCACCTGCGAAGGCCTCGACCTGTCGGCACTGACGGCAGCGCAGCGTGACTACTGCCTGCGGATGGCACGGCAATACGTCGACGGCGGGCTGCTTGAGGTGGACGGCGGTCGGTTGCGCCTGCGGCGTGAGGGACTGTTCGTGAGCGACATGGTGATGTGCGACCTGATGGCGTGTTGACTGAAGAAATTCTTGTTTTTACTTAAAAAGTTTGCACAATCAGCGGAAAAGCATTATCTTTGCAACCAGTTTTACAGAAACGACATGGACAAGCTACTTAAACAGTTCCCACCCATCACGCTGGAAGAGATGAGCGGCGTCAAGCTGATGAACCGCACGGACACGAAGTTCGTGACGACGATGGCACAGCTGCGACGCCTGCTGGCAATGGCGCAGGGTGACTACTTCGTGCAGGAGATTGGCGGCGAGCGAAACATGCTCTACGACACGACCTACTTCGACACCGAGGGCTTCGACATGTACAACGCCCACCAGCATGGGCATGCCGGGCGGCAGAAGATCCGCTTCCGTACGTACGTCAGCAGTCAGCTGCAGTTTATGGAGGTGAAGACGAAGAATAACCGTGGGCGAACGAAGAAGAAGCGCATTGAGGTGACCGACATGGACCTGGGCGACAGCGAGAAGCGCGCGTTCCTGAGCCAGCACCTGCGCTACAATGCCGACAGCTTGCAGCCTCATATGCACAACTACTTCCACCGCGTGACACTAGTGAACCGTGGCAAGACGGAGCGGCTGACCATCGACACGCAGCTGGAGTTCCACAACGTGCTGACGGGCCGTGATCGTGACATGGGGCCGCTGGTGATCATTGAGCTGAAGCGCGACGGCCTGGTGTTCTCGCCGGTGCTTGAGATGCTGAGGCAGCTACGCATTCATCCGCACGGGTTCAGTAAGTACTGCATGGGTGCTGCAATGACCAACGACGGCCTGCCGCTGCACCGCTTCAAGGAGAAACTGAGGGATGTGGAGAAGATATTGAGAATTGTGAATTGAGAATTGTGAATTGTGAATTGAGAATTGTGAATTGTGAATTGAGAATTGTGAATTAGAATAGTTATGGATAGTTTATTAGATTTGTTTACGGGCGATTTTGGGTATGCGATGATAAAGTTTGTCATTTGCCTTATCGTCAACTGGTTTATCATCGACGTGCTCTATTTCAGGAAGAGCAAGCGTCGCGACTTCTATTTTACGTTCCTGCTGATGACGGTGGCCATCTTCTTCCTGGTCTACTTCATGATGGGCATGGAACGAGGGAAGGCAACGATGGGCGTGGGCCTGGGACTCTTCGGCATCTTCAGCATCATGCGCTACCGCACGGATGCCATGCCGGTGCGCGAGATGACCTATCTCTTCGTCATCATCTGTCTCTCGGTGGTCCACGCGATGGCTGAGACCTACGTGGAGCTGATTCTTGTCGACGTGGTGTGCGTGCTGACCATCTTCCTCTGTGAGCTGAAGCTGAAGGTTCACCACACGAAGCTGATACAGTACGACCGCGTGGAGCTGATCAAGCCCGAGCGGCGCGAGGAGCTGCTCGCCGACCTTGAGGAGCGCACGGGCCTGAAGATTCAGCACATCGACATTGGTGGCATCGACTTCCTGCGCGACACCGTCGTGCTGCGCGTCACTTACGAGGACGACGAGGTAGCGATGAACGACGTAAACAGACAATTCACAGTGAGAAAAAGTCAATGGACAGAAGTGTAATCATCGTGGCCGTGGCCCTCATGCTGGGCGCACGGCCTGTTTGCGCCCAGAGCGAGGGTGGCCTGCTGCTCAGCGCCGGCGCCGAGAAGAAAGTGAACAAACAGCTGAGCGTGGGCGTCGAGGCCGACTACCGCACACGTAACGATTTCAAGACTGCCGACCGCTGGAGCATCGCCCTGGGCGGTGACTACAAGCTGACGAAGGGGCTGAAGGCCGATGTGGGCTACACACTGCTGAACAGCAACTTCCGCGAGAAGCTGACCTACAGCAGTGCGACGAAAGGGCGCTGGCGTCCCAGCTACTGGGGCGTGCGTCACCGCTTCCATGCGTCGCTGACGGCTAACCGCAAGCTGTGGAGAGACCTGCGTGTGTCGGTGCGCGAGCGTTGGCAGTACACCTACCGCCCGTCGAAGGACGTGGAGCGCTGGAAGCTGGATCCCTCTGCCCACACCATGGCGCTCGACGACGACTACGTGCGCAGCGGCAAGGGCAAGAACCAGTTGCGCTCGCGTCTGCAGCTCTCGTGGGATAAGAAGCGCGCCCTGCTGACGCCCTACGCCAGTGCCGAGTTCTACCACAGCTGGGCCATTGAGAAGGTGCGCTACACCGTGGGCACTGACATACGGCTCAGCAAGCGGCATGAGCTGACCGTGTACTACCGATTCCAGGACATGCACAACGTGGACGAGGACGACTTCGATCCCGACATGCACTATCTTGGCCTCGGCTATCAGTTTAAGTTTTAGTATTTAATGGTATGAGAAAGAACGTATTATACATCCTGCTGGCAGGCATTGTCCTGGCCGGCATCGTGGCTTGTGAGAACGACGACACCGACTTCGGCAACTACACGATAGGGACGGGTGAGAACGAAATAGAGGAGGAACTCAGCGACACGCTTTGGATGAACATTGTCTACAGCGGTGCGACGGCCATGGTGAGTGGCGACGTGAGCGATTCGGTGACCATTGTCGCCAATGGTGCCGACGTGACCGTCACCTCGACGCTGAATCGCTATCTGGAAGTGACGCTCAGCGGCACGACGACCGACGGTTCGCTGCTGGTCAACAGCCAGAAACGCTACGGTTTGGTGCTCAACGGCGTGAATATCACAAACGGTGACGGGCCCGCCATCAACAATCAGTGTAGCAAGGCCCTGTACCTCACCTTGGCCGACGGCACCACGAACACGCTGACCGACGGGACGGCGTATGCCGACGCCCCCACAACGGCCGAGGGCATTGCCATCGACCAGAAGGGCACGCTGTTCAGCGAGGGCCAGATTTACTTCAGTGGCACAGGCGCGCTGACCGTCAACGGCAATGCCCGCAACGGCATCGCCTCGGATGACTATATCGTCGTTGAGGACGGCAACATTACTATTAATGTGGCAGCAACAGGCACCAACGGCCTGAAGGTGAACGACGGGCTGGAGATACAGGGTGGCACGCTGGTCATCGGCGTGGCTGCCGACGGTGCCCGTGGCATTAAGAACGACGCCCGGACAACCATCAGCGGTGGCACCACCACCATTGCCACTTCGGGCGACTGCCTCATTGAGACGCTGAGCGACGGCACCCGCGACACTACGTCGTGTGCGGGCATCCGATGCGACAGTCTGTTCACCATGACGGCAGGCACCCTGAACATCACGAGCAGCGGCGATGGCGGCAAGGGCATCAACTGCAATGAGGATGTGGTGTTCAGCGGTGGCACGTTGACCGTCGTTACCACTGGTAACAACAGTGTAGGCAAGCCGAAGGGCGTGAAGAGCGACACGGGCATCACCGTCAGCGGTGGCTCGTTCAGTGTCACTGTCAGGAAGAGCTGGGCCTGCGACAACGGCAGCGACAGCGACGACCCAGCCGACATGCTGACCGTCGTCGGCACGCCAACGCGGAAGTCGATTGCCAAGCGCCAGGTTACCATCGTCTATGAAACTGAGACTCCATAAGCCAACACCATGTCGTTTGAAAAGATAAGAATCAAGGATATCGCAGAGCGGGCCGGTGTCTCAGTGGGCACCGTCGACCGCGTGCTGCATGGCCGTCCCAACGTCTCGAAGTCGGCCCGTGAGAAAGTGGAGAAAGCCCTGGAGGAGGTGAACTACGAGCCCAACGCCTACGCTTCGGCCCTGGCGTATAACCGCGACTACACCTTCTTTTGTATTATCCCTATGCATGAGAGCGAGGCCTACTGGGACGAGATTGAGGAGGGCGTGAAGGCCGCCACCCTGCACCGTCGCGATTTCCATGTCACGTTGCGCATCCTGCATTATGAGCGCTTCAATGGCGAGTCGTTTGTGGCTGCCACCAAGGAGTGCCTGGACGCACGCCCCGACGCGGTGGTCATCGTGCCCGCCAAGCTGGAGCTGACGAAGGCCTTTGCCGACGACTTGCACGAACTGAACATTCCTTTCATCCTGCTCGACTCGTACTTGCCCGACCTGAGACCGCTGGCTTTCTTCGGGCAGGACTCGTTCCAGAGTGGCTATTTTGCTGCCCGCATGCTGATGCTCATTGCTGGCAAGGACGACGAGATCTTCGTCATGAAGCAGTTGAAGAATGGCCACATCGGCAGCAAACAGCAGTCGAACCGCGAGACGGGTTTCCGTCACTATATGAAGGACCACTTCCCACAGATTACGATTACGGAAGTGAACCTGCCCCTTGACGGCAACCGCGAGGAGTACAACGACATTCTTGAGGACTTCTTCACGGCCCACCCGCACATCCATCATGGTATCACCTTCAACTCGAAGGCCCACCTTGTGGGTCAGTTCCTGCTGCGTACCAACCGGCGAAATGTGCAGATCATGGGCTACGACATGGTGAAGAAGAATGCCGACTGCGTGCGGCAGGGCAGCATCTCGTTCCTCATCGCCCAGCATGCCTACATGCAGGGCTATGCGTGTGTGGAGACGCTGTTCCAGGCTATCATCCTGCGCAAGGAGGTGACGGCCGTGAACTACATGCCGATTGAGCTGTTGACGCAGGAGAACATCAACTTCTACCGTCGCACGAACATTGGCTGAGACGCTTCAGTTTCCGGTAGCACACAGCAGCCTGTAGGGACAATTGGTACACCGGCTTCGGTCGGTGGTAGGGGCGAAGGGCACGTCGGGATTGAACATGTTGTCGACAGTCTCACGTAGCAGTTCGCCGAAGCGGGGAGCGTGTTGGGCGATGTCGTCGATGCGCTCCTTGCCGAAGTAAAGCGTGGGGTCGTAGTCGGCAGAGCCGGCATGCTGAATGAAGAGCAGGGCAGGGGAGACGGGCGTCTGCGGGTGCTCCTTGCTGACGAGGCAGGCGTAGAGCATGGCCTGCAGGTAATAGTCGCTATGTTTTTTCAGGTTTTCCTGTTGGAAAACGGCGTCGACGTCGGAAAAAGATTCCAGACGGCGACTTCCAGTCTTATAGTCTATGACACGGATGCGCTGCTGGCCATCCTCGGTGATGCAGTCCAGGCGGTCGATACGTCCGCCGATGGTTGTGCTGAGGTGGCGGGTGGCGAAGGGTGCCGCTACGTCGCACTCCAGTCCAATGATGGTGAAGGGCGCCAAGCGGACGTCGATGGAAAGTAGCTGACGCAGGTAGTGGATGATGACCTCACGGTTGATGATTTGCAGGCCGTTCAGGGTGGTGTGCGTGGTGCCGGGGGCCGTGTGGAAGAGCTCCTGGCTGATGGCCTCGTCGACGGCGCGGATGATGTCGACTTGCTCCTTGAGGAGCTTTTTCAGGTCGTCGGCAAGTATCTGGTGGCTTTTCTCCATCAGACGCGTATAGACGATGCGTGCCGCTTCATGGAAAATATTTCCGAAGAGGCGGTTGTCGATGACGTCGTCGTCGGTGTTGTCGGGTTCGCGCAGGTTGTGGACGTAGGTGTAATAGAAGATGAGGGGGCAGCGCTGGTAGCGGTTGATGGCGGTGGGCGTCAGCAGCGGGAAGGATGCAGGCTGGACGGCGCCGACGGGACGGGCGGAAGTCGGGCTGAAGCGCTGAAGGAGACGCTGCATCACCTCGGGCGACTTGGCGATGGTTGGCGGACGGAATGGCGTGTGCTTCTGGGGTGCCTGTAGTGAGCGGAAGCTGATGTGGTGGGGGCTCTCGACCATGAGCTGGAGCATGAAGCGGCTCATCTCGCCGCGCTGTCCCTCGGCAGTGGCGTTGTTGTAGACGATTGTGACGTCGTCGGCGCGCTGCAGCAGGCGGTGGAAGTAGTAGCTGTAGATAGCCACCTTGTGATCGATGGTGGTTAAGCCGAAGGCCTTACGGATGTTGTAGGGAATGAACGACGCGTCGCTGATGCCGCGCGGCATGTTGCCCTCGTTACACGAGAGCAGGAGCAAGTGACGGAAATCGAGGTTGCGCGTCTCGAGGATGCCCATCACCTGCAGACCTTCTGCGGGTTCGCCGTGGAAAGGAATGGCGGTGGACTGCACGAGCTGGCTGATGAGGCGCTGCAGGGTGACGACATCGACGGCGAGGTCACCGCTCAAGACCAGGGCGTGCAAGCGGTTCAGCAGCGTGTAGGCCCTGAACACCGACTCCTGGAAGAAGGGTGTGGGCTGAGGCGTCGGGGGCACTGGCAGGCGAGTGGCTACGCACTGCATGACTTCGCAGAGCCATTGCAGCAGGTCGAGGTTCGAGCCGTCGAGGGCACGGAAGAGCAGGGTGGTGGGCTCGTCAACGCTCATTTCGCTGGTCAAGGGGTAGTAGACCTTCTCAGCGTTCAGCCGTTCCAGCAGCTGGGCGACGGCTTCCGAGAGCGGCGAGACGTAGGGGTGGCGCAGCACGGCGTTGACATGGCGCAGGCGGAAACAGCCGCGCTGCGCTGCGAAGCCGTTGGTGCGCAGGTCGATGAGCAGGGTGATGAGCGCGGCAACTGGCGTCTGTGCCAAAGGATAACCCGTGGTGATGTTGACCTTCTCGATGTCAGGCGGCAGACAGTGGATGACGGTCTGCAGCAGACCCTCGTTGCACAGCACGATGGCCGTGTCGGGACCATGAACCACAGACTCCGAACCCTGAATCGAGGCGAGCCACTGCGGGATGAAGCGCGCCTGGATGTTCTCGGTGGGCGCGGCGATGAACGTCAGCTGCTTCTGACGTCCGAAGCAGCCGTAGATGGCCTCGTCCTTGCTGTCGAGCTCGTTGGGGAAGTCGCTCAGCTGCTGGCTGATGAAGTGGCCGGCCTCGTGCTGTTCCGTCTGGCGGGTGTAGTAGTGGTCGAAGTCCCAGTAGAAGCGGGCCTTGCCCTCCTGCCTGAGGAATTTGAAGAGCCGGCGCTCGACGGCGAGCAGCAGGTTGAAGCCCACGAAGAGATAGCGGTCGTAAGTGAAAAGCTCGGGCTTCAGGTCGCTGACCACCCTGCGGTAGAGCGCCCCCTCGTAGGCCAGTTGCTGGTCGGCGAGCCGGCTGTTGAAGTCGTGATAAACGTCGCCCATGCGCGACCAAAGCTTCAGGAACCGCTCTTTCAACCTGGAGTTGTGGTCGTCGGAAAAGTTGCTGAAGAACCTTCGGATGACGTCCTTCTGTGCTTCAGTCAGGTAACTGATGCCGTCAAGCTCGTGTATGTCGCGCAGGTTAGCGAACACCTTGTCGGCATCGGCCATGTTCTTGTCGAGGTCGTCATAGTCGGCCAGCAGCGTCTGCCCCCAGCCGTAGAAGTGGTCGAGTGTCTCGTCGATGGCCGTCTGCTGCGTAAAACTCTTGTAGAGGTCGCACACCAGCTTGATGGGGTCGGCGACCGTCAGCTGGCTCTGCTGGCGGAACAGGTCGCTGATGGTGACGTAGGCCGGGCTCCAGATGGGCTTCCCGGCGAGGCGCGCCAGGTGGGCGTTGAGAAACAGCGACGCACGCTTGTTGGGGAACACGACGGCCGTGCGCGACAGGTCCGTGCCATACTTGGCGAGCATGTCGCGGGCCACGTACTCCAGGAACGTCGTCGTCATGGTGGCTCCCCCGTTGTCGTCGTGTCTCTCAGTCATCATGTCTGTCAGCAGCCCTTGGTGGTCATGATGCGCAGCACGAGGTCGTCGGTGGCACACATGGCGTCGGCGCCGATGGCTGTCAGGTTATGGATGGTGCGGTCGATGTCGTCGTCGACGATGCCTTCTGCCGATGTGACGCACTTACCCTCCATGGCGAGCAGTGCCGACATGACGGCGGTGCTGACGCCGGAGGCAATCTTCAGCGAGCACGAAGGCTTGGCGCCGTCGCAGAGCATGCCCGCAATGTTGGCAATCATGTTCTTGATGGCGCTGCACACCTGCTGGTAGCCGCCGCCCATGAGCAGGGTGATGCCCACGCTGGATCCGATGCCGGCGACGACACAACCGCAGAGTGCCGACAGGCGTCCGAGCGACTGCTTGATGTAGATGGCGGTGAGGTGACTGAGCATCAGGGCGCGCGTCAGCTCCTCCTCGGTGTTCTCGTTCTCCTGGGCGTAGACGCAGACGGGATTGGTGGCGCAGATGCCCTGGTTGCCACTGCCCGAGTTCGACATGACGGGTATCATGGCCCCGCCCATGCGGGCGTCGCAGGCTGAGGCCGTTCGGGCGATGATGTGGCTGTAGATGCTATTGCCGAAGATGCCCTTCGACAGTGGGCGGTCGATGGTCTTGCCGAGGTTGTGGCCGTAGTTGCCCTTGATGGCCTCGCGTGCCGCCCCGATGTTGTAGTCGCGCGCCGAGAGGATGAACGACAGTTCGCCGAGGGGTGCCGTTGTGGCGAAGTCGTAGACCATGCGAAGACTGAGGCGGATGCCCGACTGTTCGTCGTGATGCACCTCACGCCCTACGTTTTGGGGCGCCTCGCTCGTCGGGCCTGCATAGACGAAGTTGGTGTGGGCGCCGCTGATGATGGCGGTGGCGCTCTTGCCGGCGGCCGAGCATACCATCTCGGCGTAGAGCTTCTCCTGAATGCCCTCCTTCAGATGGATGAAGATGCGCTTCTCGTCGATGTAGTGCCTTCCCTGCTCGAGTGCCTCGGGCGTCAGGTCCTTGATGACCTCCAGCTGATATTCGCTCTTGCCGATGAGTGCGCCCAGGGCGATGGCGATGGGCAGCCCGATCATGCCCGTACCGGGTATTCCCACGCCCATGGCATTCTTCAGGATGTTGGCACTCAGCCAGGCCTCGATGTGCTCAGGGCATTGTCCCAGCGTCTCGGTGGCTTTGGCCGTACAAAGAGCCACCGCCATAGGCTCTGTACAGCCGATGGCGGGGACAACTTCTTGCTTGACCAGTGCAATGATTTGGTCACGTGTTTCTTTGTCAATCATAGTATTTATTTCTTGTAGTTCTTCAGGCCTGTGTTCAGGAACTCCACATACTCGTCGATGTTCTCGTCGTATGAGCGTAGGCCATTGAGGGGCTTGCCTGTGGTGGGGTCGAGCAGCACGTAGTTAGGCTGCGTGTTGGCGCCTATCTTAGTGCGTTGCAGGTAGCTCCACTTGTCGCCGATGGTGCGCAGCTTACGCTGCTGTCCGTCGACGTCGGTCACCTCGATGGGCTCAGGCAATGGCGTCTTGTCGTCGACGAAAAGGGAGATGAGCACGTACTTATTATTAAGTATGTCCTGCACCTTCTGGTCTGTCCATACGGCGGCCTCCATCTTGCGGCAGTTGACACAGCCGAAACCGGTGAAGTCGACCATCACGGGCTTGCCCTCGGCCCGTGCTGCGGCCATGCCCAGGTCGTAGTCGGTGTACTTGGCTTCGACGCTTCCTTCGTAGAGGTTGAAGTCCTGGGTGTACATCGGTGGTGCGAAGGCCGAAATGGCTTTCAGGGGAGCACCCCACAGTCCGGGTATCATGTAGACGGTGAAAGCCAGTGAGATGAGTCCGAGGAAGAACTGGGGCACGTTGGTGCGGTGCTGATCGTCGTCGTGAGGAAACTTAAGCCATCCCAGGAGGTAGGCACCGAGCAGTCCGAAGAGTGCGATCCAGAGGGCGAGGAACGTCTCGCGGTCGAGCAGCCGCCAGCCATAGGCCAGGTCGGCCACCGACAGGAACTTCAGTGCAAAAGCCAGCTCGATGAATCCGAGGACCACCTTCACCGTGTTCATCCATCCGCCCGACTTCGGCGCAGCCTTCAGCAGTGACGGGAACATGGCGAAGAGTGTGAACGGTATGGCCAGGGCAATGGCGAAGCCGAGCATGCCGATGGTGGGTGCGACGATGTCGCCCTGCGTCGAGACGGCTACGAGGAGGAAGCCGATGATGGGACCTGTGCACGAGAAGGAGACGAGCACCAGCGTGAAGGCCATGAGGAAGATGGAGAGCAGGCCCGTGGTGTTCTCCGACTTCTGGTCGATCTTGTTCGACCATGAGCTGGGCAGCGTCAGCTCGAAAGCCCCGAAGAACGAGGCCGCGAAGACGATGAGCAGCAGTGCGAAGAATATGTTGAACAGGGCATTAGTCGATAGGGCGTTCAAGGCCGAAGCGCCGAAGAGCAGTGTCACGGCCAGGCCCAGGACGACGTAGATCACGACGATGCTCAGACCGTAGGTGACGGCCTCGCGGACAGCCTTCTTGCGGTCCTTGTTACGCTTCAGGAAGAAGCTCACGGTCATGGGGATGATGGGCCACACGCAGGGCGTCAGCACGGCGAGGAAACCACCGAGCAGTCCCTCGAGGAAGATGAGCCACCACGACATGCTGGTGGTGTCGCTGCCACTGTGCTCCAGGGCGTTCAGCTCGTCGATGACGGGGGCCCAGAGGTCTGATTCGCCTATGTTGGTGGTGGCAGCCACGGCCGCCGTGTCGGCCACGGTGCTGTCGGCAGGGGCAGCTTCCTCGGTCTGCTCGGCCTCAGGTGCCGGTTCCTCGGCAGGCTCGGGGGCAGCTTTCACGGCAGGGGCGTCGCCGCTCTGCTTGAACTCGACGGTGGTTGGCGGCATGCACATCTCGTCGTTGCAGGCACCAAACTCCAGATAGCCTTCGACGGCATACTTGGGCTTTGTGAAACGAATCTTCTGGACGAAGGCTCCCTTGCCCTCGAAGAAGCGCAGCTTGGCGCCGAACATCTCGTCGAACTTCTCGACCACATTGCCACGCGGCATCAGCTTGCCTACAAGCTCCACGCCGTCCTTCTTGTCGAGATGGAACGAGGCCTCAGTAGGCCCGGCGTCGCCGAGGTCGGTAGAATAGACATGCCACCCTGGGTCAATGGTACACGAGAACACAATCTCGGCCTCATCGCCTTGCAGCATGTTAAGTTTCGAACTGAAGTGAACGGGGTCTGCCATCTGGGCCTGTGCCGACAGCACAAGCAGGAGAAGGGCAAGCAGGGAATAGATGCGTTTCATATTGGTTAATAGTTTGGGCTTTATTATAAAAACGCTTTGGGCGGCGGGATTGGTACAAAATGGGGGAGAGTTTAACAAAATTTACCATATTCGCCAGGCACAGATGGGGGAGTGTGAAGTTACACTGGCCCTTACGGGCCATCGGGCTGGCACGGGGCCTGCCCCTACATTGGCGGCATCGCCCGGCACCGACGGGGGGGTGTGAAGATACACTGGCCCTGACGGGCCATCGGGCTGGCACAAGGCCTGCCCCTACACTGGCGGGCTGGCCGGCGGGTACTGGCGGGCTGGCCGACGGGTACTGGCGCCCTCAAAACTCGACAATCACCTTTCCGTTGATCTGCCTGCCCGTCAGGTAATTGGGCACGGCCCATTGGCGGTTGGTGACGTCGGTGACCCAATAATAGGAGTTGACGTTCGAGATGCCGAGGAGGTTAAGGCAGTCGATGCTGAGCCAGACGTTCTTGATGCTGAAGGCCGTGGGGCTGGGCGCCTTGTAGGCCAGATAGCTCATGCCGATGTCGGCGCGCTTGTAGGCAGGTGCGCGGAAGTTCTGGGCCTCGATGCCGCGGTGGGGCGCGCCGAAGGGCAGGCCGTCGGCGTAGGCCAGCCGCAGGGTCATCTTCCATCGCTCCGTTCCCGGGAAGTAGTCGGTGAAGTGCAGGTTCAGTGCGAACCGCTGGTCGGTGGGCAGCGGATACGATGCTCCGCCGAAGCGTTCCTTGTCAGTGAAGTGCTGCTGGGCACTCATCAGCGAGAACGTCAGCCACGAGTCGGTGCCAGGGACGAACTCTCCGAAGAGCTTCAGGTCGAGGCCCATGGCGTGGCCGGCGGTGAGGTTCTCGCCATAGTACGTCACCTTGACGTTCTGCACGTTGTAGGGCACGAGGTTCGACAGGGCCTTGTAGTAGGCCTCGGCGGTGAATTTGAACGGCCTCTGGCCGAGCATCTTGAACCGATAGTCGACTGCGGCGAGCACCTGCACGGAGCGCTGGCTCTTGATGTTGCGGTTCAGCGTGACGACGGTGGTGCCCGTGGCACTCATCGTCGTGTCGCGCAGCTCCTTGTAGAAGGGGGCCTGATAGTAGAGGCCCGTGGCAAAGCGGTAGGTCAGGTTGGGGTTGGCGCCCGGGACGATGGCCAGCGATAGTCGTGGGGAGACGATGGTCTCCTTGTTGTAGGACCAGTTGGCGAAGCGCACGCCGTAGGTCAGCGTGTAGAATGTCGGGGATTTGCCGGAATCTCCGAGTTGTCCGGGTTGCCCGGATTGTCCGGATTGTCCGGAATTTCCGGGGGTTCCGGGATTTCCGGAATCTCCGGTTTTTCCGGCTTTCCCGGAATTTCCGGACGACCAGCGCAGCACATCCTGCAGGTAGCCCTCCAGGCGAGTGGACTTCATGTCCTGGTGCGATGCGAGGTTATAGATAAGGTCGAGGCGCTCGCCCGTATGGGGTACCGAGTAGCCACTGCTGTCGCGCATCTCGTACTCGCGGCTCTGCTCCTTGATGTGCTCCCACTTCATGGTGAGGGCGCCCTCGATGGCATGGCGGCGCAACTGGCGGTTGACCATGAGCTTCAGGCTCTGGACGTTGGCCGTCAGGTAGTTACGCGCATGCTCGGCGTAGGTGCCCACGCCCAGCTGCTCGGCGCTCTGTGCATCGTTGAGCCAGTACTGTCCCTGAATGTCGTAGCGCTCCTGCTCCTTGGTATGGAATGCAGACCACAGCAACTTCACGTGCGTGGAGTCGCCGATGTGGCGAGTCAGCGAGGCCGTACCGAAGAGTGTGCGGAAGATGTCCTTCTCCTGACCGTCGAAGTAGACCTTGAACGACTTGGCATCCTCCATGGTTCCGAACGACGTCTCGCGGTCCTTCGGGCGGAAGTTGTAGTGGTTCTCCGAGATGTTACCCAGCAGTGCCAGCGTCCAGCGGCGGTTGGGCTCGTAGGTGATGTAGGTCTGGTAGTCGAGCTGGTTGGGGCGGTACTCGCCCGTAGTCTCCAGCGAACCGAGCAGGTAACGGTTGGTCTTGTAGCGCAGACCGTGGCTCATCGAGAACTTCTTCGACGAGGTACCCAGATAGGCCGACCCACCGAGCAGCGAAGCCATGGCTGATGCCTCGAAGCGCTTGGGGCGGTGGTAGGTAATGTCGAGGGCACTCGACATCTTGTCGCCGTATTTGGCCGAGAAGCCACCGGAGGAGAAGCCCACGCGCTCGACCATATCGGCATTGATGACCGACAGGCCTTCCTGCTGGCCACTGCGGATGAGCAGCGGACGGTAGACCTCGACGTTGTTGATGTAGACGGAGTTCTCGTCGAACGAGCCGCCGCGAACATTGTACTGGCTCGACAGCTCGTTGTGGGTGGAGACGCCGGCCTGCTGCTGGATAAGCTCCTCGATGGCATTGCCCGTGGCGCTAGGCACGGCCTTGATCTCCTTAAGGTCGAGCTGCTCCATCTGGTCGGTCTGGCGACGCTTCTCGGTGACCACCACCTCGCCAAGCTCTTGGCTCGAGCGCAGCAGTATGCGCAGCGTCTGGGTGCCCTGTGGTTTGTAGAGGGTACGTGTGCGGGTGTTGTAGCCCACCATCGAGTAGCGAATGACGACGGAGTCGGCCGTGTGGAGTCGCATGGTGTATTCGCCCTTGAGGTTGGTCATGGTGACCTTCGACTGGCTGGGGCAGGCCACGGTGGCAAGCTCCAGGGCGTTGCCCTCGTCGTCGGTGACTGTTCCCTTAAGCGTGAACGTCTGGGCTATAGCAGTAAGGGTCGCCATGAGCATGGCGACGCCGATGAAGAATCGTCTCTGTGTCTGTATCATCAAAAGTAATAACGCTGGAAATGACGATTTATTGTTTAAGGGGGGAGAAGAGGAAGGCGGACAGGATGCCGGGGTTGGCCGAATAATGTGCCGGACGTGGCCGCCAGTGTAGGGACAGGCCTTGGGCCTGCGCGGTGGCCGGATCGGGCGAGTGTTAGAGAAAAAGGCCTGAGCCGTGTGGGGCGCTGGGGAAAATGTGGCGGAGTAT
>JAEEGL011818812.1_pt1 | contig 19679 bp, 20 predicted proteins | sample 9134231 | NCBI WGS metagenome assembly JAEEGL01 (sample SAMN16246548, study PRJNA631951) | gut metagenome | biome: gut microbiome; feature: rumen; material: fiber-attached | host: Bos | place: Iran: Karaj | collected 2018-10 | reverse complement strand
TCAACCATTTGTCTAGTCATCAAACGAAAATCTCGTGCCCCATGTTTCTGATTTGAGCCCGAAATAACATCATATATTTTATACCAAAACCATGTTCCTATTTTTCTAAAGATATTATATCCTTCATGAGACTTAGAATATAGTGCTACACAATCATAATCACTACCCTTCATCTCCTCATACATTGTTTTTATCATTGATGGTGGATCTTGCATGTCGGCATCCATTATCGCAACATAGTCCCCTGTAACATTTTTTAGCCCAGCATACATTCCAGCCTCTTTTCCGAAGTTTCTTGAAAAAGATATATACCTCACTCTTTTATCTTCTTTTGATAAATCTCTCAATAACTCTAATGTCTTATCTTTTGAACCATCATTAATAAACATAAATTCAAAATCAACATTTTTCATTTCTTTAGATACTCTATCTATTTCCTTATAAAATATTGGAAGTGATTCTTCTTCATTATAGCATGGAACTACTATTGAGATAAGTTCTTTTTTAAACATGATAACACCTCTTTCTTATTTAATAAATTTAGCTCCTAATTTAGGGTCTATTCTAAATAATATTTTTTTTATTTTTCTTAAAAATGTATCTGAAAGTAAATTATCAAATACTTTGTCTTTTTTTAATTTATTTTTATATTCTTTATATTCAGGATTTTCTAATTCACATATTTTTAGTATTACACTATTAGCACAAAAACTTTTAAATACTTTTTTATTACTTAACTTAGTATTATTAATTTCATCTATTAGATATAAATAATGAATATAAAAGTCTTTTACTTTTTGTTTAGTCCATTCATAATCTGGATTATTCATAATACTTCCACTTCTTCTAAAGTAATTATATCCTATATAATCTATTGAGTTTACAATAGGTGCTTTTATTACTATTAATGGAGTTAATCCAAAGTCTTCATGTACCATACCTTTTCTAAAAGAGAAGTTTTCTTTTAAATAGTATTCTCTTTTTATAGCATATGCCCAAACACTTTCTACAAAATGGAATTTGGAAATTATATTAAATGCTTGTGCTCCTGTTTTACCTCTAAATTCTTCTTCAGGAAAATCAGTTTTTACTCCTTCATCAGTAACTGTCCTTGCTTGGAATCTTACTAGATCTGGTTTATTATCTAAAGATTTAGAAATATTCTTTAATAAATCTTTATCCCAATAATCATCACTATCTAAAAATATTAAGTATTCTCCTTTAGCTTCTTCTACTCCTAGGTTTCTAGCTTGTGATACACTTACATGTTTAGTGGTTATAATATTAACATCATAACCTCTTACAATATCTATACTATTATCAGTACAATCATCATTAATAACTATTACTTCAAAGTCTTTTTCTGTTTGATTAAAGACACTATCTAAACATCTTTTAATATATTTTTCTACATTATATACAGGTATAACTATACTATACTTTGGCATTTTTCCACCTCTTTTTTATTATATCAAATATTTTCTCTATTCCTAAACCTAATAATAAGAATAATATCATATGAAGAATATAGGCATATCTTGGAGATATTTCTATAAACATATATACTCCATAATATATAAAGATTAATATCTTTAATAATAAAGTTTCTTTCTTTTCATATTTAGTTACAAATAAACTAACTATAAATAATAATAAAATTAAATTTAAATATCCTTGATTAAAATGTTCTAGGGAACTAAGTAAGTTACTACTATTTTTAATTCTTAAATCATAATTAGTTTGAGTCCATAGAATAACTTCTTTCTTTAAGAATAATACTGGTAGTTTTGTTTTGTCTTTTTTAATTCTTTCTACTAGTAATTCTTTACCATCTTTATTTTCATTAAAATAAGTAATTGCATCTTCATTATTATAAATACCATTAGATTCATAATTTAATCCACAATAGAATTTCCAATAACCAGAGTTATTAGTTAACTTAGTTTTTATTGGAGTTAAACTTATAATTATAGAAATAGAATTAAATATTATAAAGTATGTTACTATTATTAGTAAAATACTTTTAATTATCATTTTATAATTATCTTTATTCATAGTAAGTATATAGTATACTGCGATACTTAATATAAATATAATTGATTCCGTTCTAAAGACATTAGCTATGGCTAATAGTAATCCTATTAATATAGATAATTTATAATTAATCTTTTTACTTACTATTAAGTAAATTACTATTAAAGATAAAAGTGCCGGTAAGTGTTGGTTTGTTAGTACTGTATTTAAATATAATGGATATAGATATAATAAATATAATATACTTATTAATCTAGCTGTTTTTTCTTTAAATAGATATTTACTAATTAGATAAATAAATACTACTATTAAAGAAGTTATAATACTATTTATTATTTTTAAGAATAATACACTATTAATAATTTTTAATAATAGTGCTTGGTATAGGACATGGCCTATTTGATATGGATATGTTTTAAAATACATTGTATTAATAAAACTTAAGTTATTGTTTAATACACTTCTTGATGCATCTAACATTGTTTTAAAGTCATCTGTAATACTTGTTTTTAGATAAATACTTATTAATACTCTAATTACTAAAGAAATAATAAATATAAATAATGGGAAATTCTTTATATTTATTTTTTTATTTAAAAAATATATTATTACTATTATCGGCAATCCTATTAATATAGATAATTTATCTTTCATAAATGGAATTAGGATTAAAAACAATAGTAATAATATATATTCACATACTTTTATAAATCTTTTCATTTTATACCAACTCTTATAAAAATAATAACATATCTATATTTTATTTTCAATTATATGGTAAAATTAATTAGGTGATTATATGAAGAAGAAATGGTTAATTATTATTAGTACTTTTATATTATTGTTACTTATTCATTTACCTTTATTAACTAAGAATATTTTAACTGCAGATGTCTTATTAAATAACTTTTACTATAAAGGCTATTCTTGGGAAATATCTTTAGGTAGATTTGGGTTATATATAATAGGTTTATTAAAAGGATTTATGTCTACTCCAGTAATAGATTTAATTCCTAGTTTTATAATTACTAGTATTATTACTTATCTACTCATTGATTTATTTGATATAAAAGGAAGTATTAATACTATTCTTACTATTCTTATAATGGTACTTAGTCCTATTATATCTACTATATTTATTTTTCATTACTGCGCGATAGGATACTTAATAGCTTTCTTATGTGGAGTATTAACCACTTATATATTTTATAAAAGTAAAAATAAATATATTAAGAATATAATACCTATTATTATGATTATAATTAGTCTTTCAATGTATCAAGCATATCTATCATTAATAATAACTACGTTTGTCTTATATAATATTAAATTAATACTTAATAAAAAGTATAAATATAAAGATGTATTACACTACCTATTATTATTAATAATCGGAATAATTACTTACTTTATATTAATGAAGTTAACACAATTTATATTTCATATAGATCCTAGTAGTTATAGTGGAGCTGACTCTATAGGTATTAATACTATACTAAGTATTCCTAATAAATTTATTTCTTCATATAAATTAACTTTTGAATTTTTCTTTAAAGATACTATTATTAAAAATAGTTATTTCAAGAATTATATTATTTCTATTATTTTATTTATATTTATGATTATATCTATTATTAAAAATATTATTAAAAATAAAATAAAACTTTCTAATATAATTCTAATAATTATATTAATACTACTACTCCCAGTATTTTTAAATAGTGTGATATTTGTGGTTAATGAAACTAAACTACAATTATTAATGGCTTCATCTTATATAATTCTTCCTATATTTATTTTAAGTTTTAGTAATATGAATTTATTTAAAATACCATTAATAATAGTATTTATTATTTTATTTAGAATTTATTATGTTCAAGTTAACTCTACATATAAAAGTTTAGATAATACTTTTAAATCATATGATTTAGTAATTAAAAAAGCTATTAAAAATGATAATTATAAATATATGATTATAGGTAATATTAATACTTATAATGATATTAATAAATATAATTATGGGTATATTAGTGATTTAGGAATATTCTGGGATGAATATAATCTAAAGAAATTAGCTTTTGTGAAATTTGTTAAATACTATGAAAAAAAAGATATAGAGTTTGTGGATATTGATACATATAATTCTTTATTAAAAAATGATTATAATAAGATTATTAATTATAATGATAATATAATAATTATTGATTTTGATAATGCAAAATAATATACTATTACTTAGACGGAGGAAGTATGAAAAAATTAAGAAAGAATATATTTAGTTTATTTGTATTAGCAATTATAGGATTAGCCGTATATGAAATACTAAAACTAGATGTTTTACCTGAAGAATATTTATTATTATTTATAGGATTAGAAATAGCTTTATTTTTATTAGCTTTTATCTTTTATAATATTAAAACTACATTCTCATTATTTTTAGGATTTATATTATATCTAGTACTTATTGTAGGTAATATAGGTGGATACTTCTATTTAAGTAAAGTAAATAATTATATTAATGAAAATCTTGCGAAAGATACTTATACAATAAAAACAACTTATTACTTATTAGCTAATAAAGATAATAAAAATAATAAGTTAAAAGAAATAAAAAAAGACTCAACAATTTATTATTATAAATATAGTAAATCTGTTTCTAAAGTAAAAAAAGAATTGAGTAAATATAATTGTGAAAGTATAGATAATGTAGTTGATTCATTAAAAAGTATTAATGATAAAGATGAATATCTATTATTAAGTAAAGCAGATTATGATTATTTATTTGATAATATGAAAATAGATTCTATTAATAAAGAAGATTATAAAATAATTCATGAATTAAATGTTAATGAAACAATAAAATCTAATAAAGAAACTCCTAATAGTTATAATATATATATTAATGGTGTTGATCATACAGGGGTAATGAGAGATTATAATTTACTTGTAACTATTAACACTAAAACTCATAGAGTATTATTTACATATATTCCAAGAGATTATTACATCAATATCCCTCAGTATAATATAAAAGATACTGTAATGTGTTTAGGTTCCGTTGATTCTTCAGTAAGTAAAGATGCACTTGAAAAATTATTTAATACTAGAATTGATTATACAATAAATGTAAATACTAATGGTATCATTGGTATTGTTAATACTCTTGATGGAATTGAATTTTGTACTAAATCTGAGTTTTATACAACACACTCCTTAGTAACTGATACATATGATGATAGTAAAGGTAAAAAATTATATGTACCTAGAGGATGTGCTAATTACAATGGTATTGAAATATTAACAATAATGAGAGAGAGAAATGATATTATTGGAAGAAATAGACATATACAAATAATTATGAATATTGGTAAGAAATTAATATCTACTTCTTCTTTAACAAACTATAATCAGATTATTTCATCTTTTGATGGATTATATACAACAGATATGAATGATAAGACTCTTAAAGATTTAATTAAAACTATTGTAGATGATATAAACTTCAAAATAGAAGATCAAAGTGTTGAAGGTAATGAAAGTATTGATACTGGTCATTTAGGTGTAGAAAATACATGGGTTATTACTCCTAATATGGATACAGTAGATGCTGCCAGTAAATATATAAATATGGTTTTAGAAGGAGAATAAAAAAAACTGCTATTAAGCAGTTTTTTACTGATTAAATATTTCTTCAAATTTTTTCATTCTTTTTTCTTCTATTATTTCTAAATCAATATTTTGATGATGAGTATTCTTTTTAAGAATATCTTTTACTTCATCTACCATTTTATTTTCATCTTTAGATATTATATAAGCATAGTCTTTCATATCTATTGCTTCATCTGAAGTAGATATTGTAGTTATAATATCTTTTTTTAATATAATAGATTCTAAATAAGTTACAGGGAATCCCTCATAATCAGATGTTAATACTATATAGTCTGCCTTATTCATATATGGATATGGATTATTCTTTTTACCTAAAAACAAAACATTACTATTTTTTGCATATTCTTCATACATACTTCTATCAGGGCCATCTCCTACAACCCATAATTCAGTATCTTTTATATTTTTAACAATATTAATAGCTCTTTTTAATTTTTTAGATGAATCATCTAATCTACCAACAAAAACAAATAATGTTTTTTCTTTCTTATTTATATCTATTTCTTCTTTACTTAATTCTATAATCCTATTTATATCTATAAAGTTATTTAATACACATGTCTTTTCTTTTAAATTATTATAATATTTTAAGAATGAATTTTTTGATTCATTAGATACAAATATAATAGTTTTAAATTCATTTACTTTCCTTGTATCAAAAAAGTTTCTAAAGTCTTTTTCATTATCATAAACATTGGAATAATCACTATGTACATAGAAAGAATTATTTAATGATGAAAACTTAGCTATTTTACAACAACTATAACTATATGTAGTATAACAACAACTAAAATCATAATTATTATAATTAAGTATTTTGAAATATAATTTTCTTAATACATTTATTATTTTTCTTAATACTATTATTTTATTATTACTTACTTTTACTTCTCTTATTACTACATCTTTAGGAATATCTTTTAATAAATCTCCTTTTATAGATTCTAATACTAAAGTTACATTATACTTACTATAATCTATTTTCTTTAATAAAGTTACTTGAGCTTTTTCTATTCCACCTATTTCCATATTTACATCAGCAAAAAGTAAATTCTTCTTTTCTTTTTTCTCTAAAGATAAGATTAATAATACTACAAGTATACTAACTGAAGGAGCAGTTATAATATGTCCTGTGAAGAATGATAAAAATAATATATATAATAATATTACTTTATTCATATATGTTGTATATGTACCTTTATTTCTTTTACTAAGTACACTTAATAATAAATATACAAATATACTAAAGAATATAATAAAACCTACTATTCCATGATGGTAGAATATATCAAAATAATCCATTTCTATTAACTTAGTAGCTTTACCATTATTTTTTAAATACCCTATTCCAAAAGTTTTTAAATATAAATTAGAATTATTATATAATTTAGCCTTTCTATTTAAAAAAGTTAATCTTTGACTAAATATAAAATGATCTACTAATTTTTTATCTTTAAATACTTCAGTAATACTATTTAATTCTAAATAATCTAAATGCGTTTTTATATTTTTATAAAAATTAGTTTTAGGTAACGCTATTATTAATAAACTACTACTTATAATAACTATTATTAAAGATATAATTATATTTTTATATTTCTTTTCTTTAAATGATTTAATCCATAAATATATTAAACTAAATCCTATAGTTAAACATAATGTAAGTAATGGGGTTTTTGTTCCCATCATTAATATTACTATTAAATACATTACTATTAATATTGCTTTAGGTATTATCTTTTTACTTTCTATAAACAGTATAAATACTACTGGAGTAAGTAGAGAAATAATACCACTTATTTCATTAGCTGAGTTAAAGAAACCTAATGTACCTGCCTTAGTTATTTCATATGTTTTATATCCTATATTAAATAATGTAGGTACAAATATTAATATTAAATACATAAATAAAGTTGTAGTATATACTAATTTACTAATACGAATTTTATCTCTAATGGAATATAAAGATATAAAAATAATTGGGAGATAAAAGACTTTTATTAATCCTTGTATTTCTTTAAATAAACCAATACCATTTTTAAATACTATAATTCCTACTATATATAAAATAAAATATAATCCTATTATTAAATATGGTATAATTATTTTTTTCTTTTTAAATATAAATATAGTTATTATTACTATAAATAATAAAAATAATATTCTTACTATAATACCGATAGTTAAATTTAATTTTAAAGTATTAACAAAAATACCAGTAATTAAATCTAATAATGGTTGAATTAGAATAAATAAAGCAATAATAATATTAATATTTTTCTTTATATATTTTTCCATTTTATCATTCCTTTTCTATTAAATTATAACATGTAAAAAAGAGTTATTAAACTCTTTTATATTAATTCTTCAATTATCTTTACAACATTATTCTTTATATCATTATCTTTTATTAAATCTAAAATACTTGTGAAATTTGAAATAATTATTAATTTTTCTGCGTCTATTTTAGATAAAGATCTACTCATTAAATAAAATAATTTATTTTCATCTATTTTACCTGAAGATTCTCCATGAGCACCTACTACATCATCTTCATGGCATAAAAGTATAGGGACAGATCTACTTAAACAAGTATCAGATAAAAGTATACAATTTTCATTTTCTATACCAGTAGATTTAGTACTTCCTTCTTGAAAATCTATTATACCTCTAAATATTTTTTTAGATTTATCTTTTAAACATCCTTCTACTTTTAAATTATTAATAGAAGATTTACCTATATTTTTCATATCATAATTAATATCTATTAAATCATTATTTTTACCTAAATAAATATTATTAAAATAATTCTTAGAATTATAACCAATAGAGTCTAGTGATGAATTATATATTCTTATAGATCCACCTATATCTATTAAATTATGAGTAATATTAGCCTCTTCTAATAAAGAATCACTAAATGACATTATATTAGTACTTACTTCATTTAAATTATTAATATAAGTAATAGAACCAGTAGAATAGTCTAAAGCATTAACTTCTTCTACTAAATAATTAAAATGTTTATTATTATCAATAGAATTATAATTAAATATAAAGTCTGCCTTAGAATTCTTTTTATAATTAATTAGTATTTTACTAACAAGATAATCTTTATTCTCAAAATTATAATTAATTAGTATTGGTTTATCATATACTTTATCCACAGTTATTGTTAATTCTAGGTATTTAGAATAAGTTAAACCTATATTAGATGTTAATTCTTTATTTTTAATAGACTGAATTACTTCTATTCCTTCAATAGAATAAGTTTTATCAGTATTTAATTCTTTAATATCTAAATCTACATCTAAATTATTTACTTTGAAACCATTAGTAGTTTTTATTCTTAATTCATTTAATTTCATAATATCACCTACCCTATAGTTCCTTCTAATTCTAATTCAATTAATCTATTCATCTCAACTGCATATTCTACTGGAAATGCTTTAGCTATTGGTTCAGCAAAACCTCTTACGATTAGTGCTTTAGCATCTAATTCAGACATACCTCTAGTTTCTAGATAATAGATTGCTTCATCAGAAATTTTACCTACTGTAGCTTCATGAGCAAATTCTATATCACTACACTCTATTGTATCTACTGGGATTGTATCACTTCTTGAAATAGAATCTAGCATTAATGATTCACAAGAAATAGATAGTTTTGACTTAGATGCATTTTTCTTTACTAAACTATTACTTCTAAATGTACATATTCCTCCATCTTTAGAAATTGATTTAGAATTAACTACTGAAGTAGTATGTGGAGCATTATGAATTATTTTTAATCCAGTATCTAGGTTTTGCCCAGCTCCTGCGAAACTAATATTAGTAAATTCACATGCAGCGTTTTCTCCATTTAATACAGATAATGGATATAACATAGATACTTTAGATCCAAATGATCCCATAATCCATTCTATCTTTCCATTTTCTTCTACAAAGCATTTCTTTGTATTTAAATTTAACATATTTTTAGACCAATTCTCTATAGTAGAAAATCTTAAAAAGGCATTCTTCTTAACAAATAATTCTACACATCCTGCATGTAGATTTAACTCATTATATCCTGGTGCAGAACATCCTTCTATAAATAATAATTTAGAGTTTTCATCTACAATAATTAGAGTATGTTCAAATTGACCAGCTCCTTTAGCATTTAATCTAAAGTAACTTTGAAGTGGTCTATCTAATTGTGTATTCTTTGGTATATATACAAAACTTCCTCCTGAGAATAATGCATAATGTAGTGCTATATATTTATGATCCATAATAGGTACTGCTTTAGTAAAGTATTCTTTTACTAAGTCAGGATATTCTCTTAATGCTTCATCAAATGAAGTATAAATTACTCCTTTTTCTTTTAATTCTTCTGTTAGGTTATGATAAACTATTTCAGAATCAAATTGAGCACCACTTCCAGCTAGTGCTTTCTTTTCACTTTCTGGAATACCTAATTTATCAAATATATCTTTTATATCATCTGGAACTTCATCCCAAGAACGTTTTTCTTTATCAATACTTTTAACGTATGTAGCTATTTTATTAATATCTAAATAGCTAATGTCTGGTCCCCAATCAGGATCATCTAATTTATAAAAAGCATCTAAGGCTTTTAATCTTATATCTAAAACCCATTCTGGTTCATTCTTTTCTTTAGAAATTTCTCTTATTATATCTTCTGTTAGACCATACTTTATATCTAATACTTTATTATTTGTTTTAGTATTATATATATTTCTGGATTTCTCATCTAGGTAATCATCTACATTTGTTTTTGCCATAGTTTCACCTACTTAATATAATTTTTATATCCGTTTTCATCAATTTCTAAAGCTAAAGAATAATCACCTGTTTTTACTATTTTTCCATCTACTAGAATATGTACTTTATCTACATTTAATCCTTTTAATATCTTAGTAGAATGTGTAATTATTAATACTGCATTATTATCATTTTTATAAAGATTAATTCCTTTTACAACAGTCTTAATAGCATCTACATCAAGTCCTGAATCAGTTTCATCTAGAATAGCAAGTTTTGGTTTTATTAATAACATTTGAAGTATTTCATTTTTCTTCTTTTCTCCACCTGAAAATCCTACGTTAAACTCTCTTTTTATATATTCTTCTTTCATATCTAATTCCCTCATAGTATTTTCTACTTCTGGGATAAATTCATAGATACTAGGTTTCTTACCATCAATACTAGTTTTTACTGATTTTAAATAATTTGCAAGTGTTACTCCTTCAATTTCTTCAGGAGATTGGAATGACATAAATATTCCAAGTTTAGCTATCTTATCAGTAGTCTCTTCTGTGATATCTTTCCCATCAAAGGAAATAGTTCCTTCTGTTTTTATATATCTAGGTGAAGAAAATATAGTATTAGCAAGTGTACTTTTACCACTACCATTAGGTCCCATTATTACATGTATTTCTCCGGGATTAATTTCTAAATTTAATCCTTTTAATATTTCTTTATTATGATCGTCTTCTGCGATAGTATGTATATTTTTAATATTTAATAAACTCATATTATTACTTCCTTTCTATATAATCAGCTAATGTTTTATTATTTAAATACTTATTCATTTCATCATTTAGATCTTTCCATACAGGATATGTCCTACATATACCTTGTTTAGGGCAAGAGTTTTCTATCTTTACACAACTTGCTGGAGCTAGATCTTTTTCTACAGCATTAATAATCTTTCCTATTGTGTATTTTTCTGGAGAATACTTTAATTTATATCCTCCCTCTTGTCCACGTGATGAAATAAAATATTCTTTTTTATTTAAATCTATCATTATCTTTTCCAAATATTTATTAGAAATATTTAGTTTAGATGAAATATCTTTTAACGATAAAAATGAATCGTTTTTATAATTAGCTGCTAGTTCTAACATTACAGCTACAGCATATCTTCCTTTAGTAGTTATTTTCATAAAACATCACCCAAAAATTATTTTACTACCAAATTGGTAGGAATACAAGAGAAAAATAAAAAGATATTATATAATCATATCTTTTAAATTTAATTTATTATTTTTATTTAATAATAAGTTTTCATAAAACATAATTAAATATTTATTATTTTCTTTTATATTTAATTTATTATTATGATAATTACTTCTTACTAAGGCATTTCTATAATATAATGAATAATTTTTAAATAAAGAATTATCCACATCAAATCCCAAACTTCTTAAATACTTTATCATAAATATTGAAGTAGTTCTTGTATTTCCCTCTAGAAAAGGATGAGCCTGCCATAAATTTGAAGTAAACCCCACTATATTATCAATTATTTCTTTTTTACTTATATTCTTATAATTCTTTTTTGATTCATTATTAAAATCATATTCCAAGCATTTTTCTAAATCACTATAATTACCATAAAAGGCTGAATCACCTCTTAAAATTATTTCAGGTTTAGAAAAATTATATTCTCTAAATTTACCTTTAAAATCATATATATCTTTAAATAAATACTCATGAATATATTTCAAGTATTCTATAGATAATGAAAAATAATCATCCTCTAGTAGATTTACTATTCTTGCAGAAACTAAATCACATTCATATTCTTCTAAATTCCTTTTATCTTGTCTATTATAATAATCATATAATTCTTCCTCTATTTCAATTAGTGTTTTATCTCCATTAATATGATCTTTTATTATGCTTTTAAAATACTTTGAAGGGTTTAAATCATCGACTAATTGCAATCCTACTGCTATATCCCATTCTTCACTTCTTTTATATGTATCACTGACTAAATCCATACCTACCTCCTGTATATTATTATACTACTTTAGAATAAAAATAAAAAGTAATGTTTCCATTACTTTTTAATATCTTCACAAGTATATCCGTCTTTAGTAAGTTCTGATAAAGCTTCTTCTTTAGTATCACCAGTTACTAGTTCTTCTTTATAATCTTTATTTAGTTGTTTCATTAAAACTTTGAATGCTTTTATATTACCAGAAAAACTAAAATATAGTCTGTTTTCTGATACTTCTGATTTAAATCCTAGTCCTAAAGGTTTACCAATTAATTTCATTGCTTTAGCAGTAATTTCCATTACTTCTTTTGACATAGCTGTTTTATAAGTAGTATCTGATTCTACTTGGAAGTCATTTATTTTACCATCTTTATTATAAGTAAACATCATTGTTGTAGTTGTAGTTTCACTTGCTTTATCTTCAGTCTTTTTACAAGATATATGAGATGTTTTAGAAAAATCTACTTTTCCACATCCTGTTAATAAAAATACTCCTAAGACAACTAATAAACTATAAACTATCTTCTTCATAATTCCTCCTATTGATTACATTATAATTATAATTTTTAAACTAGTCAATTATTTACTTTTTATCTTTTTATAAATAAATCTTAAAATTAAAAAGATTAATAATATTCTAATAGGTATTTTTAAGTATCCCATATATGTGCTTAGTATTATCCAATTTTCTCCTAGGGCATAACCTACATAAACAAAAGCTAATGTCCATGGGATTGATCCTATTGTTGTATATATTATAAATTTAGGAAATGATTGTCTAGTAATACCTATAGGGAGTGATATTAAAGTTCTTACTATAGGGAAGTTTCTTCCTATTAATGCAGAAAGCATTCCATACTTATTGAACCATGAGTCAGACTTTTCTATTTCTTCTTCTTTCATAAAAAAATATTTACCATACTTTTTTATAAAAGTTCTTCCTCCAAAATACCCCATAAAATAAATTACAATGGCACAAAATACACTACCTAATAATCCTGTTATAAAAGCTCCTAAAAAAGTAAATGTTCCTTTTGAAGCTAATATTCCTCCAGTAGCTAATATTAATTCACTAGGTATTATAATTATTACTGCTTCTAAAACCATTCCTAAAAACATTCCAAAGTATCCAAAACTTCCTATTAATCCTAATACAAAGTCTGCCATATTATCACCAGTAAATTATATGAAAAAAACAAATTATTTTTTCAATAATTTGTCTTTTTCTAATAAGTACTCTACATAGTCAGCAAAAGTATTATATACTTCTTTTCCTAAACTATCTAGTTTTTCACTATGATCTTTAACAATAGCTCCTTGAAATTCTTTTAACATTTCATAATCATTATCATTGTCACCTATTACATATAGATGATCTGTATCAAGTCCTGCCATATTAACTAATTTAGTTAAAGCAACTTCCTTATTTACTTCTTTATCAATTATATTAACATGTTTACTACTAGCATATACATGAATATCTACTTTTTCTCTTACTAAATCTACTATTCTTTGTTTTTCTACTGGATCTATACATCTAACTACAACTTTTACACAATTCTTACGGTATTCTGTTTTATCATACCCATCATCTAAATAATAATCTATATTATTTTCTTTTAAAACACTTTCTATTATTTCAATATCTTCTTCATGGAGTAAAATTGTATGAATACAATAATCTAGGTTATTAAATACTTTAGCCCCATCTTCACAAATTAAGAATGAATATGGGATATCATACTTTTCTAAATCTGCCTTTAGCCTAGTATAATTTCTCCCAGTAATAATACAAAACTGATTTTTTTCTTTCATAAACATTTTTATAGCTTCAACATTTTTCTTTGTTTTTTCTATATCATTAGGAAAAAAAATTGTTTCATCAAAATCACTTGCGAGAAATTTCATAAAATCACCTACTAATAGGATAACAAAAAAAGTAATATCTTTCAATATTACTTTTTATTATTACTTAAAGAAGTTTTTAAAGATAGCATTTAATCCTTTATTAATTACTTTATTACTTGCAGAGTTAAATACTTTCTTACCTAATTTATATTCAATAGAGTTTTTCTTTTTCTTTTCAGCTTCACGTTTTTTCTTTTCTTCTTCTCTTTCTTTTTCTTTTTTAGCTTTTTCTTCAAGTTTTTCTTGTTTTTCTTTTTCTTTTGCTTCTAACTCTTCTTGCTTCTTCTGTTCTTTTTCTTTTAATTGTTGTTCATACTTTTCTTTTATTAATCTATTAATTTCATCTATTTCTTCATATGCAGATTCTCGCTCTACTGCTTCTTCTGGATATTTATTTAGAAGAGATGAATTATTAATTATTTTATTCCTTGATATATCATCAATTACTCCCATTTTACTTTGTGGAGGAAGAATAGTAGCTTTTTGTACTACTTCAGGTTCACCATTTTCATTTTGGAAACTAATTAATGCTTCTCCTGTTCCTAAATTTAATATTGCATCATACGTATTAAACTCTGGATTTGCTCTAAATGAATCAGCAGCAGCTTTAACTGCTTTTAATTCAGTTGGAGTATATGCTCTTAATGTATGTTGCACACGATTACCTAATTGAGCAATTATATCAGTTGGAATATCTGCTGGAGATTGAGATATAAAGTATAATCCAATACCCCTAGATCTAATTAATCTAACTACTTGTACTATTCTTTTTAATCTATATGGAGCAATATCTTTAAATAATAAATGTGCTTCATCAAAGAAGAATACTACTTTTGGTTTATCTAAATCACCTACTTCAGGCATTTTATTATATAGTGTAGTTAATAACCATAATAAGAATGATGCGAACAAATCAGGAGACTCAAATAATTCTACAGCATGAAGAATATTAATATATCCTTTACCATTAGCATCTTGAGCAATAAAGTCATTTATATCAAGTTCAGGTTGCCCAAAGAATTTATTTGCTCCTTGATTTTCTAATGCTAATAAACATCTTTGAATTACACCTACTGTTTGTGGAGTAACATTACCATATGAAGTAACAAATTGTTCTCTATTATCACCTACATATTGAAGTAGTAATCTTAAATCTTTTATATCATCTAATTCCCAATCATTATCTTTAGCTATTTTATATACTACTGTTAATACTCCTTCTTGAGCTTCAGATAATCCTAACATCATAGATAATATTTCAGGACCTACTGAATCAAGAGATGTTCTTATTGGATGACCATTAGTTCCAAACAAATCCCAAAATCTTACTGGGAATCCTTTATACTCAAAATCATTGATTCCAAGTTTTTGAACTCTACTTTCTATATTTTCATTTGCTTCTCCACATAATGCAGTACCAGCTAAATCACCTTTAACATCAGCCATAAATACTGGAATTCCTGCATCTGAGAAAGACTCTGCCATTACTTTAGAAGTAATAGTTTTTCCACTACCACTAGCTCCTGTAATTAATCCATGACGATTTGCTTTTTCTAATAGAATAGATAATTCTTTATCATTACTTTTTCCTATTAATAGTTTATTATTTTTATACATAAAAGCCTCCTATTAACATTATTATAATAATATTAATTATTCTTGTCTATAATTATTTATTGCTTTCTTATATACCTTAACTAATCCATCTATTTCAGGATTATCTTTATTATCAAGTGAGGCTAATACAAATCTATCTCTAAGGCTACATCTTATTATTCTATCATCTTTGTATACTCTAGATAAGTTATTTAATAATGTATTTATATCCATAGGAAAACCATATTCTTTTGCAAATAAATATGAAAAAGATATAATCGTTCTAGTATTACCATCTCTAAATGGATGAACTTTCCAAACTAAAGCCATTTTTCTAGAAAATACATCTAATAATTCTTTATCATCTAGACTATTCCATCTTGTACTATTTATATCCCCTAATTTAGCATTTAAATCATGTGAAATCATATGAGGTTCACTATATGGAACACTATATCTTGGTAATATTAATTCTTCTTTATAAAGTGGTGTAGTTCTATAATCACCAGCCCAATCAAATATATCTTTAAATATATATGAATGTATTTCTTGTATTAATTCTTCATTAAAGTATTTTACTTTAATATTATCTAAGCTTCTTAGTTTAATAGAACATATACTTCTTTCAACTTTATTTAATTCATCATAGTCTACTACCCCAAGCTTATTAATTAATACCCCATCTTTATTTGTATATGGATCTGTCATAATAATCCCCTCTTTTTAGACGTATATTATAAACTATTATTAATAATTTTTCAAATAACTCTTTTATTTTTATATTTTTTTATTTATAATGAAATTAGAATCAGGGAGGTAAATTATGAGATTAGAAAAAATGAATGATGAAGAAAAAAAACAATTTATGGGTAAATTTTCTTATGAGGAGCTTGAAGTTATATCTACTTTTTTATTTGATTTAAATGACAAAATAGGAATGCCACAAATAGAAAATCTAATTAAAGATATTAATAAAAATTGTGAAGGAAAAGTTATTGATAAAAAGATAGATCTTAAATATATATTAAAAAAGTTTGATTATAGTGAATTATTAACTTTAAAAAATTTATTAGATGTATATCCAGATGATAAAAAATTTGAAAAAGAAAAAAAGTATATAGAATCTAATATACGAAATTTTGAAATATTAGCTATTCAAACGCAAGATTTTGAAAATTTAGGTTTTGATTTAGCTGTTTATTATTGTAACTGTTTATCACCACAACTAAGAAATTGGTATTCTGATATGTGTAAAACTGCCGAGATTACTCCAGAGGATATATATGTTTACCACAAAAAAATAAATCATGAACAAGCTAAAATAAATCATTAAAATATGTATCTTACATATTTTTTTATTTACTATTAATACTAATTATGTTATTTTTATTATAAGAAAGGTAGGTATTATTATGGATAATGAAAACAATCAACAACCAGTTCAAACATATAACGCACCAAAAACACCAAACATCCCAGAAGAATATAAACCAATTAGTATGTGGGGATATTTTGGATATCAATTATTATTCTCTATACCATGTGCTGGTTTTATACTTTTATTAGTATTTGCTCTTGGTGGAACTAACAATATAAATGTTAAAAATTTTGCTAGAAGTTATTTCTGTTATCTAATTGTCTTTGCAATTATAGCAGTTATTTGTTTCTTTATTTTTGGTGGTATGGCATTCTTTACTTCAATAATGGAAAGTAATTATTAAAATGAAACAACTAAAAAAAGATTTAAGGGACTATATAGTCCCTATTATTATCATAATTTTATATATTGTTGTTATGGAATTGGTTTTTGGACTTACATGCCCATTTAGAATACTATTTCATATAGATTGTCCTGGTTGTGGACTTACAAGAGCGTTTATTTCTTTTTTTACAGGTAATATAAGACAAGCTTTTCATTATAATTATTCTTTTATATTTTGGTTAATAACAATTGTATTATTTATAATACATAGATATATAAAGCCATTAAAAATAAAACCATTTCCAGTATTTTTTATAATTACTTGTTTAGTAACTATAATAAGATATATATTAATTGTAGTATTTAAAACTCCTATTTTTTAATAGGAGTTTTTTTATTTAATTCTTCTTTTACGTTTATCCAATATTTTCTTAATTTAGTATTATCTACTGGCATAAATACTATTTCTTCTAATACTCCACCATTATTTTCAATTACTTTAGATGAAGCTATATTATCTTTTTTACAAGATATCATTACATTCTCTATACCTAATTCATCGCATTTTTCTAAAGCTAGATGAAGTAATTTAGTCCCATATCCTTTATTTCTTTCACTAGGTCTTATTCCATATCCAATATGACCACCATATAATGCGAAAAACTCTGTTTCTATATTATGTCTAATTGTTAAATTACCAATTATTCTATCTCCATTCATTAAAAAATATACTGAGGTAGGGATTTTATAACTTTTTAAATTTATACCACTGTGTTCTTCTTTCATTCTTTCTAACCATGCTTCATAATTAACATCTTCAGTACAACTTAAAGGCATGGCTTTAGGATTATCCATTCTATATTCTTTAATATAATCTATCCATTTATCCTTATCTTCTAGTGTTGGGAATTTTAAATATAAATTATCCATATTATCACTTCCTATTTAAATTATAACATATTTATTTTTACAACTAATAATAAATAATGATATAATGAATATGTGATAATATCATAAGAAGTGAGGAAAATTTAAATGGCAAGAAAAGGACATAAAGTAAAAGATGTAACAGGAATGCAAAATATTATGTTTGATTTAAAACCAAACAGATGTGAAGCAGAAGTGTTTATGAGCGCAGATATTGATGTAACTGAGTTTGTAAAATACATAAAAGAATTAAAAAAGAAAAATGAGGATATAACATTCTTTCATGGCTTTGTACACATATTAGGAAAAGTAATTTATAAATATCCTAAATTAAATAGATTTGTACAAAATAGAACATTATATGAACATGATGAAGTATCAATAGCATTTGTTGCTAAAGCAGAATTTAATGATACAAGTGAAGAGTTTATGACATGTTTACCTATTGGTAAAGATGATACAATTGTAGATATATCAAAAAATATAAAAGCTAAAGTAGATAAAATAAGAGATAAGAAATCAAATGCTAATACTCAAGGAGCAAATAATGTAGTTGATAAAATTGGTCATATTTGGAGACCTTTAAGATCATTCTTAGTAGGAATACTAAAATGGGTAGATTGTAAATTTGGTTTACCTGGAAGTATTGCTGATGAAAATATCTATTATAGTTCTATAATAGTATCTAATCTAGGTACTTTTAAAACCCCAGGAATTTATCATAATTTAGCTAACTTAGGAACATCTTCCGGATTAGTAACTTTCGGTGAAATAGTAGAAGAAAATGGTAAATATATGATGAACTTAGGAGTAACACTAGATGAAAGAATAGAAGATGGATTCTACTTCTGTAGAGCATTAAAAGCAATAGAATATCTATTTGCTAATCCTGAATTCTTAATAGAACCAGCAGCAAAACCATTCGAAATACCTGATAATGTTCATAAGAAAAGTGAAAAGAAAAAGAAATAAAAAAGACGTATTAAACGTCTTTTATTTTTTGTGGAGTGAATGAGGGGAATCGAACCCCCATCATAGCCTTGGCAAGGCCATA